>Ga0247843_1001235_pt1 | contig 53587 bp, 44 predicted proteins | sample LaCruzMarch2017__FD_192420 | JGI IMG/M metagenome (GOLD analysis project Ga0247843, IMG submission 192420) | Freshwater microbial communities from meromictic Lake La Cruz, Castile-La Mancha, Spain - LaCruzMarch2017_8m | ecosystem: Environmental > Aquatic > Freshwater > Lake | place: Spain...
ATCGGTCACGAGCGCGGTTGTGGCCAGAGAGCCCTGCGCGAACGAACTCGTGGGACACCGGACGATCACTCGCCGCTCGTCGTCTCCTCCGGCACCCTCCGCGAGAGCTTTATGCTGACCTTCTGCGAGCCCGTGGGCGCCGAGCAGGTGGCGTACGGCGATGCCCCGCGACGCGCGCCCGATCGCGCGGAGGAGCGGCAGCGGCGACCCGGGCGCGTCGTTGAGGCGCGCGTCGTAGGCCCCGGGGCAGTGCGAGGCTGCGGGTGAGCGGGAGCACCTCACCCTCCAGGATCGCGCGCAGGTGCGCCACGTGGAGGCCCACGTAGTCGTCGCCCATCACCTCGAGAAACGCGGGGCCGCGGCTGCCCAGCGACCGCGCGTACGCCGGGCACCGAGGCTACGCACGCCGGCGGATCACGTCGACCTTCCCGGAGCCTCGGCGGCCCACGTCGGCTGGAGCTCAGACCACGCGGCCCGATTCGTCGACCGCGGAGTCGGCGCTCGCATCGTGGAGCCTCCGGTCCGCACGAAGCAAACCCCCTCTCGCCGCGCATGCCGCACAGGTCCCTTACGGTGGATCGCAGCTCCGCGAATGACGTGGCGGACAACCCCCGCGCATCGCCCATCGCCCGTGCAAACAGCCAGGCACTTCATGCAAGTCCTGCGTCTTCGCGAGGCGCCGCAGTTGAGGTCGCTCGTCCGTCGCGGCCAAAGAACGACAACACGAACGCCCCATGCGCGGCGATTTGAGTCACCTCTTGTTGCGCCATGTCACAGGCGTTCGACCCGGCCAGAGCCCAGCCTGGCGCCTGGTGCGATTGGGTGCGGGTCTTGCTGGTCACCGCATGAGCACCCTCGCAGCGGCTGGTGTCGTAACGCGAACGAACCGAGCGGTGTGCTCGGCACCGTGCAGGAAGGTCACCGCAGCCATGACGCCCGTCGATAGGGCCGACGACCAGACGCCTTCCGAACATCGAGTCACCGGCGACCCGTCCGTCGCTCTGACCCGGGCGGCCTGCACCCTGACGACGCGCGACGGGCGCGCCCGCGCGAAGCCCCTCGGGGCCAGGATTGCGCCTTGAGCGCGTCGCTGCTCCTTTCCTATATCTCGGCCGCACTCGCGCTTCAGGTCGGCGTCGCCGTGGCGGTCGCGCTCTGGCGACGGAGGCGCGCGGCGGCATCCCACGCCGCGGACCCTCGATCTGCCCTTCGCACACCAGGCGCATGGGGCGGTTGGCGCGCGCTCCGCGTCGCGCGCCGCGAGCACGAAGACCGCGCGCGCACCCTCTGCTCGTTTCATCTCGCGCCGGTCGACGGCGCCCCGCTGCCGCCCTTTGTCCCTGGCCAGTACCTCACGCTCGCGGTGCCCATCGGCGCCGCCCGAACCCTCACCCGTTGTTACTCCCTGTCCGACCGGCCCGATGCGCGCGGCTACCGCATCAGCGTGAAGCGCGTGCTCGCGCCCGCCGGGCGACCGGAGCTGCCTCGCGGCGCGTGCGCCAACCAACTTCACGACCAGCTACAGATCGGCGACGTCATCAAGGCGAAGGCCCCCGCCGGCCGCTTCGTCGTCGACCCCGAGCCGGGCATGTCCATCCTTCTGATCGCGGGCGGCGTCGGCATCACGCCCCTGCTGAGCATGCTGCGCGGCGGCCCGCCGGCGATGATGGCGAGCCTCATCCCCGCGCTGCTCCAATGGGGAGCGCTGCCGGGCGATATCCACTACGAGGCATTTGGCCCGGCGTCCGCGCAGTCCGTGCAGGCGTCCTCGCGCGCGGAGGCCCCGCGCGCATCGCCTTCGTTCGATGTCACGTTTCGGAGGAGCGGCCGAACGCTCGCGTGGGACGGGGAATACGCGAACCTCCTCGATTTCGCGGAGCGCCACGAGCTGTCCGTCGAATCGGGCTGTCGCTCCGGGAGCTGCGGGACCTGTGAGGTCAAGCTCATCTCCGGGACGGCTCACTACGCCGAAGATCCGGAGCACGAGGTCGCTCCCGGGCATTGCCTCTTGTGTGTGGGCTCTCCGGACGGCCCGCTGGAGCTCGACGCGTGATGCACGCGAACGCCGGACTCCTGAGCCGCGAGGTTCTGCCTCACTTCCTGGCCTTCGCCGCGCTGGCGGCAGCGACCCTGGCGATCGACGCCGCGCTGCACCTGCTCGGCGCGGTCTGGATCGGCCGCTACCTCGGCATCCCCGGCGTGCTGCTCATCGTGGGCTCGTTCGGCTACTCCCTGCGCAAGCGCAAGCTGATCAAGCTCGGCGAGCCGGTCGCGTTGCTTCGGCTGCACGAGCGCATGGCGTGGGCGGGCTCGCTCCTCGTGCTCGTCCACGCGGGCATCCACTTCAACGCGCTCCTGGGCTGGCTCGCCGTCGCGGCCATGATGGTCAACGTGGGCAGCGGGCTGACGGGCAGGTTTCTCCTGGAGCGCTCACGCCTCCGACTCGCGGCGTCGCGGCGACGTCTGCACGATCAGGGCCTGTCCGACGAAGACATCGACGATCGCCTGTACTGGGACAGCCTGACCTTCGACGTGGTCAAGCGATGGCGGTTGATCCACCTTCCGATCGCGCTCGCGTTCGCCGTCCTCGCGGCGGCGCACATCATCGCCGTTCTCCTGTTCTGGAGTCGGCCATGAAGCGGCCCTGGCTCTGGGTCGTCATCGTGACCAACCTCGTGGGCCTGACCGTGCTCGCGTTCGTCTATCCGAACGCGATGCTGAGCCCGGGCCCCCTCGTGCCTGCGCACGCCGAGCTCGCGGGCAATTGTTTCGCCTGCCATGCGCCCTTTCGCGGCGTGGCGTCCGACCGCTGCGTCCGGTGCCACGCCGTGGCGGACATCGGCGTTCGGACCACGACCGGCGCCGCGGTCGAGCGCCCGACCGGGCGGGCGATCAGCGCGGCGCTTCACCGCGAGCTCAGCGAGCAGAATTGCAGCGCCTGTCACAGCGATCACGGGCGACTCACGGCGCGTCGATTCTCGCACGCCCTGTTGCGCCCGGCGGCGCGCGGGGCCTGTGCGAGCTGCCACACGGCGCCCACGAACGACCTCCATCGAGGTCTCCGCGTGAGCTGCAACCGGTGCCACACGACGGAGCGCTGGAGGCCGTCGAGCTTCGATCACGGCCGGTTCTTCGTGCTCGACCGCCACCACAATGCAACCTGCGCCACGTGCCACGTCCACAACGACCTCACGCGATACACGTGCTTCGGTTGCCACGAGCACACGCCGGCGAACATCCGCGCCGGGCACGAGGAAGAGGGCGTCCGAAACATCGACCACTGCGTCTCCTGCCACCGAAGCGCCGCGGGGGAGGCCGGCGAACATCGCCAGGGGCGAGAGCGCGGGAGCCGCCGGGAAGACGACGAACACTGAAGAGGTGTTGACCCATGTCTCCCGTCGGCAACGCGGCGGGGCACGTCGCCATGCGGCGTCAGAGCGATTCACCGCACGGGGAGTGCGGCTTCATCGCTCTTCCTTGCCCGGCTCGCGCCGCGCCACGCTGCCTCGGTCCGACGTGGATCAACACCTCTTGAGCCGACAACGGCGTGGACGCAGCGCGGCCGGGCCGCATCGGCATTCCCTGACGCGGGCGAACGATCGGGTTCTGCGCCCGCGTTCAGTGCTCGCCTGCGCCGGTTGCCGCCGCGGGCGACGGTCACCACCTTGGGCCCCGTGCATCGCCGTGTGTCTCTCACGCTGAAGGTCGTCGCCGCCGTCGCGGTGACCGCCTTCGCCGTCGACCTCGCCTGGAGCCTCATGACCCGTGTCGCGGAACCCGCCTTCGCTGTAGAGACCCGCGACGGCGACTTCGAGGTGCGCGCCTACGCCCCGCGTGTCGTCGCCGAGACGACCGTCGACGGGACCTGGGGCGCCGTCGGCAACGAGGGATTCCGCCGGCTCGCGGGCTACATCTTCGGCGGCAACACCACCCGCGCCAGCATCGCCATGACCGCGCCGGTCGCGCAGCGCGAGACGGGCCGCGCGATCGCCATGACCGCCCCGGTCGCGCAGCGCGCGGTGGGCGCCTCGTGGGTGGTCTCGTTCACCATGCCCGCGGGCGAGACCCTCGCGACGCTGCCGCGCCCGATCGACGCAAGGGTGACGCTGCGGGAGCTGCCCGCGGCGCGGGTGGTCGTGGTGCGCTTCCGCGGCCTGTGCGGCGAGGCGTCGAGGGTCGAGCGCACGCGCGCGCTCCGCGCGTGGGCCGAGGCGCGAGGGCTCGCGGTGACCGGCGAGCCCGAGGTGAACCGCTACAACCCGCCGTGGACGCTGTGGTTCCTCCGGCGCAACGAGGTGTGGCTCGCGCTCCGATCGGACGCGTAGTCGCGCGCGGCGCGGCGGGGGCTCCATCGGGGGCGCGATCGCGCCGTATGGCCCGGCCATGGTGGCGCGTGGAGGGAGTAGTCTCCGCGCCACCATGAGCGACGCCCCCACCTTACAAGAGCGACAGCGTGCAGCGGGTGCGGGGCCCGTCGATGCCCCCAATGGCCCTCGCCCGATGATCAGGCGCGTGCTGCGGTGGGTGCTGGCCGTCGCGATGGTGGCGGTGGGCGTGCGGCACTTCACCGACCCGGAGCCCTTCGTGCGCATCGTCCCGGCGGCGCTGCCGGCGAAGCTCGCGCTCGTCTGGATCAGCGGCGCCGCGGAGGTGCTCGGCGGTGTGGGGCTGCTGGTCCCGCGCGCGCGGCGGTGGGCGGGCTACGGGCTCATCGCGCTGTACGTCGCGGTCTTTCCGGCGAACGTGAACATGGCCCTGAACCACCTGCCGCTCGGCGACGCGGTGATGCCGACGTGGGCGCTCTGGGCGCGGCTGCCGATGCAGGCGGTGCTCATCGCGCTCGCGTGGTGGGTCTCGCGCGACGACGACGCGCGCTGAGTCACAGCCCGGCGGTCAACGGCCATCGGAAACTGACCCACCCCGGGGTCCGTTTCCGTGGCCGCTCACCGCTGGAGGGCGGTCGCGGGGTCGACCTGGGCTCGTACCGCGACGAAGAGGAGGCGCGGCTGCCGCCTTCGAGGCGACCGTGGACGGGCACCTCGACGGAGCGCGTGCCCGTTGCCGAACGGGCACGTCGTGCGTGCCGTGGCGCGCGAGATAGGGGGGTAGGGGCTCGCGACGACTTCCGGGTGGGCCGCCCGGCGCGGCGCCTCACGGCCGCGGGGCGTTGGATGCCCTATTCGCCACCCCCCGCCGCCACCCCGCCGCCATGGCGGCGCCGTCACGATACGCTGGTTTTCCAGCGCTCCGGTGACGGCACGCGCGGTGCGATGGGTGTAGCCTGAGGCCCTATGGTGACGCGACGGAGCGGCGGGGTGGACGTGGTGTTCAGGGTCCCGTCGTGGTCCGAGCGGTGGGTGCTCGAGGACGGCGTGACGATGCCCGAGACCAGCGAACATCGACTGACCTGCGAGCTGCTGGAGATGATCCTCCGCGCGTGGATCGCCCGCACGGCGCGCGACGCGGCGGTGTACGCCAACCTCGCGCTGCGCTGGGACGAGGAGCACCCCGCCGTCGGCGTCGACCCGGACGTGTGCCTCGTCGACCCGACGCCGCCGGACGCGAGGCTGCGCAGCCTGCGCACGTGGGAGCCCGGACACACCGCGCCGCGGGTGGCCGTCGAGGTCGTGAGCCGCGACACGGCGGAGAAGGATTACCTCGAAGGCCCGGCGAAGTACGCCGCGAGCGGCACGCGCGAGCTGTGGGTGTTCGACCCGGAGCGGCGCGGTCGCGGGGCGCTGGGCCCGTCGGTGCTGCAGGTGTGGCGGCGCATGGACGACGGGGCGTTTCGACGCGTGTTCGCGGGCGACGCGCCGGCGTACTCCGAGGCGCTCGGCGCGTGGCTGGTGGCGACCGACGACGGCACGCGGCTGCGCCTCGCGGACGACGAAGCCGGCGAGCGCCGCTGGCTGACCGGCGAAGAGGCCGCGCGGGCGCAAGCGCAGGCCGACCGCGAGAGGGCCCAGGCCGATCGGGCGCAAGCGCAGGCCGAGCGCGCGCAAGCGCAGGCCGAGCGCGCGCGGGCTGACGCGCTCGCCGAGCGGATCGCCGCCCTGGAGGCGCAGCTCAACGCCAGCGACGCGCTCCCACGCGGACCGTCCCCGGCGCGCTGACGTGCACGGACCACCGCGCCTCGCCCCAGGTATCCGCTGTCCACGGTCACCCACCGAACGCTCCCCGGTGGGGTGGGACGGGCCATGTCCATCGCTGCGAGCGCGGGTTGACCGAATGTGCGGCAGCGGTGGCGGCGGGTCGCGCGACCGGAGCGTGACGCCCTGATTCCCCGATCATTTCCGTCAGAGGCAAGGCTGGCATCGCCTTCGCTCAGGGCACGCGGCGCTCTTCGCGTTCGCCGAGGAGCGCTCGGGGCGCGCGTTGCCGCGATACGTTGTCGAGGAGTTCCACGGGTGCCTGCGCTGCGGGGTGCTAGGCCCACGGCTTCGGGAGGGCACCGATGCCGCGGGAGCGGCCACGACATGCTGGTGGCGTTCTCGTGCAAGCTCCGCGGCGTGTGCCCGTCGTGCGGCGGGCGGCGGATGTGCCAGACCGCGGCGACGGTGTGCGACCGGGTGCTGCCGGACGTGCCGCTGCGGCAGTGGGTGATGAGCGTCCCGTACGAGCTGCGGAGGGTTCTCGCGTCCGACCCGGCGATGCTGACGCGGACGTCGCGGGTGTTCTTCGAGGAGTCGCGCCACTGGTACCGTGAGGCGAGCGGCATCGCGCGGAGTGACGCTCAGCCGGGGCCGCACAGGCCGTCGACGCAGTAGCGCGAGCAGCAGTCGCGCGGCGTGGTGCAGCGCGCCGAGGTGGGACGGCAGCTGCAACGCCCTGCCTCGCAGGTGGAGCCGCCGCAGCAGTCGCTCGACGAGGTGCACACCTCGTCGACGTTGCGGCACTGTCCGCACGAGTTGTTGATGCACGAGTTGGGCGGGCAGCACTCGGTCGAGGTGGGGCCCGAGCAGCTCCCGCCCCCAGGCACGCACATCGGCCGCGGGGCGCACACCCCGGCGATGCACGCGTTGGGGGCGCAGCAGTCGGCGTCGGCGGCGCACATCTCGCCAGCGGGGCGGCACGGCGGCGCGCAGCGGCGCTCGCGGCACGTCTGCGGCGCGCAGCAGTCGGAGTCGGTGGCGCACACCGCCCCGGAGGCGGGGCAAGGCTGCCAGAGGCGGTACGAGACCACGACCTCGTCGCCCATGTTGGGGCGAAACAAGTCGCCGTAGATCACGATGGAGCGCGAGACGCCGTCGTAGTCGAAGCCGCTCGCGCGAGAGCGGGGCACGTCGAGGCCGCGCACGCGCACCTTGATGGTGCTGGTGATGGGCGTGCGCTCGAGCACGAAGGGCGAGGCCGCACCGGCCACGGCCTCGACGATTCGCATCATCGCGGACGAGACCTCCGAGTCGGTCGCCGTCGCGATGGGAATGTACGCGCCGCGGTTGCCCTCGATCACGCAGCGCGGGAGGTCGGCGGGGCGGTTCATGCTGCACGCGACGGGCGCGGCCCCCGCGGCGAGCGCGCCCGCGCCGCCCGTGTTCGACACGAGGCCGAAGGTGAGAATCGAGTTGCGGCGAAAGTACGCCACGATGTTCGGCAGCGCCGTGGGATACGCGGCCCCCCAGGGCGTGCCCGCCATCGGGTCGGAGCGCGTGGCGAAGTAGCGCGAGAAGTCGTTGGTGCCCGGCTCGTCGGTGACATGGAATGTCACGATCTGCGCGCCCTCGCGGAATCGGCGGTTGGGGTTCGCCTCGCCCATCGCGCCGCGGCGCGCGAGCATGTCGTGGAGCACCACGGCGGCGCCCGTAGGCGTCTCGCTGTCGCCGGGCATCGCGTAGGGGCTGAGGGTCTCCGACGCCGACGTGGGGCAGCGCCCGAGGCTCGACGAAGTGACCTCTTCGCACAGGCGCGTGGCACCGCCCGCGTCGGTGCCGTTGATCCAGCGAAAGCCCGGCGTGTCGAGGTTGGGCTGGGCGCTGCCCGCGTTGAACACGCCCACGCGAAAGTCGACGCCCGCGGCGCGCAAGCGGTTGAAGAACTGCACGGCCGTGTTACCGAGGCGAACCTGGTAGGGGCCCATCGAGCCCGAGGTGTCGACGGTCCAGAGAAAGTCGGCCGTGGCGGTGCGCGTCACGCGAAACACCTGACAGTTGGCGCCGAGGCCGCGGTCGATGGGCGCCATGCTCGTCGCGTTCACGAGGTCGCCCGAGCGAATGGCGGTGTCTCGCATCGGGTCTTCGTACTCGGCGCGCGGTGCCACGGTCACCATCACGTCGGTGGTGTTGCGCCCGAGCGGATCCATCGTGCGGCGCACGGTGGTCACGTCGATGAGAAACTCCGACGACGTGCCCACGGCGGCGGGCCCGGGGGCGACGGCGACGCCGAGCAGGGGCACCGCGATCGCGTCGCGCAGTGCGCTCGCGGTGGTGGCGCGCGCCACTCGGTACGTCGAGGTCACGGCCTCGTTCATCTCGTGCGTCGTGAAGGCTCGGCCCACGATCACGGGCGACGCGCCCGCCCCGAGGCCCGTCGACACGAGGGTCTCGACGCGCGTCGCCTCGGCGCGAATGTCGCCGATGGTGGGCATGTTGAAGGTCGCCCCGGCGATGCTGGTCGCAGGGTCGTCGAGCATCACGCCCGAGCGCATCATGGTGCCCGTGGCGCGGCGCGCCTCCGTCCAGCGCGGATCGAAGCCCACCTGCACCTCGACGCCCGGGAGCCCGAGCTGCGTCACCGTGGCGAGGCCCGTGGGGCGACAGATCTCGAGGCCCCCCATGCCGTCGCCGCGGCCGTCGCCGTCGCTGTCGGCGAGGCGCGGGTCGGTCTCGCCGTGCGCCGTGTCGATGACGCCGTCGAGGTCGCGGTCTTCGAGGCCATCGTCAACGCCGTCGCCGTCGCTGTCGCGCGCGCGCGGGTCGAGCCCGATGCAGCGCTCGCCCGTGCGACAGTCGGTGTCCGTCATGCAAACGGGCGGCGGCCTGCGCTGCGACATGGCGGTGGGCGAGAGGCACCCGCGGGGATAGCGCACCTCCTGACCGTCGAGCACGCCGTCGTCGTCGCTGTCGGCGTCGAAGGGGTCGGTGCCGAGCATGCACTCCTCGGAGTTCGAAAGCCCGTCGCCGTCGGTGTCGATGCCGCCGCCGCAGCGGGGCGGGCCCGTGTCGACGGGCGCCGTGTCGACGGGCGCCGTGTCGACGGGCGCCGTGTCGGCCACGGGGCGATCGAGCGGCCGCACGTCGAACGTGAGGCGGTCGGGGCCCACGACGGTGGCGTCGACCGCGGCGTCCGCGCGCGCGTCGAGGCGCGCGTCGGTGCGGGCGGCGTCGACGCCGGGAATCGTGACGACGTCGACCACGGGGCTGCACGCTGCCGCGACCGCGACGCACACGGCGAAGGCGAAGCGCGAGGCGTGCGAACGCCCGGCCGGAGAGGGGACACGAAGCATGGTGGCGATTCTCCCAGCCCGAAGAGAGTGAGACCTAGTACCCGAGTGGAGCGTCAGGTTGCGCGTCAGGTCAAGCCACCTCGCGCGCCTCCCCGAAGGCGGTCATGAGCGGCCAGCGAGCGCGCCAGCGGCCAAACCCCAGCCCGATGTGCCGGACGCCACCCACGGCGACGCGCATGAGCGCGCGCGCCGACGGGTTCGCCGGAGTCGCCGTGCGACACCGTCGGACCGGGGACGAGGGTCACGGGAGGGCCGAGCCGCGCGAGTCCTGGTCGCGCTTTCGGCTCTTCGCACCGCTGGCGCCCGCGGCGGTCGCTCCGTCGCGGCGCAGCGCAGCGCCTCACGGCCACGGGGCGTTGGATGCGCTATTCGCCACCCCCGCCGCCACCCCGCCGCCATGGCGGCGCCGTCACGATACGCTGGTTTTCCAGCGCTCCGGTGACGGCACGCGCGGTGCGATGGGTGTAGCCTGAGGCCCTATGGTGACGCGACGGAGCGGCGGGGTGGACGTGGTGTTCAGGGTCCCGTCGTGGTCCGAGCGGTGGGTGCTCGAGGACGGCGTGACGATGCCCGAGACCAGCGAACATCGACTGACCTGCGAGCTGCTGGAGATGATCCTCCGCGCGTGGATCGCCCGCACGGCGCGCGACGCGGCGGTGTACGCCAACCTCGCGCTGCGCTGGGACGAGGAGCACCCCGCCGTCGGCGTCGACCCGGACGTGTGCCTCGTCGACCCGACGCCGCCGGACGCGAGGCTGCGCAGCCTGCGCACGTGGGAGCCCGGACACACCGCGCCGCGGGTGGCCGTCGAGGTCGTGAGCCGCGACACGGCGGAGAAGGATTACCTCGAAGGCCCGGCGAAGTACGCCGCGAGCGGCACGCGCGAGCTGTGGGTGTTCGACCCGGAGCGGCGCGGTCGCGGGGCGCTGGGCCCGTCGGTGCTGCAGGTGTGGCGGCGCATGGACGACGGGGCGTTTCGACGCGTGTTCGCGGGCGACGCGCCGGCGTACTCCGAGGCGCTCGGCGCGTGGCTGGTGGCGACCGACGACGGCACGCGGCTGCGCCTCGCGGACGACGAAGCCGGCGAGCGCCGCTGGCTGACCGGCGAGGAGGCCGCGCGGGCGCAAGCGCAGGCCGACCGCGAGAGGGCCGACGCGCTCGCCGAGCGGATCGCCGCCCTGGAGGCGCAGCTCAACGCCAGCGACGCGCTCCCACGCGGACCGTCCCCCGCGCGCTGACCCCCACGGACCGCCGCGTCTCGCCCCATGCCCACCGTCCACGGTCACCCACCGCGCTCCCAGGGAGTGGGACGGGATATGTCCATCGCCGCGAGCGCGTGTTGACCGCGCGGGGTGCACGGCCTACTCCGATCGGTGCCGCGATGCTGGTGACACTGCAGGTTAGGGATCTGGCGATCATCGACGAGGTCGAGGTCACCTTCGGGGCGGGGCTCAACGTGGTGACCGGGGAGACCGGCGCCGGGAAGAGCATCCTCATCGACGCGCTGTCGCTCGTGCTGGGGGCGCGCGCCTCGGCGGCGGACATCGTCCGCACGGGAGCGACGCAGGCCGAGGTGACGGCGGTGTTCGCGGTGCCGGGCGACGACCCGCGGCGGCAGCGCTTCGAGGACGCGGGCATCGCCTGGGACGACGAGCTGGTGGTGCGGCGCATCGTGGGCAACGAGCGCACCGGCGGGCGCTCGAAGGCCTACCTCAACGGGCGCATGGTCTCGTTGGCGCAGCTGGTGTCGCTCACCGCGGGGCTCGCGGACATCACCTCGCAGCACGACCAGCAGACGCTCACCGACCCGATGACGCACCTGACGCTGCTCGACGCGTCGGCCTCGCTGGAGGGCGCGCGGGCGCGCATGGCGCGGGCGCACGGCGCGATGGCCGAGGCCACGCGGGCGCTCGAAGGGGTGCTGCGCACGCTGCGCGACCGGTCCGACCGGGAAGATTTGTTGAAGTTCCAGGCGAAGGAGATCGACGCGCTGAAGCTGGTGCCGGGGGTGGAGGAGCTGTGGGCGGCGGAGCGCGAGAAGCTGCGCCACGCGTCGAAGCTGGCCGACGGCACCACGGCGGCGGAGGAGACCCTGTACTCCCGCGACGGCGCGGTGCTCGACGAGCTGGGCGCGGTGGTCGACGGGCTGGCGAAGCTGGCGGCGGTCGACCCGGCGCTGGCGGGCCCGCTCGACCTGGTCAGCCAGGCCCGCACGCTGGTGCAGGAGGCCGCGCGCGAGCTGGGGCGCTACGGCCGCGCGGTGCGGGCCGACCCCGAGCGCCTGGGCGAGCTCGAGGAGCTGATGCAGTCGCTCTCGCGGGTGAAGCGGAAGTACGGCTCGACGGTGGAGGAGGTGCTGGCCTTCCGCGCGAAGGTGGGCGGCGAGCTCGCGACGCTGGAGCAGGGGGAGGGGAAGGTCGCCGAGCTGGAGGCCGCGGTGGAGGTCGCGCGGGCGCGGGCGCAGTCCGAGGCGCGGGCGCTGAGCGAGGCGCGGCGGGTCGCGGCGGTGAAGCTGGGCGCGGCCATCAGCCGAGAGCTGGAGACGCTCGGGATGGGCGGCGCGCGGGTGGTGGTCGACGTGGCGCACGCCTCGCCGGGCGGCGCCGAGCTGGTGGTCGACGGCGCGCGGCTGACGGTGGCGGGCATGGACCGGGTGGAGTTCCTCATCGCGCCCAACCGGGGCGAGGAGCCGCGGCCGCTGCGCAAGGTGGCGTCGGGCGGCGAGCTGTCGCGCGCGCTGCTGGCCATCAAGCGGGTGCTCACCGACGTGGGGCCGCAGACGTTCTATGTGTTCGACGAGGTCGACGCGGGGGTGGGCGGCGCGGTGGCCGAGGTCATCGGGCAGAAGATCAAGCAGGTGGCCGGGCGCCACCAGGTGCTGTGCATCACGCACCTCCCGCAGATCGCGGTGTACGGCGACCGACACTTCGTGGTGAGCAAGCGCGAGGTGGGCGAGCGCACGGCGTCGACGGTGCGGGCGCTGGGCGAGGCCGAGCGCATGGAGGAGGTCGCGCGGATGCTGGGCGGCATCCGGGTGACCGACCGCACCCGCGAGGCGGCGGCGGAGATGCTTCGCGCCGCGGTGGAGTGACCCGGCGGCGCGCTTCGCCGTACGATCGCCCGGGTGAACAACCCCCGCGCGCGCCTGGAGGCCCTCGTCGATCACCTCGGACTCCGTCCCCTCCCGGACCCCGCGGTCGACGCCGAGGTCGCGGCGTGCGTCGCCTCCCCGGGCCTCGACGACGGCGTCGCCGACGACACCGCGGTGCCGTACGTCACCATCGACAACGAGGGCTCGCGCGACCTCGACCAGGCCCTGCACGTCGCGCCCGACGGCGACGGCTTCGTGCTGCGCTACGCCCTCGCCGACGCGTCGTACTACGCCCGCCCGGGCACCGCGCTCTGGCGCCGCGCGCTCGCCCAGGGGTCGAGCTACTACCTCCCGGGCTTCGCCATCCCGATGCTCCCAGAGGGCCTCTCCGAGGGGATCGTCTCGCTCAACCCCGCGGTGCTGCGCCGCGCGGTGGTGTTCACGCTGCGCGTCGACGCGGCCGGGCGCTGCGTCGAGGCGAGGGTGCACCGGGCGCGCGTCCAGAGCCGCGCGAAGCTCTCCTACGAGGGGGTGCAGCGGTGGTTCGACGCGGGCTGCGCGGGCGACCCCCGCTGCGACGCGCCCGAGGTGCGGGCGTCGCTCCGGGCCTTCGCGGCCCTCGGGCAGCGGCGCATCGACGAGGCCGCGGCGCGGGGGGTGTTTGCGCTGCAGCGCTACGAGGCCGACGTCGACCTCGACCCGGACGACCCGCGGCGGCTGCGGGCGATCACCCGCGACCGCAACGACGTCGAGCGCTGGAACGAGCAGGTCTCGCTGCTCTGCAACATGGAGGGCGCGAAGCTGCTGCAGTCGCTCGGGCGCGACGACGCCGACGTGCAGGCGGTGTATCGCGTGCACCTGCCGCCGCTCGGCGACCGGCTCGCGGAGCTGGAGGAGATCCTCGGGGCGCTGGCCGAGCGCCGCGCCCTGGCCGACCGCTGGCGCTGGCGCCGCGGCGCGGACGACCTCGCGGCGTGGATGGGCGCGCTCCCCCGCGGGCCCGAGAGCGAGCGGCTCACGCAGGCCGTGCAGCGGCAGGTGCGGTACACGTACCGGGCGTCGGAGTTCCAGGCGCGCAGCGGGCCGCACCACGCGCTCGGGGTCGACGGGTACGCGCGGATGTCGGCGCCCATGCGCGAGGCCGTCGGGGTGTTCTCGCACAAGGAGCTGCTCGAGGCCCTCAAGCTGGTCGCGCCGCGCCCGCGCGACGAAGACCTCGCCACCCGCGAGGCCGTCATCGCCTCGGCCAACGAGTCCCGCCGGCGCCAAGGCGAGATCGACAAGGCCGTCGACCTCATGGTGCTCGACCAGCTCCTCGGCGACGACCTCGCGGTGGAGCCCGCGCGCCGCCCGTGGCGCCGGGGCACCGTCGTCGGCGTGCGCCCGTCGCGGGTGTACGTCGCGCTCGACGGCTGCGCGGTCGACCTCAAGGTGTACGGCATCGACCTCGAGCGCACCTACGGCACGCCCTACCGCGACGACCGTCGGGTGGCGATGCTCCCCGCGCAGGCCGAGCGCGGCGCGCCGGCCTTCGTGATGGGCGACGACGTCGAGGCGCAGGCGCGGCAGTGGGACGCCGGGCGGGGGCGCTTCGTGATCCACCTGCGCCCGGGCGCGCCGTAGGGCGGAAGGCCTACGGAGCGGGAGCGGGGACGGGAGCGGGGACGGCGGGCGGCGCCGCCGCGGCGGCGTCGGCGGCGATGAGGGCCCGCGCGAAGCAGTGCCGCTGCAGCGCCGGGAGCAGGTTGCGGCAGCGCATCGAGGCCTGGGCCGGCGCCGACTGCGGGCCGTTGAAGGCCATGCAGCGGTTGTTGATCCACTGCGAGGTGGCCATGAAATCCTGCGGGTGGGGGACACCGTCGCACAGGCCGGCGGTGGGCGCGGCGGCGGAGAGGCACGCCGCGGTGAAGGTCTGCACGGCGATCTGGCACTGGATGCCCGGGCAGCGCTGCACCCGGGCCATGCCCTCGTCCATGCACTCGCCCTGCTGGTGGCCGCGGGCCCAGGCGCGCGCCTCCGTCGACTGGCGCTGGGCCTCGTCGGCGAGGGCCGTGAAGGTCTTCTTCGTAAAGCGCACGAAGAGCACCGAGCCGACGATGCACGCCAGGATGAAGACCCCGACGATCGAAAGGATGATCTTTGCGGTCTTGCCCACTGGGTGCTCCCTCCGGCAACGCGGTAGCCCGCGGCCTGCCCGGTCGTCAACCGCCGCCCACCCCTTCGCGCGGGCCTCCCGCGACGACGACGGGGCCGCAGCCGATGCTTGACACCCCTCCGACCCGCCGCCTAGCGTGCGGTCACGATCGTGCGACGAAACGGGCTTCTTTTCGCTGCGGCGCTGTGGACGGCCGCCGGGGTTGCGAGCGCGCAGGAGGCCGACACGCCCGCCGGGGCGCCGCTCCACCTGCACTCCGAGACCGCCCGCATCGTCGACGTGGTCGACTCCTTCGACGCCGGGAGCCAGTTCGGGCTGCGGCTCACGGCGGGGTACCAGTTTCAGCGGCGCGACCTGCGCGTGCAGCGCGAGATGCGGGTGAGCAACCCGGGCACCAGCCTCGGCGTGCCGCAGTACGCCGACGTCGCGGACTACACCCGCAGCACGCACACCCTCCTCGTCAACGCCGAGATCGGGGTCTTCCACGACCTCGCGCTCACCTTCGGTGTGCCGCTGGTGCTCTCCGACGCCCGCAAGCTGCGCCCCCCCACGGGCGTCTCCGTCGACAGCGCCCGCGCCGCCCTCGCCGACGGCTGGACCGAGGGGCCCGGCACCCCGCGCGCCACCAGCCTCTTCGATCCGTCCTTTGACAGCCCCGAGCGCTCGGGCATCGACCAGGTGCGCCTCGGGCTCCAGTGGTCGATCTTCAACCAGCAGCGCGACCGCAACCGCCCCACCTGGACGCTCTCCTTCGAGTGGCGCCCGCCGGTCGGCTCGCTCCTGCGGCCCTGCCGGCAGACCGCCTCGGGCACCTTCTGCCCCGATGCGTCGAGCGTCCCGTCCACCCCGCCTTCGGGCAACACCGCCCCCGCGGCGGCCACCCGCTCGGCGCCCGCCAACCCCAACCCGGGCGTCTCCCGGGGCCTCCACGGGGTGTACTTCCAGACCGTGGTCGCGCGGCGCTTCGGCTACGTCGAGCCCTACGCGGGCTTCGACTTCCTCGCGGAGTTTCCCGTCCGCAGCAGCGCCTTCCGCTACGCCGACACCCCCCTCGGGCAGCTCGCCAACTTCCCGCCCATCGTGGGAACCCTCACCGCGGGCATGGAGATCATCCCGTGGGAGAACCGCGAGACCTGGCAGCGCCTGCTCATCGACCTGCGCTTCCGCGGGTCGTACTACTCCCCGGGCCGCGATTACTCCGTCCTGTATGACGCCCTCGGCTCGTCGCTGAGCCGCCCGCTCAACCTCCCCGGCTGCCCCTCCAACGCGCGCCTCTCCGACGGCACCTGCCAGGCCCAGCGCAACGTGTACTTCGACGGGCTCACCACCACCGCGTCCCACGTCGTGCTCGGCGGCAGCGCGATGGTGTCGGTGCAGCCGGCGAAGTTCCTGCGCTTCACCCTCGGCGCGGCGGTGGCGTGGACCTCGCCGCACAACATCACCAACACCGACGCGTGCAACCCCGGGCAGTCCGTCCCCGCCGACCACCCCGAGTGGCGCGGCGGCTGCCAGGGCAGCAGCTCACCCGACCCCACGCACCGCCCGGTCATCGACTCCGCCGGCGGGCGCTTTCGCACCACCAACGACCTCACCTGGGATTTCTACGCCGCCATCGCGCTCACCCCGCGCATCTGGTAGCGCCCTCCCACGGCCCGTCACATCGTCAGGTCGGCCACGCACACCCGGTCGGCGCCCGCGTCGGCCGTGAGCCCGCGGCAGACCGTCCCGGGCCGGCAGTCGCCGTCCTCCGAGCACGCCCGCAGGCAGCGCCCCTCGACGCCGCCGTCCGTCGCCGCCGCCACGCCCGGCACGCAGACCCCGCCGAAGCCGGGGCAGTCGCGATCGACGGTGCAGGGCAGGGTGCACACCAGCGCCGGGGCCCCGCTGGTGCTCGCCGTGAGCCGGTCGCAGCGCGTCTCCAGGCCGCAGACGTCGCCGGGGTTGCAGCGGCCGTAGCTCAACGGGGGGTCGATCTGGTCCACGCACGCGGCCGTGAGCACGAGCAACAGCAGCGGAAGGACGGGGCGCATCGCAGCCGTGGAGCATCACGCGATTGGCCCGCGGGTCAACAGCGCGCAGGCACGGCCGCCCGGGGGACGCACCCTGCCGGTGGCCAGCGCGCCCGCCACCGGCGCGCGAGGTGACCACGGCGGTCGCCGGGCGCGCCGGGTGATTCGTCCACACGATGCCCTCGCAGCGCGCGTCTACGCCCTGCGGCAGGGCCCGGCGCGCGGCTTGCTCAAGCACCTCGTGACCCTTAGGGCTCTCCCATGGACTGGCTGGGCTGATCGCACGCCCAGTCCGGCCGCCCTGCGGCTTACGTCCTCACTCGACTCCCGCGCCGTAGCAACGCTACGGCTTGGTCGCTCGCTCCGGGCGCGCTCGCAGGTCGACTCGGCCTGGACGCACGCTCAGCCCAGCCAGTTCATGGGAGAGCCCTTACCTGGCGACGACGCACGCCGCCGACGAGGACGCGAACGCATGAACACCCGTGGCACCACGCCGCATCTGCACGCCCGCGCCGTTGGCGTCCCCATTCTCGACGCGCTCCGTGCGGTGCCGCTCCTGGAGCGCATCCAGGTCGCCTACCTGCTCGGCCTGCTGCTCGCGGTGTATCTCGGGGCGGGCCCCAGCCGCATCGAGGCCCTGAGCTGGCTCTGCTTCGACCTTGTGGTGTTCTGCGGGGCGGTGGTGGTCTTCCGCGGCGACGCCCCCACGCGCTTCTCGACGCTCGCGTACCGCGCCACCGCCTGCGTGCCGGTGGTCGCGACCTTCGCGCAGCTGCACATCATCCTGCCGGCCGCGACGCGGTGGCGGCGCCTCGATGACCGGCTCCTGGGCGTCGACCTGCGCTGGCTGCACTACGAGCCGGCGGTGGCCTGGGACGCCCACGTGACCCCGGCCGCGACGGAGTGGCTGTCGTTCTTCTACCTGAGCTACTTCGCGCTGCTGGCCCTGCACATCTTCCCCATCGTGTTCGTCGAGCGTCGCCGGAACATCGTCGCGGAGTTCACCCTCGGCATCGCCACCCTCTACTGCGCGGGCCAGATGCTCTACGTCGTGGTGCCAGCGTACGGGCCCTACGTGCACCTGGCCGGCACCTTCTCCCGCGACCTCGACGGGCCCCTCTGGTACCCGCTGATGCGCCGCCTCGTCGCGTCCGGCGGCGCGCGCGCCGACGTGTTCCCCAGCCTGCACACCGCGGCGCCCACCTTCCTCGCGCTGTTCTCGTTCCACCACCGGCGCGAGCGGCCCTTCCGCTACACGTGGCCGGCGGTGGCCTTCGTCGCGTCGCAGATCATCGTCGCAACGATGTACCTGCGCTGGCACTACCTCATCGACGTCCTCGCGGGCCTCACCCTCGCCGCGGCGGTCTTCGTGTTCAGCACGCGGGCGCTGGACCGAGAGAGCGCCGTCGGTGAAAGGCAGTGCCGCTATGATGTTACCGCGCGCCGGTAGACCGTCCCGGGGACGCCGCCGCCGGGGCGCACCGTCCCCGAGAGCTTCGGCTCGATCACCCGCGCGGGGTCGGTCTCGATGCGCGCGAGTCGCATGACCGTCGCCATCACGATGGGCCCTTCGAGCATCGCGAAGTGGATGCCGATGCACACCCGCGGGCCCGCGCCGAAGGGGATGTACGACGACTTCGGGCGCGCCGCCTCGCGCTCGGGCAGGAAGCGGTCAGGGTCGAAGCGCTCCGGCTCGGGGTACACGTCGGCGAGCCGGTGCAGGGGGTACGGCGTCACGATCACCAGCGTGCCCCGGGGCATCGCGACGCCCCGGATCTCGGCGTCGACCAGGAGGCGCCGCGCGTAGACGGGCACCGGGGGATAGAGCCGCATGGCCTCCTTGAAGACCCGCGTCGTGAGGGGCAGCGAGCTCATCGCGGCCGCGAAGGTCACCGGCCCCGGGGGCAGGGCGTCGACCTCCCGCTGCACCGCCTCGCGCACCGCGGGGTGGCGGCCGAGCAGGTAGAAGGCCCACGCCAGGGAGGTGGCCGTGGTCTCGTGGCCCGCGATGAAGAGGGTGTTGGCCTCGTCGCGCACCTGCTGGTCGGTCATCACCGCGGCGCCGCCGTTCTCCTCGTCGCGCGCGGCGAGCAGGCGGGTGAGCAGGTCGGCCCGCGCGAGGCCCTGCGCGCGGCGCTCGGCGATCATCTGCCGGATGCGCCCGTCGACCACCGCGAGGGCGCGCTGCAGCCGCTCCGACCGGGCGCCTTCGAGGAGGAAGGGCTCCTTGAGCGCGACCAGCGCGCGGCGGAGCAGCCCGTCGAGCCTGCCGGGAAGGTGTCCGCCGACGGCCTCGAGCACGTCCGTGAGGGCGACCTGCGCGACCAGCCGGGGAGAGGCGCCCTGCGCGTCGGCCCAGGCGAGGACCACGGTGAGGGCCTCGCCGAGGGCGTCGCTCTCGTCGAAGGTGTCGCTGTCGAAGAGGGCCTTGCCGACGATGCCCATGGTGATGCGGGTCATCTCCGACGCGAGGTCGAGCGAGGCGCCGTCCTTCCAGGTGGCGACCGCGCGGGCGGCGACGTCGTGCATGCAGTCCGTGTACTGCGCCATCGCCGAGGGCTGGAACAGGGGCGCCATCAGCCGCCGCTGCCGCCGCCAGAGCTCGCCCTCGGAGGTGAAGAGCCCTTCGCCCGCGAGGTAGAAGAGCAGCAGCCGGATGCCCGGGGACTTCTCGAAGCAGCGCGCCTTCTCGACGAGCACCTCGTGGGCGGCGGCCGGGGAGTTGGCGAACACCACGGGTCTGCCCACGAAGGACACGCGAGAGAGCTCGCCCGTGTCGGCGATGCGCTGGAAGAACCCCAGGCGGTCATCCCCCTGGAACAGGTGGATGTGCCCCGCGAAGTTGCCCCCCGGGACGACGGGAATCGAGTCGAGGCTCATGGGGCGGGACCATGCTGCGCTGCGTGCTTCTGGGCAACGGGCGGAGCCGTCCGAGCGTCGCTCCGGGTGCGCCCACCGAGGGTCGACGCTACAGCCGCCACAGCGCGGCGAGGTCGATCACCACCGCGTCGAAGGGCTCCACCCGCGCGAGGACCTCTCCCCCGAAGGTCGCCACCCGCAGCCACCCGAGGTCGTGCCGACGGTACACCTCGATCGTGCGCAGCGGCGGCGAGAGCAGCCAGACGTGGCTCACCGCCTCGCGGTGATAGAGGTCGAGCTTGCGCCCGCGGTCGACCTTCTCCGTCGAGGGAGAGAGCACCTCGCACACCCAGTCGGGCGCGAGGGTGAGATCGTCGCTCTCGTCGAGGAAGCCCTCCGGGAGGGTGCCCCGCCGCCACCCGGCGAGGTCCGGCACGACGATGTCGGGTTGTGCCCCGAGGTGCAGCTCCGGCTCGACATGGATGACCCACCCGCCGGGGTCGCCGTCCGACGGATCGAAGAAGGGCCCGAGGCGGTGGGACAGCACGGAGGCGCTGTGCACGTGCCGACGCCGGGGCCGGGGCAGCAGCGACAGCTCGCCGTCGATGACCTCCGCGACCATCGACTCCGGCGCGTTGCGGTAGCCCTCCACGACCGTGGGTGCGAGGTTGGGAAACGCCGGGTCAATGGTGCGTGCGGCGTCGCCAGGCATGCCGCCAGCGTATCACCCGCGCCGACGTCACCGCGCGGCGGGTCCGTCGCGCGTCGTAGCGCAGCGTCCCGCTCTCCAGGCGCATCTTGTGGTAGCGACGGCGATCAGGCCTGGGCGACGACCTCCTGCATGGCGTCGAAGCCCTTCTCGAAGTCCTTGCCGACGAGCTCCTGCACGTTGACGAAGACGCCGAAGACCTTGGCGGGGAAGGGGTTCTCGCCCTCCATCGCCCAGGTGAGCTTCGTGCGGTCGCCGTCGGGCTCCATGGTGAAGATCGCCCGGTTGTTGGCCGGGAAGGGCTTGAGGAGGTTGAGCGCGATCTCGATGCGCGCGGGGCTGGTCTCGTTGATGGTCATCGACCCTGCGCCGGCCTTGCCGTTGCCCTCCCAGCGGTACACGGCGCCCTTGCCCGAGGCGGGGCCCTCGTAGGTGCGCTTCAGGCCGGGGTCGAGCTTGTCCCAGGGGGACCACTTCGCCCACTCGCGGAAGTCGTTGATGAGCGCGAAGACCGCCTCCGGGCGGGCGTTGAGCGTGCGCGAGCGCTCGATGCGAAACGCGCCCGGGCGCGAGGCGACGTACGCGAGGAAGAGTCCGATGGAGACGGCGAATCCGAGGAGGTAGGGCATGGCGCTTGGGACGCAGCATCGCCCGACGACGCAGTGGACCCGTAACTTCCCGGCGGAGTCAGTACGGAGCCGTGGCGCCCTCCGCGCGATTCGCCCGCCGCGCGGGATCTGAAGCCGCAGCAGTCGGGTCACCCCCGCGCGAGCACCACCCGGGTGATCTCCGCGCGCGTGCCGAGGCGCATGGGCGGGCCCCAGTACCCGGTGCCCTCGCTCACGTAGGCCCACGTCTCGCCGACGCGGTGCAGCCCCGCCACGATGGGCTGGTCGAGCGCCACGACGTACGAGAAGGGCCACAGCTGGCCGCCGTGGGTGTGCCCCGACAGCACCAGCCCGACGCCCCGCGCCGCGGCCTCCGCCACGGCCTTCGGCTGGTGCGCCAGCAGCACCAGCTCGCGCGCGGGGTCGCGCCCGTACAGGGCCCGCGGGAGGTCGGCCCCGTGCCCCTCGCCGTGGCGCGCGGCAGACCAATCGTCGATCCCGGCGAGGTCGAAGCTCGCCGCGTCGTCGCCGAGGGTGACGCGCTCGTTGCGCAGCACCCGGAGGCCCAGTCGGCCGAGCTCCGCCAGCCAGGTGTCGACGCCGGAGTAGTACTCGTGGTTGCCCGTCACGAAGAACACCCCGTGCCGGGCGCGCAGGTCGGCGAGGGGCGCGACGTGCTCGCCCAGCGTGGCCACCGAGCCATCGACGAGGTCGCCGGTGATCACGACGGCGTCGGGGCGGAGCGCGTTGACCCTCGCGACGAGCTCGAGCATGAAGCGCCGGTCGATGGTGGGCCCGACGTGGATGTCCGTGAGCTGGACGATGACGTAGCCCGCCATCGTCGGGGGCAGGCGCGCCAGCGGGACGCGCACCGTGCGCACCGTGAGCGCCGCGACGGCCGTGCGCACCGCGAGGGCCGAGAGGCCGACGCCGCCGACGCCCGCCGTGGCGGCGAGGGCGCGGGCGAACCACTGGCGGCGCGCGGGGTCGTGGAGGGCGCCGAGGGCCGTGGCCGCGAGGCGGGCGAGCTCGCCGAGGGTCACCAGCACGAAGAGCACGAAGGCGGCGCCCATCCAGAGGAAGAGCCCCCAGGCGAGGGGAGACAGCACCGGCCGCGGCAGCACCCGCCCGGCGAACATCCCCAGCGGCAGCGCGAGCCCGAGCGCCCAGAGGAGCGCGGCGCCGACGCGGGGCCACGGCGCGGGCCACGCGGGGTCGCGCACGAGCCGCGCCCAGAGCAGGTAGTGGATGCCGCCGACGACGAGGGTCACGACCGCGAGGAACATCAACACCTGGGCGGCGCGCATGGAGGGGTACGCAGTACGATGCCCGGGAGGGGCGCGTCGATGTGCTAGACCCCCAAGCGGAGAGGCGAGATGAACCGCGCGCCGCGACCGCCGCCCTTCGAGGCCCTGCTCGGAGACCCCGACCTCCGCGCCCTCGACGCCATCGCGCCGGCCTTCGACCCGCTGGAGGTGCTCGCCACCGCCCGCAAGGAGCGCCCGCACACCCGCTTCCTCGGGTGGCTGCTCGACCCCCGTCCGCCGCAGCCCGGCGGCGACCACGGCCTCGGCGCCGCCGGCCTCGACGCCCTCGTGCGCCGCGCGCTCGCGGCCCTCGACCCGCTCCCCGGCGCCCGCTTCGCCCGCTCCGCACAACCCCCCAGCTTCGCGGCCGACACCCTGCGCGTGCTGCGAGAGCAGCCCCTCGACCGCATCGCCCGCGCGCCCGACCTCCGCTGCCATGCCCGCGACGCCCTCGGCCGCGAGTGGGTCGTGCTCATCGAGAACAAGCTCGACGCCGACGAGGGCGACGGCCAGCTCGCGGCCTACCTCGCCTGGGCGCGCGCCCGCCACCCCGAGGCCGAGCGCCTGCTCGTCTACGTGAGCCCCGACCGCCGCGCCCCCCGCGAGGCCTTCCCCCTCGACCGCGTCGCCACGCTCGCCTGGAGCGACGTCGTCGACGCCGCGCTCTCCGCCCTGCGCGCCGAGGTCCCCCGCGCGTCCGCCACGCTGGCCGCCCGCGCCTTCGCGGAGACCACCCTCGACGCCCTGCGCATGCGCTTCGGCGGCCACCCCGAGGCCCGCGCCCTCGTCGAGCGCCTGCACCGCCAGCACCCCCGGGACGCCGCCCGCTGCGCGCTGCTCACCCCCGACGAGCCCGACTGGGAGCGCCTCCAGGCCCTCGCGCCCAACGCCCTCTGGCACCTTCGCACGCTGCGCCCGCAGGCCGTCGGCTTCACCCGCGCCTTCGCCGACCGCGTCGCCGCCGCCTGGAACGCCCTCCTCCCCGACGCCCCGGCGCTCTCCCCCGGCGCGCCGCACGCGGGCCTGCCCGAGCTGGCGGCGTGGTCCATCGCGGGGGTCACCGAGGCGTGGTCGGTGCACCTCGTGGCCTCCGCGGGACCGCACCCCGGCGCCCTGCGCCCGCGCCTCTGGCTCGCCCTCTACGCCCCGAATACCACCCCAGGTATGCTGCTGGCGTCGCGCGAGCACGCCGCCGACCTCGCGCTGCTCCCCGCGGCCACCCGCGACGCGCTCGCGGAGGCCCGTCCCGTCCCCTCGACGCCGGGCGCCTGGCGCTGGCTCCAGGTGGGGCGCTCCGTCGAGCTCCCCCGGGGCTTCTCGCCCGCGGACGACGCCCGCCGGGTGGTCGACCGCTGCGCCGCCGCCTTCGGCGCGCACCTCGCCGCGCTGGCCGAGCGCTCCCGCGACCCCGCGCGCTGGCTCTACTCCTGCGACCGCGACGACGCCCTGCACCGCCCCACCGACGCCGTCGACCGCCGCGCCCTCGCCGCCGCCGCCGCCCCCGACGCCGAGCGCGCGCTGCTCGTCGCGACGCAGCCCGGCAGCCACCCGGGCGAGATCGGCGTCGCCCACGAGCTGGGCACCGCCCTCGGCCGCGCCCTCGGGCAGCACGCGCGGCTCAGCTACGACTACGGCCCCGCGGCGGGCCTCGGGCTCTGGTCGTCCCCCACGGTGGTCGCGCTGGAGGGGTCGCTCTTCGACGACCCCGCGGCGGTGGCCTGCGCGCGCGAGGCCGTCGAGGCGGGCGCCTCGCTGCTGCTGCTCCCCGGCCCGGGGGAGGGCTTTACCGAGGCGGGTAAGCGCGCGCTGCGCCCGTGGTCCGACGCGGTGCTGGGCGCGGGCGAGCGGGTCGACGCGCGCGGGCTCGCGGCGCCGGAGGGCGAGCGGGTGGCGGGGCGCTGGCTGCGGCGCCTGCAGCACCTCGACCGGGTGCGGCTGCGCGACGGCGCGACGGTGGCGCTCTGGGCGCAGGACGACGCCGGCCGGCACCCGCTGCTGGCCGGGTGGCGCGAGGGCCCGGCGCGGGTGCTCTGCTGGACCGGCGACCTGCGCGCGGTGACCACCGACGACGAGGCGGCCGCGCGCTGGTGGGCGGCGGTGATCGCGCTGCGCGACGGGCTGTGAGTGCGGGGGAGGGGGGAGGAGAGCGGGGCGATCAGGCCGAGGGGGCGGCGGCGCTGGGCTTGCGGGTGCGGGTCTTCTTCTCGGCGGCCTTGCCGGCGCTGGCGAAGCGGGCGGCACGCTCGGCGAGCTTCTTGGCAGCGCGCTCCTTCTTCTTGCGCTGGCCCGCGCGCTGAATCGACTTCTGCGAATGACGGCGATCGCCCTTGCCCATCGTGATGCTCCGGTAGATTGACTGGTAAGTCGGTGGTCGACGCGCACGGCAGTACCCGGCGCGGAGTCGATGCGGGTACCACCCACCCCGCCGGGCTGTCAACGCCGACGCTTGGGGGTTGTGGTGCCCCGCGGGTGGCGCGCCGCGGGGCCTCGCGCGTACGGTGGGGCGGTGAGCTCCTCGCTGATCGACCTGGTGCGCGCGTCGGTGATCGGTGACGACGAGGCCGTCGACGGTCCGTACGGGCTGCGGCGGGTCACCTACGCCGACTACACGGCGTCGGGGCGCTCGCTCACGTTCATCGAGGACTTCGTGCGGCAGCACGCGATGCCGCTCTACGCCAACACGCACTCCGACTCGTCGCGCACGGGCCTGCAGACCAACCGCTTCCGCGAGGACGCGCGGGCCATCATCGCGCGCTCGGTGGGGGCGGCGGCCACGGACGCGGTGATCTTCTGCGGCGCCGGGGCCACCGGCGCGATCAGCCTGCTGCAGCGCGCGATGGGGCTGTGCATCCCGGCCGGGCCCGACCGGCGCTGGGGGCTCAGCGAGCGCATCCCGCAGGACGAGCGGCCCGTGGTCTTCGTGGGCCCCTACGAGCACCACGCCAACGAGGTGAGCTGGCGCGAGACCCTCTGCGACGTGGTCACCATCGACGAGGACGCCGACGGTCGCATCGACCTCGATGACCTCCGCGCGGCCCTCGCGCGCTACGCGGGGAGGGCCCTGAAGATCGGGTCGTTCTCGGCGGCGTCGAACGTCACGGGCATCCTCAGCGACACCCGGGCCATCGCGTCGCTGCTGCACGCGCACGGGGCGCTGTCGTTCTGGGACTACGCCGCGGCGGGGCCCTACGTGGCCATCGAGATGCACCCGGCGGGGGAGGGGCTCGCGCACATGGACGCGGTGTTCCTGTCGCCGCACAAGTTCATCGGGGGCCCCGGCACGCCGGGGGTGCTCGTGGCGGCGCGGGCGCTGTTCACCAACGAGGTCCCGGTGGTGCCCGCGGGGGGCACCGTGCTCTACGTGGGGCCGCGGACGCACGGGTACATCGCCGACATCGAGCACCGGGAGGAGGGCGGCACGCCGGCGATCCTGGAGTCCATCCGCGCGGGCCTGGTGTTCCAGTTGAAGGACGCCGTCGGGGCGGCGGTCATCCGCGCGCTGGAGGAGTCGTTCGTGCGGCGGGCCATCGCGCGCTGGGGCGCGCACCCGAAGCTCCGCATCCTGGGCAACCCCGCGCTCGACCGCCTGTCGATCCTCTCGATGCTGGTGCGCCACGGCGAGGCCTACCTCCACTGGAACTTCGTCGTCGCCCTCCTCAACGACCTCTTCGGCATCCAGTCGCGCGGCGGCTGCTCGTGCGCGGGGCCCTACGGCCACCGGCTCTTCCACATCGACGGCGCCACCGCCGACCGCTACTACCGCGAGGTGCAGCACGGCGGCGCGGGCATCAAGCCCGGCTGGTTCCGGCTGAACTTCAACTACTTCCTGTCCGAGGAGGTGTTCGAGTTCGTGGTCGAGGCCGTGCTGCTCGTGGCCGAGCACGGCTGGCGCCTCGTCCCGGACTACGACTTCGACGCGGCGACGGGCGTGTGGACCCACCGGCGCGCCCCGCGCACGGCCCCGATGAGCCTGCGCGACGTGCGCTACACGGGCGGACGGATGGAGTTTCGCGCGCGCCACGCGACCGAGCCGCTGTCGGCCCTGAAGAGCTACCTCGACGAGGCGCGCGCGGTGATCGCCGCCGTGGGGGCGCGCTCGCACGACGTGCAGGCGCCGACCGAGATGTCCGCGGAGTACGAGGCCCTGCGGTGGTTTCCGCTGCCCCACGAGGTGGCGCGCGACCTGCGGGCCGCCACCGACGCCGCCGACGACGGCGCCAACATCTGATCGATCGGTTCAGTGCATGAGGCCGAGGAGCCGGCGCCGGAAGAACCACGCGCCCGCGATCAGCGCCGCCAGCAGGATCACCAGCACCACGTTGCGCACGGTGTGATCCTCGTCCTCCGGGCTGACCGGGAGCATGTCGGTGCGGTCGAGCACCGCGCCCTTCGGGAGGTCGGGGATGAACGCGAACAACCGCGCCATGGGCCGGGTGATCTTCATCTCGATGTTCACCGCCCAGCCGTTGGCCTCGAGCAGCACGGCCATGTTCCGGCGCCGCAGCTTCAGCCACCCGAGCAGCGCCGAGATGCCCAACACCACCAGCACCACGCCGAGGATGGCGAGCCAGCCCGTGAGGCTGCTGATGACGCCGAAGATGACCGCGAGCACGGCGCCGAGGCCCGCCAGCGCCATGCCGCCGCCCAGGATGAGCGAGTTGGGGTTGAGGGGCTCGCTCGCCGGCCGCGTGGGCTCGGCCGGCGCGGTCGTCGCGGCGGGCGCCGGCACCGCCCCGCGGGCCACGCTGACGCTGGTGCCCACCTGTGCGGCGCCTGCCTCGACCTGGGTTTGGGCCCCGGTCACGCCCGCCTCGGCCTGCGCCGTCATGGCGGACTCCTGCGACGCCTGTCGGCTGGCGACGTACTCGTTGATCTTCGATGAGATCATCGCCGCCGCGCGGCGGAAGGGCGCGAAGGCCGCCTGCTTCACGGAGATGGGGTTGTCGACGATCTCCGTGACGATCGCGTCGTACTCCTTGTCGTCGAGGTCGATGAGGATGCCGCGCTTGCCCACCCGCAGCCGCCCCGCCTCGCCGCCGGTCACCGGCGCGACGAGCTGGTAGAGCACCCCGCCGCCCTCCTTCTCCAGCACCTCGACGTAGACCAGGTAGATGTTGCTCAGCACCGCGACGGCCTTGTGCGCCGCGCGGTTGGCGACGCGGAGGCAGAAGTCCAGGCGCCGCCCGTCGATCACCAGCGAGCCGGCCTCGACGAGCGCCGTCTGCTTCGGCAGGTAGATCGCGGAGAAGTTCACGAAGTTGTTCACCAGCTCGACCAGCCAGCGCACGTACAGGAGCACCTTCTCGAGGTCGTCGATCTGCCCGATCTCCTTGGCCGCCGCGAGGTCGAGCGCGATGTACGCCTCCACCTTCGCCGCGAGGCCGCCCTCCAGGTAGGCCTTCATCTTGTCGTCGCCGAGCTTGTCGAAGGGGTCCGCGGGGCGGCCCTTCTCCCAGGACGTGAAGCCCTCGAACGCGGCCTTCACCCGCTGCCAGTCGGCGAGGGTGATGGCCGAGACGCCCGCCCCGAGCACCCGGCGGATGACCGTCTCGCGCAGGGCCACGAAGCGGTCCTGGTAGAGCACGTTGACCGGGCCGGTGAGCGAGAGCGACCCGTCGGCGGAGGGGGCCGCGAGCGGCGCGCCCTTCACGTAGCGCTCGATGTCGTCCGTGGCCTTCATGCGCAGCGCGCGGAGGTCTTCGGGCGCGAGGCGCAGGCTCTCGGGCGCCGGCGTCTCCTGCCGCAGCAGCTCGCAGTGGAGGAAGTACGCCTCCAGCTTCGGGTCCATCTCCCGCAGGAGCGCGCCGGCGGCGTCGGTCTCGTCGCCCCACGGCTTCGCGGCGGCGGCCTTCCCGCGCCACTCCACCCACAGCTTCCCCTGCTCGACGAAGCGCTTCAGCCGGTCGGCGTCGACGCCGTGGGTGCCGCCGCGGTCGGCGGTGCCCCCCACGACGTCCATCACGTCCTTGAGGAAGACCTTCACGTCCTCCTCGGGCACCACCTCGGGCGGGACCACCCCGTCGCCGTTGGCGAGGAGCTTCTGGTACCCGCTCTTGAAGGCCCGGACGTCCGCCAGCGAGACGGTCTTCGCGTCGGCGGCCTTCTGCTCCCGGTTGACCCGCTCGACGGCGGCCCGCAGCCCGAGGCCCGCCTCGGTCTTGTCGTCGATCGCCGCCAGCGGGATCGCCTCGGCCCGCTTGCGCACCACGTCGCGCTGCGAGAGCCGCGCGAAGAGCCAGTCGCGCGCCTCGACGATCTGCGAGACCCGCACGCGCCCCGTCGTCGCGGGGTCGATGTAGCGCAGGAAGCCTTCGTCGCAGTGGAGGTCGGTCAGCGGCGCGCTCGTCGCGGCCCAGCGCGCGGGGTCGAGCTCGTCGATGCGCGCGAGGTCGCCCTCGTCGCCGACCATGAACTGGTGAAGTCCGCCGAAGTTCCTGAAGAGCATCTTGTCCATGTGCGAGTCCCTGGTGCCGCGAGCGTCGAGGGGTTCATCGGGGCGACCGACCCGTCTGGTCGTGAGCCCCTCCCCGAAGGACCATAACCCAACCCCTACCAACCCAGGCACCATGCTTTCACCCCCGCCGCCGACCCGCGCCCGCAGGGGGCGGCTCGCCGGTCGGTGCGCGGCCGCGGACGTGGTAAGGGACCCGTCGACGCGCATGGGCGACAGCGGCAGACGTTTCAGCGAGGCCGAGGTGGACGCCATCCTGCGGCGCGCGGTCGCCCGGCAGGAGCATGGACAGTCCCTGTCCCGGGACGAGCTCGCCGATGTGCTGCGGCAGCTCAACCTCGACGAGTCGGTGCTCGACGAGGCCATCGAGGAGCAGGACGCCGAGCGCGCCGTGGCCGACGAGACCGCCGTGTGGAAGGAGCGACGACGCCGCGCCGTGCTGGGCCACGCGGCCACCTTCGCGTCCGTCATGACCCTCCTCGTGGCGATCAACCTCCTGGTGACGCCGCACTTTCTCTGGTTCTTCTGGCCGCTGTTCGGGTGGGGCCTCGGGCTGCTCGCCGACTGGCGGCGGTACCAGCGCGGCCCCGAGCCGGGCGAGCTCGCGTCGCGACGGCGGCAGCAGGCCGAGCGCGCCGCGCGGGCCGAGCGGAAGGCCGAGAAGGCCACCCGCAAGGCGCGCAAGCGCGAGGCCGACGAGGCCATGGCGCGGGCCTCGGAGGAGCTCAAGGACGCCGTGAAGGTGGGCGTCGCGGGCCTGCTCGACTCCGTCGGCAAGGCCCTGCGCGAGGCCGCCGACGGGGACGAGCGCGCGGCGCCGCGGGCCCGGCGCGAGCCCCGGTCGGGCGTGCGGGTCGACGTGGCGGCCCCGCCGGTGCGCGACGAGGACGTCGACGCGGAGCTCGCCGCGCTGCGCGAGCGCGTGGCGCGGAAGGGCGACCGCCGCGGGTGACGTGTTAGCCTCCGCGGCGTCGTGAACATCAAGAGCGTCGCGTTGGGTGCGTTGGCTGTGGGGGCGGTGGCGTGCCAGGCGGCGCCGGCGAGGCTCGCGGGGCGCTGGGTGCTGCTGTCAGGCAACGCGCCCGTGGCGGTGGGGCAGGCCGACGCGCCCGCGGCGGGGGGGCCGTTGAGGCTGGTGCCGGGCTCGCCCGCGGCGGGGGCGTGCCTCGGGGCGGAGGAGTACGTGCAGATGTTCGGGCCGGTGTGCGCGCACGAGCCCGAGGTCGGTCCGCCCGGGTCGGACGTCGACGTGCGCTGGTACTGCCACGGGCACCTCGCGGTGCGCGTGCGCCTCGAGCGCTGCCCCCACCCCGGGCGCTTCCGGGTCGTCGAGCTCGCGGTCGCCACCGCCGAGCGCTGATCGACGGCCACGCGCCCGGCTTTCGGTTACCCTCCGCCCTACCGCTGATGTCCTACGACCCCACCGACATGGATCCCGTCCGCCCGCCCCGCGGGCCGCGCATCGTCGAGGGCGTGCTCGCGGCGCTGCTCGCGATGTCCCTCGTGGGCAACGTGGCGCTCTACCGCCGCCCACCCCGCATCGTCGAGCGCCCGGCGCCCGCGCCCACCGCGGTGATCCCGCTGCCCGTCGCCCCGCCGCCGCCGTGCCCCGCCGCGGTCGAGTGCCCGCCGCCGCCGCCGCCGTGCCCCACCGTGGCGACCGGAACGGGGACCGGTCACGGCCCGTCGGGTCCGCCGCCGCCGCGCGAAGACCTCGCGCTCGCCCAGCAGGGCGAAGGGCAGGTGAACACCGCCGCCGACCACGCCGAGCGCGACCCCATCCACCGGGTGGCGCAGCGCAACCTGGTGACCGGCGTCGACCAGATCGTGACGTCCCGCAGCCCGGCCGCGGCGGAGCGCTTCCTCCAGCGCAACCTGCCGTCCATCGCCAGCATGGACTGCGCCTTCCGCGACCCCGCCATGGCCGAGCACGTCCGGATGCAGCTGCGCCCGATGAACGCGCTCGCCCGCCCGGCCAACCGCCTGTCCGAGGCCGACCTCGTACGCTATGAGAGGGAGCTGCGATGCCCGCGCGAATGAAGGTCTCCTCCGTGCTCCTGCTCGCCTTCGCGGCCTCCGCCGCGGACTGCGCGCGCACCCTCCCGCCGCCCCCGTGCCTCGGCGCCGCGTGCCGCCAGTGGCCCCACGTCGAGGTGCGCTTCTGGCGCAACCAGGGCCCGCCCCGCGGCCGGCGCTACACCGGCGCGCTCTGCGTGCAGGTCGCCTACGACTGCCCCGAGGAGGGCCGCCACCAGGTGTGGATCGAGCCGCAGGCCCCGCGCTGCGCCACGATGCTCAACAACGACGGCGGCCCCGAGTGGCTGCGGGTGGAGAACGGCCGGCTGTCCATCCCGTGGCCCGCGCGCTGCCGCGGCTCGCGGGTGGAGATGTACGTCTCGGCGCAGCCCAACTTCGCGACGTGCACCGCGGTCAACAACCAGCTCCTCCCGGCCGACCGCGCCACGCTGGGCGCCGACCTCACCTTCGAGTGCCGCTGACCGACCCCCTCGCCCCGCTGCTCGCGCAGGCCCTCGCCGCCCGCGCCCCCCTCGTCGAGCGCCTGCGCCGCGAGGCCACCGACGCGTACCGGCTCTTCCACGGCAGCGTCGAGGGCGCTGCCGGGCTCACCGTCGACCGCTACGGCGACCTCGTGCTGGCGCAGTCCTTCCACGGCCCGCTGGAGCCCGCATCGCGCGAGGCCCTCGAGGGCTTCTACGCCGACGCGCTGCCCGGGTGCGCCGTGGTCTACAACGACCGCAGCGGGGTGGGGTCGCGGGTGCGCAACCCCCTCGACGGCGACGCGCTCGCGGCGGCGACCGCCCCCCGCGTGGCGACCGAGCTCGGGGTGCGGTACCGCATCCAGGCGCGGCACGCGGGCCAGGACCCGTGGCTCTTCCTCGACCTGCGCGCCGGGCGCCGCCGGGTGATGGCCGAGGCTCCCGGGCGCTCGGTGCTCAACCTCTTCGCGTACACCTGCGGCGTCGGCCTGGCGGCCGCGACGGCGGGCGCGCGCGAGGTGCTCAACGTCGACTTCGCCGCGTCGAGCCTCGCGGTGGGCGCCGACAACGCGGGGCTCAACGCCCTCGCCGCCCCGCCGGTGAACCTCCAGGGGGACGTGTTCGCGGTGACGCGCCAGCTCGCGGGCATCGGCCAGCCCGCGGTGGTGCGCGGCCGCCGCCTGCCGCCCTTCCCGACGCTGGCGCCGCGTCGCTACGACCTGGTCTTCCTCGATCCGCCGCGCCTCGCGAAGAGCCCCTTCGGCATCGTCGACCTCCTGCGCGACTACGCCGCGGTGTTCAAGCCCGCGCTGCTCGCCACCGCGGAGGGCGGGGCCATCGTGTGCTGCAACAACGTCGCGCAGGTCGAGCGCGACGGGTGGCTCGACGGCCTGCGCCGCAGCGCCGCCAAGGCCGGGCGCCCGGTGCGCGACGCCGAGTGGATCACCCCCGAGGAGGACTTCCCCAGCCCCGACGGGCGCCACCCCCTGAAGATGGTGCTCCTGCGGGTGTGACCCGCGGCCGTTCGTCAGTCATTTCCTGTCCCTGCGCAGCACCGGGCATCAGCACAGGTGTCCAGCGGTTGGGGGCTTCGGGCATACCACCGCGCGGTGCCCCGGACGATGCCCCTGCGACTCCTCGCGGTCCTGTTCCGGACCGGCGCGCTCGCCGCGGCCTGCTCGCCCCGCTCGGCCGGCAGTCCTCCGGCCCCGGACGCGTCGGCCGACGACGCCCCGACGGTCGACGCGCCCGCGATCGATGCGCCTGCGTTCGATGCCCCCGTCCGCGGCGCGGGGCGTGGCACCCTCGGGCCATGACCACCGAGCTACACCCCGACGCCTCCGCGGTGCTGACCACCTGGTTCGGGAGCGACGCGATCGTCGAGCCCATCGATCCGGGCATCCAACGCCGGTGGTTCGTCCCAGACCCGGCCTTCGACGAGGAGATCCGCGCGCGCTTCGGGGCGCTCATCGAGGAGGCCTCGGGCGAGGGCCTGCGGGCGTGGGAGGAGAGCGCTCGCGGGGCGCTGGCGCTGGTGCTGCTGCTCGATCAGTTCACCCGCAACGTGCACCGCGAGAGCGGGCGGGCCTTCGTTGCCGACCCGGTGGCGCGCGGCGTCGCCGAGCGGGCCGTCGCGCGGGGCTTCGACCGGGCGGTGCCCTTCGCGGCGCGGGCCTTCTTCTACCTGCCCTTCGAGCACGGCGAGACCCTCGCCCTGCAAGATCGCTCGGTGGCCCTCTTCGACGCCCTCGCGGCGGCGGCGTCGCCCGGGCAGGCGAAGGGCGCCCGGGAGCTGTGCACCTACGCCGAGAAGCACCGCGCGGTGATCGCCCGCTTCGGGCGCTTCCCGCACCGCAACAAGGTGCTCGGGCGCGAGAGCACGGCGGAGGAGGAGGAATTCCTGAAGGCGGGGCGGGGCTTCTGACAGGTCGATCGGAGCGCCCGCCCACGGCTGCGATCACCGAACCCCTCAAGTCCCCTGCGATGCAGTCCTACCGCATCCGCCGCGCGCGCTCGCGCTTCACCGCGGGGTCACCCTCGTCGTCGCGCTGCGCCCGCCGCCGCTCCGCGGGCGTCGTCGCCAGGGCCCGGCGCCAGCGCCACCAGCGCCACCCGAGGTCGACCGCGCCGAGGGCGGCCAGCGTCGCGCCCAGGCGCCCCGCGAGCGCGGCCAACGAGCCCGCGCGGGTCCAGGCCGTCGCGCCCACGAGCAGCACCACCGCGCCGTAGGCCGCGGTCCCCAGGGCCGTCGCCGCCGCGCCCGGCTCGCCCGTCGGTCCTGCGCTCTCCGCCGGAAGCCGCGCCCCGCGCGTCTGCGCCACCGTCGCCGCCGCGGAGGCCGCCACCACCGCGCCCAGCGCCACGCCCAGCGGGGCGACCGCGCCCGCGGTGATCGCCGACGCCGCGCGCCACGGGTCGACGTCCGCGCGCGCCGCCTGCGCCAGCATCTCCCGCGTGGCGCCCCGCAGCGCGACGCCCAGCGCGGGGACCGTCACCAGCGCCGCCCCCCAGGCCGCCGCCAACACGGCGAGCTCGGACACCGGCGCGCGGCCCTCGCGGCGGGCGCGGGCGAGCTCCGCGGCGGTGGGCGGCTGGGTCGACACGAGGGCGACGGTAGCGCGCTCAGCCGAGGCCGAGCAGCCCCGCGGCGCGCGACGCCACGAAGGCCGCCACCCAGGCGAGGGCGTAGGTGTAGACGGTCACGAAGACCACCCAGCGCCACGAGCGGGTCTCGCGGCGGATGGCCGCGAGGGTGCTCATGCACTGGCAGGCGAAGACGAAGAACACCAGCAGCGCGACGCCGGTGCGGGCGGTGTAGCGGGGCCTCCCGTGGCCGTCCCGCGCGGTGCGCAGGCGGGTGGCGAGGGGCCCCGGGTGCTCGTCGGCGTCCTCGATGCCCGAGATGACCCCGAGGGTGCCGACCATGAGCTCGCGCGCCCCGAAGGACCCGAGCAGCCCGACGTTGATGCGCCAGTCGAAGCCGAGCGGGCGGGTGACCGGCTCGAGCGCGCGGCCCACCGAGGCGCCGACCGAGCGCTCCATCGCGGAGGCCCCGGTGGGGTGGGGGTCGGCCGGGGCGCCCGGCGCGGGGACGTGCAGCAGCACCCAGAGGGCGGCGCCGCACACCAGGATGACGGTGCCGACGTCGCGCACGAAGCGCTTGCCCGCCACGTAGCAGGCGCGGGCGACGGCGCGCAGGTCGGGCGAGCGGTAGGCGGGCATCTCCAGGACGAGGGGCAGCCGGCGGCCCTTCGTGGCGCTGCGGCGGAGCACCAGGGAGACGAGCACCGCGGCGGCGAGGCCGGCGAGGTAGAGCGCGACGAAGAGGGCGGCCTGGAGCACCGGGCGCCCGCTGAAGAAGGCCGCGAGCACGAGGCCGTAGGTGGGGATGCGCGCCGAGCAGGTGAGCAGCGGGAGCACCAGGATGACCGTGAGGCGCTCGCGCGGGTCGCGCAGGATGCGGGTGGCGGCGATGGCGGGCACGGCGCAGGCGTGGGCCGTGAGCATCGGGACGAAGGCCCGGCCGCCGAGGCCGAAGGGGCGCAGCGCGCCGTCGATGAGGAAGGCGCCGCGGGCGAGGTAGCCGCTCGCGTCGAGGAGCTCCATCGCCGCGGTGAGGATCACGATCTGCGGGAGGAACGCGAGCACGGTGCCGGCGCCGCCGAGGAGGCCGTCGGTGACGAAGGACCCGAGCAGCCCGCGGCCGAGGGGGCGTGCGGCGAGCGCGCCGAGGCCCTGCACCGCGGCGTCGAGCGCGGCGGACACCGGGTCGGCCACGGCGTACACGGCGGCGAAGAGGCCGACCATCAGGCCGAGGAAGATCACCGGTCCGGCGACGGGGTGGAGCAGCACCCGGTCGATCTGGTCGGTGCGGGCGCGGCGGAGGAGGGCCTCGGCGCCCACCGCGCCGACGTCGCGGATGGCCCGCGCGGCGACGGCGGCGGCGTCCCAGGCGGGGGCGGGGCGCTCGGACGGGCGGGGGGGCCCCTGCACCAGCGCGGCGATGGCGGCGAGCATGGCGTCGCGGGAGCCCGGGTCGCGCGCGTTGACGGCCACCACGGGGACGCCGAGCGCGGCCTCGACGGCCTCGACGGAGAGCGCGCGGCCCTCGGCGGCGAGCACGTCGCGCTGGGTGAGCACCACCAGCAGCGGGAGCGGGCGGGCGAGGAGCTCGCGGGTGAGGCCGAGGCCCGCGGCGAGCTGCGAGGCGTCGAGCACCTGCACCACGACGGCGCGGGAGCCGTCGGCGATGACGCGGTCGAGGAAGGCGCGCGCGACGCCCTCGTCGGTGCCCGGGTCGAGGGTGACGTCGAGGCTGTACACGCCCGGGAGGTCGAGCACGCGCACGGCGGGCGCGGGGGAGGGGAGGCGGAGGTCGGCGGAGAGGATGTCGACGGTGACGCCGGGGAAGTTCCCGACCTTGGCGTTGGCGCCGGTGAGGCGGTTGTAGACCGACGACTTGCCCGCGTTGGGGCGCCCGAGCAGCAGCACCGCGGGGACGCGGTCGTCGAGGAGGTGCGCGGCGCCGGGGTGGTCGTGGCTCACGGGCGCGGCTCCGGGGGCGACGGGGCGACGTCGATGGCGGCGGCGACGGCGCGGTCGATGGCGAAGGCCGTGCGCTCGCCGACGCGCACCATCAGCGGCCCGCGGAAGGGCCCCGCGCGCAGGACCACCACCGCGGCGCCCTCGGTGACGCCGAGCGCGCGCAGCCAGCGGGCCTCGTCGGCGTCGAGGCGCAGCGCGACGATGCGGGCGGGGGAGAGGGCGGTGAGCTCGCGGAGGGTCATCAGGCGCGACCGCCCGCGGCTTATCACGGTTCGGCAGGGAGGCGGAGCGACCGGGAGGCTTGTGGCCGCGGGGCCGCGGTGCCAGGTTCGCTCCGCGCGAGGCGCGGAGGATGAATCCCCAATGGGCGAAATGGCCGACCGCATCGATGGGATCACCGACCTGCTGATGGGCGCCGCGTACGCCGACGGCTCGCTCGAGGGGCGCGAGGAGGCCACCGTGCGCCGGCTGCTGGGAGAACTCCTGGACGGCGCGGCGCTCCCGGCGGAGACCGACGCGCGCATCGCGGGCTTCGACCGCAAGGCCTTCGACCTCGACGCCGCCGCGGCGCACTTCCGCGCCGACAGCCCCGAGCGCAAGCGCAAGCTGCTCGAGCTCGTGGTGGCGGTGCGCGACGCCGACGACGTCTTCGACACCGACGAGGACGACTACATGACCTCGCTGGCCCGCGCGCTCGACATGCAGCCCGAGGAGTACGCCGACCTCGCGCTGGACATCCAGGAGCTGCGCACCTCCCTCAGCGACGTGCGGCGCTCGATGCCGCCGGTGCTGCTCACGGCGCGCAAGAACCGCGAGTGAACGGGTAAGATTCAGTGCAGGGGGCGGGGGTAGGCGGCGACCACCTCGCGGGCGGGGCGCTCGATGCGCTCGACCACGGAGGTGACGAGGTCGCGGTCGCCGCGGCGGAAGTACACCGAGTGGCCGACCTCGGGGCGGTCGAGGGTGGGGATGATCCCGCCGTGGACGTGCTTGAGCGCGCCCGCGAGGCGGCGGCCCACGGCGGGGTGGTCGTCGCGCCAGCGCCCAAGGCCGCGGTCGCGCACGGCGACGCAGAGCTCGGCGCGGACGTGGTACTCGGTGTTGCGGGTCACAAACACTTGGTGCACCCGGCGGTCTGAACCTTCGTAGGACATCGGTGGGGCCTCCTGCGCTGCGAGGCGTACGCCCGCGGCGGGAGGGCCGTCCAGAAATCAGGTCCCGCCGTCGGCCGCGGCGGGGCTCGGCGCCGGCGCGACCACGATGGGCACGGCGTCGGTGGGCGCGAGGTGCTCCGGGTGGTGGTCCTCCGACTGCACGTCGGGGCCCTCCTCCGGGGCCGTCTCGCCCTCCGGCGTGAGCAGCCCCTGCGCCCACTGCTGGGTGCGCGCGCTCTCGTGCAGGTGCATCGTCGCTCGCGCCGACACCCCGACCAGCGCCCGCTCCGCCGCGGCGAACTCCGCCGCCAGGGGCCCCGTGGCGCCCGCCCGCAGGGCGCCCAGCTGCGAGCGCAGATCTGCCGCCAGCAGCACCGTGCGCTGGAACACCAGCCCCTGCGCCGCCGCCCGCCGCAGCACCACCATGATCTGCGTGAGCACGGCGCGCCCGTCGGCCCCCTGCCCGCCCTCCGCCACGCCCGGCTCGCAGCGCGGCTCGAGCACCTGCACCCCCGTCGCCGGCAGCGGGACCCGCGCCATCGCCACCCCCCCCGGGTGCTCGACGATCAGCGTCTCCTCGACGGCGATCAGCGCCTCGCGCTCGACCAGGTCGCCGCCCCCGGTGGCGGTCGCGGCGATGCAGCGGGCGATGGCCTGCTCGGAGTCGAGCGTGCGCCGCAGGCGGGTGCGCGTCGGCATGACGCCGTCGTGGGTGAGGCGCGCCTGGGCCATCGACGCCAGCCGCGAGAGCGACGCGTCCGACGAGAGGCACAGCATCACCTGGAGGGGACCGATCACGTCGAGGCGCCGCGCGTCCGCCGTCGCGAGCTGCCGCTGGAGCGAGTACAGCGTCGCGAACCACCGGCCGCGCGCCTCGCCGTCGGCCACCACCAGCTGCTCGCGCTCGACCCGCGTCGCGCGGGCCGTGCGGGCCGACGAGCACGCCGCCGCCGCCACCGCGAGGAGCCCGACGCCCCAGGCGCGGGCCGTCACCGGTCGACACTCCGGGACAACAAAATACAAGTCGGCGACAACTTCACGGGGCTCAAAACGCTATCACCACCGTGGTTTCAGCGCGCTGCCGAAAACATGAGGCAACGCGCGATGGGGCGCTACACAAGACCCCGTCGGAGCAGGAGCGTCCATGGCCACCTATCTCATCGCGGTCCCGTACCTCTCGGTCTTGTTGGCCCTGGTGTTCTACGGGCTGCATCGCAGTCACCTTGTGTGGCTGCTGTGGAAGCACCGGGAGTCCCTCCCCCCCGCGGCGCCGCGCAACATCCCCGACCACGAGCTCCCGTACGTCACCGTGCAGCTCCCGCTCTTCAACGAGCCCGACGTGCTCGAGCGCCTGCTCGAGACCGTCGCGAAGATCGACTACCCCGCCCACCGCTTCGAGATCCAGGTGCTCGACGACAGCACCGACGACAGCCGCGAGCTCGCCCGCGCCAAGGTCATCGAGCTGCGCAACCGCGGCGTCGACGCGGTGTACATCCACCGCCACGACCGGGTGGGCTTCAAGGCCGGCGCGCTCGACCACGGGCTCAAGCTCGCCAAGGGCGAGCTCATCGCCGTCTTCGACGCCGACTTCCTCCCGCAGCCCTCCTTCCTCCGCACCGTGGTGCACCACTTCGCCGACCCGAAGGTCGGCTGCGTGCAGGCCCGCTGGGGTCACCTCAACCGCGAGGCGTCCATCCTCACGCGCGTCCAGGCCCTCATGCTCGACGGCCACCACATGGTCGAAAACCGCGCGCGCTTCGCCGCGGGGCACTTCTTCAACTTCTCGGGCACCGGCGGCATCTGGCGCCGCGAGGCCATCGGCGCGGCCGGCGGCTGGCAGCACGACACCCTCACCGAAGACCTCGACCTCTCGTACCGCGCCCAGCTCGCGGGCTGGAAGTTCGTCTACCGCGAAGACCACGTCACCCCCGCCGAGCTCCCGGAGGAGATGGAGGCCTTCCGCGCGCAGCAGTTCCGCTGGGCCAAGGGCACCGTGCAGACGGCGCGCAAGCTCCTCGGCCGCGTGTGGGCCCGGCGCGACCTCCCGGTGGGCGTGCGCCTCGAGGCGGTCTTCCACATGACCCCGCACTTCGCCTACCCCCTCATGGTGATGCTCGCGGTGCTCCTGCTCCCGATGCTCCTCGTGATGCCCGCGAGCTCGCCCATCGGCCTCGTGCTCGACCTCTCGCTCATGTTCGCCTCGACGGGCTCGCTGCTCACGTTCTACGTCGTCGCCGAGCGCTCCCAGGGCCGCTCCGCGTGGGGCGCGCTGCGCCGCCTGCCGTGGCTCCTCGCCATCGGCTCGGGCATGAGCCCGTGGCTCACCAAGGCCGTCTGGCAGGGCCTCACCGCCGAGACCGGCGAGTTCGTCCGCACCCCGAAGAAGGGCGACCGCGCCAGGCAGGGCCGCTACCGCGCGCGCACCAGCCTCCCGTGGGTCGAGATGCTCATCGGCCTCGAGAGCGCCGCCGCCGTCGTGGCCGCCATCGTCACCCACCACTACATCGCCGCCCCCTTCGCGATGCTCTTCCTCATGGGCTTCGGGTACGTGTCGCTCACCGTCACCCGCGAGCGCCTCGGGCTCAACCTCCCGGCCCTCAGCCCCGCCGCGCAGCCCGAGCGCATCTCCGAGCCCTCCCTCGGCTCGATGCCCGGCTTCGAGGAGGGCGCCCGCGCCACCGACTCGGCCGCGGCGTAACGTCACGCCCCTTCTCTCCTCCCCCCTCTCCCCCTCTCCGGGGCCCGCTTCGGGCCTTCATCGTCCTCCCCTCCGGCGCCGTCTGGTATAGGGTCCGCTCCCCGTAGCTGCGGGCGCCGCATGGACCTCCGCCGACTCATTCGCAACATCTCGTCCCAGTGGCTCGCCCTCGGCGCGCAGCTGCTCATCAGCGTGCTGATGACGCCCTTCATGGTGCTGCGCCTCGGCAAGGCCGGGTACGGCATCGTGGCGCTCATCTCGGGCCTCGTCGGCTATTCGGGCATCCTCTACTTCGGCCTCGGCGCGGCGGTGGTGAAGTTTGTCGCCGAGCACCACGCCCGCGAGGACTACGACGAGCTCAACGCCACCTGCTCGACCATCTTCGGCGTCTATCTGGCCTTCGGCGCGCTGTGCTTCGTCCTCGCGCTCGCCCTGCTCGGCCCGCTGCCGTACCTCTTCAAGATCCCGGTAGCGCACGCCGACGACGCGCGCATCATGCTCGCGCTGATGGGCCTCGGGCTGCTGGTGCAGTTCCCCGGCAGCGTCTACGGCGGCGTCCTGATGGGCCTCGAGCGCTTCGACGTGATGAACAAGTACAACTTCGTACTGCTCATCCTGCGCAGCGCCGCGGTGTTCACGGTGCTGCTCGTGCGCCCGACGGTGGTGCTCGTCGGCGCCGTCACCATGGCCTCGCTCATCGCCGAGCAGGCCTTCGCGTACGTCTACGCGAAGCGCACCCTCCCGCGCCTCCAGCTCTCCCTCGCGCGCTTCGAGCGCGCTCGGCTCAAGGTCCTCTTCACCTTCTCGGGGCAGTCGTTCCTGTTCACGCTCTCCGAGAAGCTCATCAACTACACCGACGAGTTCGTCATCGCGCAGGCGCGCGGCCCCGACGCGGTGACCCTCTACGTCATCCCCCTGCGCCTCGTCGACTACGCCCGGGACGCGCTCGACAAGGCCACGCTGGTGCTGATGCCCGGGGTGTCGGCCACCGCGGCGCGGGGCGACATCGCGGCGCTCCAGTCCCTCTGGCGCTTCGGCAACAAGGCCGTCATGTGCCTCGTCGCCCCGGTGGCGCTGGTGTTCCTGATGTGGGGCGGGCACGTGCTGGCGCTCTGGCTCGGCAACGAGTCGTACGGCCGCGAGGGCATGCCCATCCTGTTCTGGCTGGCGCTGGCGTTCATCGCGCAGGTGGCCGGGCGCGGCATCGCGCGGCCCATCTTCGAGGGCCTCGGCGAGCTCTCCACCCCGGCGCGCATCACCGTCGCCGAGGGCGTCGTCAACCTGCTCCTGTCCATCGTGCTGGTGCGCCTCTGGGGCGTCCGGGGGGTCGCCTTCGCGACCTTCCTCCCCGCGGCGGTGACGGGCCTCGCGGTGATGCCGTGGTTCGTCTGCAAGCGCCTGGGCACGTCGTACCTGAAGCACCTGGGCAACACCTTCCTGCGCACCCTGCCGCCGCTGGTGCCCTGCGTGGCGCTGCTGCGCGTGGCCGAGCGCTACGGCTTCCACCTGCGCCTCGTGCCCATGGCCGGCACCTGCCTCGCCGTGCTCGTGGTCTACCTGTTCTTCGCGTGGTGGATCACCTTCAAGGCCGCCGACCGGCAGGTGATCATGGCCCGGCTCGGGCGGGGCTGAGGGCCCCTGCATCGGGCTCAGCGCTTCGTGAGCACTGCGCGCAGCCCGCTGGCGTACTCCGGCGGGATCTTCGCCCACTGGTACGACAGGTCCTGCGCCGGGAGGGTGGTCTCGTAGTCGCGCACGAGGCGCACCATGAAGGCCTTCATGAGCAGCGTGGAGAAGTCCACGCCGGCGCACTTGTGGCCCGTCAGGGGCTCACCCACGCCCTGCGGAAAGAAGCCCGTCGGGTGCTTCAAGTGCTCCGCGCGCCCTTCGGCGTAGCGGTCGGGGTCGAAGCGCTCGGGGCGCTCGTAGAGATCCGGGTCGTTGCCGCCCGCGAAGTTGCAGAGCATCACCATCCAGCCCGCGGGCACGGTCTTGCCCGCCACGGTGAACTCGCGCTTCGCCTTGCCGAAGCTCACCGCCACGAAGGGCGCGCAGCGCTTCATCTCCATGGTGATGTGCTCCAGCAGGGGCATCGCGTGCAGCGCCTCGACGGTGATCGCGCCCGCCCCGAGGTGCTGGTCCATCTCCGCCCGCAGCCGCGCGCGCAGCGCGTCGTCCTGGGCCAGCGCCACGAGCCCGTGGGCCAGGTGCGCGAAGGTGATGTACCCCGCCAGGTTGAAATGGTGCAGCTCCTTCAGGGCGTCTTCGCCCGCGATGCGTGCGCCGTCGGCGGCGGGCTGCGCCAGCATCCGCGAGAGCCCGTCGTCCGTGGGCTTCGCCACCCGCTCGGCCAGGATCGCCCGGTAGCGCGCGAAGATGCGCCCCTGCGCGGCCTTCGCCCTCGCGAACGCCGTCCCGGGGAGGGGCACCGGGATCGCCGTGAAGGCCTTCACCATCACCTTGAAGTCCGCGACGTTCTCGGTGAACGCGGGGCCCGCGTCGGAGCCCACCATGGTGCGCGCGATGACCTCCAGCGCGAGGTCTTTGAGGTCTTCGGTGAGCGTCGACTCGCCCGCGGCGGACCACTTCGCGAGGTAGCGCGCGACGGCGGACTCCATCACCGGGAGGTACTGCGCGAGGGCCTCGCGCCCGAAGGCCCCCATCACCTGCTGCTTGCGCGTCCGGTGCACGGCGCCGTCGAGGAGGGGCAGGCTGGTGCCGCCGAAGAAGTCCGCGATGTGCGGCGCCATGCCCCCGGCGCGCTGCACCTTGGACTCGTCGTTGAAGACCCCGGCGCCCTCCGCGCCGACGAGCAGCGCCGTGTCCTTGAAGAGGATGTTGCTGCGGAACACCTTCCCGAAGCGCGCCTGCCGCTCGTCGACGAAGCGGAACTGGTCCTTGAGGAAATCCAGGGTCTCGCCCAGCAGCGGGAGCCCCCGATCACCCGGCGGAAGCGTCGTCTCACTCATGGCCCACCTCGTACACCATCGCGTCGCATCGCCCTGCTCCGGGACCCGCGCGACCGGCGGATTTCCCCGGCTGCACGGCGCCCGCGGGTTCTCGTAGCATCGCGCGCCGTGGAGACCTCCCTCGACCCCTACGCCCCCGCGACCTCGCCCCCGTCCACCGCCCAGGCCGCGGGCGCTCCCTGGTCGCCGGTGCACACCGTGTACGGCGGCGCGCAGCGCTACAGCCATGACATCGTCGCGCGCGTCGGCCGCCACGCCCGAGGGCTGCTCGACACCCTCGCGGGCTCCCTCGACGGGCTGCGGGCGCTGCCCTTCGGCTTCGACGAGGCGCCCGACGAGGCCACGCTGGAGGGCATCCTCCGGGGGCTCGAGGGCAAGCTCGCCCGGGAGCCCGTCGAGGACTACCGCGTGGACTTCGAGGACGGCTTCGGCCCGCGCTCGGACGCCGACGAGGACCGCGCCGTGGTGGAGGCCGCGACCGCGATGGCGCGCGCGCACCGCGAGGCGACGCTCCCGCGGGGCATCGGGCTGCGGGTGAAGGCCCTCGCGGGCGAGACCGCGGGGCGCTCGGCGCGGACGCTCGACGGCTTCCTGACGACGCTGGCGCGGGCGAACGGGGGGGAGGCGGTGCCGGGCCTGGTGGTGACGCTGCCGAAGGTGCAGCGGCCCGACGAGGTGGCCGCGCTGGCAGAGCTCCTCGGGCGATTGGAGCGCGCCCTGGGCTGGCGCGATGGGACCGTGGGCGTCGAGCTGATGGTGGAGACGCCGCGCGCGCTGCTGACGGCGGACGGCACCGTGGCCTTACCGGGTCTCGTAAACGCGGCGGGCGGGCGCTGCGCGGCGGTGCACCTCGGCGCGTGGGACCTCACGGCCGCGATGGGGGTCGGGGCGGCGCACCAGACGCTGCTGCACCCCTACTGCGACGCGGCGAGGGCGCTGATGGTGCTGTCGCTCGCGGGCACCGGGGTGCGGGTGGTCGACGGCGCGACCAACGTGATGCCCGTGGAGGTGCACCGCGGGGCGGAGCTCACGGGGGCGCAGCGGGCCGACAATCGGCGGGCCGTGGTGGCGGCGCTCGCGGTGATGACGCAGCACTGGCAGCACGCGACCGCCATGGGGCTGCACCAGGGGTGGGACCTGCACCCGGGGCAGGTGATGTGGCGGCACGCGCTGGTGATCGGGCGCGCGGCGACGAGCTTCCCGGCGACGGCGCGGCGGCTGCGGGCCTTCGTCGCGCAGGCGGCGCAGGCGGTGCGGGCGGGGGCGGTCTTCGACGACGCGGCGACGGGGCAGGGGATGCTGGGCGACGTGCTGCGCGCGGTGGACTGCGGCGCGGTGTCGGAGGCCGCGGCGGTGGAGGCGGTCGGGGTGCCGCTGGAGGCGCTGCGGACGCGGTCGTTCGCGGCGATCGTCGGGCGCTGAGGGCGCGCGCCCTGGGACTCGGAGCAAGCAACCGAACATCCATCGAACGACGAACGCGCACTCGCGAGCGTTGGCGGAAGCGTCCCGGGACGCCGACTTTGGGGGGCGAGGCGCACTGCACCGCCCGGCAATCTCCCTCCGTCGCGGGCGGTCGTGTCACCCGATCGCGGCTTCAAGCATCCCAGCGTGCGTGACCCACCTCGCGCGCGTCGCTCTCCTGGGGCTCCTCGGCGCGTGCGCGCGACCCGGCGATCCGCGTCCGCCGGCGGTGCCCGAGCGCACGCGCGCGGCGGAGGCTGAGCCCGGCGCCTGCGTCGGCCCGGGGCCCGCGCCCGTGGCGGCGGGCGCCCGCGACGTCGATGGCCACCCGCTGTCCCCGTGCCCGTCGCGGCACCGCACCGGCTTCGCGCGCGACGGGTTCTGCGCGAGCGGCCCCGACGACCCGGGCGTGCACGCCGTGTGTGCGCGCGTCACCGAGGCGTTTCTCGCGTTCTCGCGGTCGCGGGGCAACGACCTCGTGACCCCGCGCGGCGCGTTTCCGGGCCTGCGCGACGGCGACGGGTGGTGCCTCTGCGCGGCGCGCTGGCGCGAGGCCGACGAGGCCGGCGTCGCGCCGCCGGTGGTGCGTTCGGGCACCAGCGACGCGGCGCTCGCGACGATCGACCGCGCGGCCCTCGACCGCCACGCGCTGCCGGAGCCCCGGTGACCCGCGCGCTGCTCCTCGCCCAGCTCGCCACGACCCTCCCCCTCGCGGGGCTCATCTGGACCATCCAGGTCGTGCACTACCCGCTCTTCGCCCGCGTCGGCGCGTCGGGCTTCGCCGCGTACCACGCCGCGCACGCGCAGCGCATCACGTGGCTCGTGGCCCCGCTCATGCTCGTCGAGCTCGCCGCGGCGCTCGCGTGGCTCCGCGGGCCCGTCGAGCGCGCGCCGACGTGGTTCGGGTACGCCATGGCGGCGCTCGTCGGCGTCGCGTGGGTCAGCACGGCGTGCTGGTCGGTGCCCGCGCACGCGCACCTCGAGCATGCCTTCGACCGCGCCGCGTACGACCGGCTCGTCGCCACCAACTGGGCGCGCACCGCCGCGTGGACCCTGCGCGCGGCCCTGCTGCTCTGGCTCACGTCGCGGGAGCTCGCGCCCCCCACGCGGTACGCTTCGAGCGTCACGGAAGCCTCGCCGCGAGCATCTGATCGGCCATGAGCAAGGCTTCAGTTCTCGTCCTGGGCGCGACCGGTGGCATCGGTCGGGCGCTCGCCGCCGACCTGCGCGCGAGCGGCATCACTCCGCTTCTCGCCGCGCGCCGCGAGGAGGGCCTGCGGGCCCTGGGCGACGAACTCGGCGCCCCATGGCGGGCCGTCGACGCGCGCGATCCCGCGCAGGTCGAGGCGCTGTTTGCGTGGGCGGACGAGGCCGCCGCCGCGGTCGGGGGCCTCGGCGGCGTGGTGCACGCGATCGGGTCGATCCTGCTCAAGGCCGGGCACCGGACGACCGACGCGGAGTGGGGCGACGTGATCGCGCAGAACCTCACCTCGGCGTTCTACGTGGTGCGCGCCGCGGCGCCGCGGCTCGCGGTGCACGGAGGCGCGATCGTGCTGTTCTCGACCGCCGCGACCCGCATCGGCCTGGCCAACCACGAGGCGATCTCCGCGGCCAAGGCCGGCGTCGAGGGCCTCGCGCTCGCCTCCGCGGCCACCTGGGCGGCGAAGGGCGTGCGCGTGAACGTGATCGCGCCCGGGCTCGTCGACACGCCCCTCGCGGCCCACCTCACGCGGCCCGGGCCGAGCCTCGACGCCTCGGTGAAGATGCATCCGCTCGGTCGCATCGGCCGACCCGACGACCTCGTGCTCGCGACGCGGGCCGCGCTGTTCAGCCCGTGGATGACCGCGCAGGTCATCGCCGTCGACGGCGGCCTCTCGGGACTCAAGGTCGCGCGCTGACCGACGCCACGTCGCTCGGGACCTCCTCGGCGCGCCCGAGCGCGTCGAGCACGCGGAGGCGCACGCGCGCGTCATGAGCCCGCTGCGCCTCGGTCCGTCGGCGGGCAGACGCCATCGGGAGCTTCATGCGCTCGTTGCCCGCGAGCGCCGGCGCGGCGCGGTCGAGGAGGTTCCAGTAGAGGGGCGTGAGCGGGCACGGGCGGGCGGCGTCGCGGCCCGTCGGATCGAAGCGACACCCGCGGCAGGCGTCGCCCATGCGCGCGAGGTAGGCCGCGCCGGACACGTACGGCTTGGTGGTCATCACGTCGCCCGCGGCGAAGGTTCCCATCCCGAGCACGTTGGGCTCGACCACCCAGTCGTAGGCGTCGGTGTACATCGCCCAGAACCAGTCGGTGAGCGCCCGCGGCGCCACCCCGAGCAGCGTCCCGAGGTTGGCGAGCACCATGAGCCGCGTGATGTGATGCGAGGCGCCCTCGCGCCGCACGTCGGCGACGACCGTGTCCAGACAGCGGAGCCCGCTCTTCACCTCGCCCCAGTACGCCGCGGGCAGGGGGGCGTGCGCCCCGAGGTGGTTGGGCGCGCCGCCCGCGTCGAGCGCGCGAAACCCGTCCGTGACCCGGTGCACGTGCCGCACGAACTCGCGCCATCCGAGCACCTGACGCACGAAGCCCTCGGCGCTCGCGAGCGGCACCCGACCCGCGCCGTGGTCGGCGATCACGTCGGCGACCACGGCGCCCGGCAGGAGGCGCCCGAGGTTGAGCAGCGGGCTCACCCGGCTGTGGAAGAGGTGCGGGTGCGCCACGCTCATCGCGTCTTCGTACGGACCAAAGTGGGCCAGGGCGTGCTGCCGGGCGTGCGCCCAGAGCGCGCGCGCGTCGTCGGCGCTCGCGGGCAGGTCGAAGCCCGCGAGGTCGCCCGGGTGCCCCGCGAAGCGCGCGCGCACGAGGTCGATCACCTCGCGCGTGATCGCGTCGGGCGCCACGCCGAAACGGTCCGGCGCCGCGGGCGTGCCGGGCCAGCGCGCGCGGTTCTCGCCGTCGAACGAGAAGCGCCCACCGACCGGCCGACCGCCCTCCATCAACAGCCCCGTGGCGCGGCGCACGTGGCGGTAGAAGGCGTCCATGCGGTACGGCGCCGCGGGGAGCGCGGCCTCGAAGTGCAGCGGGGTGGTGAGCCACGTCGCGTTGGCGATCAGGTCGAGCGCCACCCCCGCGTCACGCAGCTCCTCGCGGAGAATCCGCTCGGCGGGCTCCATCACGGTGAATCGCGCGATGGCATGACGGGCGAGGGCCGCGCGAAGCTGCGCGCCGAAGCCGTCGTCGCCCGTGAGGTAGAGAACACGGAACCCCTTCGCCGCGAGCTCGAGCGCGAAGTGTCTCTCGTTCGCGAGCACCACGGCGAGCTTCCACTGGTGGTACGGGCGGGCCCGGGCCCGGGCGGCGGACTCGACCATCACCACGCCGACCGCCGCGGGGTCGGCGCCGGCGAGCGGTCCGACGTCCGTCGTCAGCTGGTCGTAAGGCACGTACACCCAGCGCCGCGCGGCCACCTCGTCGGGGGTCGGGCGCGCCGCGCGAATCCGCGAAGCGAAGGTCATCGCCGTGTCGGATGCGCGCGGCACGCCGCGGGCTCGCGGAGCATCTCAACTCTCGTGCTGTTTCCCCTCGATCCCGACGACGGAGCGTGGCTGCGCGAGCGCACGCGGCTCGAGCACCCCGGCCGCGCCGACGGCGGCCGCTTCGTGCTCTATTGGATGGCCACCGCGCTGCGCGGCGACGACAACCCCTGCCTCGACGCGGCGAAGGGCGAGGCCGCGCGCCGCGGGCTGCCGCTGCTCGTGTATCAGGGGCTCACCTGGCAGGCGTGGTACGCGTCCGACCGTACGCATGCGTTCATCCTCGAGGGCGCCGTCGACGTCGCCGAGGCGCTGCGCACGCAGGGCGTGCGTCACGTGCTGCACATCGCCCGCGACGAGCGCGACCGCGGCGCCCTCGGGACGCTCGCGCGCGACGCCGCGGCGGTGTTCACCGAAGACTTTCCGTGCGGTCCGCTGCCGCGGTGGCGGGCCGCGCTCGCCCGCGCGACGGGGCGCCCGGTGTACGCAGTCGACACCGCGTGCGTGCTCCCGATGCGCGTGGTGGGGCGCGCCTGGGAGCGGGCGTACGCGTTTCGCGAGGCCACCCACGCCGCGCGGCTCGCACGCCTGCTCGCGACGCGGGCCGACGCGCCGGTGGTGAGCGCGTGGCAGGAGCCCATGCCCTTCGCGGAGACCGCGCTCGCGCCGGGCGGGCTGCGCGCCGTGGTGGCCGCGATGCGCATCGACCACGGCGTGGCGCCGGTGCCGGGCCTCACCGGCGGCGCGCGGGCCGCCGACGCCCGCTGGACGACCTGGCGCGACGCGCACCTGCGCACCTATCACGCCCGCCGCACCGACGCGGCCGACGAGGACGGCGCGAGCCTGCTCTCCCCGTGGCTGCACTTCGGCATGATCGCGCCGTGGCGCGTCGCGGCGGAGGCCTCCGCGGTCGGCGGTGAGGGCGCGGCGAAGTTCCTCGACGAGCTGCTCACGTGGCGCGAGCTCGCGTGGTGCTTCTGCGCCCACCGCGCCGACCACGCGAGCCCCGAGGCGCTCCCCGCGTGGGCGCGAAAAGTGCTCGCAGCGACGGCCGACCGACGGCGCGCGCGCCCCACCCTCGGCGCGATCGAGCGCGGGGAGACCGGCGACGAGATGTTCGACCTCGCGCAGCGCTCACTGCTGCGCCGCGGCGTGCTGCACAACAACGCCCGGATGACCTGGGGCCGCACCCTCGCGGGCTGGTTCGCCGACCCGGGCGAGGGTCTGCGGGTGCTCACCGACCTCAACCACCGGTACGCCCTCGACGGCCGTGACCCGGCCTCGTACGGCGGCCTGCTCTGGTGCTACGGGCAGTTCGACCGACCGCAGCCCGACCAGGGCGGCCCCCTCGGCGCGGTGCTCGCGCGGCCGGGATCGCAGCACCTGAAGCGCCTCGATGCGGCGCGCTACCGGCGCTGGATCGACGCCCCGTCGCGCCCGCGGTGCGTCGTCGTGGGCGCCGGGGTCGCGGGCCTCACCGCGGCGCGCGCGCTCCACGACCAGGGCGCGGAGGTCACCGTGCTCGACAAGGGACGCGCCCCCGGCGGCCGCCTCGCGACGCGTCGCACCGACCGCGGCGTGTTCGACCACGGGGCGCAGTTCTTCACCGTGCGCGATGCGCGCCTCGCGCCCCACCTCGCCCGCTGGATCGACGACGGCGCCGTGACCCGCTGGTTCGACGACGCGTACCGCGGCGCGCGCGGCATGTCGTCGCTGACGCAGCACCTCGCCGCGGGCCTCGACGTGCGCTGCGACACGCGCGTCGCCGTCATCGCTCGCGGCGGGCGCGGGTGGGAGGTTCGCACCGACGAGGGCGCGCGCTGGGAGGCCGACGTGGTGATCGTCACGGCGCCCGCGCCGCAGTCGCTCGCGCTCGTCGACGCGGGCGGCGTCGCGCTCGACCCGGCGACCCGCGCGGCGCTCGCGGGCATCGCGTACGAGCGCTGCCTCGCGGGGCTCTTCGCGGGACCGTGGCCGACGTCGCTGCCGTCCCACGGCGTCGCGCGCGTCGGCGGCGACGCCCTCGCGTGGCTCGCGAGCAACTGCGCGAAGGGCATCAGCGAGGCCCCCGCGATCACCGCGCACGCCACCGCGGCCTGGAGCCTCGCGCGCTGGGACGACCCCGACGCCGCCGCGCTCGAGGCGCTCGGCGCCGCGGCGTCGGCGCAGCTCGGCGTCTCGGTCGATCCCGTCGCCCTGAAGCGATGGCGCTACGCCCGCCCGGTGCACACGCTCGAGGGCCCGGTGGTGCACCGCGACGGCGCGGCCACGCTGGTGTTCGCGGGCGACGCGTTTCACCGCGACGGCGGGCGCGTCGAGGGCGCCGCGCTGTCGGGCCTCGCCGCGGCCGGTCTCGCGCTGGGCGGCTGAGCGTCCCGCGAGGCCCCGCGCGCCGACGCCGCGGCAGAGGGATGCTCCCCTTCGGCCACGACCACCACGGCGACGCGCTCGACCGCCCGCAGCCAACCGAGCGCCCGCGGCGGCGTCGGCGCGAGCGCGGTCGGGCGAGGGAGCAACGGTTGACGCGTATGCCCCGGCGGATCCCGAGGGGCACGGGATTCAAGTCCGGCGCAGTTCCGTCCGATAAGTACTCATCAACCGCTCTCCGTGCGCGTGATGCGCCCTCAAGAACGCCTGCGGGGCCTGCGGGCCTCCGGAGCCACCTCGCCGTCCCATCAAGGATCACCCCGATGCCTGAACCCACGCCCCTCGCCGCCTCCGCCGAAGCGACGCCCGTGGCCAGCGCCTCCTGGTTCGACCCGCTGCTCGACCGCATCGGGTCCATCGGGGCCCTGCCGGGCGCCTCGCCGAGCGACGCCCTGCGCCGCAGGTACGTAGTCTACATGGGCTGCCTGATGAGCCTCGGCGGGCTCATCTGGGGCGTCGGCGCGATGGCCATCGGACTCGACGCCGAGTCGGCGGTGCCCTTCTCGTACGTCCTCATCACGGCGCTCAACCTCCTCGTGTACGCGCGCTCGCTGGCCTTCGAGCGCGCCCGCGGCGTCCAGATGATCGCCAGCCTGCTCCTGCCATTCGCGTTTCAGTGGTGGCTCGGGGGCATCGTGGCGAGCGGCGCGATGATGCTCTGGTCGCTCGTCGCGCTCTTCGGATCGCTCACGTTCTCCGATCGGCGCACGGGCTTCCTCTGGTTGATGTGCTTCGCGTCGCTCACGATCGGCAGCGCGGTGCTCGACCCGATGCTCCACGGGCTCCGCGCGGTGGCGGTCACCCGCGGCCACGAGGTCGCGATCCTGGTGGCCAACCTCGTCGCGGTCTCGACCGTGACCTTCAGCCTGGCCATCGCGCTGCTCGATGACCGCGAGCGCCTCGCCCGGGCCGCGGAGCGTGCCACCGCGACCGCGCAGCAGCTCGCGACCTGGCAGGCGGCGATCCTCGAGGGCGCCTCGGTGTCCATCGTCGCGACCGACCGCCACGGCGCCGTCCGCACCTTCAACCGCGGGGCCGAACGGATGCTCGGGTGGGCCGCCGACGAGGTCATCGGACAGCACTCCCTCGAGGTCTTCCACGACCCGACGGAGGTCGCCGAGCGCGCGGAGGCCCTGTCGCGCGAGCTCGGCGAGGCGATCACCGCGGGCCCCGAAGCGCTCATCGCCACGGCCCTGCGCGACGGCATCGACGAGCGCGAGTGGAGCTACGTGCACCGGGACGGGTCCCGCGTCCCGGTGCTGCTCTCCGTCGCCGCGCTGCGCGGCAGCGACGGATCCGTCGGCGGCGTGCTGGCCGTCGGCGTCGACCTCACCGCGCGCAAGGAGTTCGAGCGCGCCGCCGCCGACGCGCGGGCGCTCGACCTCGGCGACCGCCTCGTGCGCGCGCTGCCCCTCGGCGTGCTGGGCGTCACCTCGCGCCCGCCGCACCGCATCCTCTTCGCGAACCCCGTCGCGTCGGACATGCTCGCGCCCGTCGGCGCCGCCGCCTCGCTGGTGGGCGCGTCGCTCGAAGCGACCTTCACCGTGGAGCGGTGGCTCACCCGCGGCGCCGACGGCACGTCGAACATCCCGCACCCCTCGCTGGGAGACGTCATCGGTGCAGGCGAGCCCGCCTCGTTCGAGGTCGAGATCCGCGTGGCAGAACGCGATCGGGTGCTCCCCGTGGCGTGTCGCGTGACGCCGGTGGAGGTCTTCCCCGGCGGCGAGGCGATGCACGTCGTCACGGTGCGCAGCATCGAAGAGCGCCTCGGCCTCGAGCAGCGGCAGCGCCTGGCGGACCGGGTGTTCCAGGCCACGACCGAGGCGATCGTCGTCACCGACGAGTCGACGCGCATCATGCTGGTGAACCCGGCGTTCACGCGGGTGACCGGCTGGTCGCAGGAGGAGGTGCTCGGCCGCGCGGCGACGATGCTCGTGCCCGCCGGCGATGCGTCGGCGGGCGGCGAGGACCTCTGGGCCGACGCCCGGCGGAGCGGCACCTGGGTCGGGGAGACGACCTTCGCGCGCAAGGACGGCACGGCCTTCCCGGCCTGGGTGGCGGTGAGCTCGATCGACGGCGGGAGCGCGGGCCGATGCGTCGCGCTCTTCTCCGACCGCGCCGTGCAGAAGGCGCAGGAAGCGCAGCTCGTGCAGCTGGCGAGCTTCGACCAGCTCACGGGGCTGCCGAACCGCCGCACGCTGCAGGATCGGGCACGGATGGCCCTGGCTCGGGCGCACCGCGCCGGCCGCCGCGTGGCCGTGCTCTTCATCGACCTCGACCGCTTCAAGGACATCAACGACTCGCTGGGCCACGCGGTGGGCGACGAGGTGTTGATCGCGACGGCGAAGCGCGTCTCGGAGGTGCTGCGCCGAACCGACAGCGTGGCGCGGCTCGGGGGTGACGAGTTCGTGGTGCTCGCCGAGGACATGGGCGACACGCAGGGCGCGGTGCGCGTGGCGATGAAGGTGCGGGACGCGCTGGCGCAACCCATCGAGGTCCGCGGGCGCGCGCTGCACGTCACGCCCTCCATCGGGGTGAGCGTGTTCCCTGACGACGCCGCGGACTTCGAGACGCTGCTCCAGCACGCCGACACCGCGATGTACCGGGCGAAGGCCGGGGGTCGCAACGGGTGGGTGCTCTTCGAGCCCGGCATGGACGCCGCGGCGCAGGAGCGCCTGAAGCTCGAGGCCGACCTCCGACGCGCCCTCACGACGGACGAGTTCGTGCTGCACTTCCAGCCGCAGTGGGCCGGCAAGGGGTCTCCCCCGTTCAGCTGGGAGGCCCTCGTCCGCTGGAACCACCCGCACCTCGGGCTGATCCCGCCATTGCGGTTCATTCCCCTGGCCGAGGAGACCGGACTCATCGTGCCGCTCGGCGAATACGTGCTCGACCGCGCCTGTGTGCAGCTGGCGCGCTGGGACGCGCAGGGCCTCGGGCCGTTCCAGATCGCGGTGAACCTCTCGGCCCGGCAGTTTCGGCAGCAGGACCTCGTCGAGCGCGTGCTGGCGATCCTGCAGAGACATGGCATCGACCCGGCGCGCCTCGAGCTGGAGCTCACCGAGAGCACGCTGATGGACGATCCCGCGGCCGCAGGCACCAGCCTCGGCGCGCTGAAACACGCTGGAATCAAGCTGGCGATCGACGACTTCGGCACGGGTCACTCGTCGCTGGGCTACCTCAAGCACCTGCCCGTCGACCGCATCAAGCTCGATCGGACGTTCCTCCACGACGTCACGACGGACCCGCGCGACGCGGCCATCGTCGATGCGGTGGTGTCGTTCTCGCGGGCGCTGGGCATCGCCGTGCTCGCCGAAGGGGTCGAGACCGAGGCGCAGCACGCCCTGCTCTTGAGCCGCGGGTGCACCGAGGCCCAGGGTTACCTGCTCGGACGCCCGATGGCCGGCGCCGACACCGTGGCCTTCCTCGAGCGACTCGGGCGGCCGGCGTCGCCTGCCTGACGGCCCGCGCCGACGGTCCGCGCCAAGGCAGCGTCCCGGGAGCTTCTGCCAACGCTCGCGGGAGCGGGCACTCTGGGTCATGGGTGTTTCGGTGGCTGGAGCGTAGCCGTGCCAACGAGGGCGCCGCGTTGGTTCGCCTTCTATGGAAGGAGATGTCAAGACACACTCCGACCAGCCGCCCGGCTAATGCGTATTGGCATCGGGCGTCCGTCTTCAGTCTCGGCACGCGGGTC
>Ga0247843_1001237_pt1 | contig 53516 bp, 61 predicted proteins | sample LaCruzMarch2017__FD_192420 | JGI IMG/M metagenome (GOLD analysis project Ga0247843, IMG submission 192420) | Freshwater microbial communities from meromictic Lake La Cruz, Castile-La Mancha, Spain - LaCruzMarch2017_8m | ecosystem: Environmental > Aquatic > Freshwater > Lake | place: Spain...
TTGGGCTGTGGTCAATTGTTCAACTTCTAGTTTTCCAAGTTGAGCAATGTCAGCATCACTGTCATTACGCATCACCAAGGCATCGGAAAGATTCTTTTCATTGGTTTCGAATTGATTAAAGAGAAATACAACTTTATCTAAGGTTGCACGTTCTTTAGAAATCACTTTGAATTGTCGCGAGTCATTGAGAATATGTTCCTGAATAAGTAAATCATCAATCGTTGTCAAACGATTGCGCATCACTTTCAGTCGATTTCTTAAATTTTCTTCCATGTTGTAAACCTATCGTATTTTATCATAAACATCGCATTTTTTGAAAGATTTTTTTTCATTTTTACTATTTTATATACCCTGGAAATTGGGTATAATATCTCAAGGAAAACGTCATGGCATATAAAGCACTCTATCGTACCTATCGGCCTCAACAATTTTCGCAAGTTGCCGGGCAACAAGCAATTGTTAAAACCTTGCAAAATGCTTTGTTAAACCAAAAGCTTTCCCATGCTTATTTATTCTCCGGTCCACGCGGAACTGGAAAAACTACCTTAGCAAAAATCTTTGCCAAAGCGTTAAACTGTGAAACCTCTCCAAGTGAACCTTGTGGGGTTTGTGAAAATTGCTTAGCCCTTCAAGAAAACCGCCATCCCGACATCATCGAAATTGATGCAGCGAGTAATAACGGGGTCGATGAAGTTCGTGAATTGATCGACAAGGTCAAGTACGCGCCGATCAAAGGAAAATATAAAGTTTATATCATCGATGAAGTTCATATGATGACCTCTGGGGCCTTCAATGCCTTGCTTAAAACCTTAGAAGAACCACCCAGCCATGTTCTGTTTATTTTGGCCACCACCGAACCCCATAAAATATTGCCAACCATTCTTAGCCGATGCCAACGGTTTGATTTCGGTAAGGTCAATCCTCATGATTTAAAAAATCGTCTTGAACTCATCCTAAAAAAAGAAAAAATTGCCTTTGATGACGCTGCCATTCAAACCGTCATTCAATTGGCCGATGGCGGTGTTCGTGACGCTCTGTCAATCTTGGATCAAGTCATCGCCTATACGGGTGGTCGGTTTCAAGAATCTGATTTATTGCAATTGTTTGGCCTTGTCAGCACCGAAGAAAAAATCAATTTATTCATCGCCATCGGTCAACAAAATCAAGCTGATATGATTCAAAAGATCGAACAATTTGTCAAAATTGGTGCCGACTTTAAACGCCTTTTAAATGATTTGCTGATGATGTTAAAAGATGTACTTATTTTGGTGAAGACCCAACAACCTTCGTTAATGTCGACCATTGGTGAATCACAAGCAAATCGCCTCTTAGAATATGTCACTATTCAAAGGATACCGTCTCTGGTTGAAGCGTTGATGACAATACAACTCGATGCAAGAAACACTCAATCCATCCCTGGGATGATGCAATTACGCTTATTACAATTGCAACCTGAAGTGAGCAAAGCAAAAGCTCAACCAACGATTTTTGATGTGATGAAGAAACCACCCGTGGCTGCTCAAAGCGAACCTACGGCTTCCATACAAGAAACCGGTGAGGCGATTTATATCGATGATGTCAACATGATCAAGGTCATGGTGACTGGGGATAAAGATCAAAAAAATGATTTGATTGAATCGTGGAAGAAACTTGATGAACTCTTGTATCAACCAAAGTACGCGGCAATGGCAGCCTTCATCAAAGATGCACGTCCTTATGTGCTTAGTAAACATATTCTTGTGATCGAAGTTGACCAAGTCAGTGTGACGGCCAAGTTAAATATCCTCGCGAATCAATCCCTGATTCAAGCAGTCATCAAACAAGTATCAGGGTATGAAGGCTTGGTGTATGCAATCAATCGCCAAGAAGCGGTGAAACTAAAGAAACTATTCATGGACTTATCACAGTTAAATAAATTACCCGGAAAACAAGATACACCACCGACGGTGAAAAATTGGACCTTCCAATGAAACCATTAAAAAGTTTACAAGCGTTGATTGAATCGTTTGAAAAATTACCAGGCGTTGGTAGCAAATCTGCAGAACGCATGGCCCAAGCGATTTTAGATTTGTCGGTTGAAGATCTCACACAATTTCAAACGAGCTTAGGCGCAGTCAAAGCCAATGTTCACGCCTGCCCAACATGTGGTTTGTTAACCGAAGACGCCCAATGTGAGATTTGTTTGTCATCGCGATCGTATGACACATTGGTCGTGGTGAGTTATTCAAAAGATGTGGTCGCCTTTGAAAAACTAGAAGAAACGCCTTACCGCTATCATGTGTTAGGCGGGGTGCTTTCGGCGGCAAAAGGTTTTGGCATTGAACATTTAAACATTGATTCATTACGTCAACGAATTCAAACCCATCCTTTCAAAGAAGTCATTCTTGCCACCAACCCAACCTTAGAAGGTGAAACCACCGCGCAGTTTATTGCGACGCTACTTGCGAAACAAGGGTTAACCATCTCTCGGATTGGCTATGGCTTACCGATGGGTGGGCATGTGGATTATGCCGATGCACTTACCTTATCCAAGGCAGTTTTAGGAAGAACCAATCTCAAAGGAGTGAAATGATGTTTATCACCTTAGAAGGACCAGAAGGAAGCGGAAAAACATCCGTGATGAAGGAAGTGATTGCCCGTTTAAGGCAAGAAGGTTTTGTCATTGAAGAAACTCGAGAACCTGGTGGGACCCCAATTGCCGAACAAATTCGCCAAGTCATTTTAAATAAAGAAAATACAAAACTTGATCCCCGCGCGGAAGCCTTATTACTCGCGGCGAGCCGAAGACAAAATTTAGTTGAAAAAATTTGGCCAGCACTCAAAGCAGGAAAAATTGTGATTTGTGACCGGTTTATTGACTCGAGTCTTGCCTATCAAGGTGGGGCGAGGGGTTTAGGTATTGAACCTGTGTTAAATATCAATTTATTTGCCACCGAATCTTCTTATCCTCAATTAACATTGTTGTTTGATATCCCACCAGAATTAGGATTAAAGCGAATTGCCGCCAACGCCAATCGAGAAATTAATCGTTTGGATTTAGAACAATTATCCTTTCATCAAAAAGTTCGCGACACTTACTTAGCCCTCGCAAAACGTTTCAAAGATCGCTTCATCGTCATCGATGCTTCGTTACCTTTAGCAACCGTGATTGAGAATACTTACAAGGCCATCCATCAACGATTATTATGAATGTCTCTGACTATCTCAAGCATCAACAAAAACCCTTGTATGACCTTTTTGCCCGCGCGCGGGCCAATGGTCGGTGGAGTCATGCGTATTTACTTCACGGTTACCAAGGTCAACCATTATTACCCATCGCTCAATTCTTAGCCCAATCGCTTTTATGTGAACAACCTTCTCCACTTGCCTGTGGCATTTGTTTAACCTGCCAACGATTTCTTCAACAAGACTATACAGACATCATCATGATTGACGGAAGTGAAGCGACCATCAAGAAACAGGATGTGCTTTCCCTTGAGTCACGCTTCGCCATCACCGGGCTAGAAAAAGCTAACAAACAAATCTATGTCCTTCACCAAGTGGAAGCGATGACACCTGAAGCGATTAATGCGTTATTAAAATTTTTAGAAGAACCTCATCTTGAAATCTATGCGATCTTAACCACCACATCGCTGGATGATGTCTTACCAACGATTCAATCACGTAGTCAAGTCATCCATCTCAAACCAACCGATCAATCCATGCTTATTCAAGCAGCGATTCAGGCTGGGGTGAAAGAAAAAGACGCTGAGTTATTAAGCTTTGAATGCGGGACCGTGGAAGCCATGGTGGAGAAGAGTCAACATGACACATGGGCCGCAAGCATGGTACATCTGGAGACCTTTTGCCAAGCATGGACCAAAGACAAACTTGAAGCCTTGTTTTACTTTCGCCAAGCATGGTTACCACTTTTAGAAGATGTGACTTTGGTGGCTGCATTCATTCAACGCTGGATGGTGATGCTCCAAGAGATGGCGAAAGCATCGACAAAGCAGGCTGTGATTTTAAAAAGCTATGTTAGTATGTTGTTAGGTGTTCGTCATCAACTAAGGCAACCTTATGAAAGTTTCACGCGGTTGCAGGTGCGATTCGCGAACTTAGATAAAAGTACCAATCTCAACCTTTTCTTAGAAGGATTGATGATTGAATTGTTAGAGGTATAACCATGGAAAGCCAAACCGTCACTCCCTATTACGTAGGGATTCAAATTAATCATCTTCCAAGGCTCCAATATTTTTCCACCGTTCAAACCAGTTATCACAAAGATGATTATGTGATTGTGGAAACGGGAAAAGGTTTTGAATTGGGCTTAATCAAAACAGAATTAAAATCAATGGATACGTATCGATATCCCTTTCAACTTGCCCCGATTGTTCGTCCAGCGGACCCCAAAGATGTCACTGCCCAGCAACGCAATGAACACGATGCCAAACAAGCGATGTTGTATGCAAAAGAAACGGTTAAAAAATTAAACTTAGACATGGATATTTTTGCCGCTGAATATAATTTAGATCGCTCAAAACTATTCTTCTTATTTACGTCAGAAGACCGCGTTGATTTTCGGGATTTATTACGCACCTTAGCAACGCAATTTCCCACGCGGATTGACCTTCGTCAAGTTGGCGCCCGTGACCGCGCCAAACTTTATGGCGCGATTGGTATCTGTGGTTTACCTTTATGCTGCACCACGTTTTTAAATGAGTTTGATAACATCTCGATTAACCGGGCGAAGAATCAAATGCTGACCTTGAATATTCCCAAACTCACGGGTCACTGTGGCAAACTCTTATGCTGCTTAAAGTATGAAGATGATGCTTACACCGAAATCAAAGCGAGCTTACCTCGGGTTGGCGATCGCTACATGATTAACGGCGTGAGTTTTAAAGTCACGTCGATGAATGTCTTATCACGGATGATCAAAGTAGAAAACCAAAGCCGAGAAATTCAATTCATCCACGTCGATGATTTGAATAAACATCCTAAAGGAACACCCGTGGCATGAAGCGTCGACGATCGTTTGTAGACTCCAAACTTGGCAAACTTTATCTTGTCGCAACCCCCATTGGTAATTTAGAAGAAATCACCACGCGGGCCACAGCCACCCTTGCGAGTGTGGATCTTGTCGCCTGTGAAGATACGCGCGTGAGTGGCAAACTCATTAAACATTTAGGGTTAGAAAAACCCCTGATTGCTTGCCATGAACATAATGAATTCACCGTCAGTAAACAATTGGTGGAAAAATTATTACAAGGCCAGTCGATTGCTTATGTTTCTGATGCTGGCTATCCTGGGATTTCTGATCCAGGACAACGCTTAGTCCAAGCGGCATTATTAGAAGACATTCAAGTGATTGTGATTTCTGGTCCTTCTGCTGTCTTTAATGCCTTGGTCGCCAGTGGATTAGACACCACACGATTTTACTTTCATGGGTTTTTAAGACAAAAAGAAGCGGCAAGATTAGATGAAATTAAAGATTTATATCGTCGACCAGAAACCCTCATCTTTTACGAAGCACCCCATCGCATCGATACGACCTTAAGAAATTTACTCGATGTCCTTGGCAACCGTAAAGCTTGCATCGCCAGAGAACTAACCAAGATTCACGAAGAATATATTGAAGGAACGTTACAAGAATTAACCGAGATTGATCCCACCACCCTTAAAGGGGAAATGGTGGTCATGGTCGAAGGCAACAAGGATGAATTTGGCATCAAACTCTCAGAAGAAGAAATTAGGAAGTTAGTGGATTCGATGACGGCGACCGGTATTTCGATGAAAGATGCAATCCGCCAAGTTTCGGAGATGACAAAAATGGCGAAGAATTATATTTATAAAGTCGTTCATCAAAACTAATTTTCTTGATCTCTTCGTCTTTTTTCAATGACAACACTCGCGCCGATGACGCCACCAAAAATCGCAAAACCTGCCAAGGAAATCAATAAGCCTTCTGATAAATAAGGCGTCCAGTAACGGACGATATAATCGGTTGGTCCAATCCCTGATAAGAACCCAACAAACCCACCTTGTGATAAATACACCGGTGTCGAGTCTTTTTCTCCACCTTGAGCGATTCTTTCCACACGCCAGCCTGGATCAAACGCAGTATTCAAGACAATGAATCGTGAGGTTTGAAAATTCGTGGAAAAAGATCGTGTGTTCCTCGTGTGTTGAAAGTTTGTTAACGGATATTCATTTAAATGATCAAGGCGAGATAAAAACGCCGCATAAGGTTCTCGGTATAACACAGGATGAAACATACTACCTTCATTAAATTTAGGAACAATGACAATCCGACTGACGGGACGATCTGGGTAATAGCCACGCATGTATTTAAACGATGTGTTCACAAAGGAGTGCGCATCCCGAAGGATGATCTCACCCGACTCATCAAAAAAGTAGACGGTGGCATAATGGGATAATCTTAATTGAAGAGAAAAGAAATAAAGTTCACTATCCCCAAAGGTGGTTCCCACGGAAGGCGTTAAATGTATGGGCATGTATTCTCCATCAAAGCGATTGATGGTCGCGTTAGGATTGACCACGGTTTGTTCGCAAGTGTCGATGGTTTTCACATGGGCTGGGTTAAAGGTGAGTTTATTGCCATTGACGTCTTCACATATGATCGTCTTCACTTGCGCATTGATTCGATCGATCGATCGCGAAGGTATATCACCAACTTCTAAATGAGGCGCTTCTTCGCGAATGGCTTCCACATCATCGTTGGCCAGGATCGTCCCTGATAAATATATTTCTTCATTGTTAAGGACTTCGGTCGTGCCATTGGTAAAGAAACGATTGCTGAACTGACCTTCCACTTGGTCGTTTTCATAAAGCGTGTCATGGGTTAAACCACCTTCAATAAAATGTTGGTTCACATACACGGAATTTTTATTCGTCGATAAGTAAGGATCTTTGATAAACCCAAAAGGGACGTTTTGATAAAGATATTCATCAATGCCGGTGACTGGATTCACCTCGCCTGCTTTGGTGTACGAGTCATAGACGTTTTGCATGATGTAATATTTAATTCCCAAAAATAAATCAAGATTATAACGTTTTTCGTGATACCCCATTGACCAACCTTGATAGTTATAATTCATATGCGAATAGTTATTAAACTCAGACATATAGAAATTGTATAAAGAATGAAATGCGGTAAGTCCGTTATAACCTAGACGCATCCCAAGGTTGGTGGATTCACCGGCGTTTAAGTTATAAATCCGGAAGAAATCATCGTCTTCCTCATAGATTTTTTTAACCACATCTCGCTGATCTTCCACTAAATCTAATCCGTTATCTAAACTGTTGGGGTAACTGATTAAGCCATGCATGTTCATGATCAATGTCCCCATGACAATCGCTTCAAAGAAAATTGCATTCTGGATGGTTTCTGGTAATGACTTTTTTCGGAAATCTTTTCTTAATACCCAAAACACGGCAATCATGTAAAGCAAGGCAAACACAGCGACATATTGGCGTTCTTCCATCTCAGAGAAGAAGAATTTATTTTCATATTCCAAGGCGACGAAGACTGCATACAAGGACAGGCCGATGATCAATGCAAACGACACATCATAATACCAACGTTTAAATTCTTTTCTCTTTTCAAATTGAATGGCAATATACGTAATCGCTATTGCAACCACAAAGATTTGCCAACGACCATAATCAATGGTAAATCCATGAACCAATTGATAGGTGAAAGGGGTGAATAACATCAACAAGACAATCGAAAAACCAAGCAAGTGTGACCATTTTTTCTTGCGTAAGTTATGAATCAACGAAGGAATTAACAACATCGTTAATGGGGTGTAAATAAATAAACTAGAAATGGTGTTGTCATAACTACCGGTTTTAAATAAGGTGGAACTCCGGTTGCTCACGGTCGGAAATAGAAACGACACGAGTGGGTAAAATTGGTTATAAGGTTCTTCTACACCAGATTGATTTTGCCAAACGGTCAATAGACTCCAAACTTGTTGCCAATTTTCTTCATCAAAGGCCGTGGTCAATTGATCTAAATACCACGCTTCTCCGACTCGGTTGGAGGTGACGGCGACCATGACCGAAGGTAAAAACACAAACGCTGACATCATGATGCCGGTCGCAAAGGCAAGCAAACCATACAACGCAACGGAGATATTACTTTTTAAAGGCCGTTGATAGGCGGTTTGAAGATAACGAAAGATCGCATAAAACACCGCGGTAAAACTGGTGGACACAAGGAAGAAGTAATTGGTAATCCCCATCAAAAATAAGCTAAGGGCGAGGAATCGAAAGTTTTTGTCTTTGAGTAACTTTTCAATTCCAAGCAAGACCAAGGGAAACACCACCGCCACTTCCATGAAGTGATTAAACCAAAGATAATACGCCATCCAGCCGGAAAATCCATAGGCCATGGCAAAGATTCGCGCATGATTTTCTTCAACCCGGAATTGTTTTAATAATAACCGAAAGGTTAACGACGCCCCAACCATTTTTCCAATCATCAGGATCGCTAATCCTTGGGGGACTAAGAAACGGGGGAACAAAAGAATCGGCATAAAGAATGGATTTAAGTAATAGTAGAAGGAATTGGAACCAATATGATTCGCCCCTAAGTAGGTGGAATCATCCCAAAGGACAAACTCACCAGTGGTAAAAAAATGCCACCAATCATCATATCCATTTAAATAGAAAGGAATTTGTTGGAGGACATAATCTCCGCTCAGAGGGATGGTGAATAAATTGGTGATCAAGGCAAAAGCATAAAACATCACGCCCATAAAAATTAGGAAGAGGATGTAACGTAATAAAGATTGTGGATCATCCCAAGCTTGACGTAAGCGCTTGGTACGGATTAACCACTGATGATGAAATTGACGTTTAAGTAAGGCGAATTTCATAGGTATATTATACCGAATTAATCTCGAGATGGTTTTTCTCCGTGTCGACCTTCAATAAACGATTTCATCAGTCCAGGGAGTGGGGAAAAGAAACTTAATTTTTTTTCAGTGACTGGATGAATTAACTCAAGGGCATAAGCATGTAATCCTAAACGCTTGATGGGATTGGTCTCTGCATGGTATTTATCATCGCCAATGACGGGATGACCAAGTTCTTTTAAGTGGACGCGAATTTGATTTTTTCTACCGGTGTCGATTTTCACATCAAGGAAAGCATGATTTTTAAGTTCTTTTTTGACCACATAATGGGTGATGGCTTCTTGACCTTCATCATCTTCATATTGCCGAGAGTACATCAGTTGGGTGGTGGTTTTATGTAGCCACGTATGGATGGTCTTCTTCTTTTCGGTGGGGATGCCGTCGACAATCGCATAGTAGCCACGTTTAGAAACAATACTGTTCCATTGTTTTTGCATGTCATCCCGAAGGGTTTCATTTTTACAAAACATCAAGATGCCGCTGGTGTCACGGTCAATCCGGTGAACGACATACAGTCTTGCATGGGAATCTTTTAACCGAACATAATCCATCATCACCCGAAACGCCGTTTCACTTTTTTCATTGTCTGAGGCGATGGTGAGTAAACCGGTTGGTTTATCAATGACAAGGATTTCATCATCCTCATAGATAATATTGGGTGTGGGTATTTGCTTTTCTTGAGGATTATATTTACCGATCATGACGATATCCCCAGGCGTTAAGACGAAGTTATATTGGCTAATGGGTGCGCCATCGACCATCACTTGTTTTCGAGTCAGTAATGATTTGATGTTGTTGCGACTCATGTTCTTTAATTCGGAACGTAAAAAATCAATTAAAATTCCCGATTGTTTGACAGGATAGGTTTGAATCGCCCTAGCGATTTGTTTTTGTTTTTTTAAATTTTGCATATAACCTCACTGCTTTCATGGGCATGCGCATGCCTTCAAAGGGTTGCTGATGGGCTTCGTCTATCGACCAACCAAGAAAACGATAACCTGGTTTACTTGCCTTCGGTTGAAGGGAAATATCTTCACCAACCCGGAATCGACCTGGGTTGATAGGTTTTCCACCTGATACATCATAATACACGGGACGCTTCCATCGTATAAACAAAACCATGCCTAATAAAAACAATAACCCCCCACCAATGTACACAGCGACCTGAGATTGCTGGCCATAGATGGTGATCGTCACCGGTTGTGAATAGTAACTGATGGTATCAGTGACAAAACCAGTTGGACTAGTGATCGGAATTCGATAACGAATCCGGTATCGGAATGTTCCGTTTCTAAAGGGAGAAAATTCGTTTGTATTCGCCCCACCGATATTTTCAAAATCATCACTAAATTGCGGAGCAGCTTGCCATTGATAACGAACATTGGCACGTAAGGGTTCGTAAAGCGGAAAGGATAAGACCATGGTCTTGGATTCAAAGCGATTGCCTTCCATCGATTGATAAAGACTCGCAAGGGAAATGGCTGGATTTAAAAAATTCCAGCGTGCATACACCGTGGTGTCTTGGATGATAGGGCTTGTAAAATTATGAAAGGAATCAAGGGATGCGTCCCTGTACCACCCGTTGAGTTGGGCGTTATCTCTTGAGATAAAGTCTGTAGGTGGGTTTAAAAAAACTTCGCCTTCATTCACCGTGAAAGTTTTGGTTTGGTCATCATTAAGAATGATAAAGGTCAGGGTTAAAGAATCAACGGCAGCAACTGGAGGGGCAATAGGAAGGAATAAGGCTAGTGACAAGGCAAACCAAAGCATGGTTAATCAACCTGATTGAATCGTTGAACGGTTAAGGTGATCGTCAGATTGCCGTTACGTTGCCTGAGTTGGTCCATCATTTCTTTTTGCTTGGTCGATTTTTTAATCACCAGGTGATAGGTTAATTCAAACAACGTTCCAAAATCGATGGTTCTCACCCGGTTAATCGCATAGGAGAGACAATACTTCTTCAATAAGTCATCGAATAGGTTTTCATAATTTAAACTTTCCGGGACAACAATTCTTAAGGTCAGATTTTTTTCTGAGGTTTTTCCAAATTTAACCAGATACAAACCAAGAATCACCAACATCATGAATAATGTAAACACAACCGCAAAGGCAACATAACCGGTTCCGGAAATGACCCCAATGACTACTGTTAATAAAACATAAGCGATGTCTTCGGTATTTCTTTGGTTGGAGCGGAATCTTGTTAAGGCAAATAACCCACCAACGGCAATACCGGCTGCTAAGTTATTCGACAACATGATGATGAGTACAGCCACCACGGGAGGCATGATTGCCATCGTCCAAGGGAAATCAGAAACATATCCGTCTTCTCTTTTGATGAACATATAAAAGTAAGCAAGAGCAATCCCTAAGATGACAGACGACATCATCACCACCACCGCGATGGCCACCAAACTATCCAACTGCGTATTTAAATTATCAAACATCGTTTCCTATCTCCTTTGCAAGGCTATGTTCATAGGCCTTGCCATATTTTGAAAATGAATTCAGGTATATATTTTGTTTTGCCAAAGCTTTTGCAAACCATAACGGCATGGCTTCTCCAACTTTAACTTCCATCAACACCATATCGTTTGCAAGTAAGGCTGTGCCTTTGACTTTGCTTTCAAAATCAAAATTATCATAACGCGTGTAGATGTGATGGTCAAACGTTACTCTAAATTCTTCATCCTTACGGTCAAAGAAAGCCAAGCGATCATATTCAATAAAGACGGCTTTCTTGAGTTGATAGATCTCTGTCATGTAGTTTAATTCTTTCAGGATTTGTTGATCAAAGTAGTTGGTTCGTTCCGGGATGATTCTTTCCTGCATGAATTGGTCGATTTCTAACAAGGATAAAGACGCTCTTCTTTTGGTGACAATCCCTTTAATTTTTCTTTTAACTTCAAGAAACACAAGGTTCGTCCCGTCGCCTTGAACGCCATATTTTCGGATTCTTAGTTTTTCTTTGAAGTCTGGTTTTAATAAAGAAAGGGAGATGAGCTGATGATCAGGCGTATCAAAATAGATATTTCTTAGGTGGTACATGTTGCCATTTTTACAATAATCATCTAGACGCATATAGCGATGGATGGTGATTAAAAGTTTTTCATATTGACTACTCGTCAGTAAAAACTTCTTTTCGTACCGCTGAAAGACACTGCCATTGCTAATCATTATTTAAATTATACATTTGTTGATTGCAAAGGTCATACGTAATCTTAGGATAGACATTGACCGAAACGGTCAGTATAATAAGATCATGGACATTTCTCTCACCCAAGAAAGAATCATCAAAGCAAGTCTGTTTGTTTTTTCTCAATATGGGAAAGCAAAAAGTTCGATGGCCATGATTGCCAAAAAAGCGAAAGTTTCTAAACCCCTTCTCTTTCATCATTTTGGAAACAAAGAGAAGTTATATCGAGATTGCCAACAGTTCACCCTCGATAAACTAATCACGCTTAAACAAGATGCTCAGCGTTTTCCAGACATGATGGCCAATCTAAAACACATTCAATTACTCAAGTTAACGCTAGAAAAGTCATACCCAGGCATCTTTAAGTTTTTTAGCCTTGATCAACCTTCTGTTCCTGCAATACCCCCGTCACCCTTTACCACCAAGGACAAGAGTCGGTTTAAGAAAGGTGTGTCCTCAGATAGCTTTTGGCGCTTACTGTATTACTTGACCATGGGTTATCACCAAGCATTGCAAGGTGAGGCAAACGTGGCAACGCTCATTCAAGACTTTCAAGAATCATTTGCGCTTTTAGAAACACTCGCCATCCACAAGGAGGATGAATGATGCAACCCATCTACGAGATCAAACACTTAAGTTATCGCTATCACTCCAAAAAAGAGGATGTGGTCAAAGATTTAAACTTGGTGATTCACCCAGGACAAATCTTTGGGTTATTAGGACCCTCAGGTGCAGGTAAGTCCACCACACAAAAAGTATTAATTAAACTCTTACCAGGTTACCAAGGTGAAGTCCTATATTTAGGTAAACCGTTATCTACGTGGAAACAAAACTTCTATGAAGACATTGGGGTTGGTTTTGAAATGCCAGTTCACTTTAACAAACTGACGGCGATGGAAAATTTAAAGTACTTCTCATCTCTTTATAAGAAGCATATCAATATCGAAGCCATGATGGTTCGTGTTGGCCTTGGGGAAGCGATGCACCAACCAGTTGGTCAATATTCCAAGGGCATGAAAATGCGTTTAAACTTTGTGAAAGCATTATTAAATGATCCTCAGGTTCTGTTTTTAGATGAACCTACCAACGGCTTAGATCCTAGCAATGCTAGAATCATCAAAGACATCATCCTTGAAGAAAAGAAAAAAGGCAAAACCATTCTGATCACCACCCATTTGATGGGCGATGTTGAAGAACTCTGTGATGAAGTTGCCTTCATCGCCAATGGAAAATTATTAGAGACTGCTTCACCAAAAAGTTTAAAACTCAAATATGGAAAGCGCGAATTAAAGGTTGAGTATCTTGAGGGTGACCAAATGAAACATCAACGATTCTCAATGGATGCTTTAGATAAACAAGCGGTGTTTCAAGGATTACTCAAAGATAAAAAAATCATCACCATGCATTCTCAAGAAACATCCCTTGATCAAATCTTTATTCAAATCACGGGGAAAAAAGAATGAACAAGTTTTTCGCCCTCATCAAAGGAGAAGTGATTCGCTTATGGCGTTATCAAATCACGCTATTTGGTCTGTTGGTCAGTGCCATTTGGATCATTCTTCTTGCGGTTGTCAGTAAGGAAGAAGCCAATGCGTTATTACCCCAACTCATCGTTCTTGATAGTGGCCTGATGGCCATCATCTTGCTTGGGGCTGCTTACTTTTATGAAAAGCAAGAAGGAACGATGAAAGCCGTGCTCGTTTCTCCAACCTCTCCAGCGGTGTTACTTTCCGCTAAAATCATCGGCACCCTCATGGGTAATTTATTATCGGTCTTCCTGATGTGGTTGACGATGCTAGTTGTTCATCAATCGGTGTTTCCAATCTTTGCTGCACTTGGTTTGGTCATCATCATCACGTTAACCCACCTCAGCATTGGCTATGTGCTGATTTATTGGAGTAAAGACTTCATGGATTTATTGTTGAAGTACACGTTCGTTGTCCTTGTTCTATTTGTCCCAACCATTTTGGTAAGTTTGGATGTCTTAACCGATGGCCTGGAAAATTTAGCGTATCTATCCCCAACCTACAGTGGTCACATCTTAATCAGTCAATTATGGAACACCGAAACAGAGTCAATCTTAGTTGCATGGATCTTGACCGTTGTTTATCCGTTAGGATTATTTCCGTTTTATATCTTGCCGCAATTTAGAAAGGAAGCAATACGTGCATGAAAAAATATCTTCAGCTCCTAGGCTATGAGTTTAAAACGTTATTACGTGACCCAATGAATTTGTTCATGTTTATTTATCCTGTATTTATGTTGGGCTTTGTCGGGTGGTTAATTCCTACCATCCTGGTTCGGGCAGGGATTGATACCCAAGGCAGCGAGTATGCGTTAAGTCTAATGGTGCTGTTTGTGTTAATCCTCGCGATTGGTGGATTTATATCCGGAACTCTTCTAGGTTTTTCTCTATTAGAAAACAAAGATGAACAAACTATTAAAGCGATTGCCGTCTCACCGATTACCGTCACCGGTTATACCTTGTTCAAAACAACTTATGCATTCATCATTGGCTTTATCGGTAATTTGGTGATGCTATTTGGTTTGAAATATTTTTTCGGAGACACATTTAGCGTCCAATATGGAGACGTCGCGTTTGGCATCAACAGCATTGCCAACCTCGATATCATTCTCTTTTCTTTAGTATCGAGTTTACTAACCCCAACCGCGGGGGCATTGATGGCAGCAATCGCCAAAAATAAAATCGAAGGATTCGCCTTGATGAAAACTGGCGGTATTTTATTTATGGTCCCGATGCTCATTCTTTTAGAAACCTTTGGTGATTGGAAACAATTTATTCTCGGGATTGCCCCAAACTTCTGGGCAGTCAAAGGGTTTTTTAATCTTGCGTTCGATACCCAAGGAAGTAATGATCTTGGGTATGGGATGTACTTATTGATTGGAAGTCTATACATGATAATCCTTGCCGGTATTTCCTTACGGTTCTTTATCAAGCGTGTTAACGCAGAAAGGAGTAGTTAAATCATGGCATGGTGGGCTTGGGTTTTGATTGCCGTTGCGGTTGCAGTGATTGGTTATCTCAAACTAAAGGTTTGGAATTCAATGGCGAAAAAGAAACCAAATCAATCTGAAAAAAACGAGGATTAATTTATCCTCGTTGGTAAGCTTTTAACATGCGTTCAGGCGCATGTTTTTTAATTTCTTGTAAAACAAAATAAGGATTGAGTAATAATGGACGACCTAAATACACAAGCGTCGCGTCTTTGTCTAAGGCTTCTTCGATCGCTTCCATCGTGGTGATCAACCCTCCGCCGATCGTGGGAATACCGGCATCCTTAATCCCGCGCGATAAAGGTAATTGATATCCAGGACTAGGTTTGATCGGAAAGGGAACAACCCCGCCACTACTGACGTTAACTCCAGCAATCATTGGCTTCATCATTTGAAGCAAGGCAATCGTGTCTTGAAGATGGTGACCACCATCTGCATATTCATCTGCAGATAAACGAACCCAAACTTCACCTTTGAATACAACACGAACAGCTTGGATAATCTCTTTTAAAAATCGGACACGTTTCTCTAAACTCCCACCATATGAATCCTGACGAAGATTGGATAATGGAGATAAAAATTGGTTGATTAAATAACCGTGGGCACCATGGATTTCAATGCCGTCAAACCCCGAGAGTTGCGCCCGTCTTGCTGCTTCACGAAACGCGTGAATGACTTCTTGAATATCGGCAATCGTCATTGCAGCAGGAACTGTATAATCTTGAGAAAATGTCACCGCACTTGGGGCGATGGATGTGTGAGTTTTAACCCCACATTTTCTTCCAGCGTGGGCCAACTGAATGGCAATAAGACTCCCGGCAACATGAACCTCATCCACTAATTTTTTTAATCCAACAACATGACGATCATCATAAATGCCTAGGTCTTGTGTAGAAATTCTTCCTCGGGCTTCCACCGACGTTGCTTCGGTGATGACCATCGCCACCCCACCATAAGCGCGAGCGGTATAGTGTGCAAAATGAAACGGTAAAACGAATCCATGTTCATCCGCACTATACATACACATCGGCGCCATGACGATGCGATTCTTTAATTGAAGTTTTCCCCAAGCAATCGGGGAGAATGCTTTAACCATTAATGCTGCTTAGGCCCAAGTAGAAAGTCATAGAAAAACTCTTAAATTCAGAAAAATTTGTAGAGATTAATGAATTCACCCATATATCTAGAACAAAGGTATCAAAGGTGATTTGCACCAATAAATCCTCTGGGTTGGTGGTTTCAAACGTATCTTCGGTATGGCGTTGTTTAAGAACAAGGCCTACATCTTCATAAAGATCTAGGGTTTCCGAAATTCCTTCTCGGGTGACCGTTAGTAGGTACACATGGTCATCAAAGTTATATTGAAATTCCAAAGATATATCTGTGCCGATAAAAGGGATTTCTGATAATTCACCTAAGGAACTAACATAGACGAACGACTCATAACTAAACTCACTTAAGTCAACAATCGAAGAGTTTAGTGAATAAAATAACGATTCATCATTGGGATCGACAGGATCACCTTCTCGATCGCCAAAGGTTGCTTCAAAATCCGATGGATGTTGATAGCCATCTGGAAGAATAGAAAAGCGATGTAACCCTAAACTTTCCATTTCGTTGAGCGTTGAAAATAAGTAGTTATAGGTGTCTTGTTCTATGATAGGTTTTCGAATAATCTCGCCGTCTTCAGAAATCATGGATTCTCTTTGCAGTGTTTGTTCCAATTGCGCGTTCAACATCATGCTCGTTAAACTCACCGCATTCAAACCAGGAAAAGCAGCGATGAATAAGAAGGCACCGGTGAGTGATAACAATCCCCGGTGAATCGCAACCCGGCTTTTACGAATCACAAAGAAAGCATAGACGAATGGCCATACGCCTAAGATCATTCGGATGGTGATGCCTAAATTAATCCCTGTGGTTGCAATAGAGATGAACTGTTGAACATAATAACCAACCATCACCACAATCAAGACAAAATGAAAATACTTAACAAACAAGTTCGCGAGTCGATTGGTCTTAGTAAAAGGTGCCAAAGCAATTTGACTTGAGATTCCGACAAAGGCGATGATGAGTGAAGAAAAGGTATACACTTCTGGTTCAAAGTCATTGGTGTTCACAAACCCGGTTATCAAGTAGAGAACGATGAGAAAAGAAAAAATAGAAATCACGGGGGCAATGACCAAGGTAAAGACACGTTGCCAAACCATGTGGTAATCCTTCTCAACGGTGGCAGCATCATTCTTTTTAGGATAACTGTCAAGTAAGGTTGGCAAGAAAATAAAAGAAGCAATCAAAATGAGAATGTTGACATAGACTATCAAATTAATCGAGAGTCCAAAAAGAATATTGGTGGTAAGAATAATGATGAAAATCCCAATGTATAAAACGAAGGAATAAAATAAAGAGGTAAAAAGTTTGGTGAAAAATAAGATAATGCCAACACCGATGTCTTGGCGATCCATGAGGTAAGGAAGAAAGATAACCAACCCATAGAATGCAAAGAAAAGATTAGAAAACCTATTGAATTCAACAACAAACGAGGTTTCAAGTCTTAAAAAGGTGAAGTACAATCCACCCATCACCACCATGGTGATGATCAGGGCAAGACGATAGGTTTTAAAGATTGAAAAACGCTCAATCATTAAAGAAAGGGAAATCATCAATGGTAAGACAATAAATAAGGATTGATTTAAATCATTTAAAATCATGCTTATCTCAATCAGTCCAGTATCGATGACGGGCTGATTACCAATGAAGACAGCCAGTTCGTTATTGAACACCATCAAGGTTCCTAACAAGAATGAAACAATCAACGCTTCTGGAAACCGTTTAAAACTTTTCTTCAATGGATTGGCAATCGCCAACCATAATCGATTCAATAATGCTTTCATCGTCTACCTCCTCGGTTTGATCCACCAGATTGACTAGCAACCCCAGCGGATGCGGCAGCATTTCTTCTTGCGTCATCAATAAAGTCATCAATCATCAAGACAATCCCGACGGCAATCGTTTCATCAAACTTGTCTTCAATCCCGAGTTGATAGGTATCGCCCCAACTTAAGAACTTCTTTTGAATTTGAAGAACAACCCCTCGGTCATCTTTCATCATAAAGTTGAAGCCAAAGAAATCACCACTAAGTTCATACTTCTTCCCTTGGTAAATAAAATGAAACTTCGTCCCAAAAAAAGTCAATAACTGTTGGGCCATTTTGGCAATTTGTTGATCGTTTTTATCAAACAGGAAATAGGTAGGAGCAAAGGCGATGATCTTTTGTTTCATCGTCAGGATTGGCGTGGTTCCTCCTGCTTGAAACAAATCCCGGCGGCTGTTGAGGGTAAGAATTTTTCCTTTAGCCTCATAAAGTAAGGTTTGTTGTTCATCAAATACTTTAAATGTATCGCGGATGGCAAAGACCTTCTGTTTGAGATAAACGTATTTCATGTTATAAATTCCTCCACATGAATCATAAACTCCTCAAAGTAAGTATCGAATGGTAAATGTCCCGCATCCTGCATCACCACCAATTGTGCCACATCTGACATCGCTTGTTGTAATTTAATTCCGGTGGCGAGTGGAATAAAGCTATCAAACTCTCCCCAAATCAGCAGCGTTGGTTGGCGAATCAACCCTAATTTGTCATTGGTTGATCCCGAATCGTTGTCCCGCGTAAACGCTTGAAGAATGTTGCCTGGAATGGTTTTATTCACATAATACATCTCATCAAAATCATGAAAGGTGATTCGGCCTGTATCAATCTCACCTTGGGCGTAGGCACTGAAGAAAAAAGTTCGTTGGATATAGTAATTACGGGCGACATAGTCATACACAAACATCGGGATATTGGATGGCATTAACCCATTTTGACTTTCTTCAACATACCCACCTGAACCAATCAAAATCATTTCATTAACATAATCAGGATAATCATGGGCAAGATGAATGGAAACTTCCCCACCCATGGAATGGGCCATGATCGTCACTTCGTCAATGCCTAGTATGTCTAAAAACTTAACTAACCCTTGGGCTTGGTTTTGTTTTGCATAATCAAAGTCAATCGGTTTCTCCGACAATCCAAACCCAATCATGTCGACTGCGATGATGTGATAACGATCCTTAAGTGCATTCATCACGTCAATGAAATCGTAACTTGATCCTAAAAAACCATGAATCATCAAGATGGTGTCTGGATTGTTTTCTCCAACTTCTCGATAAAAATACTGCACGCCTTCCACGTCCACCGACTTAGCATAGGTTGTGCCCACGTACTTAAAGTTTTGCTCAATGCGTTGAACCGCTAACCCTGAAACAACCAAACCAAGAACAATCATCGTGTATAGACTTAGTAAAAACCCATTGCCGATTCTTCTAAACCAACGCGATGTTTTTTTCATTTTTTCATGATTTCAATGCCCGCCAAGGTTGTTTGACCTTGATAAACAATGGTCTTACCTTTCATGAGCCAAATTAAAATTTGTCCGGATAAACCTTCTTTGATCGTGTGATCCATTTTGCCAAATTTAGGGGAGGGCAAGGCAACCACATCTTCCACCGATCCAACGATTCTTAAGCGATACGCACCGCGTTTGAGGACGTACTCGACTTGGTTGGTACCAATCAATTCGGAAGCAACACGCCCGCCATTATAGGTTGCAAACCGATAGTGTTTTCCTTGCAAATAAAGATGAGCAATTAAGCCCTGAAACCGTAATCCTAAGTAAGGAATGTTGGCATAAGAAAAGAAAAAGGATGTATCTTGTTCAGAAAAATGATTCCCTTGCATCCATACATAGGCTGATGGAAAGGAAGATCCCCAATCTTTTTCTAAGTACCCTTTGCCGCCTGTAAAATCAATCGATTGGCCATTAAGTTCTAGTTTACCCTTAAAAGTATGAAGTAAAGAAATCACGCCATGGTAACATTCCATTTTTGGTAAATACGCAAACGGTCCCATGATGGAAGGATTTAAAAACCCTTGATTCAGAGGGGTAGGATTGATGATTTGTAAGTCACCCTTTAATTTAAAGTTATCTTGTTTAAGGTCCAAGTGAATATGTTGAAGGGAGAATTGATTCATCCCAACCGCAACATAAAAGCGATCCTTGGCAGGTACGAACTCGTTGACGCGATAGCGTATATAAAGATTCTTTAAAGTTGGCTTGTCGCCGTGATGAACCACAAACACTTGAACAAAGGCGTGGGGGTCTTTTTTCGCCAATGAAATACCAGGGATTAAAGCGATGGAGATTTTTTGATCAGGAGAAACAAGTTTAAAATACCAACCCTCAAAGTAAGCTTGGGTTTGCTGAAAGCCTTGATAAATTTCTGGTTGATTGGCTTTGTTCATAAAAAAAGCTAAGGTCTCCCTTAGCTTTATTTTACTCTAATTGTTGAGAATTAAGTTTACGAAGGTTGGAATGCGCCGAATAAGACTAACCAAGTTAAGAGGGTTTTTGCAACCAACGATAACACGATATAGCCTCGTTCACCGTGGAGGTAATCTTTAAACTTACCAACACCTAAGTATTGTAAGAGCATATTAACTGGGAAGGTATTGAATGCGACAAAGTAAGTGCCAAGAATAAACCAGACGAAGACTGGGACTGCGTCTAAATTAGGGTTGACGCCAATATAGAAAGCAATCGCTAACCATGGGGCTAAGCCGATGATGGTACCAAAAATGAATGGTAACCAATTCACTTTTTTGCCAACCTTGGTTTCACCTTGGTTTAATAATTCCATGTCTAAACCAAATAAGTTCATCGCAGCGTTCGACAACGCGATCAAGGCAAAGACGGCGACATCACGAACCCCAAAGAGTGCCGAGATTAAGACGATCATTAAGGATGAGCTTAATGCATATTCGTACCAACGGAATTGGTTGATGCCAACACGCAAACCAGCGCGATATTTTTTCTTAAATGGAAAGGCGATTAAGAAATGGAAAATGGCCGACAATAATAAGAAACTCGCGGTCATTGGTAAGAATGGCAATTCAAATAAGGTGTCGGTATTGGTTAAGACCAATCCTTCTCCCACGACGAATTCCAAATAATTCCCAATCACAGGAATGGTAAACGTTGATTGCGATTCGTTTAAGGTTGGATAGACTAAAAAAGCGAACAACATCATCAAGACACCTTGGATTAAGTGGACTAAACCCATGGTCTTGTTGAACTTAATCAACTTGTCTACTTTTTGATCGAAGGTTGCAACTGCTACTTCTGCCATACTTTATTTCTCCTTTATTAAGTATTAACATAAACATTATATGCCTTTCCTTCTATAATGTTGCTAGAAACTCAACGATGATTCACAAATTTATCAAAGGGAGCAATCCCCAAAAACCAACCTTATTACTTCTCCACGGCACTGGTGGAGATGAAAACGATCTTTTACCCGTTGGTAAATTAATTGATGGTGAGGCGAATTTATTATCGGTTCGTGGGGAAGTGATTGAAAACGGGATGCCAAGATTCTTTCGCCGCCTTGCTCCGGGTGTATTTGATGAACAAGACTTGATGTATCGAACAAGCCAACTTCATGATTTTATTGATAAGGCGAGCAAAACCTATGATTTTGATCGAGGCGATGTGATGGCCATTGGTTATTCTAATGGTGCCAACATTGCAGCGAATATGCTTTTACAAATCCCTTTTAGTTTACGTGGCGCCATCTTGATGCATCCCATGCTGCCACGAAAAGAAGGAACGGTCCCTGAACTTAAACAAACTCAGGTGCTGATTACTGCTGGAAATAATGACCCTATCGTTCCTATTGAAAGTACCCAGGCGTTAAAAAAAGTGCTTGATGATCACGGAGCTTTGGTGTCTTTAACTTGGTTTAAATCTGGTCACAAATTATCCAGTGAAGAAGTCCAATTCATCATCAAATGGTATAATCAAACCGTTATCCAACATCCCAAACAATTCAATTAAAGGAGAAAACATATGGGTGCATTTTTAGGTTTCTTGGTCGTCTTCTTCATCCTCATGAGTAGTACACGTAAGGGTGTGCAACTTTTTTTAGCAAAGGTTTTGGCACGCAACAAAGCCAAGGGCGTGAAAACTTCCTGGGATTTAAAATTATTATTAGCGATTCAAAAATACCATCGCTATTTTGGTATTGGTGCGTTACTGACTGCATTTCTTCATGCTGCCTTACAATTTTCAATCACCGGCGCGCCTAGTTTAACGGGTGCAACCATGGTTAGTTTATTGATTGTTCAAGGGGTGACGGGTTACTTACAAGAAAAAGGCAAAGGCAATCAAAAAGTCCTTAACACCATCCATTCCATCATCCCACCTGTGCTAATTTTATTGATTGTGCTTCACATTATCTTTAATTCAATGTTTATTCCTGGTCTTGGCATCGGCGGCTAGTTCAATTTATATTTATTGTTTAGGAAACCACGGAAAAAATATATTCGTGGTTTTTTCATATTGAGAAAACCCTGGTTTTGTTTTCATATGTTTTTCTAATAACGGAACTCCTGACACATAACGTAATAACCATGTCACCACCAAGGGTGAGATAAGCCCAATCAAAGCGATAGCAATGACAAAACTATTGGCAAATCCCAGGATGGCAATCCCCCACCACATCAACACTTCACCAAAATAATTAGGGTGGCGAGTGTACGCCCATAAACCTTCAGTCATTAACTTCCCTTTGTTTTCTGGTTTCGCAACAAAGATGGCCAATTGACGGTCGCCCACGGATTGGAAGAAATATCCGCCAAGCCAAATCAACACGCCAAGCATGATTGGGATTAACATCATTGGCTCCACTGGATTGGTCAACCCAGACATCACATTAAAAACCAAGACGAGAGAAATGATGAACATGAACAATGCTTGTAATAAGAAAATGTTGACATAACTTTTGATCAAGACAAAAGGTGGTTTAATCTTTGCTCGCATCGCAACGTAACGTTTATCTTCTGGTTTCCCATGATTACGTTGACCGATGTGACTTGATAACCGTATCCCCCAAATTGACGTGAGGATAAGGGTTAAATACCCAATCGCATTGGCGTTTGCGCCAAGAATAAACACCCGATAAATCATCAACAACCAGACCACAAACACAAATCCTTGGCCCCAACCAATATCGATGATGCCAAAATTATTTTGTTTGACGGCCCGAAAAAAATAGATGGTGAAATGAAATAAAATCACGATGGATGTAATGGCTAATCCACTTAAGATCATTGTAAGTACCATGGGTTATCCTCCAATCAACAAAACAACAAGGCCCGAGGTAACCGCCGTCACCAAGGTTCCCCAGATCAAATCAATCACCGTGATGGTGATTGGCCAAGCTTTTAGGGTGGCAAGATTGGTTAAATCATACGTAGCATACGTCACCAACCCAAACATCGCCCCGGAAAAAAACGCCATCCACGGATCGTTCATATTGGGACCAACGACAAAGTAAACTAACCCAACGATAAACACGACATAGAACAATGCTGCCGCAGCAATATTGACGCGGTCACTCATCAAATGACCAATGTATTTTCGGTAAAGTTTGGGGGCAACCTTCACCAACCAAACCAAGTCAACCAAGGTAAAGATAAGAAGCGTGATGAGAACTTGCATAAAAAAATCCATAGATATACCTCTATGGATTCATTATAAACAATTTGTATCAACTAATTAGCGAAGTGACCTGACAATTCTCAGAATTCTTGCCAAGACCAACAACGTCAAGGAAAAGAACACACCACTCGCTGCAATGATCGCCGCAAGTTCTAGGGCCAAAGCGCCACCATTGGTAAACACCAAATAAGCGGCATACCCGCCACCACCTAAACCAGCAAGGGCAACCAACACAAGGATTAAACCAAGTAAACTAATCGGAAGCTTTTGTTTTTTGCTGATGGTTTTTTTGTCATCCACAACTGGCTTACCATCTGATAAATTGGATGTTGCTTTAGGGGTGATGGATAACAAAGTTTGAATCAAGGTAAAAATCTGTTCAACTTCTGTGTCTGTCATTGGTGCAGGAACAAATCGATATCGTTTACCAAGAAACTTCTTTAGTTTAAAATCTTTTTTCTGATGGCCAAGTTTACGGTCAAAGACTTCTTTGCGAACCAACCCAAACTCATGCAATTTGTTCGTGACAAATTCTTTTTTCTTTTCATTTAAAAAAGACTCAAGAACCACCAAAGGTGGAAGATTTGCATTCGGATTTTGAATTACTTTTTTTGCCATGTATTTATTTTATCAAGATTTACGGATAAGTTTGCCAATATTTTTTCTTAACGTCAACAAGACCATCAAAACCGTCAGGATGATGCCAAATAAAGCCATATTGGCAACACCTGTGATGCCGAAGTCAGGAAGATTCATTCGGTGCCGAGCATAAATGCCGATGAGTGACCAAAGGATAACCCCACCAACATAAGGATCTTTTTGCCGAAAAAGGATGACGTTTCCAAGAAGGATGGTGATCAATAAAATGATGATGGTGAGTAGTTGTTCACTCACTTCTCCACCATTCCATAACCAAGTAAAAGAATTTGAATCGGCAACCATCATCGTGGTGATATTCGCAACGGTCGCGACGATAATCCAACCAAAATAAACGCGAAAAGGAATGGTCGATAGGTGTTGATCCTTTTTGAATTGAAGGTTGATGTATGCCAGAGATACTAGAATCACGACCATCAATCCAAACGATAAGTAAAAGGATAAGTAATGCCAAGCCAAGATCCATAAAGCATTGGCAAGACTAGAAACACTAAACGCAATATCCAGGCGATATAAGAATCGGTTGTTGGGGTTGTCTTCGGATGATGATAGATTTTTTAAACGCCACACAACATACCCTGCTAATAATGAATAAATAACCGCCCAAATGGAAAAGGTAAATCCTGCAGGAGCAAAATAATTTTCATACGTATCGGAAATGACGCCCGTACTTAGACCATTAATCGGAATTAGGTTTGCAAGTCCGTTAAGTAACAATGCAAGAAAAAAAGTCATCGCGGCCACAAGATTCATGATCTTTGCTTTTTGCGGAGTAAACTTAAACATGTTTTAACTCCTTTTTGCCAACCACGATTGCACCAAAGATACCTCGTGTGGCATCCCTATGCCCTCAAACTTAAGTAGTAAAGGAATCCCATAGGTTAAGGATATTTTATCACCTGCAGCGCCAAAATTCTTACCCCAGCTGCGGTTACCGCCAACGGCAACCCCGATGACGTTCTTCGCAAATTGATCAAGAAAGGTCTTGGTGGAGGGAGGGATTTCACCAAAATTAATCGATCGAGAGACAAGCAAGATCTTATGTTCTGCGATGGATTGATACGTTTGGATGTCAAAGACTGGGTATCCAAGTTTGTCTGCAAACTTCTTGCCTAATCCTGTCATCGAGTCGACAACGATGACAATCATCGTTTATTTCTTTCCGAAATGTTTAACTAAAAAATTAACCACAGGTTGTGGTTCAAACCCGCGAATGACTTCATTGCCAAGAATAATTGCAGGGGTTGCCATGATCGTATGGGTTTTAACCAAGCTAGCAAACTCTTCCGCCTGATGGGTTTGATGAACTTCTCGTAAGTTATCTTTATATTGATCACGCAAGGCCATTTTTAAAAACATTTTTAAGTTTTGGCAATTGGGGCATTGGTCTTTGGTAAGAATGATCGCTTGGGCCATGGTCTTGTCCTTATTTGTTAATTTTATCTTTATCGAAATTAAAGTCATTATCATCCAAGGCGACAGATTTCATCTTTTGATATCCGTTTCCTTTCATGGAGAAATAGTCCATGGTTTTGGTTTCTGTATTTAAGCCGTTCAAGACAACAGGATTGACTTCTTCATAGTCAAATTGAGCCTCGAAACCCAGATTCATTAATGCTTTATTACAGTTGTAACGAACAAAGACTTTGACGTCATGAGTTAAATCAACGGCATCATAGACTGTTTCAGAAAGTTGTTCTTGTTCTTTGTATAACTTATGCAGTAACTCTTGCATCCAAATGGTTAACTCTGCTTGTTTTGCTTTTGGAAGTTTGGCAAAGATTTCTTGAGAAATTTTACCAATGTATAGGCCGTGAATCGCTTCATCGCGAAGAATTAAGTTAATGATTTCACCGGCTTGCATGAGTTTACCTTGGCCATAAAAGTAAAGTGGGTAATAAAAACCAGAATAAAATAACCATGTTTCTAAAAAGACAGAGGCGACCATCGCTCGCCATTGAGCAATCATAAATTCTTCTTCACTAAAGGTGGCTTTTGCAGGAGAATATTTCTTTAAGTAATTCATTTGATCAAGCACTTCATAATGACCAACGATGAGGGTCATGATGTTTTGAAGGTTTTTATTCTTTTTGCCCCATTCAAATAATTCATCAATTTCAGTTGTGGATAAGAACGTCATAAAGATGTTGGAATAAGACTTCGCATGAACCGCATTTTCCATCGCTGCCATCCAATTGATGACGGCTTTACGTTGATGTAGTGCATCGGGCATGGACCGAGAAACCACTGGCATACCAATGTCACCTTGATAGGTATCTAAGAAGGTTAAAATTAATAAGTTAAGGGAATAGGTTCTCTTTACAGGTTCGCTTAAAATTTTCCAGGTCAATAAATCAGATTGCAAAGAAACATCTTCAGGACGCCAAAATTGTGAGAGATTTTGTTCATAAAATTGTTGGGTGAAATTATCTTCACTCGCATTCCAATTCGCACCAGAAAACTCATCCTTTGGATTAAAAATAAGGGGTTTAAAAACTTCAGCTGGATTTTTACTCATACGGTCTCTCCTTTAAATGTTTTTTTTTATTATACAACACAAGACTCACACTCATCGATTTTAAGCTTTTGAGTGCGGGTGTAGTAAAGCGTCTTGATTCCTTGGTAGTGGGCATATAAGTAATAGCGGACAAGTTCTTTGGTGGTGATTGTCGAGGTAATCCCGAGCTCAAAGGAGATCCCTTGATCGACGTGTTTTTGCGCGGTGGCAATCACATCGATGACTTTATAGTTATCAATTCGATAAGCACTTTCGTACATGAAAGCGGCGGTATCTAATGATGGCATTGGGAAATAGGTTTTCGAATTCCCGTAAGTACGTTCTTCAATCAATTGTTTGATTGGCGTTAAGGAAGGGGTTGCAGACATGACATAGGCAATCGAACCATTAGGAGCAACCGCAAGTCGATGCGAATTATATAATCCATGGGTCATCACGTCTTGCTTGAGTTTTTTCCAATCCTCATTGGTTGGGATATACACGTCCTTTAAAAGTTCTTTGACTTTGTCAGATTTTGGCAAGACTTGACCACGACCATCAAAGTAAGTGCCATCGGCATACTTACTCGTTTCAAATTGATAAAATTTTTGTTTGGTTACTTTTGCTTTTTCCATCGAATGAACCAAGGAATAGTAATTGATCGCGGCAAAAAACACATCAATTAAATCGATGTCTTCTTCTGATCCAAACAAGATGTAATTTTCCGCGATGTAACCATGGTGACCCATGATCCCAAAACCCACGGATCGATTCAACCGATTGGCTTTTGCAACCGCAGGAACATAAGAAATATTGGTTTTGTTAGAAACCGAATTCATCACATCCATCGCTGCAAAGACCGTTTCCTTGATGGTGTTATGTTTGATCATGTTGCCCATATGGCCACTGGCTAAATTGCATGAGATGTCCATGCCAATTTCATCTTGTTCTTTTTTATCATAGTCAGCATAGTGAGAGGTAATGGTTGGTTGTAAGATTTCTGTGCAAAGGTTGGAGAACTTGACCGGTAATTTTAATGCGTTCACTTTGTTGACGTTATCCACAAACATAATATATGGATAGCCAGATTCACCTTGTAACGAGGCAATCATGTCGAAAAGCTTTCTTGGGCTTACTTTACGTTTTCTAACATCTGGATTTTCAACGAGTTTGTCATACCAATAATCCATGTTGGTGGAGACGTCGGCAAAGTCGATGCCATAGGCTTTATAGACGGTGTTTGGATAAAACACATACATATCTTTGTTTTCTTTGGCAAGTTCAATCATTTTGTTAGGAATGACCACACCCATGGATAAGGTCTTCACCCGGACGTCATCATCGGCGTTAAGTTTCTTGGTATTTAAGAAGTCTTCGATGTCCGCGTGAAAGATATTCAGGTAGACGGCACCAGCACCGGCGCGTTGACCCATTTGATCGGCATATCGGAAATTGTTGTCCAAGAGCTTGGCAACCCCAACCACACCTTTAGAAACATTAGGGACATCTTTAATGGATTCCCCTTTGGCGCGTAAGTTGGTAAGGTTAATGGAGACACCGCCGCCAATCTTTGATAATTGCATGGAAAACTCGGAAATACGGGAAATATCATTTAAAGAATCACCCGCCTCTAATAAGAAGCAGGAAACAAATTCTCCACGTTTTTTCTTTCCGGTATTGAGTAAGGTTGGCGTCGCAGGAACAAAGTCTTGGGCAATCAGACGTCGGATCATGTTTTTAGCGAGTTCAAAGTCACCATCAGCATGGTATAACGCATTCACCGATAAACGGTCTTCATAACGTTCTAAGAAGACTTTTTTGTCTTTGCTTTTTAAGGCATAGTCGTTATAGAACTTAAAGGCACCCATGTAGGTGGGGAAACGGAACTTGGCAGCATAGGCAATATCAAAGATTTCTACGATTTGTTGGTGGGTATACTTCTTTAAGAAGTCTTCTTCGTAATAATCATTTTCGACCAAATACTCTAGTTTTTCCTTTAAAGAGTGAAAAAATTGCGTTTTTTTGTTAATTTCATTCAAAAAGTAAGAACGAACAGCTTCTTTATCTTTATGTAAGTCCTTCAATTGACCTTTTTCGTCAATGACTTGATTGTTTAATAAGACCCATTCCGGTATGTGATTTTTTTCCATGACGTCTGTTGCCTCCAAGACTAGAACCAAGAAGTATTTGGGGTGGTTGACCCCAAGTTCCCTTTTTCGGTTTTAGGTGAACACTATTTTTTACTACAACCGCAATTTCGTCAATGATATTTTTAACCCCAATTACTAATTCTTTACTATTCAATAGTAACCATCGTTAAATTAAGGTGAAAAAAAATTGTTAAGTTTTCTTTGGAAAAACTTGTTTCACTTCGATTTGAAAACCGGAGTAATTCTTGTAAGATGATGGTAGGAGAAAAACAATCATGAAATTTACACTGTCGCCATTACCATACGCTTATGACTTTTTAGAGCCAATCATTGATGCCAAGACCATGGAGATCCATTACAGCAAACATCACCAAGCTTACGTGAACAACTTGAATGCTGCATTAGAAAAATATCCTCAACTTCCAGAACATAGCATTGAAGCATTACTCACAAACTTAGAAAAATTACCAACCGACATCCAAGCTGCTGTGAGAAACAATGGCGGCGGTCATTTTAATCACACGATGTTTTGGTCTTTACTCACTTCCGAAAAAACATTCACCGCACCAAGTAAACTCTTACTCGAAAAAATTATCCGTGATTTTGGATCCCTTGATGCCATGAAAGAACAATTTATTAATGCCGCAAAAACTAGATTTGGTTCTGGCTGGGCTTGGGTGATTGTCGATACAACCGGCAAATTAAAAATTACCTCAACCGCAAATCAAGATGTTCCATTCAAAGAAGGTAAACCCATTTTAGGCTTAGATGTTTGGGAACATGCTTATTATTTAAATTATCAAAATCGTCGTCCAGACTACATTACTAATTTTTTTAAAATTATTAATTGGAAAAAAGTTGAAGCAAATCTTCGTTAAAATATTTTATAAAAACTGAAAATATTCCTTGTATTAAAATCCTTGCGTGTTAATATTGATACACAAGGAGGAATCTCACATGGCAATGAATAAACCAGCAACGAAGAAAGCTGCTCCAGCTAAGAAAGCTGCTCCAGCAAAAAAACGTTAATCCCTAAAGGATCAATGATTTAAAAACCATTTGTGCAAACAAATGGTTTTTCTTTTGTATAATAGAATTAATGTACGAATCACCTGATTATCAAGTCATTCAAAAAGTCGATGACTTTGAGCTTCGCTTGTATTCAACCTTTCATACTGTATCCATTCAAGAATCTTCCTTACGTGGTTATTCTGGTTTTGGTTATTTGTTTAATTACATTTCCGGTAACAACAACACATCCACGAAGATGAAGATGACGGTTCCCGTCATTAATGATTTAGAATCCAATGAACAAAGCATGGAATTTGTGATCCCAAAAATGCATGAAACCGATATTCCCCAACCGATGGATTCTCAAATGAAAATAAAGGATTATCCAGCACAACATGTCTTGGTGTACCGATTCTCTGGTTTGATTAACCAAGACAAACTTCAAGCAATCATGGAAAAGATGAATGTAACGTTAGCGACATTGAAAATGGTTCCTGTAGGTGCTCCTAAAATTGCCCGATACAATGGCCCGTATACATTACCTTTTTTAAGGCATAACGAAGTTTGGCTTAACGCGCGTTTTCTTGACAAATCTGGCAAAGTCCATAAAGCGTAAATTGGTGATGATGAATAGCGAATTGATGCTGGTTCGCTACTTTTTTTTCGTAGTTACTTAATGGGCACTCTTCAATTGTCACTATTTTTTTGCATGAGGTACAGACCAATTGATGATGGTGGTGATCTGAATCAAGGATTTGATAAAGCGGCGTTGCTTCTGTTTCTAAATTGATTTTTTCAATAATCTTCACTTTGATAAATTGTTCTAAAATTCTAAACACGGTTGAATGAGATATCTTGCCTGCCTTGGTTTGTTTACTAACTAAGTTAAATAATTTTTCTAAGGTGATCGGTTGATTCGCTTGTAGCAAATGATAAACAAGATCCCGAGCAGGTGTGTTTTTCAGTTGATGATGATGGAAAAAGTCTCGGTGACATGAAGGGTCTATTTTCATCGTTTCAATCCTTTCAACATTGGGTTTAAGAAAACACTGAACAACCAGAGGACGCTGTACGTTAAAACAATCGTACTCCCCGTGGGTAAATCAAACCATAAAGAAATCGAAAATCCTATCACAAAGTTCACGATGGCAATAAGAATACCTACCAAAAAACTTTTCATAAAACCAAACTTAAAGTTCATGACAATTAATGTTGGAAAAATTAAAAAGCTAGAAATCAGTAAAGACCCGGTTGCGCGAATCCCAATGATCACCAACCAAGACGTTAAAATTGCTAATCCGATTTGATACCACTGAGGATGGAATCGGTTGACCTTGGCAAAATCTTGGTCAAAGGTTAAGGTCATCAATTCGTTAAAAAATAGGCTAATAAAGCCTACAACCAATATGGTAAGGATGATGACAGCGATAACGTCTAAGTCTCTAAGAAGTAATAAACTACCAAATAAAAATTGTTCAATCCGAACATTTTGATTTGGGTTGGTGGTGATGATGATCGTTCCTAAGGCAATCGCGCTGGTGGCAATCCCACCAATAATCGCATCACTATATCCTTTGTTTGAAGCCACCAAATAATGGATGAGCAAAGAAGCAATCGTGGCAAGTATTAAATTAAAAATGAGTGACTGGGAAAAAAACGCGATGGAGATGGCGACCGATAAGTAAGCCACATGAGCCAAACCATCGCCAATTAATGACATTTTCTTTAGGACTAAAAAGTGTCCTAGCATCGAGGCAATGATTGCAACCAATAATCCAATCAGTAAGCCTCTGACAATAAAGGGATATTGAAAGTACTCAAAGAATTGATTAATGGTCATGATGGTCTCCGTGACTGTGGGTATGAATAAAGGGTGAGAATGTTTTGTTCTCACAGAAAGCATTATAGGAACCATCAAATAAAACTTTATGCTCTAAATAGATCACCCGTTGAATGTGGCTTGAAAAGCTTGGTAAATCGTGGGTGATGATGACATAGGGAACTTGTTTTTTCTTCAAGCTATCAAGAATGTCATAAATGGAATCCTTACGATTGACGTCCAAAGAACTTGTCGGTTCATCAAGAAACACAATGTCTGGTTCTTGAACCATCATCCGGGCAAAAAGAACCATTTGTTTTTGGCCAAGGGAGAGCAACCCAAACGCTTGGTTTGCAAGATCTTCGATTGAAAATTGTTTTAAGGCTGTAGCAATCTTCTTTCCATCTTCTTGATTGGTCCATCGTGGAAATGTTTTCTTGGCAATTAAACCTTGATTGATCACTTCTTTGACGGTCATGGGAAACAATCGGTCACCCAAGGTAAGCACTTGTGGCAAATAACCAATCGATAGATTGGATTGAATGTGAACAAGGCCACTTTCAGGCTTAATTAAACCTATAATAATTCTTAATAACGTTGTCTTACCAGCCCCGTTTGCACCAACTAAAGCGACTTGATCACGAGGATAAAAATCAATGGAAGCATCTTGAATAACCTTTAATTGATCAAAGGTGACATGAAGGTTTTTAATTTGAATGATGGGTTTAGTTTTCACTGTGTGATAACGATTCATAGTTGATCATCAATAATTCTTGATAGCGAATGGCTGAATCAAACTGTGATTGGCTAACGTTTTCTAATGTGTATAAGAGTTGGGTTTCCAGCAATGGATTGGCATCCATCAAGGATTCAATCACCGCGTTATTATCGGAGGAAGAAATATACAAGACATTGGTGCCGAGGTCTGAGATTAATTGAGAAAACTCAATGAGCGATTGCGCGGTTGGAATGACATCCGTGGAAAATCCCGAATAGGGAGTGAGCACATGGACATCATAATTGGTCAAATAAGCAAAGGCATGATGACCGGCAAAGACAACATCGAGTTCTTCACCTTCAAGAACCAATTCTTGATAAAGCTCAATGGTGTCTTCTAAAGCTTCTTGAATAAGGAGTTTCCGACTTTCCACCAACAAGGTATGTTCTGGAACCAACAATAATATTTCTTCACTAATTGCTTCAAGCATGGCCAACCCATTCAAAGGGTCTAACCAATAATGAGGATCAAAACCATCCTCAACATGGTCCTCTGCAAACTTTGGCCCAGTCATCAAGGGGTCATGATCATGTTCTACCGCCTCTATCAATGTCACCACTTGAGATAAATCAACAAGTTTTCCCGTGGCGGTGTCTTCAAGAGAATGAATCCATTGTTCAAAGGATTCACTGGTGAATAAAACGACATCAGCATTATTAAGGTTCACTCGTTGACTTGGGGTAGGTTCAAAGTCATGGGGATCAGAACCAACCGGTAATAAGAATTCAACGTCAAGCAAATCCCCTGCCAATTGTTCAGCGAGACTATATTGAGGAAATAACGTTGCAATCAAAGACTTCTCCTCAGTGGTTGCACCCCCACAAGACGCTAACGAGATGGCGACCAAAGTTGAACAAAGTAACAATATTTTTTTCATCGATAAACCCCTATACGAAAAGAGTTTATATGAAATGAAACGCAAATGCAAGTTATTTGCGTTTGACTTGACTTAGCTTTAAAGGAATGCTGATGAGTTGATCAATCATATAAATAACCCAACCTACAAATATCACCACCACCAGAATACCTAAGCAAACCAAGATCACTGAATTAAGACCTAATTGCTCTATGTTTAGGAAAAAATAAGGATAGATGGATAGGTTATTGCCGGACTGAAAGCGTCCACCTAACGATATGTAAAGAGATAAATAGGTGACATAGAAGACGATGTTCAATATATTGGCAAAGGCGTAAAACGATTTTATTTTTCCTTTTTCTTCAAACCAAGCATAGTCGACAAGAACGCTGATTGGTACAAGATAGTGGATCAGCAAATCCTTACCACTAAAGATTTGATAATTGATTTGTTCTTCAATGATGTAGGGAATTAAGATGAATGAGTAGACAAGCATCGTCATGATGAGGTATACCATGAGCGATTGTTTAAAAAATCGTAACAAAGGGCGAGGACCTTTTCTTAGGACAAGTTCAATGATGAAAAACGCATAGAAAAATGCGGTAAAAATATTGATGATGGTGGTGAAGTAACTCAGAGCTTCAATTGGATAGACTACATCTCTTACGATTAAATAAACACCAAGGGTGCTTAAAGAGAAGATAAACAATTTAAATAAAAACGATAAAGTTAATTTCATCGAATTGATTATAAAGGATTTTCAAGCCAATGGCTTATTCAGTTCTTAAGGCGATCACTGGATCTTTTCTAGCGGCAATGCCAGAAGGAATTAATCCCGCGAGTAAGGTTAAGAAGGTGGAAAGTAAAATCAGGCCGATTGAATATAACGGTGATAACTCAGTGAAGTCAGCAACTTCAATTAAGTTTAAGATAATGATGTTAATTGGAATGTTGAGTAACAACGTAATGGTAATACCTAACACCCCTGATACAAATCCGATGAGGATGGTTTCTGCATTGAAAATACGAGCGATGTCTTTCTTTCGTGCACCCAATGAGCGCATGATCCCAATTTCCTTGGTACGTTCAATCACCGATACATAGGTGATGATGCCAATCATGATCGATGAAACAAATAAAGAGATGGAAGCAAACGCGGTTAAGACAATCGCGATGGTGTTGATTAACTCAGTAATCGTTGAGGTAATGTTTTCCGCCAAGTCAGTGTAGATGATCACTTCGTTCAATGGTTTTCTAGTCCCATCTTCGAGGTAATTATATTCATCGATGTAAGCCTTGATGCGATCTTTATCATCAAAGGTGCTTGGGTAAATTTGAACGCCAACAGGCAAGGTGGATCCACCCATGGACTTAAGTGTTAATTCATAAGCAGCTTCATTAGCGAATTCGTTTAAGGTTCCTGTGACGATGTATGGATCTCTTGAATCATCATTCCACACTCTAACTTGTTCGGTGACAATTTGTGATTGCTTTGAACCGACGGTTGCATCATCAAAAGCATACGTGGTTAAAGCTGGTGAATAGGCAATCCCTGCCGTCAATAATTCAGCACTTGCCGAAGGCTTCACGCGAATCACCCCAACGATATTTAAGCCTAATGAAAGTTCATTGTTATACATTTGTTGACCACTAAATGGATTAAATGAAAACTTTACTTTGTCGCCTTCTGTTCCTTGGGTGTAAAACACATTGTTTGGAATCCACTTCACATCAAAGGCAGAATTGTCGCTAATGATATTATCAAAATCAAGACCATCACCAATGTCTAAACCATAGTCACTAAAGAACCCTGCGTCGATTCGGTTACGAACATCAACAATCAACACCAACTCATCGGTCTTGGTTAAATCAGGTAGTCGTCCTGCCAAGACATCATATTGACTAGAGATAAAATCGATGTTATTTGGTAATTCATAAAAACTTCTTGCAAATGAGAAAGCGCCGCCGCCAGTGGAAGACAATAACTTATAACTTCCTCCTGAGGTTTTAGAAACGAGTTGCATGGCCATGGCTCGCGAGTAAGTGACCGCATTGAAGTATGGGGAAGGCATGTCTTCTAAATAATCAATAAAGGTTGTGGATATATTGTTGATGTGTTCATCAGGGCGTGAGTTATATTCAGTCACCACGGTTGAACTTGGGAAATCTAAATTACTTGGATTGGCAATATCTGGTGGACCGAATTGACGTATGGAAGGCGTGATGGTAATAGGGAATCCAGCCAAGGTATCGCTTTGAAGCGTGCCAACATACGTTGTCATCCCTTGGGATATCGACAAGACCAAGGCAATCCCAATAATCCCAATACTTCCCGCTAAGGAGGTAATGAGTGTTCGACCTTTTTTCGTTAATAAATTATTCGCAGAAGTTTTTAAAGCGGTTGAAAAAGGCATGGTGGTGCGCTTCGTCATTAACTTACCGCTGGCTTCTGTGTCGATCACTTCTGGCCGTGTATCACCAACCACTCGGCCATCAAGAAGTTTGACAATGCGGTCTGAATGAATCGAAGCAAGTTCTGCGTTATGCGTCACCATGATGACAAGACGGCCCTTGGAAATCTTTTTAATTAAATCAAGAATTTGACCACTGGTGGTGGTATCCAACGCGCCGGTTGGTTCATCAGCCAATAAAATTTTTGGGTTATTCACCAAGGCTCGAGCAATGGCAACCCGTTGCATCTGACCACCCGACAATTGGTTAGGACGTTTAAAGACGTGATCCTTTAAACCAACTTCAATCAAGACATCCATCGCCCGCTTGCGGCGTTCTTTTTGACCAACCCCAGACAAGCGTAGTGACATTTCAACGTTATCTAACACAGATAAGTGAGAGATAAGGTTATACGTTTGAAAGACAAACCCAATCGTCGCGTTACGATAACTATCCCATTCAGATTCAGTAAAGTTCTTGGTCGATTTGCCATCGACAATTAAGTCACCAGCCGTATAACGATCTAAACCACCAATGATATTCATCATCGTGGTTTTACCACATCCGGATGGTCCTAAAATAGAAACAAACTCATTGTTTCTAAACGATAAATCCACACCTCGCAGTGCGGGAAAAGGTTGTTTTGCAACCACATAGTTCTTAACGATACCTTTTAGTACTAACATTTGATTTCCTCCAAATACAAAAATTATTATACGAGTATTCCGGATTGAATAGGAAAAGATACTACTTATCTTGCGTGAAATGTTTGTTAAGTTGCAGGTTAGGCAAACAACACAAGAATTAGAATATAGCCCATGGTTAAAGCGGCAAGCGTAATCGGAAAACCAATCTTAAAAAAGTCAGCAAACGACACTTTAAATCCAACTTTCATTAAAAAGCCAATCCCAGCAATGTTCGCCGAAGCCCCGATGGGGGTTAAATTACCACCTAACGTCGCCCCTGCAAGTAGACCAAATAACAATAGATAAGGGGGAATCCCTAGATTTAAACTCAATCCCACCCGCATCATCACAGGCAATAAGGTTGCAACATAAGGGATATTATCGATAAATGCTGAGAATAAAACCGATGCGAACACAATGATTGTGTAAATCATGATTGGATCGCCATTACCAATCGATTCAAGCCAATCACCTAAAGCAGCAATCACGCCCTGATTGTCTAAACCCATGATTAAAATAAATAAGCCAAAGAGTAAACCAAGCGTATCAAAATCAATCGCTTGATAAGCGTTAAGTATTGCCTTCGATTGCTTTTTAATGAAGACGCGGTACATCACAAAGATGAAGGCCATCCCTAAAGTAATATATCCGTTGATTTCATTGGGGAGATTAGGAACAAAGGAGGCAACAATCAGTAGAATCAAAATCGCTGCAAGAAAGAAACTTGGAGAGTAATCTTTAACTTTGGTTTGATGTTTAAATTCAATAGACGATTGTTGTTTTCCTAAAATAAACCAAAACATCACCAAACTTGCGATGGTGCCAATTTGCACAATAAAGAAAGGACCAATGGTCCCGTTAACAAAGAAAAAATCAAAAAAGTTCATATCCCCGAATTGTGGTCCTGCAAGCATGACCGAGGTGGTGTCGCCTACTAACGTGGCAAATCCTTCAATGTTGGCAAATACAGACACAGCAATCACCAAAGGTACAGGCGACATCTTGGTTTTCTTAGCAATGTCCAAGGCGATTGGAGCGACAATCAACACCGTGGCAACATTATCGACAAACGCAGAAACAATCCCGGCAAATGCTGCCAATAAGATGATGGCCCATTTGGTTGAAGATACTTTGCTCATCATCCAATCTGCTAACAAAGCAGGCATCCCAGATTCAATAAACTCGGAAACCACAATCATCGTTCCTGCAATGATCATAAACACATTCCAATTCATTGCTGAGGAGAAAACGTTGCTGAGTTCAGTGAAACCAAGAAGCAAAAATACACCTGCCATGGCTATGGCAATATACGCTTTGAAATTAGAAAAAATAAGTAATGCTACATAGGTCGCTAGAAATAAACTAAGGGCAATCACCATAACTTTTTTATTTTAGCATACCTTGGTTTTTATTGTTTAAAAAGGGTAAAATGAATCGATGAAGATTTTATGGATTGGCACAGGAGTGATGGGATCAAACATGATCAAACATCTTTTGCCATTTCATCAAGTTACTGCCTTTAATCGTCGAATTGAAAAAGCAATATCCATTGATCCGCGGATTCATGTCGTAACCAATCTCGTGGATGTCATCAAACACCAAGACATGATCCTCACCATGTTAGGAACCCCAGCGGATGTGAAAGAGATTTATACACTTCTAATACGTGAGAGCAAACCAAAAACCACAGTCATCGACTTCACCACCTCTAGTCCAGAATTAGCCGCAACACTTTACCAACAAGCAAAAGCTAAAGATATGAATCTACTCGATGCCCCAGTCACTGGTGGAAAAAAAGGTGCGATTGAAAAAAGTTTAACGATCATGGTGGGTGGCGATCGCGCAGTGTATGAGGCGGCACTCCCTTTATTCAATCTGCTAGGAAAACATATTTTCTATATGGGCAAAGTCGGCATGGGTCAGCATGCAAAAATGGCAAACCAAATTGCGATTGCTGGGCAATTGATTGGATTGGCAGAAGCCCTCAGTTACGCCACCGAAAAAAACCTAGATTTAAAACACGTGCTTTCGATTTTATCCTCAGGAGCAGCGCAATCGTATAGTGTCACCCATTATGGCCCAAAAATGCTAGAAAAAGATTGGTCGGCTACATTTTATCTCAAGCATTTTTTAAAGGATTTATCCATCGCTTTGGCTTCGAGTCCTCACCCTTTACCCATGGTTGAACAAGTGAAAAAGACTTTAACATCACTCGTCGATCAATATGGAGAACAAGGGGTTCAAAGTATCATTCAGGCTTATCTAAAATAAGTTTACTTGCCGTAGATTTGATAAATCAACCAAAGCACCAGGCGATTGGGAAGTATTTTCTTTAATCCTTGCATCAATCGATAGGAAACACCAACGCTCACTTGGGATGGTGGATTCTTTTGATGAAGGATTCGGTTGCATACCTTAAACACAAGCGAGGCTGGTAAACCATTTTTTTCATCTTTTTCCATGACCGCGAGTGAGCGTGAGGTTCTTGCTTGATAAGGAGACTTGGGTTTTGTAAACTTTTGCCGTTGACTAGAAAAGTTGGATTTGGTGTCACCAGGTTTAACATTCACCACACGAACACCCAACGGTTTTAATTCAAGACGTAGGCCTTCGCTGTAGGTTGCCACGCTGGATTTAGTCATGGAATAAAAGGTTTGAAAAGGGATGGTGAAATCACCAGCGACTGAGCCAATATTGATGATCAAACCAGTGGATTTTTTGAGTAAAGGTAAACATGCTTGGGTGACTTGATGCATGCCAAAGACGTTCACATCATAGAGTTGCTTAACCGCACTTAATGGCGTTTCTTCAATCGGTCCGGCAATGCCATAACCAGCATTGTTGATCAGCACATCCAAGCGGCCATATTTTTTTTGAATATAGGTCGTGGTTTGTTCAATCGTTTCCATCTTGGTGACGTCCATGATTTGTGCATCGAAATTGAATTTGTTTTTAGGTAAGTTTCTTGCCACACCGACGACGCGATATCCAAGGCTTTGAAATTGCTGCGCAAGTTCAAAACCAATTCCTTGAGATGCGCCAGTAATCAAAATAACTGCGTCTTTACTTAATGTCATGAAGCATGGCCATGATGGCTTTCTCATCTTGAGGAACTTTGGCAATCACATCAGCGATAATCTCAACTGCTTCATCAATCAATGCCTTGGTGTGGGTGGCGGTGTAACTGGTACGAATCAAACATTGACCTTCCGGGGTTGCAGGTGGAATCACTGGATTGACATAGACGCCTTGTTGATAAAGCATTTTTGCAATCACAAAGGTTCTCATCATCGTATATGTATAGATAGGAATAATCGGGGCTATGGAATCATTGGCAAGCGGTAATTTTTTTTCAAGCAAGCGCTTGCGAGCATACGCGGCAATGTCTAATAAAGCTTTTGGTCTTTTTGGTTCTGCTTTAAGAATTCTTAAGGCAGCAAGGGCGCTCGCGGTTGAGGCTGGCGTCAAAGCTGCAGAAAAAATAAATGGACGTGATTTATGTTTAATAAAGTTGACTACTTCTTTTTTACCAACCACAAATCCACCGATAGAGGCTAGTGATTTTGAAAAGGTGGACATAATCATATCGACTTCTTCATGCAAGCCAAAGTGTTCAGCAGTGCCCCGGCCTTTGATTCCTAAGACACCAAAAGCATGAGCGTCATCGACCATGACGCGAGCCCCATACTTTTTAGCAAGGGCAACGATCTGAGGTAAATTTGCAATGTCTCCTGACATGGAAAAAATGCCATCTGTGACAATGAGTTTTCCAGCCTTAGGATCTGCTTCTTGAAGAAGCTCTTCTAAATGCTTCATGTCATTGTGGTTGTAGCGAACAGAGGAAGCAAAGCTTAAACGAATTCCGTCATAAATACAGGCGTGGTTTTCTCGATCAGAGAAAATAATATCGTCGCGACCTGCAATCGCAGAAATAATCGCCAAGGTGGATTGAAACCCAGTTGGGAAGGTTAAGGCTGCTTCTTTTTCCATAAACGAGGCAAGTTCATTTTCTAAGTCCAAATGTAAGGTGAGGGTTCCATTTAAAAATCGTGAACCAGAAACGCCAGAACCATACTTTTTAACAGCTTTTACAGTGGCTTGAATGACGCGCTTATCTCCAGTGAGACCAAGGTAGTTATTGGAACCGATCATCACCTTACGATGACCTTCCATTTTAACGACGATATCTTGTTTACTTTCTAAAGCATGAAAATATGGATAAATGCCTAAATCAATCGCGTTATCAACGTCTTTGAAATCAAATGCTTTTTTAAATAAATCTGCCATATGAATTTCCTTTTTTGATTAAGTCTAACAATGATTTAATCATAGCATTTTTGCTATAATTAATTAAATTGTGGACAGGAAAAAACTCATGAAAAAGAAAATCGACCCTCGTCAATTAACCCCTATTCAACGTGCTGTTGCATTAGAAAGTGGAACTGAACCACCCTTCAATAACGAATATTGGGATAACCACGCTCATGGATTGTATGTGGATGTGCTTGATGGTAAGCCTTTATTTACCTCAGAAGATAAGTTTGACTCTGGTTGTGGTTGGCCGAGTTTTACCAAACCCATTGTTGAAACCTCCATCTTAGAGAGAAGTGACTATTCTCATGGCATGGTCCGCGTGGAAGTCAGAAGCCAAGACTCCGATATTCATCTTGGTCACGTTTTTGAGGATGGCCCTTTAGACAAGGGTGGATTAAGATACTGCATTAATTCCGCATCGTTAAAATTCATTCCTTTTGATCAACTCGATAGCCTAGGTTATGGAGACTATAAAAAGTACTTCAAAAAAACCAAAGGAAAATAAATCACCATGACCTCCATCAATTTAACCATCAGTGAATTCATCCAAAGTTTTCGTTCCGATTTTCTTGATGCCTTCTTTTTATTCATCACTCAGTTTGGTGATGAAACCGTCTTTTTAATTGTCGGTGCTGTCCTCTATTGGACGTTTGATAAGAAGTTTGCCTACCGATTTATTATGTTTTTTCTTTATGGTGCGGTTTTCAACGGGTCATTAAAGTTTTTAACCAACACCCCTCGTCCTTACGTTGAACATCCTGAATCCATTCAACTCATAGGCGAAGGATCGCTAGGAACTTCCTTACCAAGTGGGCATGCGCAAAATAGCACCACCATGGCGTTGGTCCTTTCCGAAAAGCATCGTCAAGTGGGCAAGTGGTTCACCACTTTCTTAACGGTGATGGTGATCTTGGTCATGCTATCTCGTCTATATTTAGGAGAACATTATTTAAGTGATGTCATCTTTGGATCGGCAATCGCCTATAGTTTTTATCAATTGATTCGTTATATACAAGCCAAACCCTTCGCTTCAACTTATGTTCAATACTTGCCACTGATCTTGTTGTTACCGATTGCCATCCTCACCAATGACAAGAACGTATTTTTAGCCTCGGCGAGTATCTTTGGGTTTAGCCTTGGTTACCCTTTAGAACGTCGTTACATCGGCTTTAAAGAAAAGACAAAACGGCCTATCGCCATCATTAAACTCGTGGTAGGATTAGGGATTGCCTTGGCGATTCGTGTTGGGTTAAAGGCAGTCTTTGAAATGGGTTTATACTCGATCGACTTTGAAATCAACCCAACGTTAGGTGACCAGATGTTAGACTTTCTTCGTTATTTTTTGATTGCGATTTGGATGACGCTAGGCGCACCTTTGGTCTTTAAAACATTCTTTCAACCACAACGTTAACAGATTGATTTATTTCGCCTGGCTGATTGGCTTTGCTTTTGGCATGCCCGCGTTCATCATCGGGCGATTGACTAAATAAAGTAAACCAAAAATCATCATCAAGGCTCCGGAAATCAATAACAATAATTCAATGGAGACGACATCTGCCAATGGGCCAAACAAGGCAATGCCAATTGGCATCGCGATGGAATTTATCATCACGGAGATACTTGACACTCGGCCCATGTAAGCAGGATCGACTTGTTCTTGAATCATCACCGTCATCGGGGTGTTATAAAAAGGCAAGACAACCCCTTGAATCAACATAAAGATAAAGTAAACATAAAAATTACCAACCACACCCAACATGAACACCCCAAATCCCATGATGGAAATAGCAATGCCTGCGGTCACAATTCGATTTTTCAATCCACCCCACCATGCGACCAATAACGCCCCGATGGTCATGCCTCCAGAGAAGCCAACTTCAACCATGGTTAAGCGGAACACATCTGTTCCATATGTTTGGAATGAACGAACGACTTGAAGAGGTGATAAGAATGCAACCGGTGAAACTAAAATGAGAACGACAAATAAGTAAATAAAAAACGGAATTAGGAATGAATGCGTTTTAACATACTTTAACCCTTCAACGAAATCTTGAACACCTGAGGTGGTTTGTTTCTTACCTTCATTGACATGCTTGGGAATGGTGACAAAAAATAATAACGTCGCCACACCTAAGACCGCGGTAACAGTGTCTATATAAAATAAAAAACCAATACTAAACCATGAGATAAGCACAGCGGCAATGATTGGTCCTAAGACATTAAACGCTGATTGAATACCGGTTTGAATGCCTTGCACACGCATGAGTTTATCTTGGGGAACCATCAAAGGAATGGCAGCACCAATCGCTGGTCCATGAATCGCTTGACCAATGCCGCGAATAACCGTGACGACAATCAACATCCAAATTTCGATGTCGCCTAAAGAAAATAAGATAGCCGTGACCAGGGTCACCAAAGCAATCGAACCATCGGCGATGATAATCAATAACTTTCGATTCATCTTATCGGCAAGCACACCGGCAATGGGAGAAAAAATAAGCAAAGGGATAAATGAGGCAATGATGGCGATGGTTAACACAGTGCCTGATTTGGTTTCTAAATTGATATACCAAAAGATTGCATATTGCACTAACAAAGACCCGACAAATGAAATCATTTGCCCAGCGATAAAGAATGAGATATTACGTTTCCATTTTTTCATCAATTTTGCCTTACGAATTATAGCACAACTATTTTTGGGCTAAAGTCCAATCCTTTAGCAGGATGGCATACATACTGGAATCTTGATAACCATCGTTACTTCGGTAGTATTGTCTGAGCACGCCTTCATGTTGGAAACCAGCTTTAATTAAGACCGCCCCACTGGCAGGGTTATAAATCGAGTGATGGGCTTCTAGGCGATTAAAACCAACAATCCCAAAAGAAAAATCGACAACGGCTTGTAACGCTTCGGTGACATACCCTTGATTCCAATATCGTTTAGCGAGAGCATAACCAACTTCTCCACGTTGAAAGCCTTCATGAATGGAATGAATGCTAATCGTACCAATCAAGGGTCCATTTTTTAATTGAATGCCCCAAACATAAAATTTAGGATCAGGATAATTACTCATCCAATAACTAATAATTCTTTTGGTTTCATCCACGGATAAATGTGGTTTCCAAGATAAATACTTCACAACATCAGGGTCGGTCGCCCAACCTAAAAACATACTCTCTGCATCCGTTAATTGCAAAGGTCTCAAGATTAATCTTGGGGTGGTTAATTTAATTGTTCCTTGATGTTCCATACGTTAAATTTTATATACTCGAATGTCTTCGATATAGACGCCATACAGAAGACTACCATTTATTTTAACAAAATTGGTGAAGGTAAGAACCACGGAAGAGGAGGAAGGTTGCCGCCATGAGAGTTGGTGTTCACCAATCAGTTCATCCATCTCAATCGCCATGGTCTGTTCACCTGTGACCAAGGTGATGGTGGAAAGCCCTGAATCAATGAGAGTTTCTACAACCATCCCACCTGAGGTCGTGACATGAAGACGATATTCTCCTTGAGGAAAACTTGGTAATACAATGTCTTGATTCAGTTCTGAAAAAAATAAAAAATCTTCTTCATCCACGGTCGCGGTAGTGGTGACATTCAAGGGTTGATATGTTAAGGAAAAAACTAACGATGGTGTCGATCGGAAGAATACTGACACGAACAACAGGAGCAAACTAAGCACATATAAACCCAGAACCACGATTGATTGTTTGGGTTTAGGTGGTTTCATTAATATTCTTTAGGGAAGACGAAGCCACTTCGTTTTGTATTCAAGGGTTTGATCATTCGTTGAATCAGGTCAGCCTTCACTTTTAATAGAGGAGGAATGGATAGGGCTTCACCAAGAGTTTCATAAGGTTCTTCTGCATCGATGAAACCAGGCCCCTCGGTGGCAAATTCAAACAACACTCGACCATAAACTCTGGCATAGAGTGACTGAAAATAATAGCGGTCAACAAACCCTGAATTTGGAACCTGATGTTGGAGTAAATGGATTCGCCATTCATCGAGTTCATCTCGGTTTTGAATGCGAAAGGCTACATGATGAACCGTGCCATATCCTTGAATCGCTTGGCCCAACATGCGTTGATAATCAATCACCACGCCGGCACCATTACCCCCTGGCGCCATTTCAAACAAAGTTAATGATCCTTCTCTTTGTTTTACGGTCATCCCCATCAATTGGGTGAGTTGTTTTTCCATGACGGGTAAATCGTTGACGCGAATAAAAATCGGTCCTAATCCTATAATTGCAAATTCATCAGGAACTGGTCCTAAGTGCCATGGTTCGCCAGCCGCAACGCCTTTGATTCCTTCATCAGAAACCAACGTATACCCTTGATCATCAAAATCAACAAAGTTCAACCATTGCCGACCAAAGATTGTTTTGATTGGTTCGTGTTTGACTTGATACCGTTGAAAACGTTTTAACCAATACGCTAAACTTTGGTTATCTTTGACACGAAGACTGGTTCGATAAATTTCATTCGTCCCGCGAACTGCTTGTTGACTTTGACCAAAATCAAAGAACGTCATATCGGTTCCTGGATTGCCTCGATCATCTGCAAAGAATAGATGGTAAGCGCGAACATCATCTTGGTTCACAGTTTTTTTAACAAGTCTTAGCCCAAGGATGCGGGTAAAGAATTCGTAGATATCTTTCGCAGAACTCGTAATCGCAGTGACGTGATGAACCCCACCTAGTGCTGGTGGCATCGTTGTCATAAGGTCAATTCTCCTAAAATAAAGAAGGTAAGATTACCCCGTGTGATCAATTGATTCTCTTCATTAAACAATTCAACCGTGGTCCGAATCAGTGACTTACCGCTTTGGATGACGAGACCTTTCGCAAGAACCTTGGTGGAAATCGTTGCCGCCTTGATATAAGAAATATTCATTTCAATCGTGACGATTCTTTTTAATTTGGTTAAGGACGTGATCGACGCAACCGAATCAATTAAACCCGCTAAGGCCCCGCCATGAATCGCCCCAAAGCGATTGAGGTGTTCTGGTTGAGGAAGCCAGCGAACTTCAGCAAGACCGTCTTCTAGTTTGATGATGTTGGGGTTGATAAAATGATCAAAGTTTTTTTGATCAATCATCGCTAAATACTGGTCTTTAATTTTTTGAATTTGGTTTTTATTCATTGTTTAAGCATCTTTCGTGCGATTGTATTCCTTATTTAATATAATAAACGCAACATGAAACAAATACCATTGCTAAGTCTCCTTGTTTTAATACTAACTGCTTGTGGGTCTACACCCACGCCTGTGGACATTACCCTCGATGAAACTTGGAATGTGGTTATTTCCGAATCGATTCGGAACACCTTTGATATTGCTTCGGTTGATCTTACCGAAGATGAAGAAGATGTTGGTGTTGATGTGGTGTATGAACTAAAACAGAACAGTGAAACTCAAGGGTTTGTCTTTCAAGCGACAGTCGACGGAGATGGTGGCAATGATTCGGTCATTTTTCGTTTAAGTATGTTTGATAACGTGTTCCAGGGTTTCCTCGTTGTTGAAGAAAGAGAACATAATAATTTTGGGGATAAACAATTAAACGCCCTCAGCGCCAATCTGGTTGGCACCCAAGTGAGTTTTTCTGAAGTGGTCGCCATTCTGCAACGAGCCAATGCTGGTCGCACCGGAATCACCGTCACATATGACGGTTTGATGCCCGCGATTGAAGCGATGGTAGAGAGATATTTATCCATATGAAACGCATTATCCCTGTTCTCTTGTTCACATTACTGGCAAGCTGCTCACCGGAAAATATAACGTCCAATGTGGATTCTTCTCTGCCAATCGTCTCTTCAAGTGCGTCGTTATCTAGCCAATCACAAACCACTACCTCCTCGTTGGTTTCAAGTTCCTCCTCAATAACAACTTCCAATGTAACGAGTACATTGGTTACTTCATCGAGTGCTAGTACTTCAACAACAACCACTTCCGTGGTGACAAGTTCTAGTGCCCTCGTTTCTTCCTCAACATCAAGTGCAACCCCATCTTCTTCTGCAACCACACCACTTGCCAATATTTGGCTTGCTGCCATGGGAAACATTAATGCTAATGATTTTTATGGGGTGACGGAAACCTTACCAACCACATTGTCTACAGTGAATGTTGTGACCGTCCATGCAGTTCACCTAAACAACGGGACTTTATATGGTTATGCTTACGAAGCGTTGGTGGATGGTAATGCTGACAGTAAAAGCATTCGCTTCCGAGTTGGGATTGTTAATAATACCTTTGCTGGTTTTGTGATGGTTAGTCACCGAGAGCATGGTAGTTTTGGTCTCAAAATTATCGATGCGCTAAAAAATAACCTCGCCGGAAAAACCGCTCATAAGGATGCGATCGCTGAAATTTTAGTGGCTGCTTCTGCTACTCGATCGGGGATTAGTGAGACTTACGACGGCATGATTCCTGCTCTTGAAGCAATTGTCACTCACTATTTATCAAAAATCTAGTAGAATAAGATTAGAGGAATTCTTATGCCAAAAACATTTATCCCACCGATGAAAGGAAACAAATCTCCTTTCCTACCCAATCAACCTAAACCAGTCGTCAACCGACCAACTATCAATGTTCCTAAACCCTTAAGCCGTCGGCCTGGTGGTCGTGGCGGTTGAGGTCCATCTTTCTTTACAATATTTGGTCATCTTTTCATTGAAAGGATGACCTTTTTTCTTTATGATGATACGAAGTATGGAACGGATCATGATCGGGATTGCAGGTGGCACCGCTTCGGGTAAAACAACCCTCGCGGATATCCTTGTCACCGATTCTGGCAAAGATAACGCGATCATCTTGCGACTTGATAATTACTATCGGCATCGAACCGATTTAAGTTTAAAAAAACGAGCATTGCTCAACTATGACCACCCTGATGCGTTTGATGTTGATTTAATTATTCAACACGTGAAAGCATTAAAAAAAGGCAAGACGATTCTTCAACCCACCTATGACTATGTCAATCATCTACGCGCCAAAGCAACGATTGAAACCCCGGCAACCCCAGTCATCATTGTCGAAGGGATTTTAACCTTTGCCATTCCTGCTTTATTAACCCTGCTTGATTTTAAAATTTATGTCGATACCCCTGCAGATATCCGAGTTCTTAGACGGGTGCAACGTGATATTGAAGAACGCGGAAGAACCTTTGCCAGTGTCAAAGAGCAATACAGCAAAACGGTCAGACCTATGCATGATTTATATGTGGAACCATCGAAAGTTCATGCCGATATCATCGTCCCAGAAGGTGCGTTCAATCCAAAAGCAACCGACCTTCTTTTAACTAAGGTCGCGTCCTTGGTCGCGGAATTTAGACAATCAGAAAATCAAAAGAAATAAATTGTTTATTTAGTTTTTATCGCCACGCGATGGGCAGCTTCAATTGCCAAGCGCACCCGTTGAAATTCTTTGGGGTCGTGAATATCTTGTAGTTCTACATAAAGGACTTTACTCGCTTGGACTTTATAGTTTTTAAAGATTCTTTTTAACACATCGTAATAATTGTCATAATGGAAGTTTAAATAATCTTCCTGGCCTTTTTCAATCGTCCGTCCTCTTTTTCTAACATAACGGAAGAGTTCGTCTTTAGGTCTAACCAAAATCACCTGCATGTCTAAGTCAGGTAATCGCTTCAGATGGGCGTCGGCAATCGCATACGTTAAGGCAACTTCGGTCGCGGTCATAAACCCTTCTAACCGTAACATTTCTGCAAAAACGAGATTTGAATAAAGTGTGGAATCACAAATCACATGGGGAAGATCTTTGGTCTTCCACATGAGTAAAAATAACGCACTATAAAAGGCATTTTGGGATAGTAAGGCAAAGGTTTCTTTGTCTTCATAAAAATAAGGTAAATAAGGATTCTTTTCGACGGGTTCTTCAAGAAGGGGATACTTATAAAAATCTGACAGCATTTTTGCCAACGTCGACTTGCCAGAACCGATGGGTCCTAAGATACCTATACGCATATTGATCTCCTATAAATCTTTTACTATTATAGGCACATTGTTTCAAACTTAAACCTCGATTCTAGAAGAATTAAAAATACGACCGCGAATGGTCGTATTCTATCGATTTTTTTTGGAATTGTAAATTTTATCCTAAATCAATTTTTTTTCCTTTTAGTTTAAAGATGACTGCCTCACAAATATTCTTGGTGTGGTCACCTGCTCGTTCCAAGGTACGAATCACATTAAAGGTATGCAATAAACTCATGACGTTATTGGTATCCACCACTTTAGGGATTTCGTTGAATGCAGCTTTTAATTTTGCATCGATGAATTGATCTTGATTTGCAATCAAGTAGGTTTCTTCCAAGACGGGTTTAAAAAATAAATCGGTTGCAGATTTAAACATTTTAATAAAATCACTGAACATGGGGTTGATATAGGTCTTGAATGGTTCATAAAGAGGTCTCGTTAAGATGGTTATTTCAGCGATGCTTTTGGCGTAATCCCCAATTCGTTCCACATCGTTGGCCACGCGAATCATCGCAATGGCTGAACGTAAGTCTTTTGCCACGGGTGCTTGGGTGGCAAGAAAAGAAAGAACCGATTCATTGATGAGTTCATCTAGGTTGTTGACTTGTTCATCTCGCTTCACAATTTGCAGCGCAGCCTTCATATCCATTTTTTCCAAGGCGACCTTGACTTCTTCGTGCATGGATAAAACAAGGAGAATCATTTCTTTAAGATTCTTTTCAATTTCTCTTAACTCGGTTTCAATGATTGTTGTCATGATGATCTCCTATCCAAACCTTCCGGTGATATAACTCTCTGAGCGCGGATCTTTGGGGGTGGCAAAGAACGTTCTTGTTTCTTCAACTTCAATCAAATCTCCAAGTAAGAAGAAGGCAGTTTGATCAGAGATACGAGCAGCTTGTTGCATCGAGTGAGTGACAATCACAATTGTATAGTTTTTCTTTAAATCAACAATTAGCTCTTCAATTTTAGCGGTCGCAATCGGATCTAAGGCAGAGGTTGGTTCATCCATAAGCAATACTTCAGGATCCATCGCCAAAGCACGGGCAATACATAAGCGTTGTTGTTGACCACCAGAGAGTTCAAGGGCAGATATATTCATTCGATCTTTGACTTCATCATACAACGCTGCTCGTTTTAATGCTTCAATCACAACCCGATCGAGGTCTTTTTTTCGATAAGTTTTTTGGCAACGCGGTCCATATGCAACGTTATCATAGATGGTCATTGGAAATGGGTTCGGTTTTTGAAACACCATACCGATTCGCTTGCGAATATCAATCACATCCGTTTTTTTGTCATAAATGTTTAAAGAGCCAAACTTAACTTCGCCTTGGATGGTGACATTTGGAATTAAGTCATTCATCCGGTTCAGCGTTCTTAAGAAAGTGGATTTTCCACAACCCGAAGGACCAATTAAAGCGGTGACACTTCTAGACGGAATATTTAAATTGATATTCCTGAGTGCTTGATTCTTTCCATAAAATAAATTCAAGTTTTTGGTTTCAAAGCTAATGGTCATGTTGTGATGCCTCCAAGTTTACCTTTCATAAGTATTGAAGATATGAATTTGATCGATAGGTTCAAGACCAATACGATGGCCAGAATGATGATTGCGATGGTGGAAGAAAGTTCAATGTTTGCCGGTTCATCCGTCATCATGGAGTAAATATGAACTGCTAAGGATGTGGATTTACCGGTCAGTGTAATGTCATCTTTGACAAGGGCGCCAATAGCAAAGATGAGTGCGGCAGATTCCCCAACAATTCTACCAATACCAAGAAGAATTGCAGCAAGAATACCTGGTAATGCATTCGGAACAATTAATTTAAATGTGGTTTGCGTTCTGGATGCACCTAATGCCAAAGACCCTTGGCGAAATTCATCGGGGACAACCTTTAAACTCTCCTCCGTGGTGCGAATGACAACCGGCAGTAAAATTACCGATAGGGTTAAAGCTCCGGAAATTAGGTTGCCACCAGTAGCATCGGTTAAGGCGACTGTTAAAGGAATAAAAATAGCCAGACCTAACAAACCAAAAATAATGGAAGGGACGCCGGTTAAGGTTTCAATGAAAGACCGTATTGCTTTTGTGATTTGGTTTTTTGGGGCAAACTCATTGAGATAAAGTGCCGCACCAACTCCAATGGGTATAGCGATAATGAGTGTTAATGCGATGAGCCACAAAGTGGTGATCACAGACCCCCCAATACCACCACCTTGCGTAATCACTTCAATTTCATAAATCGAATTCGAAGAATTAAGTTCATTGACCATCCGTTCAACACCCCGTCTTGCGAAAGAAGCTGAACGATCATTATAAGAAATTTTTTGAATCAAATACTCAGGTAACAATGTCACCGTATCATCTTGGATGCCCTTGTTGTGGAGGATTTTTAAAGGTGATTCAGGGTGAATATATGCAAGTTGAACCGAGGGTTGTCCGAGAATATCTTCATCTTCGATGAAACCAATTCCCCATTTAATTGAGTAAAATACATTTTCATTTAAATCAATGGTTGCTTCACATGCACAAAATGAAATCTCTTCATTGGGTTCAGCAAGAATGGTTTCCGATTCATATGGATAGATTAAAAGATCGATATTAATCAAGGACCAACCTTGGTTAAAAACGAATAAAAAAATAGCACCCAGAGTAATAAAAGAAACTGATGAAAATAAAAATGTTAATGTCTGCAAGACCCAATCGATGAACTTTCTTAAATAACGATTAAACATTGACGCGTCCTACTTTTGATTTGATGAAATTAAGCACAAAATTGGTGATTAAAATGACCACCATCAAAACCAATCCAATGGAAAAACGAATTGTATAATCAAGTCCAACTGTTTCTTTCATTCCCAATAACATGGTGGATGTAAGGGTTGATGTTGTATCAAAGAGTTCAAATGATATTCCCGACCGTCTTGATCCTGCTACCAAACTCACCGCAGTTCCTTCTCCAAGTGCTCGACCAACCCCAAGGATGGCGGCAGTAAAAATTCCAGATTTTGCTGCAGCAAGAACTACTTTAAAATTCGTTTGAGTGGTGCTCGCTCCTAATGCCAACGAACCATTAATTAATTCTTTTTGTACTGAACGGATTGCAACTTCGGTTATGACCGTCATGGTAGGAATAATCATGATTGTTAAAACAATCACCGTAGAAAGTACAGAGAACCCTGCGGCGGATTGGACTCCAAGGTTAAGTGAAAGCCTATAAACCAAATCAAGAACGATTCCCACCCCAAAAAGACCATAAACAATTGAAGGAATGGCTGCTAAAATTTCAATCACGGATCGCAGGGTTTTGGCTAACCAGGAAGGAGCGATCTTTGCAATAAATAAAGCAGAAAAGATCGACACAGGCATAGCAATGGCAAGCGATAGAAATGCGATATAAAGTGTACTGATGATTAGGAAACCAATCCCATATGCATTAGAGGCGAAGGTTGTACCATCCAGATAAACAACGCCTGTGAGAAATCTTAATAAGTTCACTGGGCCTAACCCGTCGTTATCTGAAATGAAAGGAGAGATGCCCCTCTCAAAAATGACAAAAACCACAAGAAGAATGAACGAAGCAGAAATTAAAGCGGTTAAAAACAATGTTTTTTCAACAAGGTTATCAACGAGTTTTTTAACTTGTGTTTGTTTCATGTCTTTAGATAAAATTATACCGAGGGAATACCCTCGGTATAAGTCTTAAATTGTAATGATTCAGTTAGATTATACGGCATTTAAAGCAGCAGATGCCGTTATTGCTTCAGCCCAAGTACGAATTGGTGAGGTTGCAGCTTTTTCATACATTCTCTTTAAAATATCCGCATTCACATTCACTAAAGGATTATCTTTGTGGACAATCGCAACAATTGCATCCCATGCCAATTGGCCAAGTTGATTTGAAGGTAAAGCAACCCCGCCTACCAGTTGTTCAGCAGACGTGAATGCTCTTGAGGAAAAACCAACATCTTTACCAACAGCGGTATCTTTGATTGCTGGATCATTGGTACGTTTATATGCGTCACCTGAACCTGTGTGTTCATGTTCTGCAACAAAGTTTCCGCAACGAGCCTTAAATGAAGTCGTGAGTGCTTTTGCTACTTTTTCAATTGAATCAGATCCACCAAATCGAACAGTTACAGCAGTATTGTTTTGAGTACAGATTGGATAACTTGAACTGATCGTATCCCAACGTTGTGTAGAATCAAGTGCTACTGCTCCAGCACCTGTGATGGTTTCTCCACCTTCAATGGTGGCCATAAACGCTACGAATGCTTTTGATATATTTTCAACATTCGTAGAAGGAAAATCACCATTCGCTCTCAACATCCAGTTAAAGGGACGCTTTAAACCATATGTATTGTCCAAAACAGTGTCTTCACTTGCTGCAATGTTGTTAAATTTTAAACCTTTGACGTTGTTGTTGACCGATGATAATGAAACATAACCTATGCCATACTTATCTGATCCACTCATCGCAGTTAAAATCGAAGTATTGTCTGCAATGATATATCCATCAGTTAATAAGTTGTCATTTTTGGCTGCTGTACT
>Ga0247843_1001238_pt1 | contig 53479 bp, 50 predicted proteins | sample LaCruzMarch2017__FD_192420 | JGI IMG/M metagenome (GOLD analysis project Ga0247843, IMG submission 192420) | Freshwater microbial communities from meromictic Lake La Cruz, Castile-La Mancha, Spain - LaCruzMarch2017_8m | ecosystem: Environmental > Aquatic > Freshwater > Lake | place: Spain...
TATAGGCCAGCACCAGCCCGCCCAGCACCGCCACGTCGCGCGGCAGGATCGGCCCCGATCCGCGGGCGCGGCGGCCGGCTTCCAGCACTGCCGCCAGCGCGCCGCCGGTCATCACCAGCCCCGCCGCCAGCGGCACCGCGCCGGCGGCCGAGGGGCTGTCGAAGGTGCCAATTCCCGTCGCCTGCCAGCTGATGAAGGCGCCCGCCAGCACCAGCGCCCAGCAGAAGGCCGCCTCGCCCCGCGGCCGGGCGGGCGCCGGGGAGGGCGCCATGGAGGGCGCCATGGAGGGCGCCAGGGAGGACGCAGAAGTCACGGGCGGGGGATGCCGAATTCCTCGGGGCTGCGCCGCGCCGCGCCGGCTTCCTGCATGGTCCAGGCGGTGACGGATTGCCAGCGGGTGAGGAAGGCATCCGCCTCGGCGCCGCTGACATTCATCAGGATGTTGCCGGCATTCTTCATCAGCGTCCCGAATGCCTCGGTCGCGGCGGCCTCGCGGAAGGCGGAAGCCAGGCGCGTGCGCGCCGCTTCCGGCACCTCGCGCCGCACCCAGACGCCATAGAAGGGGCCCCAGGGCAGCAGGCGGGCCATGCCGGGCAGGTCGGCGGTGATCGGCGCGACGCCGGGCAGCGTATCGACCGGCGCGGTGTTCACGATGGCCAGCGGCTTCACCCGGCCGGCGCGGATATGCTCGGCCGCGGCACCGAGGCCCACCGGCATGAAGTCCACATGCCCGCCCTGCAACGCCGTCAGGCCCGGCCCCTCGCCATCGAAGGGCACCGAGATGACGCGCATCTGCGTGACGGTGTTGATCATGGCGCCGACCACATGCGGCAGCCCGCCCGGCCCGGTGGCGCCCATGCGCACGCGGCCTGGCGTGCGCTGCGCTTCCGCCACCACATCCTTCATCGACTCCCAGGGCTTGTCCTTGTTCGCCACCACCACGGCCACGCCGCGCGCGGTGACGTTCACCGGATAGAAATCCGCATAGTCGCGTTGGCCGAGGCCCAGGATCTTGTGCAGCTGCGGGTTCTCCGCCCCGTAGAGCAGCGTGTGGCCATCCGCCGCCGCGCTGGCCACCGCCTGCACCGAGATGGCACCCGCGCCGCCCGGGCGGTTCTGCAGCACGATCGACTGGCCGAGCGCCCGTTCGGCCGCCGGAGTCAGCGCGCGGGCCACCACGTCGGTCGCGCCGCCGGCGCCCCACATGATGATCCCGGTCAGCTCGCGGGCCGGGAAGGATTGGGCGCGGGCTATGCCGGGCAGCAGGGGCAGGGCCGCGATGGCGGCCAGAGTGCGGCGGTTCAGCATGGACGTCTCCCTCAGGCCGGCGTTGACCCCGGCAGGCGGCGGAGTTTCCGCGCCGCGCCTTTTGCCGTCAACCGGGCCGCGGCGTAGACTCTGCCCCGGAGGAACCGCCATGTCGCCCCAGGCCAGCAACCTTGCCCGGCTGCTCACCCAGACGGCGCGCCGGCTGCCCGACGCGACAGCTTTGATCTGGCGTGACCAGCACTGGAGCTTCAGCGCGCTGGATGCGCGCGTCGATCGCGCGGCGGCCGCGCTGCGGGCGCTCGGCGTGGCCAAGGGCGAGCGGGTGCTGGTGCATGCGCGCAACGGCAACCCGATGTTCGAGAGCATGTGGGCCTGCTGGAAGCTGGGCGCGGTGTGGGTGCCCACGAATTTCCGCCTGACGCCAGCCGAGGTGGCCTGGCTCGGCGCTTCCTCCCGCGCCACGGTCATGCTGCGCGATTCGGGCTTCGCCGCGCATGCGAATGCGGTGCGCGCGGCCTCGCCGGCACTCCGCCACGTCATCGCGGTGGGCGATGCGCGACCCGATGAGCTCGATTATGAAAGCTGGCTCGTCGCCGCCACCCCACCGCCGCCCGACCATGAGGCAGCGGTGGCGCCAGACGACCCTTGCTGGTTCTTCTACACCAGCGGCACCACGGGCCGGCCGAAGGCGGCGGTGCTGACCCATGGCCAGATGGGCTTCGTCGTCACCAACCATCTGGCCGATTTGCTGCCCGGCACGACCGAGCGCGATGCCTCGCTGGTGGTTGCGCCGCTCTCGCACGGGGCGGGCATCCATGCGCTCACGCAGGTGGCGCGCGGCGCTGCCTCCATCCTGCTGTCGGGGGATCGGCTGGATGCGGCCGAGGCCTGGGCGCTGGTGGCGCGCCACCGCGTGACCAACATGTTCACCGTGCCCACCATCCTGACGGCCCTGGTCCGCGACCCAGCCGTGGACCGGCACGACCATGCCAGCCTGCGCCATGTGATCTATGCCGGCGCGCCAATGGCCCGCGCCGACCAGCAGGAGGCGCTGCACAAGCTCGGCCCCTGCCTGGTGCAGTATTTCGGCCTGGGCGAGGTGACCGGCGCCATCACCGTGCTGCGCGCCGACCAGCATAGCGAGGCGAATCTCGGCACCTGCGGCGTGCCGCGCACGGGGATGGAGGTGGCGATCCTGGACGCGGCCGGCACGCGCCTGCCGCCCGGCGAAATCGGCGAGATCTGCGTGCGCGGCCCGGCGGTGTTCGCCGGCTATTTCGAGAATGACGCGGCCAATGCGCGCGCCTTCGCCGGCGGCTGGTTCCACACTGGCGACCTTGGCTTCCTCGATGCGCGCGGCTTCCTGACCATCACCGGCCGCGGGTCCGACATGTACATCTCCGGCGGGTCCAACGTGTATCCGCGCGAGGTGGAGGAGGCGATCCTGACGCTCCCTGGCGTGGCCGAATGCGCCGTGGTCGGCCTGCCGCACCCGAAATGGGGCGAGGCGGGTGTCGCCTGCCTGGTGCCGCGCGAGGGCGCCCCGCTGACCGAGGCGCTGGTGCTGGCGCATCTCGCGCCGCGCATCGCCCGCTACAAGCAGCCGCTGCGCGTGGTGGTCTGGGACGCGCTGCCGAAATCCGGCTACGGCAAGGTGCCGAAGGCGCTGCTGCGCGCCCGGCTTGCCGAGGAGGGGATTGGCTTCTGAGAGCCTGACCCAAAAGGTCTACGGCGCGATCCGGCGGGTCTTTTCCGCCCCTGGCGCGTTGCCGGCCTTGCCAATGCAACCAGCAATGGCGGCGGCTGGCGCCTTCCAGGGAGGAAAACTCCCTCGCCGGCTCATCGCCGGGACCCTCCGGGTCAGGCTCTGAGCCGGGCTGCCGGCCGCACGCGCAGCACCCCGTGCGGACATCAGGCGGTGCGCTCGCTCCGCCAGCCGGGCGCGGTTGCGATGTCCACGGCGATACGGTCGCGCGGGACCCAGGGCGCCGCGCCGGCCAGGCGCGGAAGGTCGCGCTCGGCACGGTTCCTCATCGCCATCTCCTGGACCTGGAAGGCTGCGTCGTAGCGGAAGAACAGGTTGCCGACGTAGCGAAGCTCGTTGCCGCCCATCATGAAGCCGAGCGGCGCCATCCGCGACGTCACGCTCCGCCCCTCGCCCTCAACGTCCAGCCACGAAACCGTGTAGTGCCCGGCCGGCACAACCAGGACGAAGAAGGTCACGAAGCTGGTGCCCTCGGTCTCCGTGCCGGTGGCATCGAAGCTTGTCCCGGAGCCTGGAATGACCCGAAAGAAGGGGCCGGAATCCGGCCCCGGGGGGGCCTGGTCTGCCCGGCGTCGGACAATCGCGGTCAGCCATCTCTCCTCGGTTCGCGCGGTGCGCCCCTTGGCGCCGAGCACCTCCAGCGAGCCCAGCACCACGGCGTCGCCGCGCGTCGGGTCGAAACGGTAGCCGGGTCGCAATTCCTGATGTCGGCCATCTTCGCCCCCCGTGCACCCCGCCGCCGCGGCAGCGCCGAGGATCAGGCCCCGCCGCCCGATCTGGAATGAACCGCTGCCCATCATCACGTCCCCTCGCTCAATCGTTGCTGCTGGGACCCGGGCCGCCCGCCCGACCCCGATGGCCTCCGAATGGGCGGCCGCGCCGCGCACCCGGAACAGGAAATAACCGCCGACGCCCCGAGGCCGCAACCATCGGCGCGTCCGGGTTTCGCGTTCCGTGCTTGTGTCGGGTCGGTGCTCGGCGGGCCATCATGGGACGTGACCCGGCGGCCTGGCGCCGCGATTGCCACCCGGACCACAGGTCGACCCCCGCGCCGCTTGGTGTATCCTTCGCGCCCGAAGGAGCCCCCGCATGACCGCCATCTTGTTCGAGAATGCCGAAATCCTGGACGGCACCGCCGAAGGCCGCGTGCCGGGCCATGTGCTGGTGGAGGGCGGTCGGATCGCCGAAGTCTCCGACCGGCCGATCGTGGCGGCCAGCGCGCGCCGGGTGGATCTGCGCGGCGCCACGCTGATGCCCGGGCTGATCGACGCCCATGTCCATGTCATCGCCACCATCGTGAACCTGGCGCAGAATGCGCTGCTGCCGGACGCGCTGGTGGCGCATCGCGCCGCGCACATCATGGGGGCGATGCTGGCCCGCGGCTTCACCACCATCCGCGATCTGGGCGGCGCCACCGAAGGGCTGCGCGCGGCGCGCAATGAGGGGCTGTTCCCCGCGCCGCGCATGGTGCTGTGCGGCAAGGCCATTTCCGCCACCGGCGGCCACAGCGATGGGCGCGGCCGCTACGACAATCGCGACAGCGCCTGGCTGGAAGCGCGACTCGGCGCGCTGGGCCGGCTGGCCGATGGCGTGGACGCGCTGCGCCGCGCCTGCCGCGAGGAAATCAAGGCGGGCGCCGACTATATCAAGATCATGGCGAATGGCGGCGTGGCGAGCCCGACCGACCCCATCGCCTTCCTCGGCTATTCCGATTCCGAACTGCGCGCCGCGGTCGAGGAAGCGGCGCTGGCGCAAACCTACGTGGCCGCCCACCTTTACACGGACCAGGCGATCGCCCGCGCCGTCGATTGCGGCGTGCGCAGCCTGGAGCATTGCAACCTGATCACCGAGGCGACCGCACGGCGCGCCGCCGCCGCCGGCGCCATCGCGTGCCCGACGCTGGTCACCTATGAGGCGCTGAAGAATGAGGGCGCGTCGCTGGGTCTGCCCGCCGCCTCGGTGGCGAAGATCGACGATGTGCGGCTGGCCGGCCTCGAAAGCCTTGAGAAGATGCAGCGCGCCGGCCTGACCATGGCCTTCGGCACCGACCTGCTGGGCGAGATGCACCGCCACCAGTCGGAGGAATTCGTCATCCGCGGCCGCGTGCTGCCGGCGATCGAGGTGATCCGCAGCACCACGATGCATGCGGCCACGCTGTTGCGCATGGAAGGGCAGGTGGGCGTGGTGGCGCCGGGCGCCTTTGCCGACCTGATCGTGGTGGATGGCGATCCGCTGAAGGATCTGGCGCTGCTGACCGGCCAGGGCAGGCACCTGCCCGCCATCATGCTCGATGGGCGCTTCGTGAAGGATGCGCTGGCGGCGCGGTGAGTCACGGGGGCCGGCAGGGTTGCCAGCGCGTCCCAACACTCGTTAGCCTTCCCCCGCAAACGCCGGCGCGACCGGCGTATCAGGGGGAAGCCACATGAAGCTGTCACGCCGCGGTGCCATCATCGCCGGACCCGTTCTGTTGGCCGCCGGCGCCGCCGGTCCCGCGCCAGCCGCGCAGCCGCCCGTGGGCCGGCAGGTGGCGGGCCTCTATCGCCAGCGTGTGGGCGATATCGAGGTGACGGCGGTCGCCGACGGCAGCATCGGCCTGCCGCCTGCCCTGTTCGGCGAAGCCAACCTGCCCGAGGCGCGCCGCATCCTGGCAGAGAGCTTCCTGCCAACCGAAGGCCCGGTGACCTGCGCGCTCAACACCTTCCTGGTGAATGCGGGTGGCAAGCTTTCCCTGATCGACACCGGCTCCGGCGATGCGCTGGGGCCGACCATGGGGCAACTGCCCGCCAACCTCGCCGCCATGGGCGTGACGCCGGCGATGATCGACAGCCTGGTGCTGACCCATATGCACCGCGACCATGCCGGCGGGCTGTGCAGCCGCGAGGGCGCGGCGCTGTTCCCGACGGCCGAGCTGGTGATTCCCGAGGTCGAGGCCGCCTTCTGGTTCGACGAGGGCAATATGGGCCGCGTGCCGCAGGGCTCGCGCGGCGGCTTCGCCTATGCCAGGCAGGTGGAAGCCGCCTATCGCGGGCGCATCCGTCGCGTGCCGGGCGGGCGGGAAGTGAATCCGGGGATCACCTCGATCGACGCCTTCGGCCATACGCCGGGGCACACGATCTATCGCATCGCCTCGGGCGCCGCGCAGCTGCTGGTGTTTGGCGACATGGTGCATGTGCCGGCCCTGCAGGTGCGCAATCCCGACTGGGCGATCGCCTTCGACGTGGATGGGCAGGCCGCGGCCGCCACCCGCCGGCGCGTCTTCGACATGGCGGTGGCAGACCGGCTGCAGGTGGCGGGGATGCACATGGACTTCCCCGGCTTCGCGCATATGCGACGGGACGCGGCGGGGTATCATCTCGTGGCGGCGCCCTGGCGGGCGTTCCTGTAGGCGGCGGCGAGGGGCGCTGCCCCTCGCCCCCTGCAGGGGTCTTTTGGCGCGGCGCTCAGCCGGGGCGGATATCATTCTCCCGCACCACCCGGCCCCACTTCTCCCAATCCGCAGCATAGACGCGGGCGAAGGCGGCACGACCGCCGCCCGCCGGTTCCGCGCCAAAGCCGCGGATGCGCGCGACCACGTCGGGCTGGGCCAGAACCGCACCCACCTCCTCGGCCAGCCGATCCATGATCGCCTCCGGGGTGCCGCGCGGGGCCAGGAAGCCGCCCCAGAACTCCACGTCGGAGCCCGGCAGCGTTTCCGTCAGGCTCGGCACGTTCGGGTACAGCGGTGAACGCGCGGCACTGGTCACGGCCAGCGCGCGCAACGTGCCCTCCTGCAACTGGGCGCGGGGCGCGAACAGGCTGTCATGCGCCATGTCGACATCGCCCCGCATCAGGGCGGTGACCGAGGGCTGGTTGCCGGAATAGGGCACCAGTGTCGGCTCGATGCCGGTCTGGCGCATCAGCAGGGCCATGGCCAGGTGATTGACCGCGCCGACGCCGGGGATGGAGATGGTCAGGCGTGAGCCGCGTTCGCGCGCCAGCGCGATGAAGTCGGGCACGGTGCGCGCCGGGAAGTCCGGGCGGCAAAGCAGCACCAGCGGCGCCGAGGAGGCCATCACCACCGGCACCAGCGCCTGCATCGGATCGATCGCGGTGATGCGGTTCACCAGGATGGCGATCTGGGTGGAGGGGGAGGTGAACATGAACGTGGTGCCGTCCGGCGCCGCGCGCGCCACGACCTCCGCACCCACGACCGTGCTGGCGCCAGGACGATTCTCCACGATGAAGCTGCTGCCTGGCAGGCGCTCGGTCAACTTGGCGGCCAATAGCCGGGCCATGATGTCGTTCGCGCCGCCCGGCGCGAAGCCGACGACGAAGCGCACCTGGCGGCTGGGCCAGGCCTGGGCCCGCAGCGGCGTGGCGCCAAGGGCGAGCGCGGGGGCGGCCAGGATCACGGCGCGACGCTGCATGTTTTTCCTCCCAGGAAATGCGTCTGGACGGTCTCACGCCGTCGGCGTTCCTGTCTATGTCGATCGCTGGCCAGGTGCCGCGGCCTTCAGCCCAGCATCGCCCGCGCCTCAGCGATCACGGCCAGCGCCTCCGGCGTCAGCGCATAGGGGCCGAGCGCGTCCGCGGGCGCCCATTCGGCCGCCGTCACGTCGCCGCCGGCGCGCGGTTGGCCGGCCTGCCAGCGCGCCGCATAGTCGATGATCGTGTAGTGGAAGCGCGGGCCGCGCCCGGGCTCGCCCGGCGTGATCGCATCCACCACCGCCAGCAGGTGCAGCGGGCCGACTTCGATCCCCGCCTCCTCCAGCAATTCGCGCCGCGCACAGGCTTCGGCGCCTTCGCCCAGCCGCTGGCCGCCGCCCGGCAGGCTCCAGCTGCCCTCCCGCGGCGGGCGGCCGCGGCGGATCAGCAGCACCTCGGTGCCGCGCAACGCCACCACGCCGATGCCCACCCAGGGGCGCGTCGGGTATTCGCGCGGGTTGCTCACCGTTCCTGCTTCGCCAGGTCCGCGAGCCGCGGCACCATCGCTTTCTCTTTCCACTGGCCGATCTGATAGGCCCAGCCGCGCCAGCGCGCCGCCAGCGCCGTGGCCTCGGCGTCGCCCTCGGCATCCAGCAGCGCCCACAGCGCGTCCTCGTCGCGATGCAGCGCCACGCCGATCTTCAGATTGTCGGTCAGCTCGAACAGGCCGATGCCGATCCGCTCGCCGGGCACCTGCTCGGCGCGGCGCACATCGAGGAAGGTGAGGAATTCGAAGGCCCGGGCGATATCGTCCAGCGCAATGTCATCGAGCGCCGGGACCTCCTCGGGCTCCACCACCGAAAGCCGCGCATCCGCCCCATCGGCGCGCCGCAGCCGCAACGCCGGCGCATCGGCGCGCACCACGGCCAACGACATCACCCGATCGCGCGGGAGATTGGCGATGTCGCGATCGATCCACAGGTTCGGGTCGCCATCCACCGGCAGGCGTCCTTCCGCCAGCCAGGTCTGCGTCTCGCCCGGGCGGCGCACATAGATGCTCTCGGGCACATTGCCCTGCACGCGCATGCGCCGCCGGCCGAGCACCAGCTCCATCATCGGCGCGCCGCTGGCATCGAGCAGCCGCAGCAGGGTGGCGGTGGAGCCGGGCGTGACCGGGTCATCCACGCCAAGCTGCGCCTGTTGCGCGGGATTGGCGGTGCGCGGCTCGGTCAGGCGCAGCTCGGTCAGGCCGACCAGCAATTCGCGCACGCGTTCGGGGCGCACCTTGTAGCCATCCTTGGCTGGCAGCACCCAGGCGTCGCCCGCGCGCTCGATCAGCAGCGCGCCATCATGGCGCACCACCTCGATCCGCGCCGCCGCGCTGAGCCGCGCGGCGAGCTCCGGGAAGGCCAGGGGACTGGCCGGTGGTGGCGGGGCCACGCCGTCCGGCGTCAGCAGCAGGGCGCCGCCGACCGAGGCGGTGGCAGCCACGCCCAGCAGCAGCAGCGACCGGCGGTTCATGCCCGCGCCTCCGCGCGCCTGCGGGCGCGGATCACGCCGAGCACGATCGCGAAAATGGTCAGCGCCAGCGGCACGAGGACGATGTTCATCACGCGCAGCCGCGCTTCCAGCCCCTCGATGTCGCGCCGCAATTCCAGCTGCACCTGCCTGAGCTCGCCGCGCGTGCGCCGGATCTCCTCCCGCGCCCGATCGATCTCGGCGCGCTGTTCCGGCGTGATGATCGGTGCCGCCGTCTGGCCCTGGCCCGGGCCCGCGCGCAATTCGCGCAGGCGCCGCTCGGTGGCTTCCAGACGTTCCTGCAAGCTGCGTTCGGTCTGGCGGAACTGGGCTTCCGCGTTGCGGCGGATATCCTCGACCAGGTCGAAGGGGCGGAGCGATTCGCCGCGCGAGCGAAGGCCGATCAGCGCCTCGCCGCCCGCCAACGTGTCGGCCATGTTGATCAGCAGCGCGCCATTGTCGCTGATCGGCGTCGTTGCCTGCTGGCCGAAGAAATCCTGCACCCGCACCCAGAACCGGTCTTCCAGCAGATCGGCGTCGTTGCCGACGATCAGGTTCGCGGCCCCGTTGCTGCGCGGCAGGTGGGCGGGGAAGTCGGCCGGGCGCTCGGCCCCCTCGGGCGGGCCGGTGAAGGCGCTGGCCAGTTCGCCGCGCACGCGGGCGATCAGCACGCGCTGCTCGCCATCGGGGCGGAATTCCGCCAGCAGGCGCGCCGGGTTCGGCTCCTGCCGGACGCGCGCCGCATCCACCAGCTGGGTGCGCGGGCCGGCCGAGACCAGCGGGATGAAGGTGATGGCGGCACCCGGCTTGGCGCGCACCTCGCCGGCCGCGGCCAGCGTCACCTGCTGCAATTCCGCGGTCGCCACTTCGTCGCGCGAGAGGCTGGCGGCGGGCACGTTGAACCAGGCCAGATAGTCCACCGCCTGCACCCGGTCGCGCGGATCGGCGCGCACGCGCCAGGCGCCGCGCGGGTCCAGTACCACCTTGTCCGACGGCGCCTCGATCCCCCAGGCATCGAGCAGCCGCGCCAGCGAGGAGGCGGTGTTGGTGGCCGGCGGCCGGCCCGGGCTCGGCCGCGACGCCTGGCTTTCGCTGTGCGGATCGCTGAGCGCGATCAGCCGCCCGCCCCGCATCACGAACTGGTCGATGGCATAGAGCGTCGCATCCGACAGATCCTGCGCATGCGCGACCAGCAGCACATTCACATCCGGCGCGATCACCAGCGCATCCGTGCCGATGTCGCGCACCGTGTAGAATTGCCGCAGCTGGTTGATGATGATGAAGGGCTGCCCGACGCCGGGCTGGCGCATCATCATCGCGCGCGGATCGCCGTTCAGCGGCAGCGAGGACATCACGCCCAGCACCGGCCGCGCCGGGTTCGACAATTCCCACACCAGGCGCGTCAGGTCGTATTCCAGGAAGCGCTCGCGATCCGGCTGGAAGAAGGGGATGGTGCGCTCATCATCGACCAGATTGTTCCCGGCCAGGCCGAAGAACACCTGCTCGCCGCCCTGGTCCACGGGCACGCCCTGCAGGCCGAGCGCCAGCGCACGATCCTCGGTTTCGCTGAAGGGTTCGGGGTCCAGGATCTCAAGGCGAAGCTTGCCGCCGGACAGGCTGGCATATTCGCGCAGCAGGGCCAGCACGCGGTCCGCATAGGCGCCATAGACCGGGATCGCCGCACCCAGCCGGCGCGAATAGAATACCCGCAGCGTGATCGGATCGGCCAGGCCGCGCAGCACCTGCCGCGTGCCGTCCGACAGCGTGTAGAGCCGGTTCTGCGTGAGATCGAGGCTGGCACGCGGCAGCAGCCGGTCGGCCAGCATGTTGACGCCCACGGTCAGCACCGCGGCCAGGATCAGGGCGAACAGCGCCGACAGGCGCCGGTTGCGGGAAGGGCTCATCGGTCAGTCCGCCTTGCGCTGGTCGATGATCAAGGTGTTGGCGAACAGGAAGAAGGCGATCAGGCTGGCGAAGAAGATTACGTCGCGGGCCGAGATCACCCCGCGCGAGAAGCCCGCCAGCCGGTCCGTCACGCTGATCCCGCGCGCCACCTGCGCCAGTTCAGGAATGCGCTGCGAGAGGAATTCGGTCACCACCGGGCTGCCGGCCGCGGTCAGGAAGAAGCAGGCCGCGACGGCCAGCACGAAGGCGATCACCTGGTTCTTGGTCAGCGCCGAGATCGCCGCACCCACCGCCAGGAAGGCGCCCGCCACCAGCAGGCAGCCCAGATAGCCGGCCAGGATCACGCCATTGTCGGGCTCGCCCAGCAGGTTCACCGTCATCACCAGCGGGAAGGTCAGGCTGAGCGCGATGGCGCAGAAGGCCCAGGCCGCCAGGAACTTGCCGGCCACCGCCTGCCATTGCGCGATCGGCAGTGTCAGCAGCAGCTCGATCGTGCCAAGCCGCCTTTCCTCCGCCCAGAGCCGCATGGTCAGCGCCGGCACCAGGAACAGGAACAGCCACGGCACGAAGGAGAAGAAGGGCATCAGGTCCGCCTGACCGCGGGCGAAGAAATTGCCGATGGTGAAGGTCAGCGCGCCGGACAGCACCAGGAAGATCACGATGAACACATAGGCGACCGGGGTCGCGAAATAGCCGGCCAATTCGCGCCGGAACACGGTGAGGGTGGCGTTCATGCGGCTTCTCCGAGCGTCAGGCCGCGGAACACCGCCTCCATCCCCGCGCCGCGCGCGGCCAATTCGGCCGGGGTCGCATCCGCCACCACCCGCCCGCGGGCGATCACCAGGGCGCGGGTGCAGACCGCGCCGACTTCCTCCAGGATATGGGTGGAGATGATGATGGCCTTGTCCGGCGCCATGGCGCGGATCAGGTTGCGCACCTCATGCTTCTGGTTGGGGTCGAGCCCGTCCGTCGGCTCGTCCAGCACCAGCACGGGCGGGTCGTGCGCCAGCGCCGCGGCCAGGCCGACGCGGCGCTTGAAGCCCTTGGAGAGGGTTTCCACCGGCTGCAGCCGCACGCCCTCCAGCTGCGTCATCTCCATCGCATGCGCCACGCGCGCCGCCGCGTCGCCCGCCGAAAAGCCGCGGGCGCGCATGCAGAAGGTGAGGAAGGCCAGCACCGTCATTTCGGGATAGGTGGGCGCGCCTTCCGGCAGGAAGCCGAGGTGGCGCTTGGCGGCCACGGGGCGTTCCACCACATCCTCGCCGCAGATGCGCGCGGTGCCCTGGGTTGGCGTCATGAAGCCCGCCAGCATGCGCATGGTGGTGGATTTGCCGGCGCCGTTGGGGCCGAGAAAGCCCACCACCTCGCCGCGCGCCACGCTGAAGCTCACCTTGTCCACGGCGGTGAAGGCGCCAAAGCGCTTGGTCAGCCCCTCGATTTCGATCAGCGCGGCCACGCCCACCCCCGGTTCTTGTCGGCTGGGCGATTAAGGACGCTGGGGCCCGGATGCAACCCCCGCGCGGTTTTCACCCCGCATCCGCCTTTTCCAGCGTCAGATCATGGTCGAACAGCGCCAGCAGCGCCCGTGCTGCCTGGCCGCGCTCGGTGGCCAGCGCCGGATCGGCGTGCAGCAGCGCCTGCGCGTCGCGATGGGCGATGGTCAGCAGCTTCTTGTAGGTGTCGGGTTCTTCCCGCGCATCCAGCAGCCGGGCGCCGGCGATGCCGGCCTGGCGGTCGCGCAGCACATCGCCGCCGCCGCGGGTGGCCAGATCCTCCTCGGCGATGCGGAACCCGTCATCCGTGTCCCGCAGCACCAGCAGGCGGCGCTTTTCGCCCTCGCTGAGGCCGGCCGAGTGGATCAGCAGGCAGGAGGAAGGCTTGGAGCCCCGCCCGACCCGCCCGCGCAGCTGGTGCAGCGCGGCAAGGCCGAAACGTTCCGCCTGTTCGATCAGCATGATGGTGGCTTCCGGCACATCCACCCCCACCTCGATCACCGTGGTCGCCACCAGCAGCCGGGTGCGGCCGGCCGCGAAATCGGCCAGCGCGGCTTCCCGCACCGCCAGATCCTGCATGCCATGCGCCATGCCGACCTGCCCCGGAAAGCGGCCCGCGAGTTCGGCGAAGCGGTCCTCGGCCGCCACGGAATCATCCCGTTCGGACCCGGTGATGGCGCGCACTACCCAATAGGCACGCTCGCCGCGCGCCATCGCCTCGCCCAGCCGGTCGATGATGTCGGGCAGCCTCTCCTGGCCCAGGATGCGGGTGGCGATGGGCTGCCGCCCGGCGGGTTTGCCCGCGAGCCTGGAGACCGCCATCTCCCCCCATTGGGTCAGCAGCAGGGTGCGCGGGATGGGCGTGGCGGTCATCACCAGCATGTCCGCGGCTTCGCCCTTGCGCGCCAGCATCAGCCGCTGCGCGACGCCGAAGCGATGCTGTTCATCCACCACGGCGAGGCCGAGCTCGCGGAACGCCACCCCTTCCTGGAACAGCGCATGGGTGCCGACCACCAGCTTCAGGCTGCCATCGGCCAGGCCGCGCAGCACGCGCTTGCGCTCGGCGCCCTTGACGCTGCCCGCCAGCAGGCCGACGGGCACGCCGGCCGGCAGGCACAGCCGGGCCAGGGTGCGCAGATGCTGGCGCGCCAGCAATTCGGTGGGCGCCATCAGCGCCGCCTGGGCGCCGGATTCGACGGCGCGCAGCATGGCCAGCACCGCCACCAGCGTCTTGCCGCTGCCGACATCGCCTTGCAGCAGCCGCAGCATGCGGCGCGGCGCGGCCATGTCGCCGCCGATCTCGGCCAGCGCCTGCGCCTGGCCTGGCGTGGGGGCGTGGCCGAAGGCGGCCAGCGCCTTGGCCTGCAAATCCCCGGTGCCCGGCATGGCGCGGCCCAGGCGGGCGCGCTGGCGCTGGCGCACCAGGCCGACGGCAAGCTGCCCGGCGAGCAGCTCATCATAGGCCAGCCGCTGCGCCGGCGCTTCCGGCAGGGGGCCGGCAGGGCGTTGCAGCGCGCCGATCGCGGCCGTGAATGCCGGCCAGCCACGCTGCGCCAGCAAATGCCGGTCCGCCCATTCCGGCAGATCCGGCAGGGTGGCCAGCGCCGCGCCCATCGCCTGGGCCAGCCGCGCGGCCGTCAGCCCGCGCACCAGCGGCCAGACCGGCTCGGCCAACGGCAGCGCGCTTTCCTGATCGGCGACCAGCGGGTTCAGCATGGCGTGGCCGGCGGCGCCCTCGGCCAGCAGCCGGCCCGCCAGGAAGCGCGGCGCGCCCACCGGCAGCAGCCTGGTGATCCAGGGCAGGCGGCCATGCAGGAAGCGCAGCGTGAGCGGCACGCCGCCGGCCGCCCCGCGCACCTCGACATAGGGCAGGCCGCTGCGGGCGCGCCGTGCCACCAGGCCAGTGGCGGTGAAGGGCAGCAGCACCTCCTGCTCGGCCGGCGCTTCGGCGGGGCTGGCCACGCGTTGGCGCAGCAGCACCCTCTCCGGCAGGTGCAGCAGCAGGTCGATGATGCGCGCACCGCCGCAAGCCTCGGCCAGCAGCTTGGCCAGCGTCGGGCTCACGCCCGGCAGCGACGTGATCGGCGCCAGAAGCGGCTCGATTCCCATGCTGCCTTATCCCGGATTTCAGGCTGTTCGGGCACTCCACCCCGCGCGGGCCCTCTGGCATGCTCATCGCAGGAGGAGACGCGCCATGCCGACCACCACCAGCCACGCCGAGGGCGCCACCTTCGAGCGCGGCCTGCGCCGATTCTTCGAATATCGCGACCTGGGCATTGCCGGCGCCACCGGCGGGGCCTTCGGCGCGCATGTCATCCGCGCCGTGGCCGGCACCGAGGCGACGGGCCAGTGGCACACCCATGACCTGGCCTTCCAGATGTTCTTCGTGCTGAAGGGCTGGATCCGCTTCGAATATGAGGATGTGGGCATCAAGGAATTCCGCGCCGGCGATGCCTGCTATCAGCCGCCCCTGGTGCGCCATCGCGAGATCGCCCATTCCGGGGATCTGGAATTGCTGGAGGTGGTCGGCCCGGCTGATTTCGTGACGGAGGACGTGCCCGCGCCCGCCATCCCCTGACCGGGGCCGCTCGCGCCCGGCGCAAACCCCGCCTATATCGCGGGGCACGCCATGACCGATCCGATCCCCCCCGAGCCCGAACCCACGCTCAGCCCCCGCCGTCGCCGCCTGGCCTTCCGCGCCTGGCATCGCGGCACCAAGGAAACCGACCTGCTGGTCGGCGGCTTCGTCGCCCGCCGCATCGCCGCCTTCACCGAGGCCGATCTGGATGAGCTGGAAGCCCTGCTGGAGCTGGACGATGTCGACCTGGCCGACTGGCTGTCCGGCCGCCGCCCCATCCCGGCCGAGGTGATGAGCCCGATGCTGGCCCGCATGGCCGAAGCCTGCGGGGAGCCAGGCGCCGGCCTGCCGCCGGAGCGGGGCGGCGCGTGAGCGCGATTGCCGTCCATGGCGCGCCGGAGGGCTTCGACGCGGCGCTGCTCGCCCGCCGCCGCGCCGAAAGCCGCGCGCCCATGCTGCATGTCTGCCGCGACGATGCCCGCATGGCCCGCATGGAGGAAGCGCTGGGCTTCTTCGCCCCGCACGCGGAATTGCTGCGCTTCCCGGCCTGGGACTGCCTGCCCTATGACCGCGCCTCGCCCAACCCCGAGATCGTGGCGGAACGCGTCGCCACCCTGACCCGGCTGGCCGAGCCCGCGACCCGCCCGCGCATCCTGCTGACCACCGCCAATGCGCTGGTGCAGAAGGTGCCGCCGCGCGCGGCCTTCGCCGGCGCCACGCTGGCGCTCAAGCGCGGCGGGCGGGTGGTGCAGGCGGAGCTGACGCGCTTCCTGGAAGCCAATGGCTATCACCGCACCGGCACGGTGATGGAGCATGGCGAATATGCCGTGCGCGGCGGGATCATGGATCTGTTCCCGGCGGGCGAGGCCGAGCCGGTGCGGCTCGACCTGTTCGGCGATGAGATCGAGGACCTGCGCCGCTTCGACACCGCCACCCAGCGCAGCGGCGAAAGGCTGGCGGGCCTGACGCTGCGCCCGGTCGGTGAATTGTTCCTGGATGCGGATTCGGTCAGCCGCTTCCGCGCCGCCTATCGCGAGCTGTTCGGCGCCGCCGCCGCCGAGGACCCGCTCTATGTCTCGGTCTCCGCCGGCCGCCGCCATCCCGGCATGGAACATTGGGCCGGCCTGTTCCATGCGGGCATGGAATCGCTGCTGGACCATCTGGGCGAGGATGCCTCGGTCAGCTTCGATCACCAGGCCGAAGCCGCCATGGATGCCCGGCTGGAGATGGTCGCGGATCATTTCGGCGCCCGGCGCGGCGGCACGCGGGAAGGCGAGGTGCCCTATCGCCCCGCCCCGCCCGAGACGCTGTATCTGGACCAGGATGCGCTGGAGCAGATGCTGGCCGGCGCCAAGGTCTTCCGCTTCCTGCCCTTCGAGAATCTCGGCGCCGCCGCCGCCATCGATGCCGGCGCCCGCCCGGGGCGCCTGTTCAGCGACGTCCGGGCCGAGGGCCGCAACGTCTTCGCCGCCTTTGGCGAACATGCCACGGCGCTGGCCAGGCGCGGCACGCGGGTGGCGCTGGCGGCCTGGACGCGGGGCTCGCGCGAAAGACTGTCCAACCTGCTGCGCGAGCATGGGGTGGCCGCGACCCCGGTGGACAATGAGGTTGAATGGCGCGGCCTGCCCCTGGGCCAGGTGGCGCTGGTGGTGCTGGGGCTGGAGCGGGGCTTCGCCGGGCCCGATCTGGCGATGGTGGGCGAGCAGGATCTGCTGGGCGAACGCATCGCCCGCCCGGCCCGCCGCAAGCGTCGCGCCGACCAGTTCATCGCCGACGCCACCGAAATCGCCGAGGGCGACCTGGTGGTCCACCAGGATCACGGCATCGGCCGCTATGACGGGCTGGTGACGATCGAGGTCGGGCACGCGCCGCATGAATGCCTGCGGCTGATCTATGATGGTGGCGACAAGCTGTTCGTCCCGGTCGAGAATATCGAGGTCCTGTCGCGCTTCGGCAGCGAAACCGCGGGCGTGGCGCTGGACAAGCTGGGCGGTGGCGCCTGGCAGGCGCGCAAGGCGAAGGCCAAGCAGCGCATCGCCGACATGGCCGAAGCGCTGATCAAGGTGGCGGCCGAGCGGCGCATGCGCGACGCGGCCGCGGCGATCCCGCCGGAAGGTGCCTGGGACGAATTCTGCGCCCGCTTCCCCTTCGCCGAGACCGAGGACCAGTCGCGCGCCATCGCCGAGGTGCTGGAAGATCTGGCCGCCGGCCGCCCAATGGACAGGCTGGTCTGCGGCGATGTCGGCTTCGGCAAGACCGAGGTGGCGCTGCGCGCCGCCTTCTGCGTGGCCATGTCCGGCACCCAGGTGGCGGTGGTGGTGCCCACCACGCTGCTGGCCCGCCAGCATTTCCGCACCTTCACCGCGCGCTTCGAGGGGCTGCCGATCAACGTCGCGCAACTGTCCCGCATGGTCACCGCGAAGGAAGCCGACAAGGTGCGCGCGGGCCTGGCGGATGGCACGATCAACATCGTGGTCGGCACCCATGCGCTGCTGGCCAAGTCGGTTACCTTCAACGATCTCGGCATGGTGATCGTCGATGAGGAGCAGCATTTCGGCGTTGCGCACAAGGAACGCCTCAAGCAGTTCAAGTCCGACGTGCATGTGCTGACCCTGACCGCCACGCCCATCCCGCGCACGCTGCAACTGGCACTGACCGGTGTGCGGGAGATGAGCGTGATCGCGACGCCGCCGGTCGATCGGCTGGCGGTGCGCACCTTCATCATGCCCTGGGACGGGGTGGTGCTGCGCGAAGCGGTGCTGCGCGAACGCTTCCGGGGCGGGCAGATCTTCTGCGTCTGTCCGCGGCTGGAAGACATGCCGAAGCTGCGCGAACGGCTTGCCGACATCCTGCCCGAGGCGCGCGTCGTCGAGGCGCATGGGCGCCTGGCGCCGACCGAGCTCGAACGCGTGATGACCGAATTCGCCGACCAGAAACACGACATCCTGCTCTCCACCAACATCGTGGAAAGCGGGCTCGACATGCCCTCGGTCAACACGCTGATCATCCACCGCGCCGACATGTTCGGGCTGGCGCAATTGTACCAGCTGCGCGGGCGCGTGGGCCGCGGCAAGCAGAGGGGCTATGCCTATCTCACCTGGCCGCAGACGCACCGGCTCTCGGCGGCGGCGGCCAAGCGGCTGGAAGTGATGCAGACGCTGGACAATCTCGGCGCCGGCTTCACCCTGGCCAGCCACGATCTGGATATCCGCGGCGCCGGCAATCTGCTGGGCGATGAGCAGTCGGGCCATATCCGCGAGGTCGGCATCGAGCTGTACCAGCAGATGCTGGAAGATGCGGTGGCCGGGCTGAAGTCGGGCGGTGGGTCGATCGACAGCGCCGATCGCGAATGGACGCCGCAGATCAATCTCGGCCTGCCGGTGATGCTGCCCGAAGCCTATGTGCGCGACCTGCCGGTGCGGCTTGGCCTGTATCGCCGCATCGGGTCGCTCGCCACCGAGGCGGAGATCGAGGCGATGGCCGCCGAACTCGCCGACCGGTTCGGGCCGCTGCCGGCCGAGGCGGAGACGCTGCTGCAAGTGGTGTGGCTCAAGGCGTTGTGTCGCCAGGTGGGGGCCGAGAAGGTGGATGTGGGGCCGAAGGGCATCGTCCTTGGCTTCCGCGGCAACCGTTTCGCCAATCCGGCGGGGCTGGTCGCCTGGGTGGCGGCGCAGGATGGCTCGGTGAAGCTCCGGCCCGACCATAAGCTGGCGCTGGCGCAGGAAATGCCCTTCGACGCGCGCATCAAGGCGGCGCGGGGCCTGCTGTCGGCGCTGGTGCAGGTGGTGGCGGGTCAGGTGCCGCCGGCACCGGCACGCCCCGCGGCGCCGCCGCCCGCCGCCAAGGCGCCGGTGAAGGCTGGCGTGAAGCCGGGTGCGAAGCCGGGCGCGAAGCCGGTGGGCAAGGCTTCGGTGTTTGCCCGCCCGCCGGCCGTTGGCGGGACCAGCAAGCCGATCCCGCTGCCCGGGCGCTGGAAGCGCTGAGGGTTGGGCCGGGATCAACGAAGGTTGGTCACCGCCCAGCCTCTGCGGAGAGGCCGTTTCACGCCTTTGGTGAATCCACCAAAGGCGATCAGCCTCTACCGCCGTGGCAGGTGGCGGGCGATGTAGGGCGGCAGGTGGAAGGCCGCCACATGGATCTCCGGCGTCCAATAGCCGGTCGTGTCCAGCACGCCGGCCACATCGGCGCGGCGCCGGATCTCGGCCGCGTCGGTCGCGCGCAGCGCGGCATCCTTGGCGGCCCAGCCCAGCGTCATGTAGCCGCCCACATAGGTTGGCACCGCCGTCACATAGGCTGACACATCCGCGAAGCTGCGCGCCCGGCGGATCGAGGTCTCGCGCAGCTCATCCGCCTGCATCGCCGGCACGCCGCACTGGTTCACCACCACGCCGCGCGGCGTCAGGATGCGGGCGCAATTGGCGTAGAATTCATCGGTGAACAGCACCTCGCCCACGCCGATCGGGTCGGTGCTGTCGACGATGATCGCATCGAAGCACGCGGCCGGCGCCTGGCGCACATAATCGATGCCGTCGCCGGTGATCACCTCGGCGCGCGGGTCGGTCCAGGCGTCGGCGCCGATACCGGGCAGATGTTCGCGCGCCAGGCGCATCACCTCGCCATCGATCTCCACCATCACCGCGCGGTCGACGGTGCGATGCTGCAGCACGCGCTTCAGCACGCCGCCATCGCCCGCGCCGATGATCAGCACGCGCCGTGCTGCGCCATGCGCCAGCAGCGGCACATGGGCGATCATCTCCTGGTAGACGAACTCATCCGCCTCGGTGATCTGCACGACGCCGTCCAGCAGCATGACGCGGCCATGGGTGTGGCTTTCGAACACCATGATGTCCTGGAAGGCCGATTGCACCCGCGCCAGTTCGCGCTTCACCAGGAAGCGCTGGCCCCAGGCCGAATAGAGCGTTTCATTCACCCAGGAGTCGGTCGCCATTGCCATCACCCGCTTGTCACGAAAAAAGGCCGGACCTTTCGGCCCGGCCCACATAGCCCCGCCAGCGGCCGCTGTCAGCCGATCAGGCCGCGCTTGCTTTCGGAAAGCTGGATCCGCTCGGCCACGAAGCCGCGCTTGAGCGCCGGCAGCGCCTTGTACGGATCGCAATCGCCGCAGACGAAGATGTCGATCGCAGCATAGTCGCGTTCCGGCCACGTATGGATGGAGACATGGCTTTCAGCCAGCACCAGCACGCCCGAGACGCCGCCATTCGGCGAGAAATGGTGGAAATGCCCATGCAGGATCGTGGCACCCGTCGCCAGCGCGCCTTCGCGCAGCACGGCATCGATATGCGCCGGGTCGTCCAGGTTCGTGGCGCCCCAGAGATCGATCAGCAGGTGCGTGCCTGCAAAGCGCACGCCATTGCGATGGACGAAATAGTCCTTCGCGTCCGCCGAGCGGTTCTCATCGGTCTGGGCGTCGCTCGGAAAGTCCGAGACCATCCCCAGTTGGACGAGAGCTTCCATGGTAAGGGCTCCTTCCAGCCAGCAGATGACCGGGTTGATCGAAATTGATCAGGTCAACGGGGCGCGCATATGCGGCACGGGGGCGGGGGGTGCAAGCGGAAATGCACATGCGGCCGAAAAAAATACGTGTCCCCCCCCGGGGGGGTCCGGCGAAGGCTCCGGTAACCCCCCGGGGGGGTCCGGAGTTTCACCTTGCGATTGGCGCGCTTCCCCGCAGAACCTCCAGTCCGGCAGGTGCGGCGCGAGCCAGTTCCAACTCGGCCCGCAACCGCGGCAGATCATCGGTGCTGGCGGCCCGCGCGCCGGTGATCAGCCCGAAGGCTTCGCCCAACCGGCCCTCCGCCATCGCGGCGCTGTGGGCCTGGCGCATCGCCGCCAGGCCGGCTTCGTCGTTGGCCAAGGCGCGCAGCGCGGCTTCGCGCAGGATCAGCCGGTGCAGCGCCTCGGGCTCGGCGGGCGGCCGGCTGGTGCGCTGCGTGGCCAGGGCCGCGGCGGCGGCCGGCCATTCCTGCGCTTCGGCCAGCAGCTCGGCCAGTTCGGGCAGCCCGGCGGGGCCGGCGGCGGCGAACGCCGCGCGTGCCGCCGCCGACTGGCCCTGGCGCTGCGCGGCGCGGGCGGCCAGCAGGGTGCGTTCGGTGGCCAGCGCCTCGGGCAACGGGCCATCGGCGGGGCGGCCATCCGTGTCTGCCAGATAGGAAGCGGCACCGGCCGCATCGCCGGCGCTGAGCGCCAGCGCGGCCAGCCGGGCGCCGATCTCGGCGCGGGCACGATCGCCCGCCGCATCGGCGAGCGCCCGGCGCAGCACCGCCTGCGCGCGGTCGGCCAGGTCGAGCGCGGCCAGCCTTTCGGCCAGGTTGCGTGCCGCGGTCTCGGCCGCGGCACCGGGGGGCAGCAGGCTGGCATGCGCGTCGAACAGCGTGACCGCGACCAAAGGCGCCTCCCGCTCCAGCGCGCCGAGCAGGGCTTCCGCCTGCAGCGGGCGCAGGGTGGGCGCCATGTCGGGGAACAGCGCCTCGGTTTCGCGCAGCAGGTCGAAGGCGCCGCGCGGGTCGCCGGCCTGGCCGCGCAGCGCCGCCACGCGCAGCCGCGCTTCCGATTCGCGGCCATCGCCCCGCCAGGCGGCCAGGGTGGTTTCGACCGCGGCGGCGGTGGTGGCGGCATCGGCCTGGCCCAGCGCCAGGCGCAGCTCAGCGGCGCGCCGGATGGCACGGGCGCGGGCCAGCCTATCCCGCCCGGCGGCCAGCGCGGCATAGGCGGCCAGCGCGGAATCGTGCCGGCCCTCCGCTTCCGCCAGCCGGGCGCGGGCCATCTCAAGCCCTCGCAGCGTGGGTGGCGCGCCTTCCAGCACGCGCGCGACCAGAGGCAGGTCGCCGGCATCGACCAGCGCTTCCAGCGCGGCGGGCAGCAGGCGGGCCTGGAGCGGCTCGGGATAGCTCAGCAGCAGCGGCAGGCCGGCGCGCAGGCGCGCGAGGTCGGCCGGGCGTTCCTCGGCAATGGCCCGCAGCGCCTGCCACATGCCGGCCTCATCCGTGTCGGGCAGGCCGGGCGCGTCCAGGTCCCGCGCCTCGGCGACGCGCCCGCCGGCGAGTGCGGCGGCGGCGGCCACGGCGCGCGCGCGCGGCTGTTCGTTGAGGCGCGGATCTTCGCGCAGCGCCAGGATTGCCATGGATTGCGCTTCCTGCGGCAGGCCAATGGCCAGCAGTGCCTCGGCAGCGCGCAGCCGCGGCTGGCCGCGCGCCATGGGGGCGGCGGCGGCGATGGCGGCGTGGGCGTTGCGCAGCCGCTCCTGCGCGGCGGCCAGCCCTTCGGCCGGCAGGTCGAATTGCCGCGTCAGGTCCGCCGCCGCCACCAGCGCGGCCCCGGGCGCATCGCCCAGCGCCAGCGCCGTGCCCGGCGCCGCATCCAGCACAAAGCGGTCCGGCAGGGCCGACAGGCGCAGCGTGTCGGCGCGGGGCACGAAAGCCAGGCCGAGGCGCGTCGGCAGGATCTCCAGCGTCGCGCTGCGCCGGCCAAGCGGCACCGCGCCACCCCCGCGCAGCGTGCCGACCAGCAGAAGCCCGCCCGTCTCAGGATCCAGGATCGGCAGGCTGCGGCCAATATCGGGCGCCGCCACGGCCAGCCGGATCGGCGGGCCTGCCTGGATCTCGGGCACCAGGGAGCGACCTGGCGGCGGCGGATGGGGGGCTTCGATCAGCCATCCCTGTGGCGTGCGCCGCACGGTCGGCAGGGCAAAGGCGGCGGCGGGCAGGCGGAGCGTGGTGGCATCCGGCCCAAAGCTGGCATGCGCGCCGGCGAAGCGGGGATGTTGCGACAAAGCCGCGAGGTCGAGCCGCAGCGGGTGATCGACCACGAACAGCCACAGATCGCCCCGGCGGAACAGCGCGGCGCCAACCTCGGCGCCCGCCGGCACCAGCAGGGCGCCGTCGGCCTGCACGCGGACCGCCACGCCGCCCGCAGCCGGCGCGGGCAGGGGGGATATGGTGATGGCGGCCGGGGGGGGCGCCGCGGGCGGTGCGGGGATGGCCGGCGCGGGCGCGGGCGGCACGGGTCCGGGCGGCTGCGTGGCGGCGGGGGCGGCGCGGCGCGGCGCTTCGGGGCGCACGGCGGCGCGTGGCGCCTCCGCCTGTCGGGTTGGGGGCGTGGTTGCCGGTGGATCGGCGATGTCGAGCACCACGCGACTGCCCAGCCGGTAGCTGCGCGGCACCGCGCCTTCCGCCAGGCGCAGCGTCACCACCGTCTCGGCCGCGCTGATCTCCGCCAGGTTGCGCGGCCGCCGGGCGGGCAGGTCGAAGCGGGCGGGCGTGGTGAAGGTGATGGTCAGGCGCACGCCTTCCTGCGCCACCCGGAAGCCCGTGCCCGGCGCGACATCGAAGACCAGCCGCCCGAAGCCGGGATGGTCCCCGGCCCGTACCCCGACGCGCTCTGGCTCGGCCGCCAGCCCCGGCATCGGGGCCAGCATCGCTGTCAGCAGCACCAGGATACGGAGCCGGCGCATCAGTCGAAATCCGCCAGCAGACGGTCGATGTCCGCCTGGCTGACGCCGGCCCCGGGAAGCTGCGGGCCTTCCGCCAGGCGTCGCCCTTCCGTGGCGGTGGGATCCACCGGTGGCGGCGCGGCGGGGCGCGCGGGCGCGTCCGCCATGAAGCGTTCGGTGACGGCCGCGACCCGCGCCTCGATCGCCTTCAGCGCCGTCACCACCTTGCCGATCCGCTGGCCGGTGATGTCCTGGAAGCCGCAGGCTTCGTAGATGCGGGTGATGGCATCGCCGAGTGCCGCCGCTTCCTCGCCGCCGATGCGCCCGGCCACCTTCTCCAGAACCTCGCAGCAATCGAGGATCTCGTTGGTGGCCTGCGCGGTGTGGCCGACGATGGCGTCCAGCTCATCGGTCGCACTCGGAATATGGCTCTGCGTGATGTCATCGACGCGCAGCGAGGCGATTTCCTGCTTGGCACGCGCCACCGTCCGGCCGAGCCCTTCGAGCTCGGCCAGCAGCGCCGCTTCCACCGCCGTCAGGTCGCCGGCCATCGAGCCGAGCACGGCGCGCACCGCCGCCTCGATCCGCGGCCCATCGGGCGGGGGCTGCCCGCCCTTGCCCAGGGGCATGGTTCCCTCAGGCATTGCCCATCACCTTGGCGATCTTCTCGCGCAGCGTCTCGGCGTTGAAGGGCTTCACGATGTAGTTCGAGACGCCGGCGGCCTTCGCGGCCACCACATTCTCGGTCTTGCTCTCGGCGGTGATCATGATGAAGGGCGTGGCCTTCAGCCGGCCGTCGGCGCGCACTTCCTTCAGCAGGTCGAGGCCCGTCATCGGCGCCATGTTCCAGTCGCTGATCACCAGGCCGAAATTGCCGGCGCGCAGCTTGGCCAGCGCTTCCTGCCCATCCGTCGCTTCCTCGACATTCTCGATGTCGAGCTGCTTCAGCAGGTTGCGGATGATCCGCAGCATGGTCTTGTAGTCGTCCACGATCAGGACGTTGGTGTTCTTGTCCATCAATGCCCGGCCGTGCCCGGCCGCTCCTGTTCAGCTTCGATGCGCCATCCTGGCGTCCTGATCTTCCGCGGGGCCTTCTGCCCTGCGCCGCAACCCATCACGGTGCCACCGTTGTAGGGCGTCTTGCTTGCGCAAGCCTTTCCGCGCGGAGCTTTGCAAGCTCGGCGGTCAGCGCCCGCGCACGTTCCGGCTGCATCGCGCCCATCACGGGCGCGGCCTTCGCTTCCCGCATGCGATCCATGATCGGGGCCAGCACGGCCATGTCGAGTTCGTTGAAGATCGTCGCCGCGTCGCGCGGGCGCATCCCCTCATAGAGCTTCACCAGGCCGCGCAGCCCGGCTTCCTCGCGCGCCACACGGTCGCGCTCCAGCGCCTCCAGCCGGGTCTGCAGCGCCGAGAGATCCTCGATCCGCTGGGTCAGCCGGCGCTCGGCCGCGGCCAGCACCTGTTCGCGCGCGGCGACACGGCCTTCCCGCGCCTCGATCTCGGCGCGCCGCGCGCGCAAAGCCTCCAGCACGGCGCGTTCGGCGGCGCGTTCGGCGGCACCGGCCTCGGGTGGTTCGGGCGTGGGTGCCGCGGCCGGCGGGGTGGCGGCCGCGGCTCGCGACGCGGGGGCCGGGGCGGGGGCGGCCGGCGCGCCCGCCGGTGCCGCGCCTTGGGCCTGCGCCGCCGGCCAGAGGCCGCCGGCCAGGCGTTCCGCCTTCACCAGCGCCAGGCCGCCCAGCAGGAGGAGCAGGATGGGCAGCAGGCGCATGGCTCAGCGCCCCCCGCGCAGCGCGCGCAGGAGGTCGCGCTCCGCCTCGCTACGCGGTGCGGCGGCGGCAGGTTCCGCGGCGGCCGGGCGACCGGCGCGCACCAGCCCTTCCAGCCGGTCTGCCACCTGTTCCGCGCGCTCGATCAGGAAGCGCAGATCCTCGCGCAGCGGCTCGGCCTGGGCCACCCGTTCCGCCACCCCGCGCCCCGCCTGCTCGGCCGTGGCTCGCAGCCGCGCCAGCGCGGCTTCGGCGGCCATGGTGGCTTCCGCCATGCCGGCCGCACCGGATTGCACGGCGGCGCCATCGCGCCGCAGCGCCGCGATCCGGCGTTCGAGCCGCCAGCCCACAGGCAACGCCACCGCCAGCAGCAGCAGCAGCGCGCCCTGCATCACCCATTCCAGCGCGCCCATCATGCCGCCCCCGCCAGGGCGTTGGCACCTTCGAGCAATGCGCGGTTGCGCACCACTTCCTGGCCGATGCGCACGGCCGGGCGATTCTCGCGCTGGCCGAGTTCCGCCGTGAACAGCGGCACCTCCCCACAGCGCAGCAGCACCGGTGCGCCGGGCGGGTTGTTCAGCACCAGCTGGTCGCCGACCCGCAGCGCCAGCACCTGCGACAGCGCCATCACCTGCTGGTCCAGCACCACGTCCAGGCTGATGTCGGTCTGGCGCAGCTCCTCGGCCAGGTGGGTTTCCCAGATACTGTCGCGGCCGAAGCGTTCGCCCATGAATTGCTGCAGCAGCAATTCGCGCACAGGCTCCAGCGTGGCGTAGGGCAGCAGGATTTCCAGCTTGCCGCCGCGATCCTCCATGTCGATCCGCATGCGCGCCAGCACCGCGGCGTTGGACAGGCGCGAGATGGCGGCGAAGCGTGGATTGACCTCCAGCCGGTCGAAGCGGAAATCCACGTCGCACAAGGGTTCGAAGGCGGCGCGCAGGTCGGCCAGCACAACCGTGATCAACCGCTCGACCAGGGTGCGTTCGATGGTGGTGTAGGGCCGGCCCTCGATGCGCATCGCGGCCGTGCCGCGCCGCCCGCCCAGCAGCACGTCCACGACCGAGTAGATCAGGCTGCTATCCGCCACCGCCAGGCCGAAATTGTCCCACTGCTCGGCCTTGAACACGCCCAGCATGGCGGGCAGCGGGATGGAGTTCAGATAGTCGCCGAAGCGCAGCGAGGTCATCGTGTCGATCGAGATCTCGACATTGTCGCTGGTGAAGTTGCGCAGCGTGGTGGACAGCAGGCGCACCAGCCGATCGAACACGATCTCCAGCATCGGCAGCCGCTCATAGGCGACAAGGCCGGAGCTGATGATGCGCTCGATCCCGCTTTGCTCGCGGTCGCCGCGATTGCCGGACTCAAAGCCCAGCAGACTGTCGATCTCGGCCTGGTTCAGCACCCGCGCGGCATCGACCGGCGGCTCTGCCTCCGGCGCCGCTTCCTGGTCGAGCGCCGCGCCCCAGGCGGCGGCGAGATCATCATCCTCGCTGCTGCCGCTCATTGCACCAGCATCTCCAGGAACAGCACGTCGGTGATGCGGGCGGGTGCGGCGGCGATGGAGGCGCGGGCGATCAGCTCCTCCCGCAGCCGATGCGTGCCGGCGCTGCCGCGCAGCTCCTCCGGCCGGACTTCGCGTAGATAGGTCTGGAACAGGTCGAGCAGCCGCGGCATGGCCTGCTGCACCGCGTCCACATCGCGGCCCTCGGCGATCTCCAGCTTGGCCTTCAGCCGCACGAAGGCGGCGCGGCGGCCGGGCGCGTTCAGGTTCGAGACAATCTCGGGCAGCTCGACGAAGGCGGGCGGGGTGCGAGGCGGCGGCGCGGGTTCGGCCACGGCGGCGGTCTCCTCCGGCTTCGGACCCATGCCGAGCAACCCCGGCAGGATGCCACTGAACCAGGCGCCGGCCCCGCCGCCGCCCAGCAGCAGCAGGGGCAGCAGGATCAGCAGCAGCTTCTTCTTGCCGCCCTTCTTCGGCGCATCTTCGGCGGCCGGCCCGGCGGATCCTTGTGCGTCGGGCCCCTGCTTGGCGGTCGCGGGCTTGGCGGCGGCCATGGCGATGCGCGTCCTTCTGTCGCTCCGCCATCTTCTAGCCGGCGGGCGTTAACGAAGCCTTGCACGCTGCCGGGGGGCGGCATGGCTTGCCGGGGGGCGGCCAGGGTCGCCGGGTGGAACGCCCCCTCGGGCTGGCACGGCGCTTGAGTTGTCTGCCGTGGACAGCAGGAACCGCACGCAGATGGACAGCCCGGGCTACATCGTCCTCTCCCGACTTGTCGCGCAGAACCGTGCGATGGCGGTGACGGCGAACAATGTGGCGAACGCCGATACACCCGGCTTTCGCGGTGCGCGGCCGCTGTTCGGCACCGTCCTGCAGCGGCAGATGGACGTGACCGCGCCGCAAGGCGGCCGCGACCTGGCCCTGGCACAGGACCGCGCCACCTGGCGCGAGACCACGCCCGGCACCCTGGCCCGCACCGGCAATCCGCTCGACCTCGCACTCGGCGCGCCCGAGGCCTTCTTCGTGCTGGAGACGCCGCGCGGCGAGCGCTTCACCCGCGCCGGCCGCTTCACGCTCAGCGCCGAAGGCGAGATCGTCGATCCCGACGGGTCGCCGGTGCTGGGCAATAATGGCCAGGCGCTGCGCGTCACGGCGGCCGATACCCGCCTCGAGGTGCTGGGCGATGGCACGGTGCGCAGCGAGAATGGCCCGATCGGCCAGCTGCGCGTGGGGCGCTTCGCCGACCCGCAGGCGCTGACCGCCGAGGGCGACCGCCTGTTCGCCGCCCCCCCCAACCAGGTGCCCGAGCCCGTCGCGCGCCCGGGGCTCGTACAGGGCGCGGTGGAGGGCAGCAATGTGCGCCCGGTGATGGAGCTCACGCGCATGACCGACGAGATGCGGCATTTCCAGATGGTGTCGCAGATGGCGGAGAAGGAAGGCGAGCGCCTGTCCACCGCCGTCGAGCGCATCCTGCGGCGCAATTGAGGGAGGGCCTGACCATGCAGGGGCAACAAATCGCCGGCCGGACCTTGGGTCTGTGCCGGCTCCTTCGGAAGGAGCGCTGAACCATGCGCAGCCTGCACATCGCCGGCCGGACCTTGGGTCTGTGCCGGCTCCTTCGGAAGGAGCGCTGAACCATGCGCAGCCTGCACATCGCCGGCACGGGCATGATGGCCCAGCAGACCAACGTCGAGGTCATCTCGAACAACATCGCGAACATGAGCACGACGGGCTACAAGCGCCGCCGCGCCGAGTTCCAGGACCTGATCTACCAGAACCTTCGCCGCGTCGGCTCGCAAAGCGCCGAGACGGGCAGCGTGCTGCCCTCCGGCGCGCAAATCGGCCTCGGCGTGAAGACCGGCGCGGTCTATCGCATCTCCGAACAGGGGAATCTTTCGCAGACCGAAAACCGCTTCGACATGGCGATCCGCGGCAATGGCTATTTCCAGATCGCGCTCCCCTCGGGCGAGACCGCCTATACCCGCGACGGCACCTTTGCGCTGAGTGCCGAGGGCACGATTGTCACCGCCGATGGTTTCGTGGTGCAGCCGGGCATCACCATCCCCGCGGCGGCGCGCGACGTGACGATCAACGCCACCGGCGAAGTGCTGGCCAAGCTGGATGGCCAGATCGAGCCGCAGAATGTCGGCCAGTTGCAGCTTGCGATCTTCGCCAATGAGGGCGGGCTGGAAGCGGTCGGCGACAATCTGCTGCTGGCCACCCCGGGCTCCGGCGCGGCGCAGCAGGCCGCGCCGGGATCGCCCGGCTATGGGCAGGTGCTGCAGGGCTTCGTCGAGACCAGCAACGTGAATGTGGTGACCGAGATCACCAACCTGATCACCGCCCAGCGCGCCTATGAGATGAACAGCCGGGTCATCTCGGCCAGCGACGAAATGCTTTCCACCCTGTCGCGGCTGCGGTGATGGCCATGCGCGCGCTGCTTCTTCCGCTGCTGTTCCTGGCCGCGCCCGTCGCCGCGCAGGATCTGGCGCAGCTTCGCCCCTTCGCCAGCATCGATGGGCCTGTGGTGCGGCTGGGCGATCTGTTCGATGGCGTGGGCGATCGTGCCCATGTGCCGCTCGGCCCGGCGCCCGCGCCCGGCCAGCGGCAGATGGTGGAGGCCACGCAGCTGCTGGCCATCGCCCGCGCCCAGGGCATCGCCTGGCGGCCGCTGGGCGCGGACCGGGTGGTGCTGGAACGGCCGGCGCGCGCCCTGTCGCAGCCGGAGATCCTGGACCTGCTGCGCGCCGCGCTCGCCATGCAGGGCGTGGCCGAAGAGGATACGCTGGAGCTTTCGGGCTTCAACGCGCCGCTGGTGCCGGCGGCAGCCTTCGTCCAGTTGGCGGTCGAGCAGGCGGGGCTGGAGCCGGGCGGGCGCTTTGCCGCCACGCTGGCGATCGCCGTCGAAGGCATGCCGACCGCGCGCACCCGCCTGGTGGGCCGGGTGGTCAGCACCCAGCCGATGCTGGTCGCCACCCGCCCCGTCGCGGCCGGCCAGGTGCTGCGCGCGGCCGATGTGCGGATCGTGCGCGTCCCGGCTTCCCGCCTGCGTCCCGGCGCGGCGGCGGCGCCCGAGCAGGTGCTGGGTCAGGCGCTGCGGCGCCCGGCGGCCGCCGACCAGCCGCTTCTGCTGGCGGATCTCTCCCAACCGATCGCCGTGGCGCGCGGCGCCGCCGTGACCATGCTCTATGACGTGCCAGGCATGAGCCTGACGGCCCAGGGGCGCGCCTTGGAAGCGGCGGCGCGCGGCGGTCGCGTCACGGTGATGAACCTGACCAGCCGGATGGTGGTTGAAGCCGAGGTGATCGGCCCCGGCCGCGTGCGCGTGGGGCCCGGCCGATGAGGCGCGCCCTGATCCTGGCGGCGCTGCTGCTGCCCGCCTGCGAAAGGCTGAGCGAGGTGGGCCGCCCGCCCGCGCTGGCCGGCATCGAAAACCCGGCGGACGCCGCGTCGCTTCGCAACATCCGCATGCCGATGCCCGCACCGCAGCCGCCGGAGGCCAGCCCCAACAGCCTGTGGCGCGCCGGCAGCCGCACCTTCCTGCGCGACCAGCGCGCCGCGGCGGTGGGTGACCTGGTCACCGTGCTGGTGCAGATGCAGGACAATGCGCAGCTGCAGAACAGCACCGAACGCGAGCGCGCCGGCACCGACACGCTCGGCCTGCCGCGGCTGTTCGGCCTGGAATCCAGCCTGACGCGCCTGCTGCCGAACAGTGTGGATCCCGCCCGTCTGGTGCAGACCAATGGCGAGCAGACCAGCAATGGCACCGGCGCCATCCGCCGCAACGAAACCATCGCGCTCAGGGTGGCCGCGACGGTAGCGCAGGTGCTGCCGAACGGGAACCTGGTGGTGGCCGGCCGGCAGCAGGTGCGCGTGAATAGCGAACTGCGCGACCTGCAGGTCAGCGGCATCATCCGCCCGCAGGATATCGGCAGCGACAATACCGTCCGCCACGACCGGCTGGCCGAGGCCCGGATCGCCTATGGCGGCCGTGGCACAATCAGCGACGTGCAGCAGCCCCGCTACGGGCAACAATTGCTCGATATCGTGCTGCCCTTCTGAGTCGCGACGTAACCGGCCCGCGGGGGCCGGCGAAGCGCAGGGCGGGGATCATCCTCGGAAGGAAGCACAGCAAATGTCCAACCGCACCCTGCGGCGCGCCCTCGGTGGCGCGATCATAGCGCTTGGCGCGTTTTCCCATGGCGGCGCCGTTGCGCAGACCGCCGACGCGCCGCTGTCAGTCCAGTTCGTCGATACCTTTGAGGCGCTGTTCGGCAAGCATGCCGGCGCGCGGCGGAGCGGTGCCAAGGGCATCTGCGCCACCGGCCATTTCGTGGCCGGCGCCAATGCGGCCAGCACCACCACCGCCGCCACGCTGCAGCCCAATGTGCGGAGCAACGCGGTGCTGCGCTTCTCGGTCGGCGGTGGCAATCCCCGTGCCCCGGACACGACGCCGAGCGTGCGTGGCCTGTCCCTCTCGCTGGATGGCCCTGGCGGCACCACGCATGAATTCGTGATGATCAATGCGCCGGTCTTCGGCGCCCGCACGCCGGAGAGCTTCCTGAACTTCCTGCGCGTGCGCTTGCCGGACCCGACGACGCGCCAGATGAATGCGCAGGCTGTCGCCGCCGCCAACGCCGCCAATCCCGACTGGGCGCCGCAGCTGGCCTTCCTGCGCGACACGCCGCCGCCCGCCAGCTACGCGACCGAGCGCTATTTCGGCGTCAACAGCTTCGTCTTCACCAATGCCCGCCAGGAAGCCGTGCATGCGCGCTGGACCTTCGAGCCCGTGGCCGGCCGCGTCGGCCTGACCGCCGAGGAACGCCAGACCCGCGGTGCCGACTTCCTGGCCGACGAGCTTCGCGGCCGGGTCGCGCGCGGCCCCGCCGAATGGCGCGTGCTGCTACAATTCCCGAACGCCGGCGATGTGCTGACCGACGCGACCATGGCCTGGCCGGCCGACCGCCGGACCATGGAAGTGGGCCGCCTGACCGTGACGGCCGTGCAGCCGGCCGGGGAGCGCGGCGCCTGCGATGCGCAGGTGTTCAACCCGCTGCTGCTGCCCGCCGGGATCGATGCCTCGGAAGACCCGATCCTGGCCATCCGGCCGGAAGTCTACGCCGTGTCCCTGTCCCGCCGGTCGGAATGACGCTGCGGAGGGGGTGCTATTCCAGCACCTCCTCCACCTCCGGCACGTCGGCGCGGCCATACAGGTAGAAGCTGCGCTTGCGGGCCGGCGTCCAATCCGGATCGTCCCAGCCCAGCATCTTGCCCGGGTTCAGCAGCCCATGCGGATCGGCTTCGTGCTTGAAGTCCAGTTGCAGGCTGTCGATCCGCTTCATCCCGCCTTCTTCCAGCGTGAAAGTGTGCGGGTTGAAGATCGGCGCGCCGGCATCCTCATGGATGTCGATGATCTGCTGCAGCCGTTCTTCCGAGGTGTAGCGCACGATCTGCAAGCCAAAGCAGGTGACGACACCGCCGAGGCGCACGAATTCGAGGTGGATCGGCACTTCGTCGCCGAACGTCTTTTCCATCTTCTCGATCAGCGCCAGATGGCCGGGCGGCGGGAACAGCGTTTGCAGGTAGGTGAGCGAGCGATCGATCTTCAGCGCCTGCAAGGTGGTGTGGTTCCAGGTGAATTCGTACAATGGCGTCTCCGCCTGCTCGGTCGCGCAGCAATAGATCTCGGTGCCGCCGAACTGATCCAGCAGCGGCTTCAGGAATTCCAGGAAGGGCTCGGCCACCATCACCAGCGCGCAGGCCACGCCCGGCGGTGCGAAGGACTGGAACATCTTGAAGTATGTTTGCGCGATGCCCGGCGCCACGACGCAGGCCAGCTTCTTGGCGATGCCCTCGCTGGCCACCAGCGCTTCCGCGAAGCGGGCGGCGGAGAGCGTGTCGGGGAAGGCCGCCACCACGTCCACCCAGTCCCAGGCCGGGGCCAGGGGGATTTCCACCTCGGTGATCACGCCATTGGTGCCATAGGCGTGGTTGGCCTTGTCGATGTCGGTGCCGCGCAACTCCAGCACGCGCGGCGTGGCCTCCATGGTGATCACGCGCAGCCCCAGGATGTTGCCGAATTCGCGCAGCTTGCCATAGGTGCAGGAACCGATGCCGGAAGAACCGCCGGCGATGAAGCCGCCGATCGTGGCGGTGCGCTTCGTGCTGGGGTGGAAGCGCAGCTCGCCACCCACGCGCGCGCGGGTTTCGGCGTCGATGTCGATGAGCTTGGCGCCCGCCTGCACGCGCAGCCGGCCCGGCTTCGCCCAGATGATCTGGTTCAGCGCCATCAGATCCATCACGATTCCGCCCTTCAGCGGCATCGCCTGGCCGTAATTGCCGGTGCCCGCGCCGCGCGGCGTGAGCGGCACCTGGTGCGCCACGCAGGCGGACATCAGGGCCATCACCTCGGCCTCATTCTTCGGGCAGGCCACGGCTTCGGCGGTCACGCCATTCAACTGCCGCTTGAGCACCGGCGAATACCAGAAGAAGTCGCGCGACCGCTGCCGAACGAGCGCCGGGTCGGTGATCCATTCGATCTGCGGCAGCGCCGCCATCACGGATTGAACGCTCATGCCGCCAGGATCTCCGTCGGGGTGAAGTCGCGCATCTTGCCGGGGTTGAGCAGACCCGCCGGATCGACGCGCTGCTTGAAGCCAAGCTGGTCGCCGGGCACGCGGCGATAGCCGCTGCCTTCCTCGATCGTCAGCACATGCGGGTTGGCGATCCCGATGCCGGCGGCCTCGAAGGCGCGCATGATCTCGGCCAGCCGCTCGGCGCCGTTCCAGCGGATGACGGGCAGTGCCGACATGGTGATGCGGCCGCCGAAGCGCACGCATTCGGTGTGCATCCAGACCTCGTCCCGGAAGGGGATGCGCACCGCCTCGATCGCGGCCAGCGTTTCCTCGAAGGGAAAGCGGCATTGCAGATAGGTCACGCCGCGGTCGCGCTTGAGCACCTGAAGCGTGGTGTGGTTCCAGCAATATTCGTAGAAGGGCGTTGCATCCGGGTCGCGTTCGGCGGCCACGGTGGACTGCATCGCCACGATCCGCCCGCCATGCTCGGCCGCCAGGTCGGCCAGCGCGCGCAGTGCCGAGGGTGCGACCATGGCCAGCGCCAGCGCATGGCCCGCCGGCACCTGGTCGGCCAGCGCCTTGAAGAAGGGCGGCAGCTGGCTGTCGAACACGGCGCACATTTTCTTCGGGATGCCGTCCGCGAAGGACAGCGCATGGGCGAAGCGCGCCGCGTCGGGGAAGTCCGCGAAGGTCAGCGCCACGTCGCGCCAATCCTGCGCCGGCGTCAGCGGCACGCGGATGCGCGTCAGCACGCCGGTGGTGCCATAGGTGCGGTTCACCGGGGTCGCGGCGTCGCCCTCCACCTCGATGATGGCGGGCGGGTCATTCATGGTCGCCACGCGTGCGCCCAGGAAATTGCCGCGTTCGCGCATGGTGCCGTGATGGATGCCACCCACCCCCGCCCCGCCGCCGGCCACGAAGCCGCCAATGGTCGCGGTACGCTTGGTGGAGGGCCAGAGCCGCAATTCCCACCCGCGTTCGCGTGCCCAGAGGTCGAGGTCGATCATCTTCGCCCCGGCCTCCACCTCCACCACGCCGTCGGTGAGGGCGATCGGCTGGTCCATGGCGCTCATGTCGAGCAGCAGGCCGCCTTCCAGCGGCACGCATTGCCCGTAATTGCCGGTGCCGCCGCCGCGCATCGTGACCGGCACGCGCGCCGCGCGGCAGGCGGCGAGGATGCGCAGCACCTCGGCCTCATTGCGCGGGCGGGCATAGAGGTCGGCGCATTTGCCATCCAGCTGCGCCTTCAGGATCGGGCTGTACCAGTAGAAGTCGCGCGACTTCTGGCGCAGCAGCGCGCGATCCGCCGAGGTCTCGATACCCGCCAGCGCCGAGGCCAGCGCCGCGATGTCAGCCATCGGCCGAGGGCTCCTGGCCGAGGAAACCCGCAACGTCGAAGGCAGCCACTTCCACCAGCAGCTGCGCCATGCGCATGCCGGCAAAATCCAGCAGTGCCTGGCCGATCTCGGCGGTTGCCGCGGCGGCATCGCCCACCGCGCCGGCCGCGTTCAGGTCCTGCGCCTGCCAGGCCAGCGGCGCGCCGGCCTGCGGGTGCAGCGCCGGCGCCGCATTGGCAACGCCCTGCCAGCGGCTGACGAAGTTCCGCGCCCGGTCCATCTGCACGAGGTTGGGCGTCAGGGCCAGCATCACGCTGGTCTCGTCGCGGCCGGCATGGATGCCATAGGTGCCCTCGGTCACGTCGCGCAGCGCCTCGGGCTTGCCCATGCGGGCCCACATGGCGTTCACCGCCAGCATGCCATGCTGGATGCGCAGCCGCCGGCAGGCAATGTCGAGCACGCTGACATTGCCGCCATGGCTGTTCACCACCACCAGCCGCTTGACACCCGCGCGGGCCACGCTGGCGCCAATGTCGCAGACCAGGGCCAGCAGCGTCTCGGGACTGGTGGTGACGGTACCCGGGAAGCGCAGATGCTCGACCGAGCAGCCCACCGCCTGCGTCGGCAGCACCAGCACCGGCAGGTCGGCCGGGATGCGCGCCAAGGTGGCCGCCACCACGCCGCCATTGATGGTGGTGTCGACGGCGACGGGCAGGTGCGGCCCATGCTGCTCGATGCTGGCCACCGGCAGCACCGCGACGGTGTTGTCCGGAAGGGTGCGGAAGGCGGGCCAGGGCAGGTCCTGCCAATAGCGGGTGGGCAGCATGGGATGCCTCGGTTCAGGCCAGCTTCAGGGCAGCGGCCGGGGGAAGGAAAGACGGGTCGTAGATATCGGAGGCGGCGAGCGGGCGCGAGATGGCGAAGGCGTCGCGCACCGCATCGATGCTGCGCTGCAGGCGCGCCATATCCACCTGGCCGAAGCCGTTGGCGCGCACATGCGGCGTGAAGGTCAGCTCCTCGATGCTCATCTTCAGGCGCGCGGTTTCCAGCGCCACGTCGGTCAGTGCTTCGCGGCGGCGGAGCGAGGCGATGACCGACCCGATATCGGCCAGCGCGTCATATTGCGCGCGGATCAGCCCGCGGATCAGGCCGGTGACGGCGGCGCGGTTGGCATTCGCCCAGCGCCGCGTGGTGATCAGCGAGGTGGCGTAGAAATCCGCCCCCACCTCGCTGTAGCGGAAGGTCACGATATCCTGTTCCGGAATGCCAAGCCCGCGCAGCGAGAGAATGCCCGAGGTGATGAAGCCCGAGATGGCATTGGCGCGCCCCTGGGCCAGCATCGGCTCGCGCAGCGGCGGCGTGACGGACACCCAGTTGACGCGCGCCGGATCAAAGCCCGCGCCGCGCGCGAAGGCCGGGAAAAGCTGCCGGCCGGCATCCGATTCCGGGGCGGCGATGCTCTTGCCGACCAGGTCGCGGGGCGTGCGGATATTCTCCCGCCGCAGCGTCATGATGGCCAGTGCCGTCGCGTCATAGACGATGAAGGGCGTGAACAGGTCGCTCTCGGGCCGCTCGAGGCGCATGCGGATGGTCGGGTTCAGGTCGGCCACGCCCACATCATAGGCGCCGGCCGAAATCTTTACCGGCACGTCGCCCGATCCGAAGCCGCGATCCATGGTCACGTTGAGCCCGGCTTCCCGGAAATAGCCGCGGTCGAGCGCGTGCAGGAAGGCGGCCTGCGGGCCCTGGAACGCCCAGTCCAGGGTGAAGCGCACATCCAGCAGCGATTGTGCATGGACCGCGGGGGCGGCGAGGGGCGACAGGGCGATCAGCCCAAGGGCAGTGCGACGGTGCATCATTTCCTCCAATTGGCAGCGGGTCGGGTGGGAGCAAGGTCCGGGCCAGCCCGGCGTCTGGCCCTGGAGCGGGCGACGCCGCCCCCGTCTGCATCAATTCTAGGCATTCGCCCGCGGGCCTGCCAGTCTGCGCGCCCATTCTGCCCTTGCGCGGCGGCGGCCGGCTGGCGAGGCTCCGGGCTCGGAGGTCCCCGATGCTTGTCACCGCAACACCCTTGCTGCGCCGCTTCTTCTACCCGGTGATCCCGGTCGCGCATTTGCGCGACGGGCCAAAGCCCTTCCGGCTGCTCGGCCAGGATCTGGTGCTGTGGCTGGACGGGGACGGGAAGGCGGCGGCGATGGATGATCGCTGCTGCCACCGCACGGCCAAGCTCTCCAAGGGGTTCTACACGGCGGGCCGGCTGGCCTGCGGCTACCATGGCTGGGAATTCGATGGCGAAGGCCGCGTGATGCGCGTGCCCCAGCGCCCGGTCGACCGGCAGGGGGCCACCAACATGCGCGTCCCCGCCTACCGCGCCGAAACCCGCTACGGCTATGTCTGGGTGGCGCTGGAGGACCCCATCTCTCCGATCCCCGACTTCGAGGAGGAGGCTCTGGGCTTCCGCCGTATCGACGAATTCTACGAGGTCTGGAACTGCGCCGGTCTCCGCCTGATGGAGAACAGCTTCGACAATGCGCATTTCAGCTTCGTCCACCGCGCCTCCTTCGGCGACCAGGGCCATCCCGAGCCCGCGAAGCTGGAGATCGAGGAGCATGATGACGGCTTCCTGATGATCACCGAGGTGCCGGTGCGCAACCCGGAGATCCAGAAGAAGGCGCTGAACATGGACAGCGACACCACGGTGCGCCACATGCGCGGCCGCTGGTACGCGCCCTTCCTGCGGAAGCTCCGCATCCAGTATCCGAACGGCCTGTCCCACTCGATCGTCACCTGCGCGACGCCGATCGACGATGCTTCCTCCATGGTCGTGCAGTTCGTCTACCGCAGCGACACCGAGGCCGATGCGAAAGCCGACGACATCATCGCCTTCGACCGGATCGTGACGGCCGAGGACCGGGACATACTGGAAAGCACGGATTACGACGTGCCACTGGACCAGACCGGCCGCGAGATGAACATGCCGAGCGACCGTCCCGGCGTGCTGATGCGCCGGATGCTGGCGCAGATGATCGCGGCGGGCGCGCCGGTGCCTGCCGCATAACGGTCCTGCCCGTCAGAACCGCGCGTCAGGGGGATGGAGGCGGCGTGGCGGAAGGTCTATGAAGTGTGAGATGGAAGCCGATTTTGCTGCAAATCTCACCGCATGGCGCCGCCACCTGCACGCCCATCCCGGCCTGACCCTGCATGAAGGGGCGACCGCCGCCTTCGTGGTGGCGCGCCTGCGGGAGATGGGCGTTACCGAGATTGCCGAGGGGGTCGGCGGCCATGGCGTGGTCGCCACGCTGCGCCGGGGCGGCGGCAACCGCAGCGTCGGCCTGCGCGGCGACATGGATGCGCTGCCGATCGCGGAAGCCAATCCGGACCTGCCCTGGCGCAGCGCCACCGACGGCGTGATGCATGCCTGCGGCCATGATGGGCACACCACGGCCCTGCTCGGCGCGGCCGGGCTGCTGATGCGCGACACAAGCTGGTCGGGCACGGTGCAACTGGTGTTCCAGCCGGCCGAGGAGGGTGGCGGCGGCGCCAAGCGTATGATCGCCGAAGGGCTGTTCGAGCGTTTCCCGATGGACCGCATCTTCGGCTGGCACAATTGGCCTGGCCTGGAACCCGGCACCATTGCCGTGCATCGCGACGCGGTGATGGCGGCCGGATGCCGCTTTTCCATCACCTTCGACGGCCATGCCGCACACGCCGCGCTGCCACACCTGTCGCGCGACCCGATGCTGGCCGCTGGCCACGCCATCGTGGCGCTGCAATCTGTGGTGGCGCGCAATCTGGACCCGTTGGCCGGCGGCGTGGTCAGCGTGACCATGGTCGAGGGCGGGGTGGTAACCAACCAGATCCCCTCCAGCGTCCGCATGCGCGGCACCGCCCGTTGGCTGTCGGACAGTGCCGGCGTGACGATCTTCGAGAGCATCCGCCGCATCGCCGATGGCATCGCCGCCACCTTCGGCGTCACCGCGACCACCGACTTGCAGCCGGGCGTGGAAGTGACCGCGAACCACCCGGCCGAGCGCGACCTGGCCATCGCCGCCGCCACGACGACCGGCCCCACCCGCACCGACCTGCCCCCCGCCATGACCGGCGAGGATTTCTCCTGGTTCCTGAAGCAGCGGCCGGGGGCGTTTGTGTGGATCGGCAATGGCCCGGCCGAGGGCGGGCGTGAGCTGCACAGCCCGCACTATGATTTCAACGACGCGATCCTGCCGCGGGCCGCGCATTTCCTGGCCGAGACCGCGCGCCGCGCCCTGGCGGCGTAAGCGGCCCCAGCCGTCAGGCCGCGATCTCGACCATCACCGGCACATGGTCGGACGCCTTCGTCCAGTCGCGCGCATCCTTCAGCACCAGGTGCCGCGTCAGCGCGCCGGCCAGGTCCGGGCTGACCCAGACATGATCGAGCCGCCTGCCGCGATCGGATGCGCGCCAATCGGCGGCGCGGTAGCTCCACCAGGTGTAGAGCTTCTCCTCGGGCGGCACGAAGTGGCGCAGCGCATCGTGCCAGCCGCCGGCTTGCTGCATCATGGTCAGCGCCGCGGTTTCGATCGGCGTGTGCGACACCACGTCCAGCAGCTGCTTGTGGCTCCAGACATCATGTTCCAGCGGCGCGATGTTCAGGTCGCCGACCAGTACGGCGCGCCGAAAGCCGCCTGAGGCGGCGCGCATCGCCGACCAGGCGGTCGCCTCGGCCACGAAGTCCAGCTTGTGGGCGAATTTCTCATTGGCGGCGCGGTCGGGCAGGTCGCCGCCGGCGGGGATGTAGAAATCATGCAGCTCGACCGGGCCGCCCGGCGCATCCACGCTGGCGGCCAGGTGCCGGCAATCGGTGCGCCCCGCCCAGTCGCGCGTCTCGGCGTGCAGGGCGATCGGCCGGCGCGACAGGATGGCCACGCCGTTATACGCCTTCATCCCCCGCGCCAGCCGGTACGGGTAGCCCAGCGCCGCGATCCCCTCATGCGGGAACAGCTCGTCCGGGCATTTGGTTTCCTGCAGGCAGATCACGTCGGGGTCGAGTGCGGCGACGAGATCGGCCAGCAGCGGCAAGCGCAACCGGACGGAATTGATGTTCCAGGTCACGATGCGCAGCGGCGCCGCGCCGCGCAGGATGGCAGGTGCTGCGCGGGCGGCTTCGGACATGCTCAGAGCCTCTGAAAGCATCGCGTTTGTGACTTAATGCCCTTTGATATCACTGGACTTTCTCCTGCGATGCTGGTGGATAAAACCTGACGCTTGGTACCCTCTACGCTGCGGGTCCACTTCTGACTTCGAGCCTGCGTCGAAGGATGATCTTGGTGTGGCCAGGGGGCCAATCTGACAGTTCGGCAGCGCGCTGGAAGCCACATTTCTCATAAAGGCCAGGTGCCTGAAAGCTGTGGGTTGTCACCCAAATGCATCTACAGCCGCGAGCGATTGCCTCAGCAATCGCTGCATCAATCAGCTTTCTGCCCCAGCCATATCCCCGATGTTCTTTATCGACCCAAAGCTGCCTGATTTCCGCCATCTCGGCCCATGTGTAACCGGCAAGCGCACCGAGCGGTTTGCCTTGTTGATCAAGGACTTCGAAAGCAAGACATTGGCCATCGTGATGCCCCGTGGCGTCACAGTTGTGGCCGTATAGATTGTCTTCCAAGCGATCAACGTCGGTGATCTGGAAATCGTGGCGCGCACTGATAATCATCGATCCACTTCATAGCCTTTTCGGACACCGGTCCGTATCGGATCACATGGGAAGGAAGGAAGCAGTCAGCACCAACTGGATACCGGGCGTCAAATTCTAACCACTAGAGCCTGTGAATCAATCGAACTTGCGAAAGAATGCCCGCTGGCATCATTGGATTTCTTCCGGAAAATCCGGAGCTGGCGGGCATTCTTTCACAAATTCTCAGACGATCCGGGTGCGGATCTCGCCCACGCCCTCGACGAAGCCTTCCAGCAGGTCGCCGCGCACCACGGCGGCCACACCTTCCGGCGTGCCGGTCATGATCAGGTCGCCCGGCGCCAGCTCAACCAGGCCGGAGAGGTTGGCGATCACCTCGGGCACCGACCAGATCAGCTTGGACAGGTCGGAAACCTGCTTCGTCACGCCATTCACCTTCAGCTCGATCCGGCCCTTGTCGCCCAGATAGCTGCCATCGTGGCGCAGCAGCGGGCCCATCGGGGCCGAGAAATCGAAGCCCTTGCCCATGTCCCACGGCCGGCCGGTCTTCTTGGCGTCGTTCTGCAGGTCGCGGCGGGTCATATCCAGGCCCGCGCACCAGCCCCAAACATGGGCCAGCGCGTCGGCCTGGGCGATGTCGCGCCCGCCCGTGCCGATCGCCACCACCAGCTCCATCTCATGGTGCAGGTTCTTGGTGGCCGCGGGGTAGGGCATGTCGGCGCCGTCGATCACCACGGAATCGGCCGGCTTCGCGAAGTAGAAGGGCGGCTCGCGCGTCGGGTCGCTGCCCATCTCGATCGCATGCTCGGCATAGTTGCGGCCGACGCAGAAGATCCGGCGCACCGGGAAGCGGCCGCCGCCGACAACCGGGATGAAGGCCTGGGCGGGCGGGGGGATGACGAAATCGGCCATGGGGCTCTCTTCGCAGGTGCGGGGGGGTGGAAGCGGCGCGACCATACTGCCCAGGACGCGGCGCGCAAGCCGCCGGGCAATCGGTTGCGGCTGGCGCCGTGCGTGGGACTTGACGCCAGGGGGGCATCGCCCGGCAAGGTGCCGACAATCAATCCGGAGGAACCTGCCCGTGCGCCCGAACCGTCGCGATATGCTGCGTCTGGCTTCCCTTGGCCTGACCGGCCTGCTGGGCCGCGAGGCCGCCGCGCAGGCGCGGCAGGTGCGCTTCATCGTGCCCTATCCGCCGGGCGGCACCACCGACATTACCGGGCGGCTGATCGCCCCCAAGGCCGCCGAGGCGCTCGGCCAATCCTGGCTGATCGAGAACCGGTCCGGCGCGAACGGCACTGTCGGCGCGGAACTGGTGGCGCGCGCCGCGGCCGATGGCGGCACCCTGCTCTATTCCAACGAGGTGCTGACGGTGCTGCGCTTCGTGCAGCGCGCCATGCCGGTGGATGTGGAGGCCGACTTCACGCCGATCGCCCGCACCGTCTCGATCCCCTATGTGATGATCGGCGCGCCCAACCTGCCGCCCGCGGATCTGGCCGCCCTGCTGGCTTCCATCCGCGCCACGCCCGATCGCTTCTCCTTCGCCGGCTCCTCGCTGGGCTCGGTCGGGCAGCTGGCGACGGCGGCGCTGTGGCAGAAGCTGGGGGTGGAGACCACCTTCGTCTCCTACCGCGGCACCGGCCCGGCGATGAACGACCTGGTCAGCGGATCAGTGTCGCTGTTCATTGCCCCGGTGGGCCCGGCCATGCCGCTCATCCAGGATAATCGGGTGCGGGCCTATGCGGTGACCTCGGCCGGCCGCCTGCCCAACCTGCCCGCCGTGCCAACCCTGGCCGAGGCCGGCTTCCCCGACCTGGTCTATGAAGGCTGGTGCGGCCTCTGGGGCCCGCGCGGCATGCCGGCCGAGCAGGCGGCGCGCCTCAACGCCGCCGTCACCGCCGCCGCGCACGACCCGACAATCGCCGACCGCATGGCGGCGCTTGGCCTGACGCCGCTGCGCGAAAGCCCGGCCGACTTCGCCCGCGTGATCGCCGCCGAGATCCCCCGCAACCGCGCTTTGGTCGCCGCCGCCCGGATCGAGCCGCAATAAGCGGGGCGCCGTTACCGCCGCGCCTTGACGAACGAAGCCCGAGAGCGAACCTGAAACGCTGGGCGACGGAGCAAGGCCATGATGATCAAGCGCAGACGCGGCTGGGAGATCCCGGAATCGCAAGCCAGTGCCGAAGCGCATGTGCTGAACCGGCGCGCCCTGATGGCAGCCGCCGGTGCCGGCGCCATGCTGCTGCCGGCGGCCGAGGCGAAGGCGCAGTTCTTCCGCCGATCCAGCCCCGCCGACCCCTGGGCGCGGCTGCCAGCCGAGCTGCCGGACCTGCCGCCGGCCATGCGCAACGCCCGCTACGCCGCCGGCCGCGCCCTGACGCCCGAGCGCGAGCCCGTCACCTTCAACAATTTCTATGAGTTCGGCACCGACAAGGGCATCTGGACGCAGGCCCTGGCCATGCCAATGCGCCCCTTCACCGTGACGGTGGATGGCATGGTCGAGCGCCCGCAGACCTTCGACATCGACACGCTGATCCAGCAGATCGGCCTGGAGGAGCGGGTCTATCGGCTGCGCTGCGTCGAGGCCTGGGCGATGACGGTGCCCTGGACCGGCTTCGAACTGTCGAAGCTGCTCGCGCTGGTGAATCCGCTGGGCAGCGCCAAGTACCTGCGCTTCGAGACGGTGCAGTCGCGCCCGCACATGGCGGGGCTGCGCCAGAACTGGTACCCCTGGCCTCATATCGAGGCCTGCACCATCGCGGAAGCCGCCAATGAGCTGAGCTTCCTGCCGGTGGGGCTGTTCGGCCGGCCGCTGCCGCCGCAGAATGGCGGCCCGTTCCGGGTACTGTTTCCGTGGAAATATGGCTTCAAATCCGGCAAGTCGATCACCCGCATCACCCTGACCGACCAGCGGCCGAAAAGCTTCTGGGAGACATTGCAGGGCAGCGAGTACGGCTTCTGGGCCAATGTGAACCCCGAGGTGGCGCATCCGCGCTGGAGCCAGGCGACCGAGCGGCTGATCGGCACCAACGAACGCGTGCCGACGCGGCTGTTCAACGGCTATGGCGAATTCGTGGCCGGCCTCTACACCAACCTGCAGGGCGAACGCCTCTGGGCCTGAAGCGTTTGGGCCTGAAGCCTTTGGGCCTGAAGCCTTTTGGGCGCCTGATCTGCGGCGGCGCGGCGTGACCGCCGCGCGCATCCTTCTGGTGGAAGACACGCCGAGCCTGGCCGCCGTCTATGGCGAATATCTGCGCGGCGCCGGATATGCCGCGCACCATGCGCAAACCGCGGCCGAGGCGCTGGCGATGGCGGCCGATACGGTGCCGGATGCGGCGCTGCTGGATCTGCGCCTGCCGGATGGCGATGGGCTCGCCGTGTTGCGGGCGTTGCGGCGCGACCATCCGGACCTGCCGGTGATCGTCATGACCGCGCATGGCAGTGTTGCCACCGCCGTCGAGGCGATGCGCGGCGGCGCCGCCGATTTCCTGGTGAAACCCTTCGCGGCCGAGCGCCTGGCCGTGACGCTGGCCAATGTGCTGGAACGCGCGCGGCTGCGCCTGGAAGTGCGCAGCCTGGTGGCGGCCCGCCCGCGCGGCGGGTTCGCGGGTTTCGTCGGCAGCGCGCCGGCCATGCAGGCGGTCTATCGCACGCTGGAAACCGCCGCCGCTTCCCGCGCCACCATCTTCGTCACCGGCGAGAGCGGCACCGGCAAGGAGCTGGCGGCGGAGGCGATCCACAAGCTCAGCCCAAGGCGGGATGGACCGTTCCTGGCGATCAACTGCGCGGCCATCCCGAAGGATCTGATCGAAAGCGAGATCTTCGGCCATGTCCGCGGTGCCTTCACCGGCGCGGTCGCCGACCGGATCGGCGCGGCGCAGGCGGCGGATGGCGGCACGCTGTTCCTCGACGAACTGTGCGAGATGGATTTGTCGCTGCAAGGCAAGCTGCTGCGCTTCATCCAGACGGGCAGCTTCCAGCCCGTGGGATCAACGCAGCTGCGCCGCACCGATGTGCGCTTCGTCTGCGCCACCAACCGCGATCCGCTGCGCGAGGTGCGGGAAGGGCGCTTCCGCGAGGATTTGTATTATCGCCTGCATGTGGTCCCGGTAGTGCTGCCGCCGCTGCGCGACCGGGGCGAGGATGTGATCGCCATCGCCGAGACCATGCTGGCCCGCGCCGCCGCCGAGGAACGGAAGGCCTTCCGCGGCTTCTCGGACGATGCCAAGGCGGCGCTGCTGGCGCATCGCTGGCCGGGCAATGTGCGCGAGTTGGAAAACGCCGTCCGCACCGCCGTGGTTCTGCACGATGCCGAACTGGTCACGGCGGCCATGCTGCCCGGCTCGCTGCGCAGTTCGGTGGGGGCTGCGCCAATGCCCGCGCCGCCCCAACCTGCCGCCGGGCGTGCAAGAATCCGCCCGCTGGCCGAGGTGGAGCGCGAGGCGATCGAGCAGGCGGTGGCGCTGTGCGATGGCAATATCGTGAAGGCGGCAGCGGAGCTGGGCATGAGCCCGAGCACGCTCTATCGCAAGCGCGCCGCCTGGGCGGGCTGAACGGGGCGCCTGCCCTCAGCCGACGGAAAAGCTGGTGCCGCAGCCGCAGGCGGAGGTGGCCTGCGGGTTGCGCACCGCGAAATGGCTGCCGATCAGCGCCTCCGCCCAATCCAGCTCGGCGCCCGCCAGCAGGTCCAGGCTGATCGGATCCACGAAAACCTGGCCCGGGCCGGACCCGATCACCAGATCGTCGGCGGCCGGGCCATCTTCCAGGTCGAAGCGATACTGGAAGCCGGAGCAGCCGCCGGCATCGACCGCCAGCCGCAGCCCGGCACCCGGCCGGCCTGAGCGGATGGCAATGTCGGCGACCTGGCGGGCGGCACGGTCGGTGACCTGGAAGCGGGGCATGTCCATGGCCCCTAAATAGGACAGTCGCGGTCTTGTTTCAAAGGGTGCTGCGTGGTTGCGGCACGGGGCGTGCCGATGCTACCGAATCGCCATGGAACAGCAGCGGCTTGCCGATGGCCGGGCCCCCGATGGTTTGGCCCCCGATGGTTTGGCCCCCGATGGTTTGGCCCCCTGGGCGGTGCGCGCCGCGGAAAGCCGCGGGCGCCTGCATCCCGAACCGTCGGGCGGCGCGCGCAGCCCCTATCAACGCGACCGCGACCGGATCATCCACGCCACGGCCTTCCGGCGCCTTCAGTACAAGACCCAGGTCTTCGTCTATCATGAGGGCGACCATTTCCGCACCCGCCTGACCCACAGCCTGGAGGTGGCGCAGATCGCCCGCTCCCTGGCCCGGGAATTGGCCCTGGATGAGGATCTGGCCGAAGCCCTGGCGCTGGCGCACGACCTCGGCCACCCGCCCTTCGGCCATGCCGGCGAGGATGCGCTGGATTCCGCCATGAAGCCGCATGGCGGCTTCGACCATAACGCGCAGAGCCTGAAGGCCGTGACCCTGCTGGAAGCGCGCTATGCCGGCTTCGATGGGCTGAACCTGACCTGGGAGACGCTGGAGGGGCTGGCCAAGCATAATGGCCCGCTGCGCCGCCCGGCGCCCTACATCGCCGCCTATGACGCAAAGCACCCGCTGGACCTGGCCACCCATGCCAGCGCCGAGGCGCAGGTGGCGGCGTTGGCCGACGACATCGCCTACAACAACCATGACCTGGACGATGGCGTGAAGGCCGGCCTGTTCACGCTTGAAGAAGCGGCCGACCTCGCCCTGGTGCGGGAAGCCCACCGGGCGGCGCTGGCGCAGCACCCGAACCTGCCGCGCGACCGCGCGACCGCGGAGGTGGTGCGCCGCGTCATCAACAGCATGGTGAACGACGTGGTGGCCGAGACGCGCCGCCGGATCGCTGGCCTGGCGCCCCGCTCGGCCGCCGACATCCGCGCCCATGACCGGCCGGTGGTGGCGTTCAGCGACGCGATGCTGGAGGCGAACAATGAACTTCGCGCCTTCCTGTTCCGCCGGATGTACCGCCATTGGCGCGTCAACCGCACCAGCCAGAAGTGCAAGCGCACGCTGCAGATGCTGTTCAGCCTGCTGCATGGCGAACCCCGGCTGCTGCCGCCCTGGTGGCAGGCCCGCGCCGGCGAGCCTGGCAGCGCCGAGACCGCGGCCTCGGTCTGCGACTATCTGGCCGGCATGACCGACCGCTACGCGCTGGAGGAGCATCGGCGGCTCACGGATCCCACCATTCCGGGCTGATCGCTTGCCCGGCGCGGGGCCACCCGCCTAAACACGGCGATCATGACCCGCACTGACCTGTTTGCCGATATGCGCGCGCGCATCCTGGATGCGATGCGGACCCTGCTGCCCGACCTGCCGGAGGATGCGCTGGCGCGCATCGCCGTGGAGCCGCCCAAGGATGCGGCGCATGGCGACATCGCCACCAACGCCGCGATGGTGGTGGCCAAGGCTGCGCGCCTGGCGCCACCCAAGCTGGCCGCCGAATTGGCCGCCGCGCTGGCCACCCTGCCGGAAGTCGCGGGCGCCGCGCCGGCCGGCCCGGGTTTCGTGAATATCCGCATGACCGATGCCGCGATGCGGGCGGTGCTGCCGGCCATCCTCGGCCTCGGCACAAGCTACGGCGACGGCCCGGCGCGGGCCGGGGGCCCGGTGAATGTGGAATATGTCTCGGCCAACCCGACCGGGCCCATGCATGTCGGCCATTGCCGCGGCGCGGTGGTGGGCGATGCGCTGGCGCTGCTGCTGCGCAAGGCCGGCTTCGACGTGACCCGCGAATACTACATCAACGATGCCGGCGCGCAGGTGCGCGCCCTGGCCGAGGCCACCTACTGGCGCTACCTCCAGGCGCTTGGCACCGACATGACCGAGGAGGCGTACGGCGCCACCCTGGCCAACGGCCTGCAATATCGCGGCGAATATCTGATCCCGGTCGGCGCCGCCCTGGCCGCCGAGCATGGCGACCGGCTGGCCGGGCCCGGCGCCACCCCGGCCGACCCCGCCATCTGGCTCGACCTGGTGCGGGAGGCCGCGGTCGCGTCGATGATGGTGGCCATCCGCGAGGATCTGGCAGCCCTTGGCGTCACCCACGACGTCTTCATCAGCGAGCGCGCGATCGTGGCCGAGGGCTGGCTGGAAAAGGCCGAGGCGACGCTGGCCGCCAAGGAGCTGATCTATCGCGGCACGCTGGAACCGCCCAAGGGCAAGACGCCCGAGGATTGGGAACCGCGCGAGCAGACCCTGTTCCGCGCCACCCAGTTCGGCGACGATGTGGACCGGCCGCTGCGCAAGTCCGATGGCTCGGGCACCTATTTCGCCAATGATGTGGCGAACCATCTGGGCAAGATCGCGCGGGGCTTTCCGCAGCTGGTCCATGTCTGGGGCGCCGATCATGGCGGCTATGTGAAGCGCATGCAGGCGGCCGTCGCCGCCCTGTCGGACCGCAAGGTCAGCCTGGATGTGGTGCTGGCCCAGATCGTGCACGTGCTGAAGGATGGCCAGCCGGTGCGCATGTCGAAGCGCGCCGGCACCTACATCACGCTGCGCGACCTGATCGAGGAGGTGGGGCGCGACGCGGTGCGCTTCACCATGCTGACCCGCAAGGCGGACGCGCAGATGGAGTTCGACCTGGACAAGGTCATCGCCCAGTCGCGCGACAATCCGGTATTCTACGTGCAGTACGCGCATGCGCGCTGCCGGTCGGTGCTGCGCCAGGCGGGCGACCCGTCGGTGACCGGGCTGGCGGATGCGCCGCTCGATGCGCTGGCCGACCCGGCCGAGCTGGCCCTGATCCGCCGCCTGGCCGCCTGGCCCCGCACCGTCGAAGCGGCGGCCGCGGCGCGGGAACCCCACCGGATCGCGTTTTTTCTCCAAGACTTGGCGGCCGACTTTCATCTATTGTGGAACCGCGGCCGGGAAGATACGACGCTCCGCTTCATCCGTGAGGATGAGCCGGGGGCGACCCGGGCGCGGCTTGCGCTGGTGGCGGCCACCGCGACGGTGATCCGCTCCGGCCTTGCGGTGATTGGGGTCGAGCCGGTCGAGGAGATGCGATGAGCGATGCGATCATGCCAAGCTGGCGGCCGGCGCGGCGCGACAGCGCGGCACCGTGGCTGATGCTTGGGCTGGCCGGCATCCTGCTTGCGCTGGTCGGCCTCGGCGGTGGCGCCTGGTATCTGTGGGCCAGCGCTGGTCCGCGCAGCGTGCCGGTGATCGAGGCCGATCCGCGTCCCTTCAAGATCCGGCCGGATGATCCGGGCGGCACGCGCGTGCCGAACCAGGATTCCATGGCCCTGGCACGCCCCGGTGAACGCGGCGCCCCGCCGCGCGGCGCCACGCCGCTGCCGGTGCAGGAAGCGCCGGCCATCGATCGCCTGCGGGAAGTGGTGCAGCCGCCGGCCGCCCTGGTTGCCCCGGCCCCGGTCGCGCCAAGGCCCCAACCTGCCCCCGCCGCTGGCCCCGCCGCGCCTGCGCCAGCCCCCGCCCCCGCGGTGGCCGGGCGCCAGACGGTGCAGCTTGGCGCCCTGGCCTCGGCCGAGGCGGCGCGCGCCGAATGGGACCGGCTGGCCGCCCGCGCGCCGGAACTGATGCGCGGCCGCACCCCGCAGATCATGCGCCTGGAGCGCGAGGGGGCCACGCCCCTGTTCCGGCTGCGCACCACAGGCTTCGTCGACGCCGAGGCCGCGCGGAATTTCTGCGAACAGCTTCGCGCCCGCGGCGGCGCCTGCGTGCCGATCCGGGGATAGTCGATGAAGGCCGCCATCATCGGCCTCGCCGGACCCGTGCTGAGCCCGGCGGAGGCGGCGCTTCTGGCCGCCGAACGCCCGGTCGGGGCGATCCTGTTCCGCCGCAACGTCGAAACCCCGGCGCAGCTGGCCGCGCTGACCAGCCAAATACGCGCCATCCTGGGCGCGACGGCACCGATCCTGGTGGACCAGGAGGGTGGCCGCGTGGCGCGGCTGCGCCCGCCGCATTGGGCCGAGCATCCGCCCGCCGCCAGCCATGAGGGCCAGCCCGCTGCCCAGGTCGCGGACGCGGCGCGGCGGCTTGCGCAGGATTGCGTGGCCCTCGGCCTCGATGTGATCTGTGCCCCCTGCCTCGACCTGCGGCTGCCGGGCGCCCATGCGGTGATCGGCGACCGCGCCTTCAGCGCCGACCCGGCCGAGGTGGCGCGGCTCGGCGGCGCCTGGATCGCCGGCTTGCAGGCGGCGGGCGCCATCCCGGTCATCAAGCATATCCCCGGCCACGGCCGCGCCCAGGCCGACAGCCATGAGGCGCTGCCCGTCGTGACCGAGACCGAAGCCGCGCTGGCAGCCGACATCGCCCCCTTCCGCGCCGTCGCGGCCGCCGGCGCCTGGGCGATGACGGCGCATATCCTCTACACCGCCTGGGATGTGGAACGCCCAGCCACCCTCTCGCCCACCATCATCGATCGGGTGATCCGCGGCGCGATCGGCTTTGACGGGGTGCTGATCAGCGATGATCTGGCCATGCGCGCCCTGTCCGGCGCGCCCGGCGCGCTGGCCGAAGCCGCCATCGGCGCGGGGTGCGACCTGGCGCTGCATTGCACGGGCGTGCTGGCCGAGACGGCGGCGCTGCTCGCCGGCTGCCCGACCCTGACCAGGGCCGCCGAAACCCGGATCATGGTGGCGCGCGACCAGCGGCGCGCCGCCGCGTGAACCCCGCCTGGATTGGTGAGGTGGCGGCGGTGGCGATCGCCGCCATCCTGGCTATCACCCTGCATGAGGCAGCGCATGGCTATGCCGCGCGCGCGCTCGGCGATGATACGGCGGCGCGGCTGGGGCGCGTCTCGCTCAACCCGCTGCGCCATGTGGATCCGATCGGCACGCTGCTGGTGCCGGGCCTGCTGCTGGTCACCCAATTGCTGACCATCGGCCGGGTGGAGGCGATGTTCGGCTGGGCGAAGCCGGTCCCGGTGAATATCTGGCAGCTGCGCAACCCGCGCTTCGGCATGGTGCTGGTCGCCGCCGCGGGGCCGGCGATCAACTTCGCCCTGGCGGTGGGCTTCGGCCTGGCCGCGCATGCGGTGCTGGCGGGCGATACGGTGCTGCCCGACGCCGTTCTGGACTGGCTGCTGCGGCTGGTGGCGCTGTCCATCCTGGTGAACGTGCTGCTGGCCTGCTTCAACCTGATGCCGATCCCGCCGCTCGATGGCGGGCGGATCCTGGTGGGCGTGCTGCCCGCGCCGCTGGCGGTGCCGCTGGCGCGCACCGAACGCTTTGGCCTGCTGTTCGTGCTTGGCCTCATCTTCCTGCTGCCCCATCTGATCCCGGGGTTCGACGCGATGGGCTGGCTGCTGCGGGAGGTGGCGCTGCCGATCGTGCGCGCCATCTTCCAGCTGACGGGGCATGCGGGCTGACACGATGAGCGAGACCAGGCTGCATGTGCGGCTGGATGGGTATGAGGGGCCGCTCGACCTGCTGCTGGACCTGGCGCGGGCGCAGAAGCTTGACCTGTCGCGCATCTCCATCCTGTCGCTGGTCGACCAGTATCTGGCGGTGATCGAGCAGGCCCGCGGCCTGCGGTTGGAACTGCAGGCCGATTGGCTGGTCATGGCGGCCTGGCTGGCCTGGTTGAAATCCCGCCTGCTGCTGCCCCCCGACGCCGTGGCGGAAGATGACCCCGAAACGCTGGCGGCCCGCCTCGCTGACCGTCTCGTGGAACTCGATCGGATGCGCGCCGGCGCGGCCTGGCTGGCAGCCCGCCCCCAGCTTGGCCGCGACTGGTTCGCGCGCGGCGCGCCCGAGGATCTGACCATCACCGACCGCTCGGCGCTCCGCGCCGACCTGGCGGGCCTTGCCCTTGCCTATGCGGCCGCGCGGCGGCGCGGTGCGGCCTCGGCCGCCTATCGCCCGAAGCCGCGGCGCCTCTGGTCGGTGGCCGAGGCGCTGACGCGGCTGGAAGCCATCCTGGGTGCCATGCCGAGCTGGGGCGAATTGCGCCAATTCCTGCCCGAGCACCTTCCCGAGGACCCGGTGGAGGCACGTGCCGCGCTGGCCAGCACGCTGATCGCGGGCCTGGAATTGGCGCGCGGCGGGGGCATCGATCTGCGCCAGGACCAGCCTTTCGGCCCGATCCTGCTGCGCCGCGCCGAGGAGGGCCCCGATGTCCGAATCGCCTGAGCCGATCGCGCCGACGCCCGAGGCGATCCGCCTGTGCGAGGCGCTGCTCTTCGCCGCCGACCGGCCCGTCCCGCCCTCCCGCCTGCAATCGCTGCTGCCGCCCGGCATGGCGGCGGCCGAGGTGATGCAGGCGCTGGCCGAAGCGCTGGCCGGCCGCGGCGTGGAGGTGCATGCGGTGGCCGGCGGCTATGCCCTTCGCACGCCCGCCGACCTGGCGCCGCTGCTGACCCGCGTGATCGAGGCGCCGCGCCGGCTGCCGCGCGCGGCGATGGAGGCGCTGGCGGTGATCGCCTGGCACCAGCCCGTCACCCGTGCCGACATCGAGGAAATTCGCGGTGCCAGCCTGTCCCAGCCCAGCCTGGATGCGCTGCTGGATGCCGGGCTGGTGGCGCCGCGCGGCCATCGGGAAGCGCCGGGGCGCCCGACATTGTGGGGCACCACGGCGCGCTTCCTGGAACAGTTCAACCTCACCTCGCTGCGCGACCTGCCGCGGCGCGAGGAGCTGGTGAGCGCGGAGCAGGCGCCGCTGCCCTTTCCCGGCGGCGACCCCAGGCGATGAGCATCCGCTTCGAAGGCATCCACCACGCCTATCCGGAACGTGGTCCGGTGTTGCGCGGCCTGGATCTGGCGGCGCGCCCCGGCGAGATTGTGTGCCTGCTCGGCCCCTCGGGCTGTGGCAAGACCACGTTGCTGCGCCTGGCCTCGGGGCTGGAACCGCTGCAGGCCGGCCGGATCACGCTGGGCGATCGGGTGATCGCCGAGCCGGGCCGGGAAGTACCGCCCGAGGCCCGGGGCATCGGCTTCGTGTTCCAGGATTACGCGCTGTTCCCGCATCTGACCGTGGCCGACAATGTGGCCTTCGGCCTGCGCGCCATCCCGCGAGGGCAGCGCAAATGGCGGATCATGGATGCGCTGGCGCGCGTCGGGCTGGAGGCTTTCGCCGAAGCCTGGCCGCACATGCTCTCGGGCGGCCAGCAGCAGCGCGTGGCGCTGGCCCGCGCGCTGGCGCCGCGGCCCAGCCTGCTGTTGCTGGACGAGGCCTTCGCCAGCCTGGATGCGCGGCTGCGCGAACAGGTGCGCGACGATACGCTGCATGTGTTGCAGGAAGCCGGCATCGCCACCCTGCTGGTGACGCATGATGCCGAGGAAGCCATGTTCATGGCGGATCGCATCGCCCTGATGAATGCCGGCCGCATCGAGCAGCTGGGCACGCCGGCCGAGCTGTATCTGAACCCGGCCAGCCGCTTCGTCGCCACCTTCCTGGGCGAGGTGAACCGGCTGCCGGTGCGCGGCGAGGGCGGTGAGCCCAGCACCGCGCTCGGCCCCGCCCCGTGGTTGGCCACCAATGCGCCGGGCCCGCGCGAAGTCCTGTTGCGCCCCGAGGGGTTGAAGCTGCTGCCCGCGGATGCCCCGGGCACACCGGCCGAGGTGGAAGCCTGCCGGCTGCTGGGCGCCACCACGCTGGTGCATGTGGCGGTCGCCGACGGGCAGGGCGGGCTGCTGCACCTGCATGCGCGGCTGCCGCCAGGCATTTGGCTCAATCGCGGCGATCGCGTGTCGGTGGCGATGGACCCGGACCGGGCCTTCGTCTTCCCGGTCGAGGATGGCTGATGGGTGGGCGCGGATTGGCGTCGCGCGGCGATCCTGCTAACGGGTCAAAGCCGCGGCCGGGCATTCGGCCGCCGGGCGGAAACGGGGTTTCATGTTCGGTCTGGACTGGTCTGAGCTCGCGCTGATCGCGGTGGTCGCGGTGGTCATCATCGGCCCCAAGGACCTGCCGGAGGCGGTGCGTGGCGTGGCGCGCTTCGTGCAAAAGCTGCGCCGCATGGCCGGCGAGTTCCAGGGCCAGGTCGATGAGGTGGTGCGCGAGGCGAACCTCGGGGACGTGCGCAACCAGATCAACGATATCCGCAATTTCGACTTCAAGTCGGTGGTCGAGAAGGAAATCGACAAGGACGGCACGCTGCGCAAGGGCTTTGCCGAGGATCCGCTGAAGGACGCGTTCAGCCCCGGCGGCAGCGGCGCCACGGTCACCCCGCCGCCGCCGGCCTGGAGCCCGCCCACCCCGCCCGCCGACGCCCCCGCCTTTGTGCCGCCCGGCACGACGCCACCGCTGGTCACCACCCCACCACCCGCGCCG
>Ga0247843_1001241_pt1 | contig 53437 bp, 58 predicted proteins | sample LaCruzMarch2017__FD_192420 | JGI IMG/M metagenome (GOLD analysis project Ga0247843, IMG submission 192420) | Freshwater microbial communities from meromictic Lake La Cruz, Castile-La Mancha, Spain - LaCruzMarch2017_8m | ecosystem: Environmental > Aquatic > Freshwater > Lake | place: Spain...
GCTTCGTGCAGCTGCGGGCCAACAACGCCGCCGGGGCGAGTGCGAATTCCACCACGCAAGTGAATCAGCTCCAATCCGTCGCGGCGGGGGCCACAAAATATGTCAGCCTGGCCTCGGCCCCCTCGGCGCAGACGGTGGCGGGGATTTTTGGATCGGCGAACGAGTCGGGATTGGCGGCAGGAGCCACCGACAGCGTCGCCACGACGATCCTGCTCCTGAACAGCAACGGATCCACCGCCAACACGATCTTTTACAATACGAGCGTAAGTGCTTGGCGCGAGGGGCCTACCCTCATGGGCACCACCGCCATCGCGGCAGGCAAGGCGTTTATCCTGAAAAATAACACGGGATCAACGGATTATTTCCTGCTGGTCGGCACGCCGCGCGACTCGCAACCAGCGGTCTCGCTCAACTCGGCGGGCGCCCACACCCTCCTCACCACCGGGCGCACCAGCAATACCACGCTCACCGATCTCAACCTGAACCCCGGCACGGGCGCGGGGCAATTCAAAGCGGCCACCAAACCCTCGGCTGGCGACCGCCTCATCGTGCCCCCGGTGATCTCCACCGACCCGACCATCACCTACTGGTATCGCAGCGCGGACAACAAGTGGTATGACGGCCTTAGAGAAGTGCCCTCGGCCACCATCCCAGCGGGCCAAGGCTTCTTCATCAAACGCGCCGGCGACTCGACCTTCAGCACATGGACAATGCCGGCGGAGTAAACCCGATTATTTAGACAGGATGACAGGATGACAGGATTAGCAGGATTAGCAGGATTAGCAGGATTAGCAGGATTAGCAGGATTAACAGGAGGGGGAGAAGGGGTAGGGTTAGACAAAATTAACAGAATTATACAAATTACAAAAACTTAATAATTACAAACTTAAAACTTAAAACTCAATTAGACAGGATGACAGGATTAGCAGGAACTTTTAGACAGACCCGGAGCGAAGCGGAGAGCGACAAACCAAGTTTGCCCGAAGGGTGAGCATAGCGAATCAATTAACAAAATTATCAAAATTTAGAACTTTTACTGGCGAACCAAAGAAATAAGCCACCAAACTTCCAAAAAACCGCACGATCAATACTAAGCAGAAAGCACGGAGCAATAAACCAACACCCACCCATCCTGTAAATCCTGTCAAAACCCAATTCTGTCACTTCTGTTATTCTGTCAAAAAAAGCCATTTACCTCTCCTGTAAATCCTGTCCTCCTGTCTAAAAATTCCCCCGATTCTGTCAAAACATCTTATAAATTTATTCTAAAAAACATCTTATGAAAATTAAAAAACCAAGTTCCCCCCGGATCTTGGTCGGTATCGCGCTCATGGCGACCGGATTGGCGTCGGTGTTTGCGGCGGGCGAAAGCGTAACGATCGACGTCATCGGAGGCGGAGGACTCAGTCCGTATTTTTCCGATTCCGCTGGCACTGCGCAGGATGGGTGGACGATTCGAGTGGGATCCTTCGTGTCCTCCAACCAGAGCACGGTGGAGGCGCTGGGCTACAATCTTCTCTGGGTCAACAACCAGTTCACCCTATTTGGCAACGGCACCACGGAAACCTTGCTGGATCAGGCGGGATCCTTCGATCCCTCGCCGAACCTCACGAACAGCAGTGACGCCCTCAAGGGCCAGCAGGCTTGGCTTGTTTACTCCGATAGCTCCGCGCTCACAGCCGCCACATCCTACGGGGTCGCGTCGAGCAGCTCCGCGGACTGGACGATCCCAAATGCCTCCCCTTGGACCACCCTGATTGCTACAAGCGAACTCACCGTGGCCGCATATGGAACCTTCACAGGCAACACCTCGAGCGACTCGGTGCGCACAGCGGCGACACCCGTGGGGTCGCTCTATTGGGACAGCAATGGCGGGGCCGGCCGAGGAGGGAGCGGCACTTGGAGCAGTTCGGTGGCCGATACCGAGTGGACCACCAACTCGAGCGGAGTGGCTGCCGACGGCACCTACGCCTGGGGCAGCACCAGCGGGTCGGCCTACTACGCCGGCGCGGGCCTGACAGCCAACTTTGGCGGCGACGCAGGCACCGTCTCTGTGAGCGGCACGGTGGAAACCCGTCACGGCATCCGCATCGAGGCGGCCTACACGATCTCAAGCGGCACGGTCTCTCTTGCAGGTGCCAATGCCACAGCCAACACAGTGGAAGTCACGACTGGCAACACCGGCACTGTCACTGCGGCTCTGAGCGGCTCGAACGGCCTCACCAAATCCGGCGAGGGCACCCTGGTTCTGCAGGCCGACAACTCCGCCCTCACGGGAGCCGTGGCGGTAACCAACGGCACGCTTCAAGCCAACGCCACCAACGCGCTCGGCGGAGCCACATCGGTGACAGTCTCCACAGGAGGCTCGTTCCTCATTTCGGAAGATAATGCCGTCAATAACTCGGCCTCTGTCACCTTGGCCGGGGGGACTCTGGCGATGGGCGGCACAACCACCGACACCGTCGGCACGCTCACCCTCACCGCCAACTCGATCATCGACCTCGGCACCTTCTCTGGAAACCTCATCTTCGCCAACAGCAGCGCCATCAACTGGACGGGTGGCACGATGCTCTCGATCTGGAACTGGAACGGCACGAACATGTATGGCACCAGCTATGGAGCGGGCGATCGACACATCTTCGTCGGCAACAGCTCGGCCGGCCTCACGCAAAACCAACTCAACAGCATCAGCTTCTACAGTGACTCAGGAAATTCGTTCATCGGCACCGGCTTCATTGACTCGACCGGCGAAATCGGCGCGGTTCCAGAACCTGAAGCCATCATCACAGCAACCGTCCTGCTGGCAGGCATCGGAGTCTACTGGCTGCGCCGCCGGAGGGCGAATGCTGCGGCCCTCAGAGCTTGGGACGAGCTCGCGATGCCCCCTCGGGAGTCTTAACGGCTCTTGTGGTGGAAAGTTGCGTGCGGGTTTTGAATCCATGGCCGACCCAATGGAGAAGCCCGTAGCCAAACTCCCTCAGAAAACCGAGAAGCCAGGCAGGGTTGTGCGTCACCGCGCTAGGCAGCACCTTGAAGAATCCGAACACATCGTATGCCTCGAGAGCACACATGGCCGATTGGATCGCTTGCCGCGAATGCCAATCTCGGAGGGAGAGCCTGTCCTCGGCAGCCCAAGAGGGATCAATGAGGTGCTTGCGGGCGATGGCGAGGTTTTCGGCTGTGAGGCGGCGGCTGAGGGAGTTGCCGGCATTCATGGTGCGGGAGCCTTCGTGCCAACGGTAGCGGTAGGTGGGGACTTCGATTGTGGCTGCGAGGGGCTGGAGGGCGGTGAGCTTGAGGAGGAAGTCGCGGTCGGAGGCGAGGGAATAGGCGAGGTCGAAGGGGCCGGCTTTTTTGAAGAGGCTCTTACGGATGGCGCGGGCGTTGAGCATGGGCTCGCCGAGGGCGATCTTTTCGACGGTGAGTGCCTTGTCGGAATCCGAGGTGCGCTGCCAACGGGTCTCCCAGAGGTTCTCGCCGACTTGATGCACGGCTTCAGCGGAACCCGTGAGAATCTCGGCGGCGGGATTTTTTTCCAGGGCTGCTTGGAATGCGGCCAGAGTGCCTTCAGGCAGCCAGTCGTCGGCTTGCAGAAAGATGAGCCATTCGCCCCGCGCGAAGAAGGCGCCACGATTCATGGCGTCGTAGAGACCGCGGTCGCGTCCACTGTGGACGGTCAGGTGCGGAAACGAGTGGGCGATCTCGAGCGTTCTGTCGGACGAGCAGCCGTCCATGATCAAGTGCTCGCACTCGATCCCCTGCCCCATGGCGCTGCATACGGCGTCCTCAAGGGTCGCGGAGGCGTTGAGCGTGGGGGTGATGATGGTGAAAAGCGGGGCGGCGGGTGGGGCCATGAAATTTAGGAGATGGATCTACCAAAATGAGGAGATGATCCTAACAAGTTGATTTTCGTTTTTTAATGAGAAGAGGGCGTTATGCCATCCACGCGGTGGCGGATTTTGAAGACTTCGCGGGCCATGCGGGTGGAGTCGCGGAGGAGGCTGACCTTACTGCCGGGGATGTCGGACCAATCGACGGGAAACTCGAGCGTGCGGCAGCCGAATTTTTGGAGGAGGAGGCAAAGCTCGACATCGAAAGCGAAGCCGACGCTTTGCTGGTGGGGGCGGATTTTTTTGAAGGCGGAGCAGCGTAGGATTTTTAGTCCGCATTGCGTGTCGTAGGCGGGCACGCAGCCAACGATCGAGACGAGAGTGGCGAAGACGCGGCCGGAGAGATGGCGCTTGAGCGAGCGCTCGACGGTGCGACCGAGCATTTTGACGCGACTGGCGAAAAGGGCCTCGGCTGTGGCGGCCTCATGCGAGCGGAAAAAACTCTCCGCACGCAGGATTTCAGCGGCACTCACGGCGCCGTCGGCATCGGCAAAGGCGAGGAGGTCGGCATCCCCCGATTGATCCCATCCGCGCAGGACGGCACCGCCTTTTCCCGTATTGCAAGGAGTGAAGAGCGGATCCAAAAAAACAGGCCCACTGCCTGGTTGTTTCTGCTGCACGGCGTGGATCAATGCCGCCAAGCGCTCGCGCTCATGCGGAGTCGAGCCGTCATCCGAGACGAGAATGGAAAACCGCTCCGGCAGGCCGCGCTGCATGGCATCGAGAAAGGATTCGAGACGCGCGGTGTCGTTGTAATGAGGAATGACGAGATGGGTTTTCAAGGCGCTCGAAAAAATTAACCACAGATGGCAGCGAGATCACAGAGGGAAAAACGCGTGGAGGTTGGTTGCTCTGGACTAATGGTGCGCGCGTCCTATGGGAACATAAAAAAGTCCCGGGAAGCACGCACGCCCTCGGGCGTTCCGCCAAGCACCCGCGGGGCTACTCGAGAAAAATGTGACCGAAGGCCGTTGGACCCGCTACAGGTCTGGCGCAGGGCGCACCCGAGGCGGGCGCGCTCCTCAGGACCAGATCGCGGCAAAGCCTTGGAAGGCTGCCCGGCCATGGTGAGGAGCGGCAGATCGTCCGATTTCCAGTAATTGCCAAGCGTGAGTTTGCTGGAGGGTGAAACAAGCGCCACGGCCGCGTGCAGGAGCGACCAGAATGTCATCCCCAGCGAATAGCCCTCCAAAAAACGCAGAGCACACACCGGCCCGCGGCCCGCGGCCCGCGGCCCGCGGCAGGCAGAGCAGGCAGAGCAGGCAGAGGCCAAGACACAAAAACGCAGCCCCCACGACATCCACATACGCGATCTGCAGCAACCGAATCGCCGCTAGATTGAAGGCCCAGGCAAACGCGGCGAACCAGCCCGCCGCCATCCCGTAGCGCCGCGAGAAAAGCACAAAGAGCGCCACGCAACACGCCCCCGCCAATGCATAGCGAGGAGCCACGAAGCCAACCTCCGAACCAAGCAGCGAAAATGCCAGCGCATCCGGCGCGATCCCGCTGAACCGAACCGCATAATAAGTGAGCCCCACCCGGTCCAGCAGCTCCCGAAAATGCATCGCATAGCCGAGATAGAAAACGCCATCGGTGAAATTTTGCAGCATCAGCCACGGCAGGCCGAAACCCACTTCACCAGCCACGGCAAAAGACACACCAGCGCGCAGGCGGCAGGGAACGGAGGGAAAGCACTAAAAAGTGCGATTCGCATGTTTTTAAGCATTACATTTAATTAACTTAAATAAACGTAAGGCCACAGGTTTTGCGATGGCGCCAAAGAGAAAACACGACAGGAGAAAAAGCAGCGAAGCCACGGCTTGCTTCAACAAAAAGTTGCGTAAACAAGCCTCTCCCGAAAAAAACATCCAATAGGAATAGAAAAAAAGCAGGCCTATCCAGATACGGGCTCCAGCGCGAAGCGTCGCATTTAGGCCAGATGCCAACTCGAGCGCTGCAGGAACAGCGAAGAACAGGAAGATCAGTTTATAATCGAACTGCACGCCACTCAAAACAAGAAGTCCGAAGATAGGAACGCCTATCCAGGCCGCAAAGGAAGCTCTTTCCTGACACACTGGTTCCGAAACATCAGCGCGGACTAACCCTAAAATGCCGAGACAGCCTCCACCAATCAGCAATGCTATTTTGAAAAGAATAGCCCACTCGGGTCTTCCAAGCTGATTAGGGACTACCGCCGAGCCAAAAGCGCACGAAACATTGCTAGAAAGAGATCCAAAAATAAAAGGCAGCCAATCTTGAATAAAAAACAAATAGGCCCCAAAGCACGCCAATCCAGCCAGCGCTGCAAAGACTCCCCGACCACTTCTTGCAAAAACAGCGGCGACACCAGCGATGGGAAAAAGTTTAAAAGTTGCCGCCAAGACAATCAATCCACCTGCCAGAAAAGCATAGGACCGAACTGCCACAGAAAGAGAAAGAAAGAAAAATACCAGAATATCAAAATTCCCTCTTTCACAAGCGAAAACAGAAACAGGCGAGCAGAGCAGGGCAATCCAAATGCAAGCACATCCCTTTGAACAAAATCCAGCAAGCCAGGTTGCTGAGAGCGCAAATGCCGCCCCAAGTAAAATTCCATAAATAAAAACAGTCTCCTTGCCCAGGCCCAGCCACCCAAATCCAAAATAAAGAGGCGGATAGTTCATTTGGAGAATCCGCCCCTCCTCGTCGGTTGGAGGTTGAAGATATGGATCACGACCAGCCATACTTTCATCACACCATAGGCCAACCAGCTGGGCATCGCTGAAACTTTGCTCCAAAGCTGGCACTCCGAGATGAACAAGCCATTCGCTGACAGGCTTCCCAGTGAAATGGCTTAAAGAAAACAAGCCGATCCAATAAAGAGCCACGCCGAGAGGAATGAGCCAAGAGTAGTTTTTTGAAGAATAAGCGGCGGCCTTCATTTCAGGAATCGGCTCTTGGGGTGGAGGATATGCATAGGCTTTTTCAAACCCGGTCGTGATGCGCGAACCCCGCGATGTGAAGTTGCTGGTCTTTTCCCATGAGCATGTGCAGCGGAGCGCCTCCGTAGTAGGACGCCCAGAGGGTGAATGTGCTCGGGGGGCCAATCAAAAAATTGCAAGCCGCAAGGGCATAAAGGTCGGTGATCGGCGCGCCGGGGCCGGCGCTCGCGCTCACGCCCGGCAGGCGAAGGAGATCATCCACACTCTCGTTTGAGCAGATCAGGAAGCCCACTTTCTTTCCCGGCCAGAGTGCGTTTGCCGCCTTGAGCCAGTCCGAATAGGCATCCAAGCCATAGAAAAATTTCCCGCCCAGCCAATTCGCATAGTCCCCGCGCCGCACATGCAAACCGACCAGAACATCGCATCCGCTCCTGGCCTGGGCGATATGCCGCTCCACCTCGGCGCGAATGCCCGCATAAGGCGTGAACAGCCTTAGCACTTCGTCCCTCCTCGACTTAAGAGCCGCATGCGCACGGAATTTCCAGCCCTTCGCGACAACAAGGCGATGACGCGAGAGGAGTCTTTGAAACTCCTCGCCACAGAGGTCGTAGTCCTCCTCACTGCCATCGTGCGAAGCGGCGATATCCAACACGGCGCACCCACCCGCAGCCCACAAAGGATGAAAAGGGCGGGATGTCAGAGCATCGATTGTGCGGCAAAACAAAAGACGCCAGCGCGCCATGGGCAGCGCCTGCCCCGGACGACAGAAAAAATCCTCCGCCAGCGCGGGAAAAAACTCCGCATAAGGCCCGAGCGCCGGATTCAGAACTGCAAACCCCATTTCCCAAGACGCCGCCTGAAAAGCCGCCGCCTGAAAAATACGATTTCCCAACTGCCCCTCCGGCCGCGCCACCAAGACCTTGGCAAGCCGAGGCCCAGGGGCGGAGTCATTCATCGGTTGTTTACTCACAGGAATGAGGTTTATCAAAGCAGCTTGTTTTGGAAAAACAAAACGACCGCAATGAGCGGCCGTTTCGTTAGAAAAATCTGGAAAAAAGTAAGGCGGTTTCACTCCTGCACGCGATAATCCCCCCGAGAGAAATATTTCTCCAGCCAGACATAGAGGCAGATAAACAGATAGCGGCTGCCCATTTCCTTGATCTTAAGTTTCGCCTCGCCAGTGCGGCGGTTGCGCCAGGGGATGGGGATGACGGTGAAGGAAAATCCTCGGACGATGGCTTTGAGAGGAAGCTCGACCGTGATGTTGAAGTGCGGCGAGAGGATCGGGCGTATGCCATCGATCACGGTTTTGCGGTAGGCTTTGAAGGCATTCGTCGTATCGTTGAGGCCGTGGTTGAAAAGGATTCGCACGAACGCATTTGCCAAACGGTTTACGAGGAGTTTGACCGATGGATAATCGATGACGCCGCCGCCCTTCATGAAGCGGCTGCCGAAGACGCAGTCGTAGCCTTCGTTCAGCTTGTGCCAGTAGCGCACCACATCGCGGCAATCATCGGATTCGTCGGCCATCATGATGACAAGCGCATCGCCATTGGCGGCTTCCAATCCGTAGGTGATGGCGCGGCCGAAGCCGTTCAGGGCTTTATTTTGCACCGGAGCCAGCGTCGGAACCCGCTCACGCACCTCCTGGAGAATGGCCCAGGTGCGGTCCTTGCTGCCATCATCCACCACCACGATTTCATGAGGCACGCCGTGCAGTTTGAGCTCCAAATGCAGGTGCTCGACCGTGCTTGCGATGCACCCCTCCTCGTCCCGCGCAGGGATGACGATGGAGAGCAATTCCAGACTCGGCTTATTGTTCATTTTAAAAATTGCCCCATGTTTATCCAAAAATCCGGTAAATCGCCAAGCGCGCCAGCGAATCCACTCCAGCCCGCACGCGCTGGGCCAGCGAGCGCCGGGAAGCGGCTGAGCCCGGAGCATAGCGTTTTGCGATCTCCAGAAACTCCGCATACGAGTCACCTTGGAGCGTGAAGGATGCCGCACCACGATGGATTCGGAATCCGCAAAGAGCCTCCCGCAGGATGACGCAAGCACCATTTTGGATCAATTGGAACCACATATCGACATCCACCCAATACCGTAGGCTTGCATCGTAACCTCCACGCGCCAGCATGCTTTCACGCCGCGCCAAACCGGTCACAGGCTCTCCAAGGGGATTGTAGGCACGGCGAGCACAATCGATAATGATGTCATTTCCGAAATGGCACCCCTCGCTCCAATGGCGCCGCTTGGAAAAAAGACGGGCGCTCCGGGCTGAGTAAAGATTCGTAGCCGATACACACAGACTCGCCGTGGGATTGCCTTGGAGCGCCTCCACCTGTTTCTTCAGACAATTTGTTTCCAAAAGGTCATCCTGACCCATCATTTTCACAAATTCCCCATTCGCAGCGATCAAGCACGAGTTCCAATTTCCCACCATGCCAAGGTTCGCCGTATTCCGGGCGATGTTCCATTCCACTTCCGGAAACTCCCGGGCCACGGACTCCACAAGCTCCAGCGAGCCATCCTTGGATCCATCGTCGCGCACCACCACCTCCAACCCCACGCCCTCCTGCGCCGCCACAGACATCAGGCACTCCCGCAAATGAGCCGCCCCGTTGTAAACGGGGATGCAGACGGAAATCAATTTTCCTTCCATCGGTAAATCCTCACGCCCTCGATCTCATCAAGTAATTCGTAGTTTGAAGCGACAAAGTCCCGCACTTCGGGCACGACTTCGTGCCCATGCTCCTCGCGCTTCGTCATCATAACAAATTTCTCGGGCGCAACGGCATCCACAAAAACTTCGGGCCGGTTCCGCCTTAAATCCTCCAAATAACTCCCCAGAAAAAATGGACGCAAGGCATTGTCATTGAACAAGGCACTTGAAGTGCTCAAGTGAGTCGCCTGCACCAAGCCTGTTTCAGAATAGTAGGTTGGATTGTAACCCCATACACACAACCGCCCTTCACCTCCCGACGCTTGAAGAATTTTTTGTGCAATGCCCCCTGGCTTTTCCGCACTCCATTTCTCGGCTAGTCCGGCCCAGGAATTTGGTGATTGCCACCGCGCGAAAGCCATTGGGCCGATTCCAATCACCATCAACAACACCATGGCGGATATGCGCCAACCTATGAGTTTCATCGAAACCTTTCCTGCCAGCACCCCAACAAAAGCCATCGCAACAAGACCCATCGCCACAGGCAAAAACAAAAGATAATGCGGATAATTTCTCTGCGGTGCCGTGACCGTCCACACTGCCAAGCCCAGCAACAACAATGCATAGATTAAAAACCCCCACGCCCGCCAAGGCGCGGATTTGTTTCTTACCCACAGAAGTCCAAAAATTCCTCCCGCCGCCAAGACCAGCCAACCTCCCGAGAACCACAGAAAATCATCCGGCCTCATCGGAGGCTTCGCGAACAAAATCATGCCCAGCATTTTCACCATGGAGTTCCCGCGGTAACCCGACCCCTGATACGCCACAGCATTCTGGATATAACTCAACCAGAAATACTCCAACACCCCGTTTGCCGCAAAAAACCCCACCAATCCCGCAGGAACCAGCAACCCGGCGAGACACAACCCTCCCGTCCCCGCAAAACGCTCCCGCCAAGTCCGGCCATGGACAAAAACCCCGGCCACCAAAATCACCGAAGCCCCCACCGCCGCCATGGAAGCCTGTAATTTCGCAAACGGCACCATCGAAAAAACACATACTGCCAAGCACCCCAAGACTACCCTCCCCTTGAACTCCATGCCCCCGCGAAAAACCGCCCATGCCGTCAACGCCCACCCCGCCGCCAGCAACGCCATCGGCACATGCTCACTGGTGTAGTGCGTAAAATCCCAGAAATTCGTCAGTCCGAAAAAGACGCCCGGCAGAAGAGCCACGAATCTTGCAACGGGTTCCGAAAAAACCGCCCGCCCGGCAAAATACAATGCCACCAGTGCCACACAAATCATCCCCAGCCCCACCAACCGAGCACTGAAAAGCGTTGGCGAAGTTCCCGCCAACAAAGACGCCAATAGTGGATAAACATTCAGCGGACCACTGGAGCCCGCCTCCGCCGCCCGAAAAAACACCGAATCCAACACCAGCGCCCGCGCCGCAGCTACCAACTGATCCTCATCCGGATTAAACCCCCTCGGATAAAACAAACCCGGCCACCGTGCCGCCACCGCAAAAACACACAGCAAGAAAAGAAAAGAAGCAGTTCCAAGCCTCCCAGACTTGCCTGAAGACTCGGGCCATATCACCAACGCGACCAGCACAGCCAACAATCCAAAGCCAACCGCGTGGTAAAGCCCCACGGTGTCGGACCAATAAGTCCATGAATCAACCATTTTTTCTCTCTGCAAAAATCAAAGATGTTTCACTATCTTCCTTACTTTCTTTGACTAAAGAAAATCCCTTTGAAGATAGAATTCCCTTCACCACCTCAAGCGAAACCATAGATTCATGCACCTCGACCACAAGCCGTTCCACCATTCCTAGAAAGTCTTGTTCCTCTTCAAAAAATCTTTGCTCCGCACCCTCGATGTCGATTTTTAACAAACCGCAGCGCTCCCCGTTTGGAAACCTCTTGCGCCAAAGATCACCAACACACAATGCCGGCACCTTCACCAAGTCGCACTTGTCGCCTGCCAAAGACCTTTCTGTTGCCGTTTTCAACCCCGCGCCCACATCCGTCGGGGGCACCAATATTTCCACCTCGCCACCATCCAATCCTGCCCCGGCCGCCCCGGTAAAAATACTCATACCATCGAACCCATTTTTTTTCAGGAGCCTATCGACTTCCGGAATCAATGCTGGATTGGCCTCCACCAAAATTCCTTTAAGTTTGCGTCGGGACTTTTCCGCCAACCACACGCTAAAGAAACCTCGATTGCATCCAAGATCGACAAAAGTCTCGACTTGGGACAAAGCAAAAACCCCATCGTAAATTCCCCCTTTGAAAATTTCCTTCTCGACCAGCCAAGCTTCCAAGCTCGCCACAGGATATGTGTAGCTACCGAATGTTCCCTGCCTCGGAAACAACCGAAAAAAACAGTCCACAAAAAGATGGACTTTGAAAACCTTTAAGACTTCCCGAACAGCTTTGTTATTGATCATTTTTTACTAATAACACTGCCTTTTACTACCTTGCCCACAATAAAAAGCGGTCTTTTTTTCTGCTCCACAAACATTCGCCCTATGTATTCGCCGATCATTCCCAGCACAAAAAACTGGAGACTCGCCACAAGAAGAATAACCGCCATCAGGCTGGTCCAACCAGCCACCGCCGTTTTCCCCTGATAATGCCCTACAACCGAATAAATAATGCCGATCGCACAAAGCCCGGCGAAAACAAAACCCAAAATTGACGCAAATCGTAGGGGCTTAATCGAAAAGCTTGTTATACCATCCACCGCGATCTTGAAAAGTTTTGCAAGCGTGTATCCCGACTCTCCCGCAAAGCGTGCATCCCGGTGGTATTGCACCGCCACTTGACGGAAACCAAGCCAACTGATCATTCCCCTCAAAAACCGATGGTGTTCCGGCATTTCATTCACCAGATCCACCACCCGGCGGCTGATGAGTCGAAAATCTCCCGTATCCGGCGGAATCTCACAACCCGCCAAGGCGCTCAACAGGCGATAATAGGTTTTGTAGCACCATTTTTTCCAAAGCGGCACGCCCTTGCGGCTGAGGCGCTGACCATAGACATTATCCGCGCCCTCATCCATCAATCGCATCATTTCAGGCAGCAACTCTGGTGGATCCTGCAAATCCGAGTCAATAATGAGCACTCTCTCACCCCGCACATGAGCCAGACCTGCCGTGACAGCAAGCTGGTGACCATGGTTTCGTGAGAGCTGGAGCCCGACGATGCGCGAATCTTTTTCCGCCAGCCGACAAATCGCATCCCAAGTCCGATCTGGGGAGCCATCCTCCACCAGCACGATTTCATACGAACAGCCCCCCCCCTCGCAGACCAAGGTCAAGCGCCGGTGAAGCTCGTTCAACCCCGCCTCGTCGCGGTAGCACGGCACGAGCACGGATAAAAAAGGTTTTTTCAACTCCATACCGATTATTTCAAAACATGGATTTCTACAATCTTTTCCTCGACTAAAAAAACGCCCACTTCCACATGGAATTTTTACTTTGACTCTAAAGCCGCCAAAAAAATTTCCTCCCTCATCATACTAAACGTCGAGTCCGACTCTAAAAATGGGCCTAAATCCCGATGAATTGCGCCCCAGTCAGCCACCCGCACCAATTCAGAAACAGACCTCCTCCAATTTTCCGCATCAGCGCAAAACTTTGAGGGTTGCTGTTCCAACGCATTCTGCAAAAAAATGGTATTCGGCTCGACTTTTCTCCCCAAATACCAAAGCAAATCATACCAATCCCTTCCCTTTGTGTAGGAACGGGCCAAGACCGCCTGCAATTTTCCAGCCATCAAAGATGGCAAATCATGCAACCCCACGGCCATTAAGATGGGATTCGAAACCACTTGAACCGAAAAATCCGCGCCCTGCGGCGGATTGAGATCGAACTCCAATTTAATACCGACCTTCTGCGAAGACATTGGCGAGGCTCCGACCTCTTTCAGCACACCGGGAAACCTCACCCACAGCGAGCGAACTGCACCATGCGCTTTTCCGACGACCACTTCCGCATCACCAAAACCACGCGAATCCAAAAAACGCTCCAACTGCTGCGGGAAACCCTCCAAAAAAGGCACCCCGCCTCGACTCCGCGCACTAAAATCTAAATGCTCAGAAAACCTCTTGAGCCCATGCATCAACCGCAAGCATGTGCCCCCGATAAAAACCACCTCCCGAAACGCCTCAACCCCGTGCATGGCGGCCAAAATCTCCCACTGTAGCGATTCCCTCAGCAAATTCGCTGCCTTCGCCCCCCCGCCCCTCGCCGATTCGATAATCTGGCGTCTCATTCCATTTCTCCCATATCAAATTCCTTGTGCCACTCCAAAAAAGTTCCCAGAGCCCTCTCTACTCTGGGTGACCCGAATCCCAACACAAATTCGCGCAGCCAATGCTCCCGCAGACCCCCGATTTGCTGATACCGCATCTCACGATGTCTCTCCACCGTCCACTCCCCCCCAGCCAAATACCACTCATCACAAAGCGCCTTTTCGGGCACAGCAAGGAAAACATGTCTTCCATCCCATTCCACGCGCTCGTATCCTGAAAAAAATTTCAACTGCCTGTAGCTGAACCTCCCGAATGGCGTCTGCCAAAGCTTTGTGCGAGGCGACACCCGACACACACTTGTATACTCCCAGACAGCCTCGGGAATCATCCCATAGTGCCCCAAGGCCCAAAGCCCAGAGAGGTAACTCGGTGCGACAATCTCATTCGCCAACCCTGGTAATCCCGCACTGGTATCTCCAAATGCATAAAGCCCCTTGCGGATTTTCACCAACTTCCCCGCCTCACACCAGCGCGTCAACTGAAGCGACAGATAGCCAACCCCCAAATCTGGAAACATCTGACGCAAAAAAATCGTCGAAAAGCAGGAAACTCCCACCTTAGACCGAAAAACTTCAAATTTCACAAGCTCTATTTATCATATTTGATAAATAGAGCAAGCGTTTTTACGGAAATGCCTAATTCCGTCAACGCCTGCATTTGTTGAAAACTGTCATATTTCGACAGTTTCATGCAAGAAGAATCTACTGAACCCAGCTCTAAAATTTCAGGCCTTGTCACCGGTTCTCCAACACCCCAATGATTTTACCAACCACTAATCACAGTAAATCACACGAATAAAAGTAACGAGTTACAAATGGCTGGTAAAAAGTTCCAGCGGAAGTCAAGAATTACTATTAACCACAACCAAGCACCGGGCAGGTGCGCGGACCCAGGCGGCTGGGCGGCCGCGCGGGAGACTGCCAAGGCAGCCCGCAGGGTGAGACGCCTCAGGGAGGCGCGAATCAACAGCAACCGAAGGTTGGCCCGCAGGGCGAGATGAGTGGGAGCGAACAAGTCAAATTACCAAGATAGAAATCATGGGTTGATTCACTGCGCGAATGCTGAATCTGTTGTGGATAAGAGACTCGCAAGCCCACTTGCGGATGCTTTTTCACAACACATCCCCGCTTGGAGGCCAAGCGCAACCCCAAAATTTTCCAGAGATTCCTGAGCGAAACAGGGCCATTTGCGCAGCAGAATGGGCGATGGGGTTTCATAATCCAATGCAAGCTCGCTTGCGAAGGGATTTGAAAATCCATAGCAGCTTGGCTTGCCCAAGCACAGCCCTGCGCTTCTCTGCCTTCTCTTTTATCCGTGCCCATCCGAGCCATTTGACTCGGTCGTTCCCATTCCCTCGCCCTTCGGGCCAACCTTCGGTTGCTCTTTCTCGCACCTGCCCCCGTGCTCGATTGTGGTTAAGAATTGTCTCTCTTCTCTCGGCTGTGATTCCAAAAATGATTTTGGTGTCAATGATTTTGCCAGAAAAAAAATGCTTCATTCCGAATGTCGTATCATCCGCGGGATGCCCTCCTCCAGCCCGATCTCCGGCTCCCACCCCAGCTCCTCCCTCGCCTTGCCGTTTGCCAACACAACCCTTGGCAATAAGCCGATCGCCGCCCTTCCAAAGTCCGATTGCTCTAAGCGAACCTCCCGCCCAGTCACCCGCCCGATCAATGCCAAAACCTCGGCCACCGAATGCCCCACCCCCGCAGCGATATTAAAAACCCTGTGGTTTTCTGCCATGCCTGGACTGCCCAAGCCTTTCCCAAAAGCCCTCGCCACATCGTCCACATGCACATAATCCCGAACGGTTTCAAGCGGGCCAAACACCTTCACCGCCTGCCCCGCCAGCACCCGCGCCATGGCCACGCCGATGAGCCCCTGCCGCCGCTCCGCCGCCAGCAACTCCCCATACGCGTTGCTGATCCGCAATACCGTCGCCCGCAACCACCCCTGCTCGCACGCCGTCCGCAAATAGTTCTCCACCGCAAGCTTTTGAATACCGTAAGGATTCAGTGGCTGACAATGATCCGTCTCCCGAAAAGCGACGCCATCCGCCGGTTCCCTCCCATAGACAGCCCCTCCACTGCTCGCGAAAACAAAATGGCAAGGGCCATCCCCCCTGCGCCTACGCAAAGCCTCCAGCAAATTCAACCCCGGCGAAATATTCGCCACCAAGTCGCTCGGCCAGTGCCGGTCCGAGATCGCCGGCGAATTCGACTGTGCGAAATGCGCTACCGCATCCAACCCCTCGACAAACTCCGCACAATCCGCTTCGTTCATCAAATCCCCGGACATCCACTCCACTCCCGCATGCTCCAAATGACCCGCCACATGTCTCACTATGCACCGCACTCGCACATTGGGATTCTCGGATGTCCATAACCTCAAAAACCGCCCGCCAATAAGCCCGCTTGCACCAGTGATACCAATCGTCTTCATATTAGATTTTTTAACCGCGGATTACCAAGATAGACACGGATAGGGAGCCCAAAAAGCACGGGGTTGATTCGCTGCGCGAATGCTGGATTTGTTGTGGAAAAGACACTCGCAAGCTGGCTTGCGGATGCTTTTTCACAACACACCCCCGCTTGGAGACCAAGCGCAAACCGGTGTTTTTTCCGAAAGATTCTTGGGCGAAGCATCGCAGGGCCATTTGCGTAGCAAAATGCTCGATGGGGTTTCAGAACCCCATGCAAGCTCGCTTACGAAGGGATTTGAAGCACAGCACCAGTTTGGCTTGCCCAAGCACAGCCCTGCGTTTCTCCGCACATTCGTAAAAGTTCGTGCATTTTGTGGTTCCAAAAATGATTTGGCCTACCCCCTTCCGTGCCACTCCTCACCTTCACTCTCCCTTGTCACGCCGGAGCCGCGTAGCACGCAGTAGGACCATCTGTTACGAATACATGGGATGGCAGCCAAAAAGTATCCTCTAGAATTTTGAGAATTCCGCGCACCCTCATCTGTCCAAACCGGCCGCCAGAACGATGTTTTTCGCTTCGGCGACGAATTTCTCCAGATCCGATGTAAACCCGGATTTGCTGAAAAGAACGAAGCGGCAATCCTCCGCCGAGGGAAGGTTGTGGGTGATGACTTTCTCTTTCAGTTCCTGGAAAATGAAAACTCCCATTTTGTGATTTCCGACCACTTGCACTCCCCAAAGACAGTGAGTTCAAATTTCGCATTTACCGCCGCTACATCGATTTCATACGCACTTGACCACTGCCGCCCCAAGTTGGCGGCATGGAATTCAAGAGATCTTTCCCGAATCCACTGCCTGCACACCTCCTCGTAGCACTCCGCGATCAGCTTGCTGATGAGCGGTTCGATTTTCGAATACGCTGGCTCCGTTTCAGCAAATTCAAAGAAACTCAAGATACTCCAGCACTGGTTCCGCGTTTGGATCCTCTTGGAGCAGTTGCCTCGCTTCATTGTGCAGGATGCCATCCAGGTGCAACACCAACGCCGCCAAAGCCTCCTTGAAGATTCGGTAAGGTGATGCCAGGTGGAGCCCTGCGTTTCTCTGCCTTTGTTTATCCGTGTATATCTTGGTAATCCGTAGTTCCAAAAATGATTTTGCTGTCACAAATTTTGCCAGAAAAAAAACTTGTCCGACGCCCTTGTTACGGCGCGCCTTCGTGGCCAGGCCTTGGTTTCCGGCTAAAAAGAATATAGGCCTTCCCTTCGGGATCCGAAACACGCCCGATTTTAGCATACTCCTGATGTGAAGAGAGATAATCTAAAAGCATACCAGAAGTCTTCGCATTCGGCAAAAACTCATGCAGGCCCAATATTCCGGGCTCCGAGACCACCGCGAAATCAACACGGGAGGAACCCTGGTTCGAATCGAACATTTTGCGCACTTTTTCGATCGGTTCATAGGTAACGCCGAAAAAACGGAACCCCCTCTCACCCTTATCGGAAATCCACTGTAGCGTATGCGAAGAGACCGCCCCATAGGTGCTTACCAGGCAATAACGCCCCTCACCGGCATCGCGGTGTTGATCCAGAATTCCCATCACATCCCGGTTGACCGTCCGCAGGAATTCCCTGTGCCGCTCCGGACCGAAGGTGAACTCGATCTTTCGAATCGGCAGGCGGAAAGCCAGCAAAAAGGCCATTCCCAGCACGGCCAGAACGGTTCCTCCGAAGACAAATCTCTTCCAAAGACCCTTTCCCTGCCCGACCAACCACCCCAAAAATGCCGCACCCGAAAACAGAAGCAAGATTTGAAAGGTCAATCCAAAAAACGGATTCATGTGAGGGTTGATAACCAAGAAAAAGTAAGCCCATGCTGCCATTCCTGAGAGCCCGAGAAGGATTAGTGCCGATTTGTCAGTCCGCGCAAATTTCAGACCAGCGGCCAAGGCACATCCCCACAGCATGAGAGCTAATATCCAATGCCGCCCCAATCCCAGCCAGCCCCCATAGCCTGTTACATGGTAGGCGATCCGCTGACCCCACCCTTCGTTGAAATCCCATAAATGCGAGTCCGAGCCCAGCTGGTTCAAGATGAAATAATCGATGATCTTGCGCGCCGCCATCAGAAAATGCGGTCCCGCCACCAGCGCGCAGCCAGCGAAGAAAGGCCAAGCCCCGAGCACCCCATTCCAGACACCACGCCAACCATTTGTCCGGAAGCCCAAAAACAAACCCAAGAAAAACGGCCCACCACCCATCGCCAGCACATAAGGAAAAACCGGCGGCTTCGCCAGCATCGCCAACCCATAGCAGGCACCAGCCCATCCAGCCAGCCATGGGTTGGATGTCCTCAAAAACTGAAAATAAAGCAAGATTCCCCACACCGTCGCAATAGCACTCGGGTAATCCGGCCGAAATTCCTCAATCGTGTGATACGCCAACGGGGTGCAGAGGAAAAACAAAGCTCCTGCGGCAAACGATAAAACCCAAAAATCCCTCAACACATAAAAAATACCTGCCAGCAAAGCAAATAAAAGAACCGCATTCGACACATAAGGCGCCCAGTCATGAATCCCAAAAACGGCAAATGACAACATCGCTTGCAAACTATGCAAGGGAGCATGCGGCAGATTCAGAAAATATTGCTGAATAAAGTAAAGAGCGCTGTTATCGGTTAAGTCATGAAATCGCTTAAGCCCATCAATGTGCGATATGACATCTTCATAATCAAGTTCATACTGAAGTCGCCCCCTTGAGGATGAGTGGTTAATGACAATCGCCGTAAATAAAACCACAACCAAGGCAATAGCCCAATAAACTTTATTCCTGTTTTTCATTTTAAAGATATCAATGCCAAAAACCCCGCCCGCAGTGGAGTGCCCCCGAAATTTGATCCAGAAGTTATGAGAGGATTTGTTGGTGTTTCGGGTTGGTTTCGCTGTCTTGCGGAGCGTAGGCCTTAGGCCGAAGCGTAGCAAGACAGCGTGCCGCAAATTCCCCCGGGGTCATCCCCTCCAGCGAAGAATGCGGTCTGTGGTTGTTGTATTTTTCGCGGTGTTCCGCGCTTAGGACCTTCGCCTCCAGTTTGCTGGAAAAGAGTTCCACATTGAGGAACTCGTCCCTGAACCTGGCATTCAAGCTCTCCGTGTAGGAGTTTTGCCATGGCGCTCCGGGTTCGATGTAGAGCGTCTTGAAGCCCTGTGATTGCATCCATTCCCTGACCTCCCGGGCGACGAATTCCGGGCCGTTGTCGCTACGGATGAATTCCGGCGCTCCACGCTCCGCGACCAACTTTGCGAGGATGCCAAGCACTTCTCGTGCCCCCATGGCGTGTTCCACCTCCAAGCCAAGGCACTCGCGTGTGTATTCGTCGAGAACCGCCAGCCATTTCAATCGCCGCCCTCCTTCGGTTTGGTCGAAAACAAAATCGTAGCTCCATACATGATTCCTGCGACCAGCTCCCAACCGCTGGGTTCCTTGCTCGGTGCCTCCAAGCCGCCGCCGCTTGTGCGATTTGAGTGGCAACCGCAATCCCTCCCTCTTCCAAATCCGGTGCACCCGCTTGTGATTGACCTCCCAACCATTCCGGCGCAGATGACGCCAGACAGTGCGGCAACCAGCGCGCTTTTCCTTGGCAGACAACCTCAGGATTTCCTCCAGGAGCGCGTTGTCTTTGTCCAAGCGCTTCAGGTGGTAGCGTTGAGTGCTTCGGGGTTGTCTGGTAGCTCGGCAGGCCCGGCGCTTGCTCACATCGAGGCTTTGGCGCACATGGCGCCACTGCCTCGCGTTTCCGGGCCGGGCCTACCATTTTCCCTCCGCGATTTCCTTCAAGATCGCCTTGTCGAGCGTAAGGTCGGCCACGGCACGCTTCAGGCGCGCATTCTCTTTTTCCAGTTCCCTAAGCCACTTGAGAGCGTCCTTTTTAACACTTCCATAGAGACTCTTTCATTGCTGGCAGGTCGCCACGCTAACGCCAATGGCTCGCGCGGCAACCTCGACTCCTTTGCCTGCCGCGATCACCCCCTCGGCCTCACGCAGCTTTTTGATGATTTCCTCCGGTGTGTGTCTTTTCTTTTTCATGAGAGTTCCTGCGGCGCTCCGCGCCGCTACCTCTCATAACTTCTGGATCAGTTTTCGGGGAGCACTCCAGCAGGGCACGCCTCTGTGTCTCTCAAACCCGTCTTTCGTGAAATTTGGTGTCCTTCGTGGTTCCAAAAATGATTTTGCTAAAATAGAGTGTCGAGAGACGAGAGTCCAGCGTCGAGAGCTTTTGCCGCTTCTCACCTTCACTTTGACTCTTCCTTGTCACGCCGGATCTGCGCAGCGCGTAGGCGGAACGCCCCTCCACCAAAGTTTACTCTACCCGTTGTCTCACTTCATAGATTTCGACCTTTGAGACAGCAGTATCCGGCATTTTATTGCGGATCAGGATGTTTTCTACGGGCCGAGGCCCTGAAGATTCCAATACATACTCCACGGCCTTCGGCGTGGGCCAAGCCTCCACGGATGCCGTAACGCTTTCGCCGCCATTGGAATCCTTGAAAACAGAGCTTACTTCAACCCGACCCGCTACAACCCGGAGCTTAACTATTAAATGCGATTTATTTGACTTAGTTTTTAGAACTGGAAGAAGGGCATCAAAGTTCCAGCGGCGATCTGATGTGGTTACTATAACGGATTGCGTCCCGAACGATACAGCCGCATTTTTTGCAACTTGGATTGTCCTTAAGTCGAGAGGCATCCATGAGGAAATATCCGGCGTTTTAACTTTAAGCCTTTGCACGAAGATATTTTCTCTTCCAAGACGCTGGATATTTGCCTGCGCAGTATCAAAGGACAAACCAGCATTGGAGAGAGAGTCAACCGCGCGATTCAGACGAGCCGCATCCGTATCGAGAAGGACTATATCCTGCCCTCCAGTAGCCTTGATCGCAGCAGCGTCTGCGGCAGTCGCATTTGGATAAGTCGAAAATCCACTTTGTCCCGGCAGGAGGCTGAAAGTGTGGAGAAAAAAAGATTGGAGCATCTTCAAGCTGGTATTGCCATCGGGATACCAGAATCTCACTACCTCTCCACCTGAGGCGGGCGGCAAGGAATCCCTTATCTTTTCGGCAATAGCTGGGAGCTTTTTATCAAACGAGCTGCCGAGTTTGACATCCGCCAAAAACTGCCTGAAAAAACCAGTCGCCAGCGTTAGGTAAGAGAAAAACAACAAACAGAAAATGAATGTCGTCTGTTGAAATGCTCTACGAAAAAAATAGAGACTGCAGCCGAGCACGGCTACGGCACAAAGTGAGAATGTAATCGACCAAGGCCATTTCGACTGGGCCTTCAAGATCATGGGCCCCGCTACAGCAGCGGCGGCACATAGCACAAAGGTCGAGTATTCTACGCTTGATTTAGTATGGCGAGCGGCATTTCCGGCAAAGGTGATGAGCGAAAAGAGAAAAACGGGAAGCAGAAAGGAAAAATAAAAAGGCATGGAGAGCGCATAAGCACCACCAATCAAATCGCCCGCCAAGAAGAATGCTGTGGAAAGAAGCAGCGCGCCAAATGCCCCACGGCCAAAGCAATCCAGTTTTTTCCAAGAGACCAGTGCCCACGCCAAGAAAGGAAAGGGTGCAAGCCACAGCGGCGTTTCGGAGAGCGCTGTAGCAAATGGCTTTTTCCAAAGATTCGTATCGCCGCCCGACATCTTGCGCATGAGTTCCAGCGTGGGTTGCCAAAATGCCCCGATGCCACAATTCACAGCATACCAATAATAGGCCAAAGCAAGCGTGAGCAGAAAGCCACCGAGGAGCCATGGAAGTTGGTTGACGAAAAGAAGCCAGCGATCTCCCCATCGCGCTCCAACAACCAACGGCACAAGACACCCCGCAAGGATCACAAGATACAAATGGCTGGTAACGGAAAACGCCAGCAAAATGCCTGCGAAGAATGCCGCCGCACAACTTGTGCGGAACAAAAGAAGCAGGCACACTCCAAGGATCAGAAATGGAACCGCGCTCGAGTCAAGATAGGTCGTGCACCAGAGCCGGGCGGCCACTGGCTGGAAAGACCATAGGAGCGAAGCAAAAACACCGACAATGACACCAAAATAAAGCCGACAAACAAAAAAAAGCGCGCCGGAGAGCGCGCATGCCAGAACGAGCCTGAGAATGATAGGCCCCTCAACTGGACCAAAAAGATTGAAAGCAACCGCATCCGGAAAGATCGCCCCAAACCGCGATGCATAATAAATGAACCCATGCCGCAGAAAGAGTTCTTGAAACGACTGCGAATACGAAAGATAAAAAACCGAGTCCGTAAAGTTTGCAAATGCAAGCTCCGGAAGACGCAAAATCTTGCGTGAAACCAGAGGCAACAGCAGACAGGCGAGGAAAATCAAGACCTCGGACATTTTTCCGCACATGAGCCAAGCTAATTTTTTGCAAGCGTGATTTTTAACGCGCATGACCATTTATGTTGCAGCGGCGAATCCATGCCGTTGCAGTTGAAAAATCCCTCTTCTCTACTGGAACCTGATTTCGATAAATCGACACAGATCCCTTGGGTGCTTTAACTTCACCCAGCAATTCCCAGTTACTGCTGTTGCGAATGATGGCTTTCCAATCAGTAATCCCATTTGGTGTCACAATTTCTCCGGTAATTCCAGGAGATGGAACGACGAGGTAATCTGCATATTGCGGCAACTCCGGGCCAAGCGTTTGCTTCCGCCCGAAGATGGTTCCCATGTTGTAAAATTTCCAAGCCAATTCTTGCTTCAGAGCCTCCCAAGATATGGTGTTGCCATCCACCCAACCGTAGTTTGCGCACCAAATGACAGGTGCACGATTATCCTTCCAGTCCGCTGCCAAGACTTCCATCACTTGGCTTGGGCCATTTCGCCGCCATTCCAAGCCCATTTCCCCCTCCTCCTGAATGGTCCTATCAACATATTTGTGATAAGGAGCAACTTGAGTTGTTCTCCAACACAGCAAACCAAAGACAATCGAGCAAACCAAAGGCACGGTGTGCTTCAAACTCCTGCGAAACACAAAGGCACAGACGAGTGGAATGACGCTTGAGACAAAGCACGCAAGAAGGAACCAGCGGTTTATAATAGCCGGCAGCCACATAATCGAAAGAGCAAGAATAAATGTTGGCCATACCCAGATTGGTAAATGTGGATTCATTGATAGCGCGGCCAAAAAAGACAAAGCGGCGATCACTAAAAGCAATTGAAAAGTCATTCCAAACCACGGCTGATGCACCGCATTGACTGAAATTCCGGCAAATGCTCCGAGCATGAGAAAGGCAACGGCTACCCAACGAGGTTCTGGCGCGAATTTCCTTAATTTTGGAACAAATCGACAAAAGAGACCGATGCCAACCAACAACATCAAGAGAACATTAAGCCCTCCGAGATGCCAAACTCCGGAATAACCCAACCAGTGAAATGACCACTGTGCACCTTGCTGCTCATTCAGCTTGTAAAAATCCGACTCAAAAGCAACTCCCAGAATGTAGCCGAAGATGTCGGCCCGATAAATCCAGAAATGCGGAAGGCTCGGCAAAAGCACGAGGGTCCACAAAGCCGAGAGGCATAGACTTGCCTTAACCAATTTGGGCCCAAGCGGGTCAGGCGCCTGCGCCGACAAAGCTTGACCCTTGTCCACAAAAAACCTGCTCGCCAAGTAAACCATGGAGCACAGCCCAAGCATACCAAGCTGATAAGGAAACATCACCGGCTTCATCGCAAGGGCCAGTGCAAAACACAGCGCCGCTGCAAAAAACCACGCCGTGGAATGCGTTTTTCCCCATGCCCACTCAAGAGCACAAGCACAGCCAATGAAAAGCAATGCCGCCATGGTGACTTCGGAGCGAAAGTCGAAGACGACATGGAAACACACCGGCACGCCGAGAAATGCCGCCGCCCAGACCAGCTTCCATGCTATTGGCAAACCACGCGGCAACATCGATACAAACGCCCCCAGCACTCCAAAAAGAAACAACGCGTTAGCCCAATAAGGCACCGCTTCATGAATTCCAAACACCGCGAATAGCGCTGCTGTCCAGTAATAGTGTAAAAAAGAGTGGGGATTCCGAAGGCGATATTCATCCCAAGCCGCTCCAAATCCGCTATTCTGAAAATTCAGCAACCTCACCGCCCCCTCCACAAGACTATGGCTGTCATCATAGTCCGGCGGCATGGCCAGTTTGCCGAGCTGTTCACTCCACGAAACCACATGCCAAGTGAAGGCGACTGCAATTAACGCCAAGATAATCCAAATGAAATAATTCTTCACAGATTCAAATAACAACTCTCTTTCGGCGCTCACAGAGCGCCAGCTCTCTCAGCATCGGAAACCGGAAAATCCAAACGCAAATTCGGCCGCCCTGCAATATCCTTCAGCACCAAAGCGTTTCCATCCCAAGATTTCTCGGGAAAAACTTCTATCCACTTCTCCCAAGCATCCGCTCCATCGAATTCCGCCACTACCACCTTGCGATCCGCAAATCGCTCGCGAAACTTATTCATACCGCGCAATTGTTCCGGCGCCTCAGCCCCTGCATAAACCATTTCCCAAGAATCGGCAGCGCGCTTCCGCTGCATATAGTAAGCGATTGGCCAGAACGCAAACCAATCTGAGGAAATCAAAACTGGTTTACTTGATGGCGGTTGGCTTAATTGCCAATCTGTCAGCAACTCTGCCGCTGTTTTTTTGATTTGCGTGGTGGCAACCCGTGAATCCATACCGGCGTCTCCACCGCATTTTTTGAAATGCATGAAATATTTTTGATGAAAAAACGAAAGCATGAAGAGACAAAAAGTGATCCCTGCCCACCTGAGAGGAAAAAAATTTGATTTCAAATGGCACACGCATGCCGAATAAGCTAAGCCCAAAATCATGCAGCCAGGAATGAGTGACCATAGTGCGTAGCGATCAAACCAAACGGCTACCTTGCATGTTCCGTTCATTATGCCAAAAAGAAGCGTGCCAAGGGTGAACGCAAACAGGAGAACAACAACTTGCCGCTGAAAAACCGAACCGTTCTGCACAGAGCGAAAATTGCGGTAAAGCCCGAATACAAGCACGCCGATGGATGCAAAAAATATCCCACCCACTATCCAATCCACTTGGAACAATTCCCAAGGTTTGCCAATATTCAAAATCTGCGAGGCACGGGGTTCTGAACCTGGAATGAATCCGAAAGTGTTGATACCATTAAAGTTTCTTAACCATGCGACAAAAAATCGCGGCATATCCGAAACCCATGCCCAAGCATGAAAGCGAGCAGCTATTTCTGGCTGAATCCAAGGAGGTGCCTTCAAATACATTGCAAACCCCAAGAGCACGGAAATTAAAATTCCAGAAACGAAAAGCAGCGTCGCACGCACTCGCGTCCTTTCAGGGTGAAACCAACGCGCTATAAGGCTCAGCGCGATAAACAATCCTAAGAACGCCATAGTCGGGTGGACCAAAAAGCCGCAAAAAAGACTTAGACAAGCAGCCAACATCCAGAGCAGCAAAGAACGGCTTGAATCGCAAATAGCCATTGCAGAGTAAAAAATGAACACAGCGAAAAGCGGTATCTGGCTTGGTTCCCAGCCAAACCGAGAATAGGCAATCGCCATCGGCATCACGGCCACTAAAATGGTGGATGCCCATGCCATCGTTTCATTGAAGATTCTCCGACAAAGCAGAAAATTTGCGACCAATGTCAACACACCACTGAGCGCCGCCACAATCCTGACCGCCCACGCCGATGGTTCAAAGAAATAATGAACCCAGACAAGTGGCAAAAGAAAGAAGGGATTGGTGAAATTTCCCGAATTCGTTCTCCAATCCAAAGGAGCCCCGCTTGCGGCTTTGGCCGCCTTCCATCCAAGCCAAGCCTCATCTCCATTCAAGCCAGGAATTGTTTCCAGCCAAAGAAAACGGAAAACAACCGCCACAGCGAAAATAGCAAACATTAACGCGACAGCCAGTCGAGACTCAAATTGTTTATTCATACTGAAAACACCCCGGCGCTCACAGAGCGCCGCTACAAGACCGCTTCACCCCAAAGCAACTTTCGCCTCTTCAACCTTTACCTCCACCTATTTCCAAGATGAAAAAGTCCTTATTTTGCATGATTTCACGCATTCCCACACCCTCAAGTCGATTTTTCAATCCCTCTCCTTGGTCTACATAAGCACGCCGGTTGATCAAAACATGTCCAAACCCTTTGGCTACCAACTCATTTTTGACTTCAAGCGGCTTGTTGTCATCCAACTTGGCTTGCCAATCACTTCCTTTCCTACCTTTAACCGTTCCATAGCTGAATCGCAGATTTTTCGTGTGCAGATAGGGGCGGAAATGCTCGTAGTCACCCATTTCATGAACTGGCCCCATTTCGGGAAAAGCATGCACCGGAAACTGGAAAACCATAGCCCCCTCCGGCAAGCGCCTTTCCATCTCAGGAAAAAACGCACGATCAAGACGAAATCTTTCTATTGAATTTTGCCTCTGGTTTTTTTGCCAATCCGGGACTTCCGGAATTTGATCCCATAGACCCAAAGGCAATAAAATAAAGCACACACCCAGAAGAAGTGGCCATGACTTCACTCGCGATAGAAGCAGACCGAAGTAAAAAAGGCCAAAAGTTGCAAGAAAAACGGAATACCGGTTAGATGCTCGGAGCATTTGAAAGCCGAATGCACCTAAGAGATAATTGAGCCCACCAACTACAGAAAAAATAAAAACTACGAGTGAAAACCAAAACAGAAAATGTTGCTGCTTATTGCTTTGAGCGCTTGCGCGAATAAATCCCACTACAACTAACAATACAAGACCACAGGCTGCAAGAATTCCGATATACGCCGTTTGGCTCTCCCCCTGAATCTGAGGCGGTATTTTCCAGTGGTAGTCCTTGCCGCTAAAAAATTCCAAAAGTCCATAGCGGTGAGTGGATGGAAGGAGTAGGTCGGGCAGATAAAGACCAAATTTTATCATCCACCACAAATCACGCGAGACAGCCGATGGATTCGCCCCCTCAGTGAAACGAAAGTAAAAAGTGTCAGCATTTTGCAGGATAAAGCCGAGGCAGGCAGCAAAACCTACAAAAAGGCAAAAAAGAATTCCTTTAACAGAAAATCTTGCCAATTGACCAATTCCAACAAATGCCACAAGAATCAAAAACATCGCCCAATAGTAGGGATTGAAAAGACTGCACAAAAGTGCCACAAGACCCAATATTCCAACCTCCTTGGGTGAGCGCTTGGATCCATCCTCACCCCACAAGCGTGCTGCGCAAAGAATAAAAAGCGGAACGACAAAATAGAGCGTCAACATGACATGCTCCAGATTCCTAACAAATGCATATGGCAAAAGACCATATAACATAGCCAGCGTCGCCGATGGAAAGGGATGGACGCCAATGAGCACTGCACTGCAGTAAAATGCCAAGCCAGCAAAGCAAAGCGCGATACATACAAACCAGGAACTTGCTTGAATTAAACCCAGCCATGGACAAAGAATTGATGGCAGCCAGAAAACAAACTCACTGATCGGCACATCGCTCCACCAAGCTTCCCAAGGAGCATTGAGACGAGAAATTTTGATTGGCTCAAATGGTCGCACCCCACCTTCCTCAGCAGCTTTGATACTTGCAAGAACTGCAAGGGAATCTCCCTCATAACCGGGCGGTAAATTATCTTCCAGTGCATCTTTATAAAAGATAAAAAAGACAGAACAAATGACCGAGGCGATGCAGCAAATCAAGAGTAAATGGAGCGCAAGGCGCCACCGACAAAAAAAGAATTTCTGTTCTTCTTGAATCATTAATTTTTGATACAATTTCTACTTAATAAAATATATATCATATTTATCGATAGTTGTTCTTACGAGACATTTTTCCGATTTCGCAAGATACTTCATCGTGAGCCTCAGCTCGCTCTCTGGACAGGGGCGAGCGCTCCAATTCTGGATTTATAAAGACCACTGCAGTCAGCTTTAACCCATCAAGCATGGACGCTGGATTTTTTAGATCTGTAGTAAGATCTTCTTCGTCAACAGGAAGGATACAATACACCCAATTCGGTATATAAAGAGCTTTGCGCTTGGAATAAAAAGCCACCTCGGGAGAACAATCATCTCCCAATACCATAGTGGCCGAATTTTTTTGGGCGTGTTTTTTTGATAAACCAGCCCACATCTATTACGGGACTCCATTTGTAAGTTGTGGCAAGGTAATAAGTGCTTGAGTATGTGTGAATCTGACACACCAGGGTCAAAGTCATCATCAAGATGAGAGACCAGGTTGGAATTTTTTTTGCTAATTTCCGGCGGTCATAGACCGCCGCTAGAGCTTACGATTTCTGAGCTTCCTTTTTAAAAACCTCTTCAGCGAGAGCAGGTGCCCGGCTTTTACAAACGGCACTGGAATCCCTGCGGCCATCCGGGAAAGCACTTCGTGCTCCTCACGGAGCGTGGCATTCTGGCTCTCAAGAATTTCAATATAATCTTTTTGATCTTTTACAGCAGCTTCAAGATTTGCAAGCCACTCCAAAAGCGTAATCTTATTTTCCAAAATGGATCGCGACATCGCAAGCGCTGCCGCTCCTTCGGGCGGGGATATATGGCTTACTTCTTGAAGCAAAGTCAGAAACTTCTTCGCTGTCTCCGCTTGCTCATCAGCAGAAATCTCCCGCCCAGGTCCATGAGTTACAAATCGAGAACAGATTTTTTTGGTGATCCCCATCTTGACAAAAGGCGCGATCTTTGCACCAAGCGCTGCATCACCGTTGTGGCTGAATTCCGTTGGAAACCGATTGGCCTTTAATAGCGCAGTTCGGTAGAGATTCGATGCCGAGCTTCCCAAAATCGTGAATGGCAAAAAACATGTGAGCCAACGCAAAGTCTCGCCCCGGTCTGGCTGAAAAAAATCCGCATGCAAACTATCGGCAATTTCATGGATCGGCCAGCGAGCCACAGTAGGTGCTTCATCCACATCCACCATACGTGGAGGAGACAAGACAAGATCAATCGAGTTTTTGCTAGCTATTTCATAAAGATGCTCCAACCCCTCCGCAGATATGAAGTCCCCTACTGTCGAAAAATAGCAGAAGCTTGCCCTGGCTCGCTCAATGCCAAAGTTCCAAGCCTGATACAACCCCGGCGGCAGAGAATAAAACTCCACATGCGGCGCAGCCAGCCGCTCCCGCAAATAGTCCAAAGACCCGTCCGAAGAGCTATCTACTACCACCACCTGCTCCACTCGTTGCAGCCAAGACAGAATCGAATTTGTATGATCCTTCAGTTTGATACGATTATTTCGACATGGAAAAACTACTGTTATTGGAAGAGTAATTTTATTGTGGCTCTTCATTTTGTTAGAAACTTAGAAAAAACAAGTCTTGATTTCTTAGATTACCTGAAAGCTTATGTTATTAGTTTTCTGTTTTGCAATGCTTACCAAGCAAAAGTTCAGAAGTCTATTTATAAGGGTAAGCAGCTATGAGTAAATTTTTAAATACTCGAGAAAGAGAAATGATTTTGGTAATAATCCATTTATATATCATTATATAATACATTTTAATTTTTTCTGATAATGTTTTTTTATGTGATGGGGAATGCGTTAATGTGCTGATATACTTATCTCTTTCATGAATTTTAATACTCTGGATAAATATTTGATTTCTTAATTTTTTGAGACTTTTAAGTTCAGGTATTATTTTTTCATTATATCCTAAGATATTGATCCAATCGGCATTAAGCTCTTCAAATGCACTTCTAATCTCATCAGGTATGAGTAAGCCTCTATTTAATCCACCTTTACGAAAGAATTCGGGATTCTTTTTTTGGAGTTCCGAGAAATTGTTTGTCCATTTCTCTTGAATGTCTAATTTAGTAAAATTCGAAATTTTTTGAATAACTAATTCTGTATTTGAAATAATATCCTCATATTTAATTAACAAGGTATTATCCCTAATTAATGGATTCCAAGAATCCAAATGAGAACCCCATGAATGAAATGGAAAAACTGAACCCATCAAAAAATCCTCCCATTGACAGGGTTCTTTTATTACCTGTCTTTGATATGAGTAGAATGACTCTGTTGAATGCAATCCATTACGAACAATATAAATACACGGCGATTTGTCCTCTGGAGAATCATGAGTTTTTATTAAAAACAATTCTTCAGAAGAAAGGGCCCTGTTGTAAAACTCGGGCCAACTTCCAGAGTATATGCCCAGACCAATTTTATCGAAAGTCTTGTCATCACTTACATGGTTGATATAATTGTAGAAATTATTATATTTTTCGTAGCATACCTTATTAAAAACTTGTTTAAATAACTGCGAGGTTAATGTGTTGCCTGAACGAGGGTATGATGCAATCCAAATAATCATATTAGTCTAAATTTATTTTTTAATACAAGGAGATTGTTTCGATGGTTGAGATTTTTTATCACAGGTCTGATGTATTTTAAATGTTTGTTGCCTGCACAACTTGAATTTATTATTGCTTATGAGTTTTATTCACTGCTCTTGAGGTCTAAATGAAATAGACCCCACCCCTTTTTGGGGGGGGGGGGGGGGGTGAGCTGCTGAAAAAACAAGGGTCTTTCCTAGATTAGTCAGTCCTTAAAAACAACCCATCCTATTTATGGTTAATGTGCTAGGCACGATTCTTGCTGTGTTGGTTTGCAGGTAAAACCTGCCCATATCCACAAAAACCCTGCAATCCGAAACCATGCAACCCAGCCCCACCGACAAAGCGCAAATCTCCTTTCTGCTACCCGATCTGGAACGCCAACTCGATCCCCGCAATGCGCTTTTCCGTCTGGCTCGGGCGATGGACTGGAGTGTTTTTGAAAAAGAGTTCCGGCCTCTTTACTGCACGGAAGGGAGGCCCGCCTTGCCGATCCGGCGACTGGTGGGACTGCTGATGCTCAAGAGCCTGAGGAACCTCAGCGACGAGGAGGTCGTGGTGTTTTGGAGCGAAAAACCCTACGCGCAGGATTTCTGCGGGGAGAGGGAGATGCAGTGGGGCCTGCCATGCGATGCGAGCGAGTTGACGCACTTTCGCAAACGCATTGGCACCGCAGGAGCGGAGAAGATTTTGGCGGCAACGATCAAACTTCACGGCGAGCGGGCGAAGGAAAAGGAGGTTGTCGTGGACACGACGGTTCAAGAAAAGAACATCACTTTTCCAACGGATACGAAATTGGCAGCGAAGATCGTGCGAGGGGGAGTGAAAATGGCGGGGCGGCATGGGGTGAAGTTGAGGCAAAGTTTCGAGCGCACGGTGCCGAAGTTGCTGGCGGCGCAGAGGGGGCGGCGGACCAAGGGAGGAGCGGCGCGGGCGCGCAAGGCGGCTCGACGTTTGAAGACGATCGCCGGGCGGGTGGTGAGGCAACTGGATGCGGCGGTTCCCAAGGAAAGCCGGGACCGGCGCTGGGTGGAAACGGCAAAGAAAATCCTGAGCCAAAAGCGTTCCGACAGCAGGAAAATCTACTCGTTGCACGAACCAGAGGTTTACTGCATGTCCAAGGGCAAGGAGCACAAAAAGTATGAGTTTGGAGCGAAAGCCTCGGTGGTTGTGGGCAAGAATGGCGGGGTGATCCTGGGAGCCTATAGCCTGCCGGAAAACGACTACGACGGTCATGCTCTGGAGCCCACGCTCGAGCAGGTCGAGCGGGTGGCCGGCTACCGCCCAGCCGTAGCGATCGGCGACAAGGGGTTCCGAGGTCAATCCCATTGCGGGCAAACCGAGGTGGTCACACCTGGAAGAGGAAAGAAAACGCCAGTGCCTACGAGAAACGCAAAGCCAGAAAGAGGTTCCGCCGACGGGCCGCGATCGAACCACGGATCGGGCACCTCAAGAGTGACTTTCGACTGGATCGCAACTTCCTCAAAGGCCAAGTCGGTGATGCGATCAACCTGCTCCTGGCCGCCGCTGCCTCGAACCTGAGCCTCTGGATGAGGCAGGTTCTTTTGCGCCTTGTTTGGGCACTCCGCATATTCCAGGAAAAATACCAGGGTGCTCAATACCCCCTCCCAGCGTGAGGGGTTTTTCAGGGCCGACTAGATTAGTGGGGTGGAGACAAGGGTTTTGAGTAGGAGTTGGCAGAGGTTATAACGCCTGTGATTGAAGCGCCATCCGGTTTCTTTGAGTTGAAGAATAAGGCATGGGAACGAATGAAGTGAATTCCATCTCATAGGTGGAGTCTTGGATGAGATCGCTCTCGTGAGGCGAGACGAACAGGCGCTAAAAGTCAGCGAGAGTGCTTTGGCATCCACAAGAATCATAATTTTGATTTTTTTACGTCGCTTATGCCAAAACTGATTGAGTGCTACTTGTTAAACTGCCGGATTAATATATTTTTTATTAAATGTAATAAATCATTTTTATCAGGCGTTTGGGGAAATTCCAATCGATTAGGCCACGCTCTTCTCGGAGGCCAGCTAAAAGTGTAGTCATTTATTCTTTGGGGCATTTGACCATGGGAATGCCAAACGCGAATGTCACCGCTAATGGCATCACCAAATCCACGATAATTATACGATATAGACAGTGTAAATGGATTAAAACCAAGTGTATACATTGCTAAAGTGAAAAAAGGCTGGTCATTATTAAATTCGATATGCTTGAGAGCAAGTGATTCCCATTTTTTAAATACATTTTTAACTGCTGCACAGTTTTTAAAAAAAATAACGCCTGTGTTATATTGGAGTTGTCCCAATGTAGGAACTCCCTCTAATCTCATAATTTTATCAAACCCCCAAAATGCATCTAAACTATAATGGGGTGCAGGGCTCACTGCTATACCGTGTAAATCAGCCATTGTGAAGCCAAGCGATATGTCTTTTATAACCGCAGTGTCACTGTCTAGATAAAGGTATCTGTCGTAATTATCAGGGAGAAATTTAAAAATTTCGACTTTCCTTAATAGTCCAGACATCGAAAAATTAATTCTAATAATTTTGTTTACACATTTTTCAATTTCATCAAGTTGAGTATATTCATCTGTAATTAATATTATATCAGAATTTTTTAAAAAAGTTTTACTCGTGATAATGCAAGCGCGCACTTCACTTATACATTTCTCACCCCATGCAAGAAATACTACAGCATTACTATTCATATTGAATATATTACTCCAGTTGAGCAATCCACCGCCCCGCTATAAGATCATGTTTAGGAAAAATCTCTTTTACCGCATTCTTTAAGCCGGGCCATTCATAATCATCTCCTGCCATTATTCCAACTGTCTTCAATTTGGGCTTCCAAAGCAGAATATCCTGCTTTACCGCTTCATAGTTGTGCCCAGCATCAATGTATATGAAGTCTACCGACCCATCCGATATCTGATTGGCAGCCTCTCCGCTTGGCATGTTTATTTGCTGAACTATTGGGTCATCAAAAAATCGTAATTTGAATAGGGTCTTGTCCAGTTTAGAGGGGAAAATGGCGAGTTTGCGTTAGCAATATTGAGTAGATGTTATCACTTCGATGATTGAAACGCCACTCCGATTCTTTGAGGTGAATGAGGAATTTTTCCTTCCGGACTCCGCGAAGTTTTGCCATGCGAAACTTTGCATAACTCCAAAAAGATTCAATGCCGTTAACATGATTTTTTCCTCTCGCGAATTCATTTTCATGGTGGTGAACGCGGTGGTGTTGATAGCCATTTGTTACCAATCCGTCATAAGCCTTCCAGCCATCGGTATAGATATCGCTGCCCTCAACAATTCGGCCTTGAAGAATTGGCATAAGCTCTGCCTTGGAACAGTTTTTGACGACACTCAGAAATACCCTTCCTTGTCGTTTATGCAGGCCCATAACAGGGATTTTACCGGACGCTCCTCTTCCGCGTTTGCCACGAACCCTCCTAGGTCCAAAATAGCTTTCATCAACTTCAATATCCCCGACAAGCGGCTTGGATTCCTCGATGGCCATATCAACTATACGGTCACGAAGCAGACTGTAAATTCGCTGCGTAGTCTTGTGGTTGACCCCGTTCAAAACCGCTGCGGAAAGGGCTGGGATATCTACGCAAAAACACTTCAAAATCTTTCGAAATTTGACCTCCGAAATGTGTGGCTTTTTTATATACTTGTTTTTCAATGATGGTGAATATTTTAACCATATTCATTCTCTTTAAACTGGACAAGACTCTTTGGTTTATATGGATCGAATGAGATAACTTTCTTAAAAAATCTCGAAAAAAATCTGGTTGAAAAACCACAAAGGGATCCAATTTCAATCATTAAATTGCGTTCGGAGACTTTCTCTATAATCGGAAACAATGTCTCACGATTATGGTGGAATTTATGTTCAAGAATGGTTATGAATTCTGAATTTAAACTATTAATCATAAATTTTTCTGGAATTGGTTTGATAACATTATTTTTTAGTTTCGACGAATGACAAGACTTTCAATATTTCCAAGGAGCCTTATGGCGAATCGGCCAGAGAGTGGCGCGAACACCGAACAAAGCAAATTTATAAGTAAAATAGAAACCGTTTAAAAACAATCCTAAAAGCTTTTCTTCCAAGCCTTTTGTGAGCCAGATAATTTCCTCACCACCATGTTTTTCGATCCGCCATCCGCTTTGCCCGTTTTCCCAGTGCCGCATTATTCTAAAAAAACCTCGAGCGATTTGCTTGCGGGCGCTGTTTTTTTTCCAATCCTCCAGCAACGAATTGACCTCGGCCATGTAACGATCCGCTGTGCTGCGGGAGTCGCCATGGAAGCGGAAGCCAGCAAGCGGTGCATCGACTCCATACACGGGGGCATGCTTGAAGAATTCGCCCCATAAATAAAAGTCGGCGGCGAATTTGCAGCGGTCCGGGATGCGTGAGCCGATCTGCTTCCAGAGGCTCCGGCGCCAGAAGACGGTTTCCTGCTGGATGAAGTCAGAATTTTTTGGCCCTCCATGCATTCCAGCATAGTAGCAGCGACCGGCGAAACCAGGCATTTTCTGCATACCCTCGAAACTGCCATCCTCCTGCACACAAAACTTCCGCAAGGCGGTGATCCACTGGACTTCCGGAAACTTCTCAAAAATCTCGCGCACGGTAGAAAGGGTCCATGGAAAATAGAGGTCGGAGGAATTTAGCCACCCCATGATCTCGCCGCTGGTCTTGTCAAAGCCTTTGTTAATGGCGGCGTATTGCCCGCCATCCTTCTCACTGCACCAGTAGGCAAAGCGATGCGCATGGCGCTCCAAAATCTCCCGACTGCCATCGGTGGAGCCGCCATCGACCACCACATACTCCAGCTCCGCGCCGCAGCCATCCGCCGCAAGCAGCACGCTCTGAATCGTCTGCTCCAAATGCGAGGCTTGGTTATATGAGGGCGTGACGATGGAAGTTTTCATCCGAGTTTTTTGTAAACTTCGAGAACCTCGTGCGGTTTGCCAAGGGCGTGGAGTTTGGATTTGTGAATGAGCATGGCTCGGTCGGCGAAGCGTTCCATGGATTCGGCACTATGAGTTACAAGGATGATCGTCCGACCCTTCCGGCGGCATTCCTCGAAATGGGCGAAGCATTTTTCCGCGAACACGAAATCCCCTACGGCTAGCACTTCGTCAAGCAGAAGGATCGGGGCTTCAACCTGCATGGCGACAGCAAATGCCAACCTGACGGACATCCCGCTTGAGTAGTGTTTCACCTGCAATTCCATGAAGTCGCGGAGTTCGGCAAATTCGACAATCTGCTCGTAGCGTTCGCGGATTTCTCGTCGGGTGAGTCCGAGAATGGTGGCATTCAGGTGGACATTCTCGCGTCCTGTAAGTTCAGGATTGAACCCGACACCGAGTTCAAGCATCGGTGCGATGCGACCGTGGATTGTGACATCACTGCCCTTGTCTGGTCGGTAAATACCGGCAAGAATTTTAAGCAGCGTGGATTTGCCCGATCCATTGCGCCCAATGATCCCAAAAAACTCCCCCTCCATGACCTCGAAATTGATTGAATCGAGTGTCTTTCGGGCTTTTACCTCGTTGCGCAAGTGCATTTTCATTAAACGCTCGCGAAGTGTGCCTCGCCTTTCGCCGGGAAGTCGAAAGGTTTTGGAAAGGTTTTTAACAGTAATTGCCGGTTTCATCGCTTCAGAGATCCTCAGTCATTTCGCCTTCTTTGTATTTGAAAACGCAAACACCAACAGAAAAAAGAAAAATACTCATGCCAATGACATAGGCATACCCAATCGGCGTCACATTGCCAATCCCAATGAGGAAATTTCGAGAGTAATCAAGGATACCACTCAAGGGGTTCAGGTAAACGTAGAAACGCCACTTCTCAGGAACATTACTCATCGGATACATCACGGGTGTGAGCCAGAATCCCAGTTGAATAGCGACTTCCCAGAGGTTGATGGTATCTCGGATTTTTACCACCACAATACTGAGGATGAGACCTATGCCAAGTGCCATGAAATACAAAGCAGCCACTAACGGAATGAACCACGCCATCCGCCAGTGCCATTCGATTCCATCCAAGAAAGCAAAGAGAAAAAATATAATAAGGTTAAAAAAAAGACCAATAAATGCGCTAGAGACAGAGGCTATAACAAGAACAATCCTAGGAATATATACTTTTCTGATTAACGTATAATTTCCGATAAACCCGTTCATACCAAGGATTGTAGCTTCGGAAAAGAATGTCCAGAGTATGATACCTAAAAGAAGAAACAGTTTGTAATGAGGAACGCTTTGCTTCATGAACATCGTGAAAACGATGTAAAGCACACTAAAGAGCGCGAGAGGACGAAGCAAAGACCAGATGTAACCAAGCCAACTGCCATAATAGCGCATTTTGAATTGCGTCCAAGTTAGGGCGCAAAACAGCCTCCAAAAGTATTGTAGATTTATTTGGGTGAGTTTATAAGTCATAGAATATGCTCTTTTAAAGGCGATTCGTGCGAGTGCGAGGTGCCGCCAAAGTCGCCTGCCACCTCTTCTTTGGGGTGCTGGCACTCACCGCCGACCGACTCATTTCCATCCTACCGTAACTCAAAGGCTCATCCGAGCCCAAGATCAACGCCAGTTTTCGTGAAAAATGACCTCCCAAGGAAACTTCGCAGCCAAGAATCATCAAACTCAGGTCAAATCTTTGAGTTTTACATGGGATTCGGAACTTCAAATCGAAAATCATGCTATTTTCAGGAGTTTTAAAAATCGATGCCATTTTGACCGAGTCAGTTTTTTGGGTTTTGCAAAAAGCTCATTGATTTAAAGAAATTTTTATAGTGGCCGCGGATTGGTAGGAGAGTTAATGAACCAGAATCTCGCAGAGGAAGATTACTGGACGCTATGTCGTATTCGAGGAATAATTTAAGATTAATTAACTACTGATGAACACAGAATAACACTGGTAGGATTTATACAGAATTTTGCCTATCAATGGTTTTTCTGTATAGCAGGTGTCTCTCGATTCGAAGTCTCTGCGAACGGGGGCACCACCGGTCAACCATAAAATCGCAATCGTGGGCGTTCCTGACGCACTGCACTCCAAAAATTCAACATCGAGCCGTTTAAAGTATTCAAATCTTACCTATCAGTGTTTAACAGTGGTTGAAAAACTTACGGCGGACGCAGACCGCCGCTACAGAGTTGCTATTCATAGACCTTTTCTACAGAACGCCTTAATTTTTCCAAGGAGCCTTTTGGCGGAATGGCCAGAGGAGTGTGCGGATGGTGAAGAAGAGGGGCTTGAGGATTAACTTGAACAAGCTACAAAATCTGCAGTTTGCAAAAATTGTTCCTATTCTTATTTACCAGATTGGAGTTCATGAAAGAAATCCAATTATTTCCAAAGGTATTCGACCGGGCGAAGGCGCGATGCCGGGAGCGAGGATGATTTTTTGATCAGCTTCCACGCCTTTGAATTGCGATCGACCTTTGCGTTTGCCGCCAATTTCAAAGACAATTTTGCGCCCGTGGTGCTCGATCAAGAAATCGGGAGTTTTTTGACCTGTTCTTGATTTAAATATTGGATGGAAATCCCCGCTTGCCGCATGGCCATGGCAAAGAAATCTTCTCTCAAAACGCCCGTGCACTCGTCGATTGGCTTGTGAAGGAGGCGGAGTGGCGGCATCAAGAGAATCTTTGGCTCGCGGAGCACATTGGGGCCAGCGGGGAAGACGCGCTGTAGGAGAAAGCCTTGTTCGAAGGCTTCGCAGTATTGCTCGGCTTTGTATTTGGTGATTCCGAGATTTTTGGAAAGCGAGCTGTAGTTGATACCATCGACTTGGGATTTTCCAATAAAGAAGAGAAACTTTTCTAAAACAGGCAGTTCATCGACCCGGAGTTGGCGTGTTGTCGGGATATCCCGCGAGATGATTTTAGAGATAGTCCCTCGCAACACCGGCAAGGGGTCTGGTTCCTCAAGCGAGAAGGGCATTAACCCGCCGACGAGATAATTCGAGAAATGCCTCGTAGACCTGAGATGGGCGGATGGAAAATCTCCCGCAAGCAGGTCATCTAACGAGATTTTTTCAAGCTTTTCCCCATGTCGAAGAGAAAGAAATTCGCGGAACGAAAAGTATTCCAAAGGATGGATTCGCACCCTCCGAACCAAATCATACGCTGAATCATGGGTGGCGAACGCTACCGAGCCTGTAAAAATCACGCGAAGCTCAGGAAGAAAATCATGGATTTTCTTGAGGTCTCCCATCGCCTCGCGAAGAAAGTGGATTTCATCGAGCAGGAAACGCCAGAACCGATAGCGCTCGGAAGCCCTTGGACGATCTCAAAAAGATCTGATTCCTCCCCCAAGGTATCAACTGAGAGGTAAAAAGCATCTTCCTCTTGGGCGGCGATTCGCTTTAAAAGAACGGTCTTACCGGCACCACGCGGCACCACGCGGCCCCACGATCCCCGTTAAATGCCGTCTCGCTTCCTGGCGCAGAGAACCTCATATAATGGGCGATGCTCCTGCAACCGTCGACCTTCGCGAAGAGCCAATTCCTGCAATTCAAGAAGATGATTGAAGTTTGTCATCAATTGAGCAACAATTTTGCAGGATCACATTGATCTTGTCGAATAGTTTTTCAAAACGCTCCGATTTGTGTTATTAACCGCTGGACCTGGGCGGTGCTCTATGAGCGTCGGGTTGGACGATTCACGGCGGTCATAGGCCGCCGCCACAGAACGCGTTAATACTTCCAAGGAGCCTTTTTGCGGATGGGCCATAGGAGTGCACGGATGCCGAACAAAGCCAGTTTATAAGGAAAATAGAAACAATTTAAAAACAAGCCGATGAGCTTTTCGTCCAAGCCTTTTGTAAGCCAAATAATTTCCTCTCCACCATGCTTTTCGATACGCCATCCGCTTTGCCCATTCTCCCAGTGCCGCATGATCCTAAAAAAACCCCGAGCAATTTGCTTACGGGCACCAGTTTTTTCCCAATCTTCGAGCAACGAATTGACCTCGGCCATGTAGCGATCCGCCGTGCTGCGGGAGTCGCCATGGAAGCGGAAGCCGGCGAGCGGCGCATCGAGGCCGTAAACCGGCGCGTGCTTGAAGAATTCGCCCCACAAATGGAAGTCGGCGGCGTATTTGCAACGATCCGGGATGCGGGAACCAATTTGCTCCCAGAGGCTGCGGCGCCAGAAGACGGTTTCCTGCTGAATGAAGTCGGAGTTTTTTGGCCCTCCATGCATTCCGACATAGTAGCAGCGGCCTGCGAAACCAGGCATTTTCTGCATGCCCTCGAAACTGCCATCCTCCTGCACACAAAACTTCCGCAAGGCGGTGATCCACTGGACTTCCGGAAACTTCTCGAAAATCTCGCGCACGGTGGAGAGGGTCCATGGAAAGTAGAGATCGGAGGAATTCAGCCACCCCATGATCTCGCCGGTGGTCTTTTCAAAGCCTTTGTTAATGGCAGCGTATTGCCCTGAGTCCTTCTCGCTGCACCAGTAGGCAAAGCGGTGCGCATGGCGCTCCAAAATCTCCCGACTGCCATCGGTGGAGCCACCATCGATAAGCACATACTCCAGCTCCGCTCCGCATCCATCCGCTGCAAGCAGCACGCTGCGGATTGTTTGATCCAAATGCGCCGCTTGGTTGTAGGAAGGCGTAACGATGGAAATTTTCATAATGGCCGTTTCATACAATCGAGTAGTGCAATAAGCAGAGTTTGCAGCAATCTATGGCTCAACCTCAATTCAGACCAATACGACTGACGATTTCCTCGGCGATGGCGAGGGAGGCGGTGGCGGCGGGGCTGGGGGCGTTGATGACGTGCAGGGCGCGGGGTTTTTGGAGGAGGCAAAAATCTTGTAGGAGGGTGCCGTTGCGGAGCATGGCTTGGGCTCTTACGCCGGCTCCGCCGGGCAGGAGATGGTGTTCCCGGATTTCGGGGACGAGTTTTTGGAGCGCTTGGGCGAAGAGCCTACGGCTGAGGGAACGGATGCCTTCGTCCCAGATGAGGGAGGGGTGGCGGAGCAGGAAATTCCAGAGTCCGGGATAGGTGAGAATCTCGGCCATGTCCTTGAGGCTGAACTGGGTTTTGCGGTAGGCTTCGCGGGCGAGGGCGAGGACGGCATTGGGGCCGGCTTCGGCACCGCCGTGGATAAGACGGGTAAAATGGACTCCGAGAAAGGGAAATGAGGGGTCTGGAACGGGGTAGATCAAGTTTTTTACAAGGTGATCGGCGGCGGGGGAGAGTTGGAAATATTCGCCTCGGAAGGGGATGATTTGGACTTCGTTTGCGGCTCCTGCGAGTTGTGCGATGCGGTCGCTGAAGAGACCTGCGCAATTGATGAGATGGCGTGCCTCGAATTCGCCTGCAGGGGTTTCGAGGACCCAGTCGCGGAGGGTGTCACGGATGGCGAGGACGCGGGCGTGGGTTTGAAATTGGCCACCGAGGCGCTGGATCTCGGAGACAAGCGTGTTGCAGACGGCTTGGTAGTCCACAATACCTTCTTGGGGAACATGCAGGCCGGCGAGACCGGCGGCGTGGGGCTCGATTTCGGTGACTTCTGTGCTTGAGAGCCAGCGGAGTTTCTCGAGGCCGTTTTGCTTGCCGCGGGCTTCGAGTTCCCGCAGGCGAGCGACTTCGGCATCGTCTGTGGCCACGACAATTTTGCCACAGATGTCATGCGGGATGCCGTGTTCGCGGCAAAATTCCGTCATTTGGCGGATGCCGCTCACGGCCATCTTGGCTTTGAGCGAGCCGGGTTTGTAGTAGAGTCCGCAATGGAGGACGCCGCTGTTGTGGGTGCTCTGGTGTTTTCCCGGCCCGTCCTCTTTTTCGAGCACGCAGACGGAGAGGTTCGGCTTTTTCAGTAGCAGGGCTCTCGCTGTTGCGAGACCTACGATGCCGCCGCCGATGACAATGAAGTCGAATTTTCTCAAGAACTGAGCTTTTGTTTTGGAGAAGGCCCCGGTCTGGAACGGTGCGAGTCTTTTTATCTTCCGGGGGCGAGAATTGCGTCCAGCATGTGATCCACGCCGGCGCGCCAGTCTGGCAAATTCAGGCTGAAGGTTTCTCGGAGCTTGCGGGTCTCCAGCAAGGAATTGAGGGGACGGGCAGCCGGTGTGGCGTATTCCGCCGATGGGATGGGAAGGATCGCTTCGGGGGTGGCGGCGAGCTGTTTTCCCGCATCGAGCGCCCGCTGGACGACATGCCGGGCCAGCTCGTGCCAACTGGTCTCGCCGCTCGCCGTGAGATGATAGAGACCCAGGGGGAATGCTTCCCCTCCCCCTCGCAGGTAGCTTGCCGAGATGTGCGCTGTGGCGTCCGCCAGGAGCGCGGAGCCGGTGGGGGCTCCGCGTTGGTCGGCAACGATCCTCAACTCGGTTCGCTCGGAGGCTAGGCGGAGGATGGTTTTGATGAAGTTCTTTCCATGGTGGCCGAAGACCCAACTGGTTCGAAAGATGAGATACCGCGCTCCGCTGGAGGCGAGAGCCTGCTCGCCCTCCAGCTTGGTTTGGCCGTAGAGGCCGAGCGGACGGGGCTGGTCGGTTTCGGTGTAGGGGCCCGCTTTTTTTCCATCGAAAACGTAATCCGTGGAGTAGTGGACGACCAGCGCTCCGCACGCGGCCGCTTGCTCGCCGAGCAGGCCGGGAGCGGTGGCGTTTACGGCCCGCGCCAGATCGGGTTGGGACTCGGCCTTGTCGACTGCCGTGTAGGCAGCGGCGTTCACGATCACATGAGGTTGCACCTCGCGCACGGTGCGTCGGATGGCAGTGGCATCCGAGAGGTCGCACTCGCGACTCCCGCAGGCTATGATCTCGCCCAAGGGGGCCAGAGCCCGCCGGAGTTCGAAGCCGACTTGTCCAGTTGCGCCGGTGATTAAAAAACGGGGCATTTTGAGTGAATAAGGAGGATTAGCCACAGAGGAGAGCACGGAGGCTTTGTTAAGCTGCTTGGGTCTTGCGCGTCAGCGCGCGCCCGAAGGAAACGAGTTCGCGGATGAGGGAATGGGATCGTCCGCAGGCGTTGTGGCCTTCTTTTTTCAACAGGGCGTAGAGGACGTTCGGCAATGGCTTCGAACAGTCCCCGGGGTTCGGGATCCGCCTTGATATCCACATCGATGGTTTTTGCCCGCCAGCCAAAAAGCAATGCGCTCGCTCCACCGGTGAGGTAAATCGTGCCTGGTCCCTTGACGCGCTGACCGAGGGCTTCCATGAACTCCTCCAGCTTGGCTTTATCTGAATCGGCCATCACGGATATTTCTCGCATTCCGCGAAGGAGACTGCTGCCGCGTCTTTGGCGGAGACCAAGGGGGCGATGCCGATCGGCAACGGCCACTCGATGTCCAGCGTGGGATCGTTCCACAGCAAGGCGCGCTCGGCCTTGGTATCGTAATACCCAGTGCACTTGTAGTGGAAGTCGGCCATTTCGCTCAGCACCAAAAATCCATGTGCGCAGCCGACCGGCACCCAGAGGCGCTCATGGGCATCACTCGTGAGCATGTATCCGTCCCATTTTCCAAAGGTCGGCGAGCTTGTTCTGAGATCGACTAGCACATCGAACACCGTGCCGGAGGTGACCCAGACGAGTTTGCCCTGCGCGGCGTCACCGATCTGGTAGTGGAGGCCGCGGAGCACGCCCTTCGCCGAGCGGCTATGGTTGTCTTGAACAAAACCGGCACCGATCCCGAGTTTCTCGAACGTCGCCTGATTCCAACTCTCGAGAAAAAATCCGCGCGCATCACCAAAGACACGAGGTCGCAGGAGGTAGGCTCCATCAATTTTTGTAGGATACTTTGTCATTTTAGAAATGCGAAATCGGGAATGCGAAACAACCTTGGTAGGTGCATACCTGCGGGCATTCACCGCCGAGGCGCCCACGATCGGGTGGCGCACCTCGGCCGCGTTCAGCATGGTTACGACCGAGTCGATCCCATTCTCAATTCCATTTTGAACTTCGAGCTTCGAGCTTCAAATTCCGGCTTTTGAGGTTCCTGCACGCTGCGCGGACATGCTGCCGCCTTTGGTCATCGACGGGGTTCCCGCCGGTCCATCGCCAATCCAGACTGTGCCATCCCGCTCTTCAGAGGGCTTGCCGCGCAAGGCGGCGATATTATTTAATCAAAAACTTGAGTAGCCAGGGCAACATGCTCTCCCCGCGCTTGAGCCAGTGTTTAAGCCGCTCGAGGCGCTGCTGCGCCTCATGGCGCTCTTGGAGATCCATGGCATCGGCAAGGGACTCCATGTGTTCGATGCGCGACAAGGCACGATCCACACGCGGCTGCAGCTCCTCTTTGATAAAAGAGGTTGCGAACTTGCTCAGCTCCAAATCTGCCGCGTAGCGATCCCTGCGCTCGCCCGGGGTGTAGACCACCTTCACCGCACCCACGGAGCGGAGCACCTTCAACCCTTGGCTCGCCGCGCCCAAGCTGATGCCTAATCGCTCCATCACGTCATCCATCCCCAGGGCCCCGGATGATACAAAAAGCAAGCCATAAATCTCTCCCACCGACTTCGGCAGCCCAATGAGCTTGAAAAATCCGATGAACATCTCAATGGATTCCACCTCCAGCGCAGACAACGACGCTGTTCTCACCGCAGAGACTGGAGAGGTTGGGACCACGATTGCCCGATGCTGGTAAGATTTTTCATGTTTTTCAATAAGAAATGAAAACCGCGACTCGGTGAGGGATCGAGAGTTTTTCATCTCGACCCCGCTAAAAATCCCGCGCAGAACTCCCCTGCTTGCCAACCCTCGCCCATCCAGCCGCAACCCATACCCACTCATGCCTGATATAGCCAAAGCCCTACCGATCCAACCGGCGCTCCAGGATTCGGAAGCCATCGTCTACCAACTCTCGCCCGCGCTGTTTGGTGCCCTGATGCTGGTGGTGATTCTCATCAATCACGGAATTTTCACCGAGGCAATCTCATTTTTTCACGATCATGTGACACCGCACCTGCTGCGAAAGAGAAACCCTTTTATTTCCCGCTTATTCTTCTACATGAGCATTTTATTTCTTGTTGCCGCCCATCTTGTCGAGATCGGCATCTGGGGCTATGTGCTCGTGTGGATGGAACTTGTGGAGAACTTGGAGGAGGCGATTTATTTCAGCGGCAGCACGTATACGACGCTCGGCTACGGGACCGACATCATGCCTGAAAGCTGGAATGTGCTTACTACAATTATCGCCCTCTCGGGCATGTTTTCCATCGCTTGGACGACATCCTATTTGATGAATGTGATCGGCAAATACCACCTCGGCTCGAGGCGGCAGGAGGTGTGCGATGCGGTGGCCAAGAGGCCCGATGCGACAGAGCGGCTGGGGGAGGACTCTGGGAGATAATTCAAATGACCCTGTCGCCGGGGAAGGCACCGACACGCTCACCGTTGAGATTTTCCTGCATTGCCCGCAGAGGGATGAGGAGTTAGAAACGAGCACATATGTCAACAGAGACTTTGCGAACCAATCCACTCCGCGAGGGGCTTGCTATGCGGGCGATCCCGGACCCCTGCACTCTTGTGATCTTCGGGGCCACGGGGGACCTCACGCACCGCAAGCTGGTGCCTGCGCTGTATAATCTTGCCGCCGACGGGGCGTTGCCGCCTGCGATCAGCGTGGTGGGGTTTGCGCGGAGGGACAAGACCGATGAGGTTTTCCGGGCGGAACTCGAAGAAGGGGTGCGCAAACACTCACGGCAGGCGATCAATGACGAGCTGTGGGAGAGTTTTGCCTCCTGCATTTCCTATCACCGCAGCGCGTTTGATGAATTGGAGGGCTACGAGGCATTGGCCCGGCGCTTGGATGAGCTGGATGCGGTGCGAGGCACGTGTGGCAACCGGCTTTTTTATCTTGCGGCGGGGCCGGACCAGTTCGAGGTGATTTTGGAAAATCTCCGCAAGAGTGGTCTCAACAAAGCGTGTGCGGGTTCGTGGACGCGCGTGATTGTGGAGAAGCCCTTCGGCACCGACCTCCCGAGCGCGCAGCGATTGAACGATCTTGTGCAAAATGCGTTCAAGGAGTCGGAGACCTACCGGATCGACCACTACCTCGGGAAGGAGACCGCGCAAAACATCATCGTGCTGCGATTTGCCAACGCCCTCTTCGAGGCGATGTGGAACTCCCGCTACATCGACCACATTCAGATCACGGCCAGCGAACCCCTGGGCGTCGAGGGTCGCGCCGGCTACTACGATAAATCAGGCGCCATGCGCGACATGGTGCAGAACCATCTTCTCCAGCTCCTCTGCCTCACCGCGATGGAACCTCCCGCTGGGCTCGATGCGGACTCGATCCGCGATGAGAAAGTGAAGGTGCTGCGCTCCCTACGGCCGCTCACGGGGGAAGATGTCTTCAAACACGTGATACGCGCCCAATACGGCGCCGGGGCAATCAATGGGAAGCGCGTGGCAGCCTACCGCGACGAGTTGAACGTGGACCCGGAATCCGTCACCGAGACCTACGTCGCGATGGAAGTCAATGTGGACAACTGGAGGTGGGCCGGGGTCCCGTTTTTCATACGAGTTGGCAAGCGCTTGCCGAAGGGCGGGTCGGAAATCGCTGTGCATTTCAAAAGCGTGCCGCCGGTCTTGTTTCGCGCCACGGGCGAGTCGATTGATGACAATGTGCTGGTGATCCGCATCCAGCCCGACGAGGGAATCTCGCTGCGAATGAGCGCGAAGATGCCCGGCTCGAGTCTGCGCATCGAACCGGTAAAAATGGACTTCCACTATGGGACAAGTTTTGGCAAGGCGACGCCCGAGGCCTACGAGAGGCTCCTGCTCGACGCGATGAGCGGAGACGCCACACTTTTCGCTCGGCGCGACGAGGTCGAGCAGGCATGGAAATTTGTCGATGCCATCCATGAGGCTTGGACCACGCGAACCGATGACCTTGCCCTCTACTCCTCCGGCTCTTGGGGGCCGAACGAAGCCGATGAACTCATCAAGCGCCACGATGCCGCATGGAGACGCCTGTGAGCCACCCACCGTTCATCGAGCCTGGAATCCCGGTCGAGATCGGAAAGATCGACAAGGAACTCGGGAAGCTCTGGGAAAGTAGCGACGACACGAAAACCCGCGCATCGCTCATCAACTTTGTGGTCTATACGGAGGACCCCAATTTGCTCGCGGCAGACACCGAAGTGATCTCGGCCGTGGCGGGAAAGCACGCCTGCCGCGCGATCCTCATTCTGGCAGATCCCTCTGCGCCGGTCTCGGAGGCGAAGGCTTGGATCAGCGCCCATTGCCACCTCATCGGCAAGGGCACCCGGCAGATTTGCTCCGAGCAGATCACATTCCGTCTCGATGGGGACAGCGCGCACGCCCTGCCGAACATTGTTTTTTCCCACCTCGACTCCGACCTCCCGCTCTGCCTTTGGTGGAAAGGCGAATTTCCCGAACCCCTCAACGAGAAGCTCTGGGTGTGGGTGGACCGCCTCATCTATGACAGCAGCGTGTGGCACAACCCGGCCCGCCAATTTTCCATCACCCGCCATATTTCTTGCCGTGACAGAGGCAATACCGTGCTGTGCGATCTCAATTGGACCCGCCTCCACACGTGGCGCTTCGCCTTGGCAAGCCTCTTCGACCACGCCTCCGCTTTTCCGCAGCTGAACCGAGTCGATAGCGTTCGCCTTCGCTGCGCGCCGGGCCACCGCATGACAGCTCTGCTCCTGCTGGGGTGGCTTGCCAGCAGGCTGGAGTGGACGGCGAGGGCGGGCTGTGGCTTTTTCACCACAAAAACCGGAGCGCACATTGCCTTCGAGATCGAGGAGTCTCCGGGCCCGAACCTCTCACTGGTCTCGATCACATGCCATGAGGCGCACTTCGAGTTGGAACTGGAAGAAGGCTCCGAGTTTTTTGAATCCACCATCCACGCACCCGGCATCCCAGTAACGCGACAGCTGATCCCCGCCCACCGAGGGAATCTGGCAGACACCCTTCTCGCGGAGCTGAGCCGGGCGGGGAGACATCCTCTCTACTCCAAATCTCTTGAGATCATCCTGCCCCTCGTGGGCAGGTGAGAAGGGAGGAGGCCGAGAGAAATGGGACCGCCCTCGAAGGGGAGGGCGGGTTTGATTTTTGTTTTAACGACCTGCCGGGAGCCGCGCCACACACACCCGCTCGGCGCGGACTCCCGGCTCATCGCGGGGGAAGTCACCTCGCGTGTTGAACGCGCACCCGGTGGGCGCGTCCATTTTTGCGGACCACCACGCGACCACTCTCGAGTAGGTCGACCATAGCGGCGATCGTCTCGCGACTGTCGCGGGCGCAGGATCCGACGATGGAGATGAGTTCCCCCAGGGAATATTTGGTGCGGTTGATTTTTTTGTAGATGTTTTTCATAGCAATTCTTTCTGCTGTGTTTGACAGCATCACGAGTGCCAATGTTCAACAGAAAGTTTTAAAGAACGCAAAATACCTGCGGGACCGCATAAACACACGCTCTGCGGGACTCTGAGCCCCTAGAAAAGAAGAAAGGCCGCGTAGAAATAAGCGGCAAAGATTGCCAGAATGAGTGCGACCCCTGTGATTTTTGCTGTGATCTCGCCGCCGCGGCCTTTGGCGAAGTGCAGGCAGAGCGCGGTGAGGGCGACCCAGGCAAGAGGGAGCGCGAAAAGCCAGAGACTCTGAGTGGCCATCCAGACCGAGAATTCGGGAAACGACGAGGCGATATTTTGCGCGTAGCCCCCGGCCTTGAGCAGCACGTTGACTGTAAGAATCCCCAGCGAAAGGAAAACAAACTGGGTAAGCGCGATGGTAAGAATCATATTCCAGAGGAAAGGGCGCGCCGCATCACATCCAACGGAGCGGCACGGTTGAACCAGATCTCAAACGAAAGCGCACCCTGGTGCAACAGCATGCCGAGACCATTGGCGCAGCGGGCACCGGCGGCAGTCGCATCCTCGAGCAAGCGCGACACGCCACCTGCGTAGACCGTATCGTAAACAAAAAGGTTTGGAGTGAGCAGCGACGGAGAGAGAACCGGGGAATCCGTGCGCCTCATGCCCATCGAGGTGGCATTGATGAGGATGTCGGCATTCGCCAATTCGCGCCGCAGGGCCTCCTCATCGAAAGGGATTGCAACGATCCGCTCGACAGGCCCGCTGAGCCGCTCGGTGTGAAAATAAGGCGCGAGTTCCGATGCAAGGAGACGGGCTTTCTCGAGCGTGCGGTTCACCAACACAAGCCTCTCGCAGCGCTCCATGGCGCACTGCACGGCGATCGCCCGTCCGGCTCCACCGCCCGCTCCCAGCAGGACGACGCGGAGATCGCGCACATCCACGCTGAACTCCTCGCGGATCGCGCGAACGAGCCCAGGCCCGTCGGTATTGAACCCGTGGAGTTTTTCACCGCTCACCACAATCGTGTTCACGCTGCCGGCAGCCCGCGCGTAGGCATCCGCCACATGGACTCCCGCCAACGCGGCCGCCTTGTGGGGAATGGTGACATTGGCGCCGAGAAAACCCGCCGCCGGCAGTGCCTGCAAGACTTCCGCAAAACGCTCCGCCGACACATGCAGCCGACCGTATTGAGCGGAAACTCCGCAAGCCCGCAGCGCGGCATTTTGAAACCCCGGCGAGCGCGAATGCGCCACGGGATCGCCAAGCACGGCCAAGCGCACAGGCGGATTGAAAGACCCGAACACGCCGGGATTTGAAATCAGGTCTTCGGCGGAAAATATCTCGGGAGCATCCATTGTCACCCCCAACAAAGCAGGCACGGGCCCTGCTGGCAAGGCAGGGGCACTACTGCTCTACTGCCGTCCCTGCCCGCAGCCGGGCGGCTTGCGGGCGCGAGCGCTCTGGATTCAATCCTCGTGCGCGAGCGATGCCGAGATGAAGCCCCGAAAGAGCGGGTGCGGGAAGTTGGGTTTGGATTGAAACTCGGGGTGATACTGGCAGGCCAGAAACCATGGGTGGGACTTCAACTCGATCAACTCGACGAGGTCGCCTTCCGGCGAGGTGCCGGAAATCACGAGTCCGTGTTGCTCCATAAGTTCGCGGTATTTCAAGTTGAACTCATAGCGGTGGCGGTGGCGTTCGGACACCTCAGGTTTGCCGTAGACTTGGTGGGCGAGCGAGCCGTCGAGGATTTTTGTTTTCCAAGTGCCGAGGCGCATGGAGGCTCCCTTGTCGGTGACTTCCTTTTGTTCCTCCAGCATGCAAATCACAGGATGCGGGGTGCTGGCATCGAACTCGGAACTGTTGGCGTTTTCGAGTCCGCAGACGTTGCGGGCGAATTCGATTGTGGCGACCTGCATGCCGAGACAGAGACCGAGAAACGGGGTGCGCGATTCGCGGGAGTAGCTCACGGCTTTGATCTTGCCTTCGACTCCCCTGTCGCCGAATCCTCCGGGCACAAGCACGCCGGCCACGCCACGCAGGTATTTGTCCGCGCCCTCGGCTTCGATGTCTTCGGCATCCACCAGCACCATGTCGATGCCGCAATCGTGGGAGGCTCCCGCATGGGTGAGGGACTCGTAGATGCTTTTGTAGGCATCCTGAAGCTCGATGTATTTTCCAACGACCGCGATGCGAACACGCTTCTTGGGAGCGATGACCCGTTGGACAAATCGCTTCCAGTCCGTGAGGTCGGGCTCGGGGGTTTCCAGTTGGAGCAGGCGGCAGACGATGGAGTCAAGACCCTCCTCGCGCAGGTTGAGCGGGGATTCGTAGATCGTGTGCTCGACATCGCCGGCCTCGATCACGGCCTCGAGAGGAACATTGCAGAAGAGGGAAAGTTTCTCGCGCACCTCTTGGTCGAGGGGCATTTCGGTGCGACAGATGAGCACCTGCGGCTGGATGCCGATCTCCCGCAGCTTGGCGATGCTTTGCTGGGTGGGCTTTGTTTTAAGCTCCCCGGCGGCCTTGATGAATGGCACCAGAGTGACATGCATGACGATGGCGTTGCCGGGTCCGACCTCCAGGAGGAATTGGCGGATCGCCTCCAAGAAGGGCAATCCCTCGATGTCGCCGGTCGTGCCTCCGATCTCAACAATGAGGATATCGCCACCGGAATTCGTGCCCACATCGCGGATGCGGGATTTGATTTCGTTCGTCACATGGGGAATCACCTGCACGGTCTTGCCAAGGTAGTCGCCACGGCGTTCCTTGGCCAAAACGGTCTCGTAGACTTGGCCGCTCGTGAGGTTGTTCGCGCGGGTGAGGACGCAATTGGTGAAGCGCTCGTAGTGACCGAGATCAAGATCGGTCTCGGCGCCATCCGCCAAAACATAGACCTCACCGTGCTGGAACGGATTCATCGTGCCAGGATCAACGTTGAGGTAGGGGTCCAGCTTTTGGAGCACCACTTTCAACCCGCGCCGCTCGAGCAGTGTGCCCAGCGACGCCGCAGCCAGACCTTTGCCCAATGAACTTACCACCCCGCCCGTCACGAAAATATACTTCATGTTGGGGGATACTAGAGGCTGACTGAGGAAAATCCAGCCCGCCGATTTTAGCCCTCAAGTTTGACTGACTTTTGCAGGGATGCGCGTTAACGTTCCCGAATGGCCGGCAAACAGGCGCCCACAACTCCGGGAACAACATCCGCCATCGAGGACTACCTCGAACGCATCATGGAACTCATGGACACCAAGGGATATGCCCGCGTGGTGGACATCGCCGCGCGCCTTGGAATCTCCCAAGCCAGCGTGAGCAACATGCTCCAGCGACTCGATGCCGAGGGGCTCATCAAATACGAAAAATACCGTGGACTCGTCCTCACCGCTTCGGGCCTGAGCGTGGCCCGCAACGTGGCCCGGCGCCACGGCCTGCTCGAGGAATTCCTCACTCTTCTCTGCGTCTCGCCCGCCACGATCGAGCAGGACGTGGAGGGCATGGAGCACCACATCAGCCCAGAGACCCTCGACGCCATCCACCGCCTTACAGGCTACCTCCGCGCCCATCCCGAAGTGACAACCGCCATTCAGAAACCCATCACCCAATGAACACCGAAATCGTCCCCCACTCAGGGTGGAACCGCAATTACCTTCTCTCCAACGCCCACCTCGAACTCATTGCCACTCTTGATGTCGGCCCGCGCATCTTGAGCCTTAAAAATACGGGGGGAGAAAATGTTTTTCATACCTTCGAGGACCAACTCGGCAGCTCCAGCGAGACGGAGTGGAAAATCCGCGGCGGCCATCGCCTCTGGATCGCCCCAGAGGATCTCGAACGCACCTACCACATCGACAACCACCCCGTGGAGCACAGAAAAAACCCTGACACCAACGAGGTGCTTCTCGACTCCATTCAAGAGACCGGCGGCCGCATTCTAAAAACCATCGGCATCACACTGGCCCCCGATGCCCCCCGGGCCACGATCCGCCACACCGTGCGGAATCTCGATACCCAACCCACCGAAGTCGCAGCCTGGGCACTGACTGTGATGAGACCCGGCGGCATTGAGGTGATCCCCCAACCGCCGCTCGGCGAGCACCCGCGCGACCTCCTGCCAAACAGGGCCATGATCCTCTGGCCCTACACAGACATGAGTGATCCGCGTTGGCACTTTGGCCGCGACTTCATCATGCTTCGCCAAAGCGAGGGCTTTGGTCCCACGAAACTCGGCCTCGCCCACTCCGAATCCTGGGTCGCTTACATCGTCGACGATTCCCTATTCATCAAAAGCTTCGCGTTCCTCGACGGGCGAATCTACGCCGATGGCGGCTGCAATTTTGAAACCTTTGCGAACTCGGAAATCCTCGAGATTGAAACCCTCAGCCCCTTGAAAACCCTCAGCCCCGGCGAGGAGATCACGCACATCGAGGACTGGTGCCTTTTCCCCATCGAAGAGGAAATCCTCATCGAGTCCGAAGAGGCCCTCGCCGATTGGCTCTCACCCTACCTCCAGAAAGCCGGCATCATCCGCTAGCGTAATGTTCGCTATATAGCTAGACATTATCTTTCGCCATCGCTTCACAGAGCCATTTCACCTGAAAAAGGCGTGATGTGCTGTCCCGCACGGGCTCGGGCAGGATGAATGAAAAGCTGCGGTGGCGGGGACGCGCCGGATCCGATGCTAGGCAGGATCCGGCGTCCCGGGATGAACCACTGGGCTTTGGGATTGGGTGGGTGAAAGGTGGAAGAGGAATGTGCGCATGTCAGTTTCTGACGCGCTTGAGGGCGGCGCTTGGGGTCATGGAGCGTTGCCAGGAGGGCAGGCTGGGTGCCTTGGTGCGGCCGCGCTTGCGTGCCGCTTTGGGCCGAGCCACCCAGCAGGCGTCTTCGCCGAGGGTAACATCGCGCACGCGGTGCACGCCGTTTTCAATCGCGTCCCAATGGCCGACGATGAGTTTCAGCAACTGTTGGTCGGAACGCTCGTCGTCGGTGTGGCTCGATGCATAATAGGCGATCTCGGTTTCGGGTTGGCGCTGGTCTCGGGGCTTGGTCAGGTCGATGGTGACCCGCTCGACAGCGATGAGGCACCAACAGCCGCTCAGGCCGCTTTGCTCGGGGGTGAGGCGCACGGTTTTGATGAGGCGGCGCACGAGTTTGCCGTGGCCTCTTTTCCAGTCGCTCGTTTGTTCTTTAGTCCCTTACCGATTAAATTCTGCACAATTTGCGCAAGATATTTTCCTGATAACCTGCATTTAGATGAAGTTCAGTTTTTTGTGTGATGGAATCTTAAATAGTTCTTCTGAGAAAGTCTTGGCACCGGCTTTGCTGGCTTAGGGAAAAAAAGCCGAGCTGAGTTTCAGCTCGGCGCGTTGGAGGACGCTGCTTTGGTTGCCTTTTAATCCGAAGAGGTAGTCCGCCTCCGAGTTCCTGGGTGATGAAGCGGGCGGTTTCCTGTTGGCAGTGCATGGCGT
>Ga0247843_1001242_pt1 | contig 53431 bp, 49 predicted proteins | sample LaCruzMarch2017__FD_192420 | JGI IMG/M metagenome (GOLD analysis project Ga0247843, IMG submission 192420) | Freshwater microbial communities from meromictic Lake La Cruz, Castile-La Mancha, Spain - LaCruzMarch2017_8m | ecosystem: Environmental > Aquatic > Freshwater > Lake | place: Spain...
TTGGCCACAGTTGTTTTTTCCACCGATCTTAGAATGCTCAGGGCGAGAGGACTCGCCCAACAGCCGAGTTCCTGCGCTCAGCTGTGCTTTCTTCAAGCCACGCGAGAGGACTCGCGCGGCAGCGGGGATTCTTGAGGGTTCGGAATTGCTTGAGCACCATGGCCATGTTGGTTGGGCGCATTGGGATCAAGACAAGGCGTTCCCCCCAATTCGCTCGCCACCCGAATGGCCCCCATATAATAATGCTTGGTGTAGTCCATCCAATCTCGAAACGGAGTCACCACAAGGTACGGATTTACATAGACTTTGTATTCCGTCAACACAGAATTGCCCAAACCTTGGTTGACGGATTGGGGCTCTCCCCTAAGCAAGAGTTAGCGCCCATTTCGCACTGGAATTTGAGTCATAAACCATTCACGGCTACCTTGCCGTATGCAAACGCACGAACTCCACATTCAAAACCTCAAGTGCAACGGCTGCGCGTCGACCGTGCGCAACAAAGTGAGCGCCATTCCAGGCATCCAAGAAGTAGTCGTCGATCTCGAAACCCACCGCGTTCAGTTTAGCGCAGCCGATGCGGACATTGAGGCCGTTTTGGTCCAGGCCAAACACGCCCTGAAAGCCGCCGGCTATCCCGAAGTAGGGGACGACAACACCTTGGCCAACAAGGCCATGAGCTATGTAAGCTGCGCGATAGGCCGCATCGAAGGAGCCGAGTAAACACCGCTTTTGGCCCTCAACGGTCTTTGTAGGACCCCCGCCTTGACGTACTTTGGCGTATGCAGTACCCCACTAGGCCTTATTGTTGGATCGCAGGTCTGTTGATGACCGGATTCTTTTCGATCGCCCAAGCCCAAACCACCACCCGGTTTTCGGTACCGCTCAAGGGCGTATTCGACCCCGCGACCGTCGACCCGCTCGACTTTCCCGTAGATGTCTATTCCATCGAAGCCCCCAGCCCCGACGGCCCCTCGATGCGCTCGGAACTCATCAGACGCAAACAGGCCCAAGGCGCGCGATTTCCCAGAAAACCCGGAACAGACGTACCCCCATCGGTCGGTTCTAAAACCCCAACCGACAGCGTACACGTAATCGACGGAAGGTTGCTCTTTCGCCAAGCCGGCCCCATCACCGTCTATTTGTCCGGATCGATTCCCTCCGACAACACCCTCGCCCTGTCCAAAGACGGAATCCTCGCCACCGCCTACAACTCCGCCTTGGTAGTCCAAAACGCCCAAACCGGAGCCGATTTATTCCCCAACACCTTTGTCGGGCTCGGACTCATCGCGCTCGAATTCGCCACCGGTCAGAGCAATTTCTTCGATCCCAAACTGCTCTACGACCCCCTACGCGACCGGTTTATCCTCGTCTTTTTGCGCGACAACACCCCCCAGCGCTCCCTCGTGATCGTCGCCTTTTCTCAGACCAACGACCCCTCTGGCGCCTGGAACACCTATGCCCTGCCCGGAGACCCCCTCAACGATTCCATTTGGACCGACTATCCCGCCCTGGCCCTGAGCGAAAGCGAGTTATTCATTACTGGAAACCGAGTCCTGCCCGGTCAACCCTGGCAAACTGGCTTCAACGGCAGCCTGATCTGGCAAATTGGGCTCGACGAAGGCTATGCAGGCGCCGACAGCCTCGATGCCCGCCTGTGGAGCGGTGTGCAGCACAACGGCCGATTTTTGCGCAACCTCTGCCCCGTTCAACACGGAGACTTGCCCAATTCCGAAGGCATCTATTTGTTGTCCAACCGCAATTTTGACGCCGTCAACGACACCACCTTTTTGGTCCACCTTACCGGAAACCGCAACGACCCCACTACCCAATTGACTACCGAAGCCTGGGTGGCCGACAGCGCCTATGGACTCGCGCCCAACGCCAAGCAGTCCGACAGCGACACCACCAACCCCGCCAGCGGGTTCGACACCAACGACAGTCGGGTATTGGGCGCCATTCAAGTCGGCTCTGAAATCCAGTTTGTCGGAAATTCGATTCGGTTTCAGACCGGCCGACCGGGCGTATACCACGGCGTGTTGAACCTCGAAGAACGCCGCCTAACCGCCCGGGTTTTGGGCCACCCCCGACTCGAATTGGGCTATCCCAACATCGCGTGGACCGGGAGCGAAACCTGCCAGCCCCAGAGCCTCATTGCCTTCAATACCACTTCGCCCACCGATTTTGCCGGAACCGCCGCCATCGAATACCGCAACGACCGCAGCTATTCAGCACTGACCCCCATCAACACCGGATTTGACCTCGTAGACCGACAGTCGGGTGTTTCCGAACGCTGGGGCGACTACTTCGGAATTCAAAGAGATTTTGCCCACCCAGGGCGGGTCTATACCGCAGGCTACCACGGACTGATCGGAGGCAACAACGGAATCTATGTCGCTCAATTGGCAACGACCGATACCCTTTTGCTCGAAATGGACGTGTCGTACAACAAAGTCACTGCCTTTTGCGAAACCCGGGTAGACGCCCTGGCCACCGGAGGAGTGCCGCCGTATACCTATTGGTTCAACGGGGGCAATCTCGGCGGACAGCCCTATTCTACCGGATTTTGTGCGGGCGATTCGGTGCAAATAACCACCGTCGATGCCTCGGGCTGCTCCACCACGCGAAACCTTTTTATCGACTACGACAGCGCGCTCCCCCGGCCCAGCGTTTTCCCGAATCCCTTCAACGACCGCTTTAGCGCCCGATTTGAACTCAGCAGTGGAGCCGAGGTCGAAGCCCTGCTCTACGATGCCCAAGGTCGATTGATCCGGAGTCTTGTCGATCGCCCCCTCGACGCAGGCACCTACGAAATCGGGTTCCACACCACCGGTCTCCGCGCGGGTTCCTATGTCTTTCTTCTTCGGATAAACGGGGTCGATTTGTTGACCGAGTCCTTGGTTAAGCCCTATTGAATCCGATGACCGCCGATTGTTCAAGCACCCCGTTGGGGGTTGATGGTATAGCGCAGTGAATCCGCAACCGACAGCGCTAGCCCCATCCCGAATTAAAGGGGGGCTATTCCGAGGCGAAATCCCCAAGCGCACGGCCTATTGGCTGGCGCAGATCGTCGGTTGGTCCGGCGAGATCATCATCGAAACTACCAACTACACCTTTTACATTGTCCGCCGGTTCGACTGGGGATTTTTCTGGTTTTTTGCCGCGTATGCCGCCGTGGGCTTGCTCGTAACGCATTTGGGCCGTTTGATTTTGCTCAAAATGCGGCTCTTTGAACGCGACCGGGCGTGGATATGGCTGGGCGGATTGTTGTTTTCGCTGGGGACGGCCGTGGTGATTGCAGCGGTGTTTTTGTTGAACACCCCGGGGCATCAATTTCGGGCCATCGATGCCTTTGCGCAGGTAATGAACGGGTTCCGGTATACCGTCGTTTGGACCATCGTGTATTTTATGTACAAATTGATGGAGCAGCGCAACGAATGGAACGAAGCCCGGCTCGAAGCCAGCCGGCAGAATTCGTTTCTCAAGCTCGAACTGCTCAAAAACCAGATCAACCCGCACTTTTTATTCAACGCGCTCAACAGCATCAAAGCCTTGGTTCGCATCGATCCCGACAAGGCCCAAAATGCCCTAATTGGATTGAGCTCTTTGCTTCGATTTTCGCTCAACTACGAAAGGCAAAAAACCCTGCCGTTCAAAGATGAACTGGCGGCCGTAGATCAGTATTTGGCACTGGAGCGTATGCGGTTTGGCGAGCGACTCGAAATCCACAAAACCATCGACCCGGCCACGCTCGAACTCGACTTCCCCCCTATTTTATTGTTGACGCTGGCCGAAAACGCCATCAAACACGGAGTGAGCAAACAAGCCGGGCCGGGATTCGTGCATTTGGAATCGAAAAAAGGCCGCGATCGGCTCGAGATTCGGCTGGTCAACAACGGACTCCTCGAGGATCAAAATCCCAAAGGCATCGGCTTGCCCTTTGTCGAACAGCGGTTGAATGAATTGTATGGAGACCGGGCCGGGGTGCGGATCCGACCGGTCGATTTGGGCGTAGAAACCTTGTTGTATTTGCCATGCTGAACATCAAAGTCGCCTTGCTCGACGACGAGCCCTTGGCCGTCGATGAACTCAAACACCTGTTGGGCGAGTTTGCCCACCTCGAAATCGTATACGCCGGCACCCAGCCCACCGTGGCCCTCGCCGAGCTCGATCGCCTGCGGCCCGATTTGCTCTTGCTCGATATTCAAATGCCCGGAATGAACGGCTTTGAGTTGCTCGAACAACTCGAGCGGGTGCCCAAGGTGATTTTTATCACGGCCTACGATCAATTTGCGCTCAAGGCCTTCGAACTCAATGCGCTCGACTATCTGCTCAAACCCATCGATCCCGAGCGGCTGCGCGAAGCGATTCACCGTTTTGAAGCCAGCCGAAGCATCGGAGCACCCGAAATATCCAGTCCCAAAAAGCTCCTCGACCCCGATCGGCGCATTTTTGTGAAAGACGGAGAGCGCTGCGCGTTTATCCACCTGTTCCAAATCGAACGGATTGAAAGCGAAGGGAACTATTCTCGGTTGTTCTATGGAAGCGAGCGGATTTTGCTCCGGTCTTCGCTCAACCAACTCGAAGAGCGGCTGCCCGACGAACTGTTCTTTCGCGCCAACCGCCAACAAATCGTCAACTTAGATGAAGTCACCGAGGTAGAGCCCTGGTTCAACCAAAGTCTTCGGCTCGTATTGCGCTCGGGGGCCAAGATCGAACTCAGCCAGCGTCAGTCGATCAAATTCAAGGAGCGGATGGGACTCAATTGAGGCCCTCGAGCACCTGCATCCAGCCCCAGCGATCGGCCACTGCCCCACTGCGAATGTCGCCCAGGGCCTTTTTAATGCGCTGACCATAACCCGATTCGTCGAGGACCAAATCGTACTCTTTGTCCTTAAAACCAATGGTCGTGATCGGGCTCACGACGGCCGCCGTGCCCATACCGAAGGCTTCTTGCAAATACCCCTGCTCGGCAGAATAGCGCAATTCGTCGACCGTAATGGGGCGCTCTTCGACCACCTCGTTCCAACTCCGGAGCAAGGTCAAAATGCTATCGCGGGTAATGCCCGCCAAAATCCGATCGCTCAAAGGGGGCGTTCGGAACGTGTTCCCAATGCGGAACATCACGTTCATCGTACCCGATTCTTCGATAAACCGATGATCGCGGTGGTCGGTCCACAAAATTTGGGTATACCCCTCGTTCTGGGCTTCGCGGGTCGGGAAAAACGCGCCTCCATAGTTACCGGCCGCTTTGGTGAATCCAATACCCCCGGCGGCACTCCGCGTATACTCTTGTTCTACCCGCACTTTAACGGTCCCCGAATAATACGGACCCACGGGGCTGGTAATGATCGCGAACGTGTACTTCTCGCTCGGACGGGCCGCGATAAAACTCGAACTGCTAAATAAGAACGGACGGATGTAGAGCGAGGTTCCCTCTTCTTTGGGTACCCATTTGCAGTCGATGCGCACCAGTTCCTCCAGTCCTTTCATAAAGACCTCTTCGGGCACTTCGGGCATACACAGCCGACGCGCGCTCCGGTTGAGCCGATGAAAATTCATCTCGGGGCGGAAGAGACCCACGCCTCCATCCATCATACGGTACGCCTTCATCCCTTCAAAAGCGGCCTGTCCGTAATGTAGGGCGTGGAGCGAAAGCGGGAATTTGACGTCTTCGTAGGGCATGATGCGCACATCGCCCCACTGTCCGTCTACATAATCGCAAACGAGCATATGGTCGGAAAAGACCTTGCCAAACGGGAGGTCCTTAAAGTCGACAGTGTCGATCGACGTCGCCGGCTTGCGTTGAACTTCAATCATTCTCAAGAACGGTTTGGCGTAAAAATAGGCAACAGGGCCTTAGCGGAGGGCGTTGGATTATCTTTAACGCCTCAAACACCTTCTCTTTAAAAAGTCGGATTCCCCGCCATGAAAAACCTCCTTATCGCCAGTTGCTGTGCCCTTGGGTTGCTTTCCGGATGTTCCAGTCCCAAAGAAGTGTATGGAGATCCGAGCACGACGGCCAAAGGCGCCGTTCCCGCCGACCAATTGCTCGCGCGCTTGGAAGGAAAAGATTCGCTTCAGGTCAAGGTCGAAGGCAAGGTGATCGAAGTCTGTCAAACCAAGGGGTGCTGGATGGATATGGACCTCGGCAATGGGCAGTCGATGACCGTTCGGTTTAAGGATTACGGGTTCTTTGTACCCATGAACGGGGCCGGACGTACGGTGGTGATTGACGGGGTGGCCAAAATCAAAACCGAAGATGTGGCCTGGCTCCGGCACAAAGCCGAAGACGCCGGTGCCTCGGCCGAAGAAATCGCCAAGATTACCGAACCGAGCAAAAACGTCACGTTCCTCGCCAAAGGAGTCGTTTTCGAGCCATGACTCGAGTTTCAAAAAAAGGACTTGTCGCTTTGGGGTTCCTTGCCACGGCAGGGCTCGCGCTGGGTAGCCTCGGAATTTCTTGCGGGACCCGAGAAGCGGGGACAGCGCAAAATCCGCCCCCCCAGCTCTATCAGATGTCCGAACTGGCCAAGGCGATGGAAGACATGTATCAGGCCAATATCGCCTTTCGCGATGCGCTCAACCAGGGCTTTGGCGTCGACAGCATCCCTGATTTTTTCTACACCATCCACTCGGCCCAACCGACCACGGGCAAAGAAACCGATGCGCTCTACCACGCCATGGCCGATGTGTTTCTCGAAAAAATGGAAGCCGTGGTTCGCCAACCTGTTGAAATGCAACCCGCGGCCTTCAACGAAATGGTCGATGCCTGCGTGGCCTGTCACCAGCAAAAATGCCAAGGCCCGATTCCGCGGATCAACAAACTCCGGGTGACCGAGACGGGAAGCCGGTGAATCCCGTGCTCAAACCGACCGCCGACGGCAGTTGGACCTTGTATCGGCCCGAAATCGACGAGCCCTATCACTCGGTCCACGGGGCACTGGCCGAATCGCAACATGTGTTTGTTCGAGAAGGATTGCTGAGCGCCCAAGCGCTTCCGCACGTCCATGTCCTCGAAATCGGCTTTGGCACGGGTCTCAATGCCTGGCTCAGTTGGAGACAATCGCCCCGGCCTCCCCTTCGGTATACCACGTACGAACCCCATCCTTTGGGGCTAGAATTGCTTTCGACGTGGAACCAACACAACCGATTTGCCGATATCGAACGGTTGCATACCGGGCCTTGGAACGTCTGGGAGACGCTCGACGACACCTTTGCCTTGCGGAAAATCCACGCCAAAATTGAAGAGCTCGACCCGGGCGAACTCGCGGAACGCTTTGATGTGGTCTACCACGATGCCTTTGCCCCAGAAGCCCAACCCGAACTCTGGACCCCCGGCTTTTTTGCGCAAGTACGCCAGGCCATGGCACCCCGTGGGGTACTGGTGACCTATTGCGCCAAAGGGGCGGTGCGCCGGGCCATGATTGAAGCAGGTTTTGTCGTAGAACGCCGTCCGGGCCCTCCAGGCAAGCGCGAGATGCTCCGTTGCCGGGTGCCCGAAGGGGATCAACGGCTGGCAACGCCATGAACCCGAATTCGGCTGGGAAACGCCTTGTGGTTCGGGTTTATGGGCTGCTCATCAACACAGCGCAACAAGTGCTTACGGTTTCTGAAACCTTTCGGGGCGTTGCGCTCCACAAATTTCCCGGCGGTGGGCTCGAATGGGGCGAGGGTCCGCTCGATTGCGTCAAACGGGAGTTTCGCGAAGAAACCGGATGGGACATTCCCTTTGAGCAGCATTTTTATACCACCGATTTTTTCCAACCCTCGGCCTTTGGGGCGAACGATCAGATTCTGAGTCTGTATTACTTCTGTTTTCAGCCGTTTCGAGACGACACCCTTCCCGGTGCGGGCGCCGAAGCCGGTCTCACTTTTCACTGGACTCCGATCGAACCAGGTTTGATCGAGTCGCTGACCTTGCCCATCGATCAAAAAGTCGCGGAACGCTTGATCCGCGTTCGCGAACGAGAGGGGCTGGAGGAATAAGCCCGGAAAGTCTCAGGGCAGAAGGCGGGACAGCGGAAATTTATGGAGACTGGTGAAGTAGTTTGCAGTTTACAGTTAACAGATGAAATTTCCGAAGATTGCCCTAAAGTAATTTTACAGTGACAATCAGACAATCTTCTAGGAGCAAATGCTTCACAAGGAGATCCTTGTCTGAAGTCCCATTTGTCAGTGGCTTGATATTTAGAGGATTAAATCAACACTTCGGACAACAACGAGGAGACCGACCCCCAGGCGTATCAAACCTCTCGACTCCGGGCCCCGCCAGCGACGCCGAGTCGCTTCAAGCCGCAACGGCCAGTGAGCCTTGCGGCGCGACCTCGGCCAAAGCTGTAGCGGGTGGACAAGAGAGGTTGCGCCGGTCTAAAAAAGCTCCTTTCTTTCCTTCTTTCTTTGGAGCAGCAAAGAAAGAAGCCCACCGCGGGAGCGGAGTGCATACTAGCGTCGTAGAGAGGGAATGAACAGCGTAGGCCAACTTTGAATGCTCATTGGCGTAGCCAGAAGGCAACGTATCGAAGATCCAGTAAGTATTTGTAAGGCCCTCATTTAATAAGAGATCTGTATCCTCCTTTTTTTTACCGAAATGAATGAACCATGAGTTATTCGAGAAACATCACTCCCCTGAAATATCCTTTTACACCTGATATTTCAGATTCTTGAAGAGTGATTGTTGAGTATGATGATCGTGAACTTCGGCGAACGCCTTCCGTTATTCGCATTATGAAGCGCATACTGATTTCGGGCGGCAGTGGATTGCTCGGCGAACGCATCACCGCGATGGCCTTGGCCCAAGGCAGGACGGTCCACCATCTAAGCACCCGCCCCAAAACCCGTACCGATGGAGTCCGCGTCTTCGAATGGTCCGAACACCGCTTCGACCCAGAAGCCTTGGTAGGAATCGACGCCGTAGTGCACCTCGCGGGCGCATCGATTTCCGACCCCTGGACCCTCGACCACAAACGCGCCATCCTCGATAGCCGGGTTCAAAGCAGCCGTTGGTTGTACGAGGCGCTAAAGAGGCATCCCCAATCGATTCAACAGGTGGTATCCGCCTCAGCCATTGGGTATTATCCCAGTCATTTCGACAAAACCTATTCCGAAACCGAAGCGCCCGGTTCGGATTTTTTGGGTTCGGTTTGCCGCCGCTGGGAGGAAGAAACCCAGCGATTGGCGGAACACACTGGACGCGAATGCCGATTGCGCATTGGGTTGGTATTGAGCGAAAAAGGCGGACTGCTCGACCCTTTGCTGCCCTTGGCGCGCTGGGGATTGCTCTCGGCTTTGGGCTCCGGCAAGCAATGGATGTCGTGGATTCACCTCGATGATGTAGCCCGACTCTTTCTCCATGCCGTCGACAACAACCTCGAAGGGGCCTACAATGCGGCCGGACCCCATCCGACGCAGAATCGAGATTTTGTGCATACCCTCAACCGGGTGCTGCATCGGCCGACCTGGTTGCCCCCCGTCCCTGAATTTGCGCTCAAACTGGCTTTAGGCGAGCGCTCAGCCCTTCCGTTGATGAGCCAAAAAGTCGATGTATCCAAGGCGATCCAATCTGGGTTTCGCTTCGAATTCCCTGAACTGGAGGGGGCGTTGACCGATTTATTGGTCGCTCGCTAGGGTCGACAGCAACATTCGAAACCCTTGGTCGATCAGTTCGGGGTCGCTCCACGGAACAAAGTGATCCATCGGGTCGTGGGTAATCACTTCAAGACGGCAATTGGTGCAAAGATTCACGAAGTGATTCAGCGATTCGCTCGGAACCAGACGGTCCTGTCCACCCTGAATGTAAACGATGGGCAACGCAAATCCGGGCAAACGCGTACCCATTTCCACGAGCTGTTCGGGGAGGGCCATCATTTCGCGATTGCTGTTGCGCAGCCATTTTCCCAACAAAGGATTGACCAACCAACTCCCCGCGATGCGGTTGTACCAGCGGGGCGCTTGCATAGTAGCACTGATGGTCGGGGCCACGAGCAACACCCCGTTCATCGCGTCCGCATGATCCAGACCCAACTTCATCGCCACAGGACCCCCATAACTATGCCCCGCCACAAAAACGGGTTGACCGGGTCGGCGCCGGGCTTGAATCAGCGCCCAAATCGGATCGGTTTGATCTTGAAGCATTCCGGTATGCGGAAGCTCCGAATCGCCGTATCCTGGTCGATCGACAAACAGCAAACGGGCTTTTTCGTGAAAGCGAAAGGAGTCGGCCGCTTGGGTAAAATCGTGCCAACTGCCCGGGGAGCCATGGATGAATACAAACAAGGGACCGCCTTCGATGCCCGCTTCGACCGCGTGGATTTTTCCTCCCTTGTGTTCGAGAAAAATCTCTTTCATTCCCCCTGTCGAGGCAAAGAGCGCCTCGGGATGTTCCGCAGCCATAACAGGCTCAAAAAAGCGGGTAGAAACGAGTAGACCGGTCAGGAGGACGAGCAGCATAAGCGCGAATTTCCAGCTCAACAACCACCGAAGCAGTGCGAACAGGCGGGATTTGAGCCGAGATGGAGGCATGGGATTGATCAAAGGGGGGCGAACCACATTCCGACGACGCACGAAGTTAAGCGCTTGCTTATGTTTGAACCATGGAAAAAACGCGACTTGGCCTTCAGACGCTCCGCTTTGGGGCACTCCTCTCTTTCGCCCTGCTGTGGGCGGCAACGGCATCGGCCCAAGTAGAATTGGTGCGCAAAAGCGAAGCCAATGGGCAGAGCCAGGCGATCTCCGACTATGGTTTTCGCTACCAGATTGATCTCGAAACAAATCCGGTGTGCAACCAAGGCAAAACCGGGACCTGCTGGAGTTTTAGCTCCGTGGGCTTTCTCGAGTCCGAATACCTGCGCAAGGAAAAATCTTCGATCGATTTGAGCGAGATGTATGTGGTGCGCAAGGTGTATGAGGACAAAGCGGAAAAATATCTACGGATGCACGGCACCATTGCGTTTGCCCAAGGCGGCGCCTTGCCCGATATGCTCTATGTGTTGCGCGAGTACGGTATGATGCCCGAAACCGCCTATCCGGGTCGCCCCAATCCGGCCGAAGGATTCGATCACTCCGAGCTGGAATCGGCGCTCAAAGGACTGCTCGATGCGGTGCTCAAAGCCGAAGGCAAATCGCTGAGTCAAACCTGGCAGAGCGGTGTACAGGCGTTGCTCGATGCCTATTTGGGGGCCGTGCCCGAGACCTTTGAGTACGAGGGAAAGCGCTATACGGCGCGGACTTTTGCCGATCAAAAACTCAAGCTCAAAGCCGAAGAGTATGTGCAAATCACCTCGTTTACCCACCGTCCGGAAGGGACCTGGATGGCGATCGAGGTACCCGACAACTGGTTGTGGGATCGTTCGTTCAACGTATCGCTTGAAGGCATGATGAAGACGCTAAACCGAGCCTTGGACGCAGGCATGTCTGTGGGATGGGCGACCGACGTGAGCGAAAAGAGCTTTGCCGTTCGCAAAGGTTTGGCGGTTTGCCCAGACCCGGAGTGGCTCAAGACCCATCCCGAGGCCACGGGTTTTGAATTTCAGTGTCCCGAGCGCACCATCGACCCGGCACTGCGCCAGTTGGGCTACGATCGTTGGGAAACCACCGACGACCACGGGATGCTGATTACGGGCAAAGCTCAAGCCGCCGACGATCGGGTGTTTTACCTCGTGAAAAACTCCTGGGGCGAAATCGAAAACCCGGTGCGCCCAGGCTATTTGATGGCTTCAGAGGCCTTTGTCGAATACAAGACCATTTCGATGCTCTTGCCTGTTGAGGCCCTGTCGAAAGAAGACCGAAAAAAGGCGGGGTTGTAAGGCGCTACAGCGAAATAAGCCCTTCGATCGAACCCGCTTGTTGATAGCGTTCAATAACGCTTTCGGCGCTAATCATCAGTTCACGGGCCGTAATGCTAATGTAGTTCCCCTTGCTCGAAGTGCGGAGCTCGATTTGCGCTTCGTGCGCGTGAAACAGATTTTCGACTTGGGCTACTTTTTGATTGTCGGCGGGCACGATGAATTTGAACATATAAACCGAAGGCCAAGCGATGGTTTTGAGCTTATCCCGAAGACCTTCCCAGTCGGGGTTTCGTTCGGTGTTGTTGGGTACGTCCTGTTCCATGTGTCGAAGATAATCAGTGTCAATTCCTTGAAAGGGATCCAGAGCGTCGAGAATATCTTCGACGTGTTCCATCGGTTTCCATCGCCTTTTACACAACAAATGGCTGAATCAGGGACCGCAGAATTTAGTGGGGACTGCACGAATGTGAATTCATAATGCGATTAAAAAAATCCTATCTGAAGGGAATACTTCATATGAGACTCATGTTCATTTTCGGATATGCCCATGACTTCAGGTTGTAGGAACCAATTCAGCACTTCAGTATCAACGAGAAGACCGACCCACAGTCACGTAAGACCTCTCGACTTCGAGTCTGTTGATCTAGAAAACCCAAGGGCAGCGACGCCGAGCTTTATCCAGCCGCAAAGGTCCTGTAGAAACAGAATCCCTAGCGATTCAAACAAAGTGCAAATAAGGGGCATTGCATAAGTGATTGACGGAACCTCGGCCAAAGGCCGTACACCAATAAACTCCGCTTAAAAAAGCTCGTTTCTTTCCTTCTTTCTTTGGAGCAGCAAAGAAAGAAGCCCACCGCGCTTTTTTACCACCAACGGATGTGTAGCCCCACACCATGGTGTGGGGCACCTGCAAAGTCGTAGAGAGGGAATGAACAGCGCAGGCCATCTTTGAATGCTCATCGGCGTAGCCGGAAGACATCGACCCGAAGACCCAGATATACCTCATAAAACCCTCAATCGATAAATCATTCTTTTCTCGATGGACCCTTGATTAATGATTCATACGTAACCAAAGACAAACCAATGACTCAATTATTATCTGTCAAATTATTGAAAGATCATCTCTACCCAGAAACATCCCTGTACCCCTCCGCTCTGTATCTTCACCGATGGATTCAAATCGATAAACCCCATGATCCTTTCCAGCACCCCCACCATCGAAGGCCGACCCGTTCAAGAATACCTCGGTATTGTAACCGGCGAGACCATTATCGGCGCGAATTTGTTTCGCGATCTCTTTGCCAGCATCCGCGACATCGTCGGGGGTCGTTCGGGTTCGTACGAAGAAGTGCTGCGCGAAGCCCGGGAAACGGCCCTGCGCGAAATGCGCGAAACAGCCGTCTCCATGGGAGCCAATGCGGTGATTGGAATCGATTTGGACTATGAGGTCATCGGTCAGGGCGGCAGTATGTTGATGGTAAGCGCCTCGGGAACCGCCGTCCGAATCTGATCCCACTTCCCTACCCCAGCCACCACCGCTTTCGGGGCGTACTTTTGACCCTATGAGCTTTGGAAATCCCGCCGTGCTCTGGGGTCTGCTCGCCCTGGCTTTTCCGATCGCCCTCCATCTGTTTCGCTTTAGGCCGAGAAAAACGCTCGTATTTAGCGATTTAAGGTTCCTAGAAAGCGCCCAGTCGCGGAGTTCTTCCCGTCAAAAATTGCTCGAACGCCTGTTGTTGGCAGCGCGTTTGTTGCTCTTTGCCGCTTTGATTTTCGGCTTTGCCCAGCCCCGTTGGAACACGACCTCCGATCTCGCCGTGGCTCGCCGGGGGGTCTGGATCCTCTTCGATACCTCCCCCAGCCTCAAGGCGGGACGCAATGGGAACCGCGGTTTCGACTTGGGCAAGGAATCGCTGCGGCAGCGGCTCTCCATGCTCCCTCCAGAAACGCCTGTCGTGCTTTGGACCCCCTCTGAAGGGCGAAGCCCCGAATGGAACCCCCAAGAAGTCTTGCGGTTTTTGGACCCGCTCGAGCCGGGAAAATGGAGTTGCGATGCTTCTACGCTGTGGGAACAAGCGCGCCAAATCGCCTCGGGGTATGACGTCTGGTTGGTGTCGGACTTTCAAACGTCCTATCGGGGGACCGAGGATCTACCCAAACGCGCAGAAAAGGCCGTCGGAGATTCGACGAACCCCACGCAGCCATCTGCCCGTTGGGAGGCCTTGTGGATTCGGGACGAGCGAGTGTCCGAATTGCCCTATTTGGACAGCCTGTGGTTGGGCAAGCCCTTTCTCAAGGCGGGTTTGGCCCAAGAACTCCGCTGCCGGATTCGCAATCCTTCAAAGCGAATGGAACGCGCAGAACTTCAAGCGCGGATCGAAGACAAGACCTTGGGTGTTTTTTCGCTCGAATTGCCTCCCGGGGCCGACAGCGTGTTTTCGATTCGGTTTTCGGTTCCCGATACGACCGTGGCGCTGGGTTCGGTTTCGCTTCGCTTTACCGGAACGGATGCGGGTGCCACCGGTCCTGGATTTGAGCAAGGGTTTGCGCTCAATATGGGGCCCACGCCTATCGTAGGTATTGTCGGGGGCACGGAGACCTGGCGAAAACTCCTGCCCGAATCCGAGTTTACGGTCCGGCTTTTTGCATCGACCTCGGGATTGGGGACTGCCGCACTCGAATGTTCGGTGCTTATTCTCCACGATCTGAACGCGTTCGAAAGTGGAGACGCCGAAGCCCTGAGTCAATTTGTCGAATCGGGCGGGCAATTGTTGCTCTATCCCCCTACTTCAGAACGCGTGTTTGCGGGGCTCAATAATTGGCTTGAGCGCGAATGGAATCTCAAATGGAGCGCGTTGCCCGATACCCAAAAGGGGATTTGGGAAGCGTTGGTCCTCGATCACTCGCTTTGGCAAGGCGCCGTCGAAGAATTGCCGCGCAAAGCAGACCTGCCGGTCAACCAAAAAAGCCATGCTGTGCAGGGGCAAGGGTTTACGATCGCGGCCCGCACGGCACTCGGCTCCCCCTTGGTGGTGCAAACCCCGCAAATGGTGGTGCTCGGCACCCGCCCAGAACGCGATTGGAGCAATTTGGACCGGCATCCGCTCTGGGTTCCCCTCGTATTTAATACCGTGTTTTCGCATGCGCACAATTTGCCGCTCTACCTCTCGGCCAATCGCCCAGTTTTATGGGTTCCCAAGCGCGCTGCTCAAGGAGATTGGGGGTGGGAGGAAAACGGCCAACGCACCGTACCCGAACAACGCGTCGAGCGGGGTCGGGTGCGCATTGCGCTGGAGTCCCTGCCTTCTGACGGAATCCCCAGGGTACTGAAATCGGACACCGAAGTGTTGGGGGCCATCGGGGTGTATCCCGATCGCAACGAGCGGTCTCGGAGCACGTTGAACCGCTCGGACTTTCCGGATAATATCGATGTGGTCGCCTTGGATTCGGGGATTCCCTCTGCCGAATGGGTAGCGCGAGAAAGCCCTGTATCCTCCGATTCCGGTTTGGGACCGTGGTTTTGGACCGCGGCCCTCGTCCTTGCACTCATCGAGGCGCTCTTGTTTAGATTTGACCCATTCCGTCAACCTGCCCCTGCCAAAGCGGGGATGATGGCAGGTGTGTCCTCGAAATAACTTGTCTGCCATGAGGTTTGTCTTACCCGAAGTAACCCTGTTTTTACCCGGACACGCGCTCCACGGCACCTCGGTCGAGGTTCGTTTGGACAGAGGGCACTTGGAATCCATGGCGCCTTCCGGTTCTTCTGCAACCCTTGCAAACACGGAGAATATCCAAGTGATTGAGGCCGCCCGCGGGTGTTCGATCGGACCGGGGTGGATCGAAATGAGGGCACGGGCCACCGATCCGGGACTCCCCCACCTCGAAGAGCTCTCCCGACTGCTCCAAGCCGGAGCCCGGGGGGGGTTTACCCAGGTAGGGGTGCTGCCTTCGACCCAACCTGCGATAGATTCAGTTGAGCGTATGAGCTACTGGAGAGAACGCAGCCTAGGCGCAGCAGCAGGATTGCTCCCAATCGCTGCGTTGACCCGGGGCTGCAAGGGAGATGAAATGACCGACTATCATCAACTCATTCAAGCGGGAGCGATCGCCTTGAGCGACGATATGGGGGTTATAACCGATACGCACAAACTCCGCATTGCCCTCCAATATGCCGCCCAACTGGGAATCACCGTCGTGGTGCGGGCCGAAGATCCCTATTTGAACCGCGGAATTGTGGCGCACGAAGGACGGGAGGCCGTTTTGGCGGGGATGGCGGGTATACCGGCTGTTTCGGAAGTAATTGCGATGGACCGCTTGCTGCGGCTCGCGCAAGACACCGGATGCCGTCTGCACTTTAGCTCCATTTCGACTTTGGAATCGGTGGAACTCCTCAAACGCGCCAAAGCGTCGGGGTTGCCAGTCACTTGTGATGTGACCATTGCGCATCTGATTTGGGACGACTCCACCTTGTCCTCCTACGACAGCCACTATAAAACCGACCCTCCTTTGCGCGACCGGGCCACCCGCGACGGGCTTCGCACAGCCTGTTTAGAGGGCTGGATCGACGCTGTGAGCAGCGATCATCGCCCCATTCGTCCCGAAGGAAAGGACTGTGAGTTTCCCTTGGCAGAACCGGGAATGGCCCTCATAGAGGTCGTCTATCCCTTGCTCAAGGAAGCCTTGGGTTCCGAGTCGGATGAGCGCATTTTGGGCTTGCTGTCCCAGGGGCCTCGTGCTATATACGGATTGGAGCGCCCGCGTTTCGAGCCGGGCGAAAAGGCGGATTACACCCTCTTTGAACCCCAATTCCGGGGTCAGTTCGATCCGGATTCGTGGATTTCGTCAGGGGCTTGGGCTCCTTTGAAAGGGAGAAATTTGGTTGGGAAGAGTAGAGGAATCGTTCGAGAATGGGAAATACGTTTGTTCTGAGGATTTTAAAGGGCAATCGAATGTTTATAATTCCTTGAATAATCAAAATCGCTCAAGACTTCTATTGGTAGTAGGATTCTGCTACTTTTGCCCAAACCAATTATGTTCCGCTCCATGAAAAAGTTGTTTTTGTTCGCCGCCCTCTTCGTTGCCAGTGTCGTAGGACAGGCGCAAACCGCCAAGTGGCAAAAAGAATGGTCGAAACTTCCTGTCTTCGATGCCATGTACTATCGCGCTGCCAATTTGGATGTAGCCACCAAGGGAATCGATGCCCAGAAGCACTGGGAAGAGTACGGTTTGAAAGAAGGCCGCGCCAGTTCGCCCGTGTTTGATGTAAAGTACTATCTCGCTGCCAACAAGGACCTCCAAGACCAATTCGGTCAAGTGGGTTACGAAAAGGCCGTTGAGCATTGGTTGAAGACCGGCATCAAGGAAGGTCGTCCCAGCCACCCCAACTTCAACGTGAAGTACTATGGTGAAAACAACGCCGATTTGTACAAGATGTACGGTCTTCAGTACGACAAACTCATCGATCATTACCTCAAGTCCGGCATCAAGGAAAACCGCAAAACGGTTGCTCCCGTTGCTGAAGACAAGATGTAATTGACGCTCCAACCCTTCTCACCACTCAATCTAAACAAAATGAAGCCATTTATCGCCCTGGTCGCATTGACCGGATTTGCATTGTCTGCTGCCGCCCAGACCATGGAATGGGACAAGCGCTTTGAGTCGAAGCCTGTTTTCGAAGGTACCTACTACCTCGATCAACACCACGACGTCGCTATTGCCGGTGCCAAGCCTGCCGAACATTGGAAAGCGGCCGGTTTGATGGAAGGTCGCGTTAGCTCGCCCGTGTTCGATGTCAAATATTACCTTGACAACAACAAGGACTTGCAAGACGCTTTCGGACAAGTAGCCTACGACAAAGCCGCCAAACATTGGTTGGATGCGGGTATCGCCGAAGGCCGCAAAAGCCACCCCAACTTCGATGTGAAGTACTATGCCGATAACAATCTCGATCTGAAGGCCAATTTTGGCAGCGACTATCGCAAGTACGTTGACCACTACCTCGAGTACGGTTGGAAGGAAAACCGCAAAACGGTTGCACCGGCTACCAAGCCTGCCGCTCCCGAAACCACCAAGCCGGCTCCGACCATGAACGACCGGATTACGGTCAACTTCGCCTACGCCAAGTTCGATCTGAGCAGTGCCGACAAAGCCAAACTCGATCAATTGGCTATGGCCCTGAAGCAATCGGCTGTTGCCAAAGTGAAAATCGACGGCTACGCCGACAACACAGGAGACGCAGGTCGCAACCAGACCTTGTCTGAAAACCGCGCCAAAGCTGCCAAAGACTATCTCGTTTCCAAAGGCGTTGACGCTTCGCGCATCACCACCAGCGGCAAGGGCAGCGATTCGCCCGTAGGAGACAACGACACCGACGCCGGTCGCGCTCAAAACCGCCGCGCCGAGATTGCGTTGACCCGCTAATCATCCTTTTATCGAAAGTCGAACCGCCCCTCGTGGGCGGTTTTTTTTTGCGTTAACCTAAACCCTTTCGGTTCGCGTCGAAGGGTTCCGAATCTGGACGTTCTATTGGCCAAGCTCCCAAAACACCTTGGGCAAGGAATCGGCCAACTCGGTGGCCAAAAGCCCTCGCTCTCCCCTTTGGGCCTTGAGTAGATCACCCGCTTTTCCATGGACATACACGGCCCATCGAGCCGCGACTTCGGGACTCAAGCCTTGGGCCAGCAAACCGCCCATCAACCCACTCAAAACATCACCACTCCCGGGAATACCCAAGATGGGATTTCCGCTCGGATTGAAGTATACTTGATTGTCGGGAAGGCATACGGCCGTATAGGGCCCTTTCAAAACCAAAATGCACGCGTGCTCGGACGCCCAATGACGAGCCCGCTCCAACCGCTCGAACCCAGAACGCGGCGGGGTCGCATAAAACCGATCGAACTCACCCCAATGCGGGGTGAGAATGCTGCCCGGGCGCAATGCCGGACGGTCCGCGCCCCAATATCCGAGCCAATACAAAGCATCGGCGTCGATGATCGCCTTTTCTGGACTGTTTTCGAGCGCCTTCCGAACCCGTTTACCCGCCTCTGTATTCCGACCGATTCCCGGCCCCAACACAAGAACCCCTTCTTCCGGATAAACCCAATCATCGCTCCACCCCATCAATTCGGGCAAAGTGCCGGCGAGCGCGGAGCGGACCCCCTCACTGCTCTGTCCCCATACCCTACCCGCCCCCGATCGCAATGCCGACCGGGCCACCAAGGCCAAGGCCCCAGGCATCGTATCGCTCCCAGCGCAGACAACCACCTTTCCGCGGTCTGATTTGCTCGAAAACCGCGGGTAGGCAGATAAGCCACCAGCGAAATCCGAAGGCTCTAGGAGACAATAGGGCGTCTGGGTTTCGCGCTCAAAATCCAAATCCTGTTCCAAAGGCAAGACTTCCCAATCGGACCCGCCGAAAAACGCGGCCGAAACCAAGAGACCGAGCGGGGGAGCTCCAACACAAAAGCAGTGTTCCGCGCGTACGAATTCCATATGCGAAGCAGGAACTTCGTCGGCCTCGGCATACCAGCCCGTGGGTTGATCGACCGCCCAGAACGGGTGGCCCGAGACATTGGCCCACCGCACATAGTCCGCATAGGGTCCGGAAACCGCTCGGTTTTGGCCCAAGCCCAAAACGGCATCGATGCACACGGTCCCGGACGGAACCTCGATCGACGGGGAATCAAAATCGAGGGCCTCCAAAGCCGCAGCCCACATGGCGAACTCAGGCACCTGCATTCGAGCGCGATCCACGATCCACACCCGTACGGTCCGGCCAGATTCCCGGAGTGTTCGTGCCGCTTGCAAACCATCGCCTCCATTGTGCCCCGGACCACAAAAAACCCCAATGGGCACTTCGGGATCCAGACGACGGGCCAGGCGATGGGCCAGATCTTGGCCCACCGCCAACATGCGGTCCAGGGATCGATCTGGATGCCGTTCTATCCAACAGCGATCGGCCGCGCGCCTTTGTTCGAGGGAATACAGCCGAATCATGGCCGAGGGGCCTTTTCCGAAAAATCTCGCTTGATTTGGGCGATCTGGGACAAAAGCAGCGACTCCCCATCGTTGAGGACTATGGCATCGACCCAGAGCAACACCGCCGACTCGTCGGGCTGGCGCCGCATCCGCGCGACGATCTCAGCTTCGCTCAACCCACTGCGCTGTTGAACGCGTAAAACCCGAATCCGTTCCGGGGCACTGACCCAAATCACCTTGTCGACATCGGTCGGCCGACCTGAGCGCAAGAGCAAGGCGCTCTCCTTAATCGCCCATCGCCCCTCTGATTCCGCTTTCTGGGCAAATTCTTCCCACAATTGGGCCACGGCCGGGTGCAGAAACGCCTCCAAGGCGCGCAGCTTCTCGGGATCCGAAAACAACCGTTCCGAGATCAATGAGGTGCGAAGGGTGTTGCCATCGTACACATCCGCACCCAGCAGATTTTCAGTCTTTTGCCGAATGTCGGGGCGCGTATACAGCGACTTGGCCACCGCATCGGAGTCGAAGACCTTACCGCCAAAACGGGCGAGTATACGGCAAACCGTGCTCTTGCCTGCGCCAATTCCGCCGCCCACCCCGATCTTCATTCTTCGAATACAAAGAGTTGGGCCGATGGAACCGAAAGCGTTCTGCGCACGGTCGTTTCTTCGGTTTCCAATCGATACTGCACCTGATAAATTCCCGGCTGTCGAAGCACCTTGGGCGCATCGAGGAGCAAGGTTCCACCGGAAGTGCTCCATTCTTCGAAGGTAGACAAAGGGCCACTCGAAAAAATCTGAGCGGTGGCGGGCACCAATACGGCCTTGAGCCCTTCGGCCAGACGGGGCTTGGGGAGCGGAACGCTCTGGACCGAGCTGGTCCAGCGAATGGGCTTGGCCCGCATTAACACCACCTGGGGTTCGACCGAGCAAGGGCCTGTATTCCCCGCTTTTTCGCGGAGTTGGAGTTCTAGGGGTTCTGGGGGTTCTTCGGTGTATTGGGCTGGCCAAACCACTTCAAATCCATGGACTTGAGCCAAGTCTTTTTCAGGACCGATCACGCGAACCGAATCGGGACTCAACTGCACTTCTGTGAGTCGGTAGCGCCCCCGCATGCTGCGCGGCAAGGCCCATTCGACGGGAACCCAACGATCGCGCACGGCGGTCAAATTCAGCGGAAAACGGCCCGTTACCACTTCCCGAAGCACCACCGATGCCGGCAATTGCACGCGCAATGCGTCCTTCTGGGTGCTCCAGTCGACCCACAATGTTGAATCAGACGATCCATCCCATTCTTCGAACGGAAGCGACAACGATAAGGATCGTCGCGGATTCAGCGCCAATTGCACCAAATCGAATCCTCGGCCGTGGAGTTTGAGTTCGATCTCTTCCGGCAATTCATCGAGAATCGGTGCACTCGAAGGCCATTGAGGGTATTGGACCCGAAACGACAACACGACCTCTTGATCGGTTGCCGTCAATCGATTCAGCATCCAGAGGGCGCAGGCCAGGGTAATAAAAAAAAGCCGAGGCCTTCGAAGCATATTCGGGAACCTCGGCTCAATATCGGTTAAAAAAGCGGCTCAGTCTTCCTTGACCACCGCTGGCTTGGCCGGCTTTTCTTCCTTGGCCACATACTGGGCGCTCATTTCTTTGGAAATCGCGCTCTTTTCGATTTTCAGTCGGCTGTTTTCGCTTTCGAGAATCACATACCCCTCGTTGACTTCGAGGATTTTACCATGGATGCCCGAGGCCGTCACCACGCGCATTCCCTTGGAAACCGATTCGCGAAAACTGCCTTCTTCTTTTTGGCGCTTCATTTGGGGGCGGAGAAAAAAGAAATACATCACCACCACCATCAGCACCAAAGGCATCATGCCCATCCAATCCATGCCGCCTGCGGCTTGGAGCAATACCGTCGAGAAGAGAGAGCTCATTGGGCGCCTTCCTTCGCGGGCTCGCCCGCTTTGCCGAGCACATCCGAGGTGATTTTCAGCACCATCACATTGGGAACGGTGTTGGCGTTGATGGTCACCTGCTTATCGTTGCGACCGGGACGACCGTTGCTATCAAAGCTCACCTTGATCTCGCCACTTTCTCCTGGGGCAATCGGAGTGCGTGGATACTCGGGAACCGTGCAACCGCAGCTGCCTTGGGCGTTCGAAATCACGAGCGGAGCACTGCCCACGTTTTTAAACTTGAAGACGTGCTGGGCCAAAACCCCTTCTTCGATTTGACCGAAGTCGTGAAACTCCTCCTCGAATTGAAACTGGGCGGTTCCTTGGGACGGATCAACGCCGGCGGTTTCGGCTTGGGCATCGGCCGATTTGATTTTGCTGCTGGCATTGTCGCAGGCCCCCAGCGCAAAAAACAGGGCTAGAGCAAGCCCGAATGCAGTGAACTTCATAGTGTTATTGACAAAAAAGTGGAACAAACCAACCGGGGTACATCGTCCCCGTTCGAAAAGCGAAAATACAGCGCGCAAGCCTAGCCTTCGAGCAATCCGCGACCGAGCTTGTTGACCTTGCCTTCCGCTTTGAGATCGAGCAGGATTTTGTCGAGCACCCCATTGACAAAAACACTGCTTTTGGGCGTGCTGTATTCTTTGGCCAATTCGATGTACTCGTTCATGGTCACCTTGAGTGGTACCATCGGAAAGTATTCGAATTCGACGGCCGCCATTTTCATCAACAGCATGTCGATGAGCGCAATCCGGTCCATCTCCCAGTTTTTGGCCTTGTCGGCAATCCGGGTTTCGATGCTTTCAGAATGCAGCAAAACGCTGTGAAACAGAGCGGGTCCAAAAGCGCGGTCTTCGGCCTCGTCCTTGTAGAGTGGCAGTACCAATTCCGCTTCCATTTTTTTGCTCCCGCCTTTGCGGAGATTGCGTTGCACCAACATTTGGGCCGCGTCCAAATCGTCTGACCAGTCGAGGTTTCGCTCCTCGTACAACTGGTGGAACAGCTCGTTGTGCGTAATAAAACCCTCGTAAATCTTGCGGACGAACGCCTTGTCTTCTTCGAGATCGCTCTCGGGCAGCTCGAGGTACGTCTTATACGCCGTGCTTTCGCGAATCTGCTGAAACAACTTCATGATGATGTCTCGGTCGTCGGCCCAACGCACCTTGGCTTTTTCGCAGGCCTCTTCAAAGGCTTTGCTCTCGGATAAGGCCACCAAAAATTGGTTGTGGACAAAGCGATGGTTCGGATGGAGCTCTTCCGAACTCGGCAAATGTTTGCTCAGACCGCGCTCAATGACCGTTTCGGCCGCGTGCCTCAGTTCGAGCAACAACTTGAGTTCGTAGAGATAGAGTTCGTGGATGCGGTCAATGCTCCGCGCCAGATTCTTTTCGGCCGCTACGGCATCGCCCCCGCCCCCTTGAAACCAGGCATAAAGTGCATGCAAGACCTTGATGCGAATATGTCTTCGGGTCAGCATGAGATTTAATTGGAAGACCCTGCCCGGGCCAAAATCCGCTCTTGAGCCATGCGCAGTGCCGCTTGGTGCGGTGTTATCCCATCGCGTTCGGCGCGTTCAAACAGGGCCAAGGTGGTATCGTATATACCCGTGGTTCTCCGCATGGATTCGGCTTCGTCGTAGTGGGCAATTTCTCGGTTGACGTTGATCAGTCCCCCGGCATTGATCAGAAAATCGGGGGCGTAGAGGACGCCTTTTTCGCGCAAAAGCGCTCCGTGACGCTCTTCATTCATCAGTTGGTTGTTGGCGGCACCGGCCACAATCGAACAGCGAAGATGCTCGATGCTGTGGTCGTTCAACGTGGCACCCAGAGCACAGGGAGCATACACATCGATCGGGGCCGAATAGCCCTCGTCGGCTCCAATGACCGTCGCACCATATTGACGCGAGATGATTTCGAGTCGATCGGCATACAAATCGCTGACAAGTACCCGAGCGCCGGCTTCGGTCAAGTGCCGAACCAGGGTTTCGCCAACGTGCCCCACGCCCTGTACCCAAACCGTTCGACCGCTCAAGCTATCGGTTCCCCATTGCGCCTGGGCTGCGGCCTGCATTCCGCGGAACACCCCCCAGGCCGTAAAAGGCGAAGGGTCTCCGCTGCCGCCCATTTCGACGGGCAATCCGGTCACATTGCGGGTGTGCTTGTGCACCGAAACCATATCAGCGGGCCCAATGCCCACATCTTCGGCGGTGATATAGCGACCCGATAACCCTTCGACAAAGCGACCAAAGGCCTCCATCATCGCCGGGGTCTTTTGGGTGCGCGAATCGGCGAGAATCACCGCCTTTCCCCCGCCCAGGTCGAGACCCGAAATCGAGGCTTTAAAGCTCATTCCGCGACTCAGCCGGAGCACATCGTTCAGGGCGTCGGTTTCGGAGGCGTAGGGCCACATCCGCGTTCCGCCGAGGGCCGGTCCGAGCGTGGTCGAATGGATCCCGATCAAGGCCTTAAGCCCACTGGCGCGGTCTCTGCAAAAGACCACTTGTTCGTGTTCGTCAAATGAGACATGTTGAAACACAACACCTTCTCGGACTTCGGTTTCCGCAGCGTTGAGGTCGTTCATGAAAACAAGGGGGGTTGATGGTATAACAACGAAACAGCCCGACGGCTCCTATCTTTGCCAGAGGAGAACGGACGGGCGCGAAGGTACTGCAATTCGCATCGGACCTCGATGAAAACGGCCGCTTTTCCCTTTGAACTGTGAAAGCACTCCGCCACCTCAACCGCTATCTGTACAAGTATCGCTGGCGCTTTTTGGCGGGGGTCTTGTTTGTCGCGATTTCGGTCGTTTTCCGAATCTATCCCGCCCAATTGGTCCGCCAGAGTTTCGACGCCATCGAGCAGTCGTTCGAGACCGCTCCGGCGGGTTCGGTCGATCCGGGCGACTTGAAATCCAAACTTGTGCTCTACGGATTGGCCATTATCGGCTCCAGTTTGCTCGCGGGGGTGTTTATGTTCTTTATGCGGCAAACCATCATTGTGATGTCGCGCCACATCGAATACGACCTGAAAAACGAAATTTTCGACCAATACCAAAAGCTATCGCTCGGATTCTATAAAACGCACAGCACGGGCGATTTGATGAACCGAATCAGCGAAGACGTTTCCCGGGTGCGGATGTATATCGGCCCGGCTATTATGTACGCCGTCAACGTCGTGATTACGTTGGTTATGGTGATCGCCATCATGCTGAGCATCAACGTAGAACTCACGCTGTATGTGCTGGCGCCCCTCCCGGTATTGTCCTATGCCATTTACAAAATCAGCGTGGCCATCAACCAACGGAGCGAACGCGTTCAGGCCAAGCTCTCGGACTTGTCCACCTATGTCCAAGAGGCATTTTCAGGGATACGGGTTTTAAAGGTATATGTGCAGGAGCCCCGGGTTTCGGACGAATTTGCCGCGCTCAGCGACGAATACCGGGGGCTGAACGAAAAACTCTACAAGGTCGATGCGCTGTTCTTCCCTTTGATGTCGCTGCTGATCGGGCTCAGCACCTTGGCCACGATCTACATCGGGGGTCTGCAGACCATTGCGGGCGAGATTAGCGCGGGCAATATTGCCGAGTTTGTGCTGTATGTCAACTTATTGACCTGGCCTGTGGCCTCGATCGGTTGGGTGAGTTCGATTGTGCAAAGAGCCGAGGCCTCTCAGGAACGCATCAACGAATTTCTACGCGAGCATCCCGAAATCCAAAATCAGGGTCAACTCGGTCCCGATCCCAAGGGACAGATTGAGTTTCGAAAGGTGGGCTTTACCTATCCAGACAGCGGAATTCGGGCTTTGAACGACCTGAGCTTTGTGGTGGAACAAGGACAGACCTTAGCGGTGTTGGGCAAAACCGGATCGGGCAAGAGCACGCTGACCGCGCTGCTCGGCCGTTTGTACGATCCGACCGAGGGCGAGATTTACCTCGATGGAAAACCGCTGCGCGAATGGGATCTGGGGCAACTGAGACGCAGCCTTGGTTTTGTTCCCCAAGACGCGTTTTTGTTTTCGGAAACCCTCAAATACAATATCGCCTTTGGCACCCATGCCGCTTCGGATACCGACATCGAAAAAGCTGCCCAGGCCGCCGAAATCCACGAAACCATTCTCGGGTTTCCCGAGGGCTACGCCACGCGCGTTGGCGAGCGCGGACTCTCTTTGAGCGGTGGGCAGAAACAGCGGGTTTCCATCGCCCGGGCGTTGGTCGGTCATCCTGCCCTGCTGGTGTTTGACGATTGTCTTTCGGCCGTCGATACGGAGACTGAGTCCAAGATTTTATCGAATCTACTGGAAATCAGTAGAAATAGAAGCACGCTATTGATTAGCCACCGGGTATCGACGGTCATGCACGCCGATCTGATTGTGGTGCTGGACAAAGGCGAGGTGGTCGAACGCGGCACCCACGAAGCCTTGATGGCTTTGGGTGGAATTTATGCCGATTTGTACCGCAGACAGCTCGAAGAAGCCCGTTCGGCGGTGGAAGATCAAACTCTTTGAGCGACAGTTGGGTTTCTGTTTTGGTGCGAAAAATGGCGTCTGCTCCGACCGTTTTGAATAGTTTTGCAATAGGAATGATGAGCGATCAAAACGATTTTCGACGCAATCCGGACGAGGTGTATGGCAAAGCCATGCGGGCGGGTCGTCGAACCTATTTTTTCGACGTGCGGGCCACCCGGGGCGAAGACTACTACCTGACGATTACCGAGAGCAAAAAGCACAGCTCCGAATACGGAGAAGAATACTACAAAAAGCATAAAATCTATCTATACAAAGAAGATTTCGAGTCGTTTAAGCACCACTTGAACGAGATGATCGAATACATTGAACGCCGTCTCGAGCGCCAGTCGTTTGAAGGCGGATCGCAGGAAACCCCAAACGGACCTTCGGCCGACTTTGATTTTGACGACCTCTGAATACCCGGTCAGGCCTTCGGACTGTGGAATTGTTGATAAACGCATTCGCTTCGCTCGCATTCGGTCTTCGTTTTCGGTGGGTTTTGCGGAATTTTGAGCCGGCGACCCAAGCGTTTCCAATCTGAATCTTATGGGTAAAATCGTCGCGATTGCGAATCAAAAAGGAGGGGTCGGCAAAACCACGACTGCGGTCAATCTGGCCGCGGCTTTGGGCGTGCTCGAAAAGCGGGTGTTGCTGATCGACGCGGATCCCCAGGCCAATGCCACCTCCAATCTCGGGATCGATCCGGACAAAGTCGAACTGGGTACCTATCAGGTCCTTGAACATACCGCCGAACCGGCTCAAGCCGTTTTAGAGACCACCACGCCCAACGTATGGCTTTTGGCATCGCATCTGGATTTGGTCGCCGCCGAGATCGAATTGGTCGACCGCCCCAAGCGCGAGCATATGCTCCGCAAAGCGCTCAAAAAGGTTCGCGACAACTTCGACTATATCGTGATCGACTGCGCCCCTTCGCTGGGGTTGATCACGCTCAATGCGCTCACCGCCGCCGATTCGGTCTTGATTCCCATTCAATGCGAGTATTTTGCGCTCGAGGGCTTGGGCAAATTGCTCAATACGGTCAAGAGTGTGCAACAACTCCACAATCCGAGCCTCGATATCGAAGGGCTGCTGCTCACCATGTACGACGGGCGTTTGCGCTTGTCGAACCAAGTGATGGAAGAGGTCAAGGCACACTTCCGGCAAATGGTGTTTAAAACGGTGATTCAGCGCAATGTGCGCTTGAGCGAAGCCCCGAGCTACGGAGAAAACATCCTGATGTACGACGCCTCGAGCACCGGGGCTGCCAATTATTTAAATTTGGCCCAGGAGTTTTTGGCCAACAACGAGTCCGAAGCCCCCGAACGGAGCGAACGGGGCTCCAAATCTCCCGCACCAAAGAACCATGGCTGACAAGAGACGGGCCTTGGGCAAGGGCTTGTCCGCCTTGCTAAAAGACCCCAGAGAAGAAATTCAATCGGCAGAGCAAAACGGGGCCGACGAATTGGTCGGGAGCATCGCGGAAATTTCCGTGGAGCACATCGTGGAAAACCCATTCCAGCCCCGTACGCATTTCGATGCCGAGGCCCTGAGCGAATTGGCCCATTCGATCCGAGAACTGGGTATCATTCAACCTATTACAGTTCGCCGTTTGCGCAAAGGGCAATACCAACTCATCAGTGGAGAGCGCCGTTTGCGGGCCTCGAAAATGGCGGGTTTGGAGCGCATTCCGGCCTATATCCGGCTCGCGAACGACCAAGGAATGCTCGAGATGGCGTTGGTGGAAAACATCCAGCGGCAGGAACTCGATGCCATTGAGATCGCGCTATCCTATCAGCGGCTGATCGAAGAATGTGCCTTGACCCAGGAACAGATGAGCGAACGGGTCGGCAAAAAGCGCAGCACGGTGACCAACTATTTGCGGCTCTTGCGCCTGCCCCCTTTGGTTCAGGCGGGGATCCGCGACCGCATCATCGGAATGGGTCATGCCCGGGCGCTCGTCAATATCGAAGACGAATCCGAGCAATTGTCGCTGTATCGATCGATTGTCTCCGATGGACTCAGCGTGCGCGCCGTAGAAGATCGGGTGCAGCGCCAAAAGACCTCGGGAAACGCCGGGGCTTCGAAAAAGGCGGTAGCGCCCTCCCATTTTAAAGAACTCGACCAACAACTGAGCGCGCTCTTGGGCACCAAGGTTCAGCTGATGTCCGGACGCGGAAACAGTGGGAAAATCGTGGTTGAGTTTAAAAACGAACGGGAACTGGAGCGCATCCTCTCCCTCGTCAATCCCTGAATTCGGTGCGCCAACGCCGATGGATGCTGCTGATTGGGATGGGTCTCTGCGGCGGCCTGTACGCTCAGGTCCGCGACAGCGCCACAGCTCTGCCCGAGGCCATAACCGAGCCCTTACCCGAATTGACGTCGAAAGCCCAAGCGGTTTCGGAAGGGCCCCCTGTAGATAAAGCGGGGGATGAAACTGTGCATGAAACGGGGAAGGCCACGGGGGACGAAACCCAGGTTCACAGTCCCCAACGAGCCATGCTCTATTCGGCCCTCGTGCCCGGTTGGGGGCAGATCTACAACCGTAAGGTCTGGAAAGCCCCCTTGGCTTGGGCCCTGATTGGGACCCCCGTGGGTTTTGCGGTCTTTAACCAACAGCAGTATCGGGAATTCAGCGATGCCTATCTCGCCGCGGTCGACAACAACCCCGAAACCGTGAATCCGTACGAGGGGATTTACTCCCCCGAACAACTCATTACGCTCCAAACCACCTACCGTCGGTGGAGAGACCTGAGCATCATCTTGGCAGCGACGGCCTATGCGCTCAATATTCTCGACGCCTACGTCGATGGGCACCTGTATTATTTCGATGTGTCCGACGACCTTTCTCTGGCGCTCGACCCCGCCTTGATCCCGATGGCCTCGGGAACGGGAACCCTGCCCGGAATCGGCATAACCCTTTCGTGGCCATGAAGCTGGCCTTGATTGGATATGGAAAAATGGGACAAACCCTCGAGCGACTGGCCGAGGGGCGGGGACACCGCGTTGTATCCAAACTCGGCCGGGGCTGGGTCGCCCAAGACCTGGTCGGAGCCGATATGGCGCTGGAATTCACCTCGCCCGAAGCGGTGGTCGACAATTTAAAGCGCTGCTTGGAGGCCTCGGTGCCCGTGGTCTGCGGAACGACGGGATGGGATGCGCATTTTCTCGAACTATCCAAGGCCTTTGAGTCCCGACCCTTGGGTTTGTTCGCGGCGTCGAATTTCAGCCCGGGTGTTTATGCATTGACCCAAGCCGTGGCCTTGCTTTCCCAAATCAGCCGAAATTGGGAGGCCCAACTCAGTCTTGCCGAAGTGCATCACATCCACAAACGCGATCGCCCGAGCGGAACCGCGATTCGATTGGCCGAAAAAATCCTCGAAAACCAGCCTCGGTTGGGTGGGTGGAGTCTGGCAGAAGACTCGATTCCAGGCACCTTGCCGATTGAAGTCGAACGCGTAGACGAAGTACCCGGCACCCACCGTTTTACCATCGCGACCGCCCAGGATGTGCTGCGCATCGAACACCGCGCTTTGAATCGCGAGGGTTTTGCTTTGGGTGCGATCTTGGCGGCAGAATGGCTACACGGAAAGACCGGTGTATATGGAATGGACGATTTGTACCGAAACGAATAAGCAATGCAACTGAATCTCTGGCAATATTGGGTGGTCGTCGAAATACTCTCGACAGTGGTATTGTGGCCCTTTTTTGTACTGAAAGGGCGACCCTCTTGGCAAGCGGCTGTGCCTTTTCTCAAAACCTGGGTCATGCTCGACCTCACCGAGCGCCCCAAAGGCTGGATGCTGTTGTACTGGATTCCCGTGGTCAACCACGTGATGTACCTCATTTCGCTCTACGAACTGCTCCACGTCTTTGGAAAGCGCAAATGGGCCGACTTTGGGCTCAGTGTCGTTACACTCGGATTGTATGCCGCTTGGCTGGCCTTTAAAGAAAAGCCCGCCTATATCGGCAAAAACAAAGAAGCCATGCACCGCCAGCTCGGAGAATTGCTCCCTGCCGGTTTGTTTGCCGTGGTCGCCGCCTCGGTGATTCGCGCTTTTGGGTTCGAGGCCTATACCATTCCGACCAGCTCGATGGAAAAGTCGTTGATGGTAGGTGATTTCCTGTTTGTGAGCAAGTTGCACTATGGAAGCCGGTTGCCGATGACCCCCTTGAGTTTGCCGTTGTTGCATGCCGAGGTGCCTTTTCTCAAAGTGCCGAGTTTTAGCCGTGCCGTCGCGTTCCCCTATTTGCGAACCCCCCGTTTGCACCCCGTGCGCCGAAACGAAAGCGTGGTGTTCAACTATCCCATGGAGAGCGATTTGCCGGTCGATAAACGGGCCAACTACGTCAAGCGTTGCGTGGGCATTCCGGGAGATAGTCTCAGGGTGGTCGATGGGCAGGTGCTGATCGATGGGGCGCCCTTGCCTACCCCGCCCAGGGCCGATCCACAGATGATGTGGTACGTAGAAGCAAACGGGACCCAATTCAACCGCAAAGAGTTGAAAGAGCGGTTCGATATGAACTACCTGACCCAAGAAGAACAGCAAAAATTTCAAGAACCCGGAGATGTCCTGATGATCGGGGCCAATCACTACATCACCACGCTTTCGCAGAGCGCCACCGAAGAATTTAAGCAACTCCCGAATGTGGTATCGGCCTTGCCCATTCTGGCTCCAGCCCATCCCGACAGCGCCCAAGGCCCCGATTTGCTCAAAGCCTATTTGAACTCACCCTATGTGCCCCATCCCTCGGAGCTGTTTCCCAACACCTTCCACGGCGAGGCCCCGGTTATTATGCACTCCCGGGACAACTTCGGACCGATCTACCTGCCCAAAGCCGGCGACCGGGTGGAACTCAACAAGCTCAACTACGCGCTGTATCACCGCGCCATCACCGTATACGAAGGGCACGAACTCGAGCAAAAAGACGGGGCCTATTGGCTCGATGGCGCACCGGCGACCCACTACACCTTTGCGCAGAACTACTATTGGATGATGGGCGACAACCGGCAGAACTCGCTCGATTCGCGGTTTTGGGGGTATGTGCCCGAAGACCACATCGTTGGAAAGCCTGTTTTTGTATGGATGAGCCTCGACAAATTCCGCCAAGGCTTCGACAAAGTGCGCACCGAGCGGGTGTTTACAACGGTTCACGGCAAGGGCAAACCCGTCAGCTATTTCTGGCCGGTCTTCGGGTTGGGTCTCGTGGCCTATGGGTGGAGCGTATTTCGCCGGAGAAAAACCGCCAAAGCGTGAGAAGGCTCCTCGCACTGGGGTGTTTGATTCTTTCGGGCACGGCTCAGGCCCAACTGAAAGCGGGTTTAGACACCGCCGAGTGCATCTATGCCTTGCGATTGGGCGCAGAGCAATTGAAAAAAGTCGACAGCGTTTCGCTTTCAGGCCCTGAATGGACCCTCGTGCATCGATCGGCCGAGGTGGGGTTGTACAATCGCCTGGATATCTGGAAACAAGGCAACGGCACGATCTGGGTAAATCTGAGGGGCACCACAGCCCAATCGCTGAGTTGGATCGAGAATTTTTATTCGGTGATGGTGCCCGCCCAAGGCCGCATGGTGCTGACCGATGGACATTCGGTGGAATATGACTTTTCCGACCATCCCCGGGCCTCCGTGCATGCGGGTTGGACATTGGGTACGTTGTCGCTGGCGCAGATTCTGTTGCCCAAACTCGATTCGTTGTATGAAGCTGGACACCGCGATTGGGTCATTACCGGTCACAGCCAAGGCGGAGCCTTGACCTACCTGACCACAGCGCTTTTGAGACGCAAACAGACCCGAGGCGCCTGGACGGGAACCCGCATCAAGAGCTACGCTACGGCGGCGCCCAAACCCGGAAATCTCTATTTCGCCTATTCTTACGAACACCTTTGCGGTTTCGGCTGGCACTATACGCTCGTCAACGCCGCCGACTGGGTTCCAGAAACCCCCTTTTCGATCCAAACCCTCGGCGATTTCAACCCGACCAATCCGTTCAAAGGGGCCCGGGAGCAACTCAAAGCCCAGCCTTGGCCCAAAGACTGGGTCTTGCTCAGTATGTACGGAAAATTGGAAGACCGGCTCGAAGACGCCAACGAGACCTTTGAAGAATACCTGGGCGAAAAATTGTTCGATCTCGCACTTGAACCCGCCTATCCCCTGCTGCAGTATCCCGAAACGGCAGACAATATGAACTATGCCCGCTGCGGCACGGCGGTCATTTTGTATCCCGACGCAGCCTACTTCCAACGGTTCCCAATCGAGCAATCCAATGTGTTTGGGCACCATATGTTCGATGCCTATGGTTGGTTCTTTGGGGTCGATCTCTGAACCCAGAACCCTGCCTACGGCCTATTGGCCCTCCTTTCGGTGGTGTATCGCGCTGCTCAAAAACGACATCGAAGCCATCGAAATTGGGGAGCGGTTTGAAAAGCAGAGTTTTCGAAACCGGTGTTCCATTCTCGGCCCCAACGGCCCTCAGCTCTTGGTGGTTCCCCTTCGGCACCAAGGACATCGCTCTACGGCCGAACAGTACATCTCTTATGCCGAAGACTGGCGCAAACAGCATCGCAAGGCCCTCGAAACCGCCTATGGTCGAAGTCCCTTTTTCGCCTATATGCAGTCCGATATAGCGCGTTTGTATGAGCAAAAGCCCGAGGCTTTGTCGGATCTCAACCGCCTTACCCAGAATCTCATAGCCCTCTGGATTCAGTGGACTCTGCCACCGCTACAGCGATCCAGCACGCTCTTGCCCAGTCTGCCTGAGACCGGGATCTATCGAGTGGAAGATCCTGCACCACACTATCGCCAGCTTTTTGGCGATCGCCATGGGTTTGTACCGAATCTCTCCGCAATTGATTTGATTTCAAACGAAGGACCCGGGGCGTATTCCGTCTTGCACGGTTTATAAAGTTTAATTAGTACAGATTATTCTGTCGTTTTATCTGCGCATTTTTACGTCGAAACCAAAATCGAACGTTATGCGCCCTATTTGGAGACTGGGTCTCGAAACCCTGATTGTACTGCTCTTGCTCGCCTTGCTGGCGTGCACCCATGTGGAAGCCCAAGGGCAAAACGCCTTGGCACCCTTGCTGTGGAAAGCCTCGCCCGATCACCCCGAGGCCCAATGGTTTGAGTATACGACCTACGAACACCACCGCCAGTTTGCCCTGAGCATGGAGGCTTTTTCTCCGGGCGCCTTGGGCGCTTGGCCGCTCGAACGGCTGATGCCCCGGGAGCTCTTTTTGCGCAAAACCCGCTACCCCCGGGAAGATGGATCGGAAGCCATCGAAATACACATCGATTCTACCCGAGGCTATCCGGATTGGATGGATTGGCCTGCTCGTATCGTCGTGACTCCTGAATTTCAAGAACTCTATTCATCCAAAGGGAATCTTCTGGCCCGCTACTCCGAAGAAATGCCCTCGCCCGCGGATTGGAATTTTGACCCCTATGCAAGGGATTGGATTCATCCTGGTCTGCCCTCTTTTGAACTTCCTTCAGAACGACAGTTGGCCGAACAAGGGAGCACCGAAGTCGAACGAGAGGGAGAGTCGATGCGCTGGTTGGACGACGAAGGCACGCGATGGGAGGTCAATCCGGTCGATAAAACCATCGGGTTGACTCGGGAATCGCCCCAGGGTTGGATTACCGAACTCGATGAATATCAACACTTCCAAGATCTCGGCTTTCTCCAGACCTATCGACTCAAGACCCTCGATCTCAACGAAACGCCCGTGCCCATTCGGCTTATTGAAGAAGAAATCGTGTTGAGCCACGCGCTGTGGCAAGACGGTTCGGTCAAGGCCGATCCCGATTTCTACGCCAATGCGTTGCGGCTGTACCCCAATCCTGTCAAGAGTCGGCTCAATCTCGAATGGAAGTATGGACTGGATGTACCCATCCACACCGTAACCGTTCGCCGGCCCAATGGTGTTCTGGTATCGATCGAACAGCTCGGAGGAGCACCGCTCGCCCAGATCAGCGCCAACGGTTGGCCTTCCGGCCTATTGCTCGTCGAAATCAAAACCGATCAAGGCGTCTTTCACCGCCTTATTTGGAAACAATAGACTTGGCTCACCGGCCGAGTGGATTGCGGATCCCGACAGAATCCCGAGTCTTTTCAACCCTTATTTCTTGTAACACCATGAAAACCATACCCTTTTTCGTTCTATCGGCTGTTTTGTGCTTTGCGAACGGGCTTCGGGCCCAACTCGACCCTTGGGACGGGAATCTCGCGTTCAGTTTGAGCAGCCCTCAGGACAGCGCGGGCGACTTTGTTGTGCCCATCGGAAACCCGAATTCACCCGCTCCTCCTTCGGGAAAGCGGACCTTGTATTGGATCCACGGTCTCGGAGGAGGGGTCAAATCGTGGGGAACGCTGGCCGCGGCGACCCAAGCGGGTGGGGCTCCGGGCTACGCTGCTCGGAACGTGCGTTCGGTGGTCCCTGTCTACGATCAATACGGATCGCTCAACACCGCAGCCGTGAGTTTGGAGTGGTTTATCGACCCTTTGGCGTCGGTGCCCACCTGGGATAGCGTTCCCCGCTCGAGACATGTGGCCATTGCCCACAGTCAAGGAGGCCTGGTGGCCCGCAAGCACAGCCAAATGGCCGAACGCGGGACATTGAATCGGCAATATGGGGGGATTGTCACGTTTGGCACGCCCCATCGAGGGGCCATATTGCTCAACAATGCCAATCCCAACGGGAGCTATCCGCTCGGACAATTCGTACAGACCGGATGTCAGGTGCTGTCGAACGCCGAACTGACCAATTTGATGCGGCAGAATTTCTGGACCGATATCCTCGTCAGTCAATCGACGATTTCCGAGGTGAGTTCGCAGGCCTGTGGCGCCTTCGCCAATACGCTGTTACCCCTTATGCTGAAAGATTTAAACCAGCCCATTACCCAGGACTATCGCTGGGGGGCCGATTCGCTTTTGGCCTTGAATGCCGACAGCCTTTCCATCCCGATTGTAGCGATCTATGGGGTCGAAGAGGCGCCGGTTTTTTGGAGAACCATGGGTTCTTTTCTCTTGAACGATACGACGATTTCGCACAATCCCTTTGGGGCCGACAACGATCAGGCTGCGGTCGACGCCGCCAACCAAATGATGGCGCACTATTGGGGTCAGAGTGAGTTTTTCAAGGGACGCTACAACTATTGGAAACGGCGCCGTGGCTTGGTGCCGTTTGCTTCGAGAAACACGTGGAAGGCGTGGGACCAGCACCAAGCGAATCTCCGCGCCCACGAATGGGTGCGCGATGCGAACGACGGTTGGGAACGGTTGATTGGCGCTTTAAAGGATACGCTATACCAAGGCGAATACATGTGCGTCTGCCGCCAACAATCGGGTTTTTGGCAGCAATACCGGGTCACTCGGGTTCCGAACGAATCCGATTGCCTTCCGATTGCGCCCCAAGAGACCTGTCGGACGTACCCCTACATCCATCCGGTTCAAATTCGCAAACCCAACGACGGGGTCGTGTTGGCGGAATCAGCGGCGGGGTTGTCGCATTTTGCCCCGCCCATCGCCATGGACAAGACCAATCACCAGCAAATGAGGAACTCCGAAGAAACCAGAAGGATCCTCAATGCCTTGTTCGATGGTTCCTGGGATCCCAATGCCTACGGCTTTTTTGAAACCCGAACCCGATAACGTATTTGTTATCTGACAGGAAATGCGTAAAGTTGCCTCATGCTACGACACCACCTCTTCTTAGTCATGGGTTTGGGCATTATGGGAATGTCCTGCTCCAAAGAGAAAACCGAAAACCCCACTCCTTCTCCTACGGATTTTTTCGTGTACTGGAGCAAACCCGTGGACAGCGGCTATCCGAGTCACTTGGGGATGCCCTTGCAGTTCCGAAGCGATTATGTCGCCTTTTTCGCGGACCAAAACACCGACCACGGCTATGTCAAATTTCGCGACCCGGATTCGGGGGCTTTGGTGGGCCGTTGGAGCGACTTTCTCCCGTCCAATGGCTATCGGGGGTGGAATATGGAAAGCGTGCAAACCCCAGATGGAGATTTGATTCTGAACGACAACGACAATTATGCGATCTATCGGGTGGGCCCTCCTGTACAGGGTCAACCCCCCATGACCCGCTGGTCGCACTACTTTCCTGAAGGGATTGTCCGCGACGATTTTGCCTATGAGGGGAACGAGCTTTTTGTAGCGGTGAATGAGTTCAATACGGGCAGCCGTCAAAAGAGCAGTATTCTGCGCAGTCCGGCAGACCAACCGAATTTCGACACGGTACTGAAGTTCTATGCCCAGCCCGGTTGGGAGGTTCAAGTGTTCAGCCCGATGGTGTGCACCAACTCCGAGGGCGATCGATTGCTGATCGGAAAGAAAATCGAAACCGCGCAGGGGCAATATCGGTTTGGAATTGTTGCGTACAATTTGGACCTCGAGGCGGTGGAATGGTCCGTGGACAGCCTTGAATCGACCGCGACCCCAACGGGGGGCGTGGTCTCGGGTATGGTGGAACAAGACGGGGTGCTCTATGCCTTGGGTGGGGCGCATGTGTTTGCGCTCGATGTCGACGCGGGTACCCGATTGTGGACCTATCGCCCGGCGGAAACCCAGGTAACTTTTACGGAAGGTTCGTTGCTGTGTTCGGGAGACTATGTGTACGCCAAGGCCTTTGATCAGGAACTCTACTGCATCCACAAATCGAGTGGGGTCCAGCATTGGAAGGTTTTGATCGGCACCAGCCACAGCAAACCGATTGCGGAATTCGGCAATTACCTGTACTACTGCAGAGATGGGTTGTATGCGGTGCACAAAACCAGCGGCGCTGTGCGCACCTGGATGCCCCCCGTGGGTTCGCGGTGGTTTTACCAAAATCCGGTATTCGATCCTGCGACCGGCAAAATGTATGTGGCGTCGGCTACGCTGATACACTGCATTCAAAGCTTGCCCTAGGCGAAATGAGCCCATAGAAACGCGGTTTGGGGGAACTTGGGATGAGCGCACGGCTATCTTTGTGCGCTCATCTTCATTTTAAGCCCCCCTTCCATGCGCGCTGTTTCATTTGCCTCGATTTTGGGTCTGTCCATGGCATTGGCCGCTTGCGGCAATCCCGAAGGAAAATCGCCTCATTCGACATCGGCCGATTCAACCCAATCCGAAGACTGGAAAGGCAACACCTACGCCTCTGCCCTGCACTATCCCGAAGAAAAGCACCTTCAAAACGTCCGCCAACTCACGTTTGGGGGCGACAATGCCGAGGCCTATTTCAGCTTTGATGGGCGTTCGCTGGTGTTTCAGGCCAACAACCCAGAATGGGGCACGCAGTGCGATCAGATTTATGCCTTTGACTGGGCTGGGAGCGATTTGAAATCGGGACCTCCGACGCAGATCAGCACGGGAAAAGGACGCACCACCTGCTCCTATTTTCTGCCCGGCGATTCGCTGATGGTATACGCCTCGACCCACCATGTGTCGGAAAGCTGCCCTCCGACCCCCGCCAAACGCGAAGACGGGGCCTATGTATGGCCGATCTACGACAGTTTTGACCTGTTTGTGGCCAACCGCAAGGGACAGCAACGGCGCCAACTGACCCAGACCGCGGGCTACGATGCCGAGGCTACGATTTCGCCCAAGGGCGACCGCATGGTGTTTACGAGTATGCGGAGCGGGGATTTGGAGCTCTACACCTGCAAACTCGATGGCTCGGATGTGCGTCAAGTAACCCACGAGTTGGGCTACGACGGTGGGGCGTTTTTCTCGCCCGATGGGGAACACCTGGTGTTTCGCGCTTCGCGACCCAAGACGCCCGAGGAAGTGGCGGAATACAAAGAGCTCTTGGCGCAGGGGCTGGTAAAGCCGACGAATATGGAAATCTTTGTGTGCAAGACCGATGGTAGCGAACTGCGGCAAGTGACCCAACTTGGTCAGGCCAACTGGGCGCCGTTTTTCCATCCCAGTGGGAAGAAAATCCTGTTTTCGTCCAACCACGCCAGTAAGCGAGGGTTTCCCTTTCACCTCTACCTGATCGATCTCGACGGAAAGAATCTCGAACAAGTAACGTTTGACCCGCAGTTCGATGCCTTCCCGATGTTTTCGCCCGACGGAACCAAACTGGTGTTCGCCTCGAACCGCGAAAACGGGGGCACCCGGGCAACGAATCTGTTCATTGCCGACTGGGTCGAATGAGCCGTTCCAATTTGCCCCTGATTGAAGGTGCTTGGATTGCGGAGCGCAACCGGGTGTTGTCGGGTCCTGCCTTGCGCAAGGCCTTTGAAGAAATTGGGTTTGCCGTTTTGGTGGATCCGCCTTTGGAAGCGGATTCGATCGATGCGCTGTATGCAGCCGTTCGGGCGTTTTTCGCCTTGCCGGAGGAGGTCAAACTGCGTTATCGGCTCGAAGGAATGGGCGGTCAGCGGGGGTATACGCCTTTTGGGGTGGAGCACGCCAAAGATCGTGAACAGCCTGATTTGAAGGAGTTTTGGCAGTTTGGGCCGGATCAGAATCCCGAGGTGGCCGAGGTGCCCGATTTCGGGGTCCGCGGTCGGGAGGTGTATCGGGCTTTGGAGGCCATTGGCACGGAACTGATGCGGGCGTTGGCGATGGCCTTTGATGGCGACCCAGAGCGCTTTGCCGAAAGTGTGCAGGGGGGCGAGAGCATTTTGCGCCCCATTCACTATCCGGGTTTACAGCATCCTGAACCGGGGGCGTTGCGCAGCGCGGAACACGAAGACATCAATGCGATTACGCTCTTGATGGGGGCCTCTTCCGGGGGCTTGCAATTGCTCGGGCGCGATGGGAATTGGTTCGATGCCGAGGTGCCTGCCGGGGCCTTGGTGATCAATGTGGGCGATATGCTCGAACGGCTCAGCGGCGGACAATTGAAGTCGACGACGCATCGGGTGATCAATACCCCCGAGGCCTATGCCGGGGTGTCGCGCTTTTCGATTCCGTTCTTCTTGCACTTTCGGGCGGATGTCCTCTTGGTTCCTCCCTCCGATTGGTCGCTGGACGCCCCCGGTCTCCACGCACCCCTCGAATCCCCGATCACAGCCGGATCTTTTCTCGATCAACGGCTGAGGGAGATTGGGTTGAAATAGGGGGATTTGGGAGGAGTTTGGGGATATCAGAAATTTCCGGGGACTGGGCGAAATAGTTTGCAGTTTGCAGTTTGCAGTTGACAGAGGAAATTTACTGGGATCGCCATAAAGTGGATTTAAAGTGATAGTAGAAAATCTTTTCGGAGCCAATCCTTAATAAGGAGAACACTGCCTGTAATCGCATTTGGTCGAGACTTTAGGTTGCAATGATGAATTCAACACTTCGGATACCAACGAGGAGACCGACCCCCAGGCGTATCAAACCTCTCGACTCCGGGACCCCGAGTCGCTTCAAGCCGCAACGGCCAGTGAGCCTTGCGGCGCGACCTCGGCCAAAGCTGTAGCGGGTGGACAAGAGAGGTTGCGCCGGTCTAAAAAAGCTCCTTTCTTTCCTTCTTTCTTTGGAGCAGCAAAGAAAGAAGCCCACCGCGGGAGCGGGGTGCACACTAGAGTCGTAGAGAGGGAATGAACAGCGCAGGCGAACTTTAAAGCATCATCGGCGTAGCCGGAAGATCTCTACCTGAAGACCCAGAGATATTTTGGAAGACCCTTGTTTATTCCAACAATCGTAAGCATTATTCTGCCAAAATGGAGAACCTTGGAATGATTGAACAAACTTCTTTCTCCAGAAATATCCTGTGACCGGTTTTCTTGCTTAACGCTTCCCTCAGTCGTTCTAACTCGCCGATTGAAGCAATTGAGAGACTGATGTCGACATCCTTGGTAGGCCGTACGTCATCCGCAGCGGGGTCATCGATGTATAAACCAACGGTTGCCCCTCCTACGTAAACGACCTGCTCGTTGAGCTCACCCAAGCCTTGAGCCACTTTGCGGATGACACCTCTGTTGATGACGGCGTTCTTCAATACAGTCGCTTCTTTAACTCGTCCATCGCCAGTGCCTTTTCCCGGGCTTTGCCTACGCGCAGTGCATCGGTTAAAGCCAAGAGTTCATAGAGCTTAGGGTCTTCTGAGGCCGCTTTGGGCACCGAAGGGTATAGAGGGACAATACCTTGCCCGCGCTCCTGGCCTTTCGCATAGGGCCAAACATAGCTTTCCGTGCTGTCTATGTGCTCTTTAAGCGGAGAAGCAGCGTGTGCGGTTGCCATGCCCCGAACCAAGGGTCCGGGCCTCTGAGGAAAAGCGTATGCAATGCCATAGTGTAAAAATTCAAGCAAGGCGTTCTTCATGACTTCTTTACCGTTTGCATAAAGCAATCCCGCATATTGAGACCGCGCTACCGATTGGCTGACCTCAGACTGACTGATGCCCAAAGCCGAAGCCATGGAAATTTGTTGCCAATGGTGATCCCCCTGCGCTATGATTTTCAGAAGAATCAAAATATCCTGCGGTTTGATGTGATTACTGGACGCCTTCACCCTTTATATCGTGTATTGTGATATGCAATATTAATCAATGAATAATTGATTTACAAATATATATGTACCATTATTGCGTATTGCAATAAGGAATAACCCGTTCGGCGACAGGAAGCCGAATCAACCACCCACCGCGTGATCCATACCCCCGAGGCCTATGCCGAGGTGTCGCGCTTTTCGATTCCGTTCTTTTTGCACTTTCGGGCGGATGTCCTCTTGGTCCCCCCTTCCGATGGGTCGCTGGACGCCCCTGGTCTTCACGCGCCCATGGAATCCCCGATCACAGCCGGATCTTTTCTCGATCAACGGCTGAAGGAGATTGGGTTGAAGTGAATTTTGTTTGATTTCGTTTGCATCCGAACACCGTTGTGATCTGACAGTCAGACCTTTTCTGGTATGTTACACTGTCTGAGTACGAAGAAGTTCGCGACGGATTCCGTAGGACATGTTGCATCCATTCCGAAGATCCGAAACCGAAACGACCCCGAGACGACCCCAAAACGATATTGGGCCGATTATGGGCAATCGGAAATGGAAGGGGTAGGCAGGGTAAAAAGCGCCGCATTGTCCGACGATAAAATAGGGAACGAGAAAATCCGATTTTTGACCATCGTTGACGCGTAGGAACCTTTTCTATAGGGGGTTCAACGGTTCTCTCGAAAATGATATCGCACGCCCCGTCCCGCACCCGATCTCAAGAGAATGCCTTCAGATACGAGAAAAGACAGGTCTTTTTTAAGGGTATTTCGTGAATAAGCACTCAAGTTCATCTCGATTTCGAGGATTTGGGCCGATGGCTTTGATTGCACAAAAGAAACGATCTGCTTTTGCCTTTCATTCAATTCAAACTTCAACTGATCCAATTGTTGGTACTTCACCTGAAGCCTCTGGACCATCTCATTCAAACGTTCCAAAAAGAAAAAGGTCCATTCGTCGATTCGCTCTTCTGGGCTATGGCGATTCTTTTGTCCTTCCATCAAGGCCCTGTAGTACCCTTCTTTTTTTCTTTCAATAACGTGTTCAAAAGAAACATATTGAACAAATCGATAATCGAGTTTCAGGAGCAGTAACGTGGTTAAAAGTCGAGACAATCGGCCATTTCCATCTTGATAAGGATGAATGGACAAAAACTCATAGACAAAGGTGGAAACAATCAAAATGGGATGTACATCCTGAGCCTCGAGCCGATTGTTGGTCCACAAAAGCAGAGCTTCCATTTCCTGAGCCGTCAGATAAGGCTCGGTTGTTTTGAAAATCGTTCTTTGTGTACCATCCGGATAGCGCGCCACCACTTGGTTGGACAATTGTTTAAACTTCCCTCGATGCGCGTGGTCTTTATCGCTGTATTGCAACAACAGTCCATGCAATTGATGGATGTAACTCTGGGTCAACGGTATGTCAGAATAATTGTCGAGAATTACTTCCAAAGCCTCGTAGTAACCCACTACTTCTTGCTCTTCACGTTTCTCTAACCTATTGATTTTAATTGACTTCATCAACTTTTCTACTTCGGCATCATTCAAGGTGACCCCCTCAATGCGCGTGGAGGAACCGGTACTTTCGATCGTCGCGATTTTCCGTAGTTCTTTGAGGTGGGTGCCTTGGGTTTGTTCGAGAACGGCCCAACTTCCCTTGAACGAGTCAATAACACTCAATAGCCCCATAATTCTGTGTTGTTGGGCCAAAGGAAAGTCCAGTTTCTCTTCGATTCTTTTGGGTATATCCATTTTATATCCAATTGTATCCAAAAGTACGGCTTACCGTGTTAATCCTGCCCCAGCCTCTCCTTCTTCCCCTCCTATCCAACAACCCCCGCTACTCAAAATACCGAAGGATCCGATCCCTGCGCTCCGTTTCCTGATCTCCTTTGTAGTAGAGCTCCACCCACACAATCGTCTCTTCTTCCTGAAAATAGGCATAAATCAAGCGCAAGCCCGACTGAATTCATTCCCATGTCAGTTGTTTCTGTTACACACCGCCTCAGCGCACCCATTCGAGAACTTTCATAAATAATCGTTAATTTTCGCGCTGATCCCCACCCAACCCCACCCCCCGATGCGACTTTCTAACCCGTTTTTGTTCAGCATTGTGCTGAGCGTTAGCGCACTGAACACCTTTGCGCAGAACTGCTTGCCGAACCAAATCGAAGTGCGCGTAGAGATTGTCCCCGACAATTTCCCGAACGAAACCACCTGGGACCTGCGCACGGTGAATGGAACCGTCGTGGCTTCGGGCAACTTCCTGAGCGATACGGTCTGTTTGCCGCAAAACGGTTGCTATGCCTTCAGCATCTACGATAGCTATGGAGACGGGATCTGCTGCGCTTATGGCAATGGCAGTTACAATGTCTACGTCAACAACACCCTGACCGCGAGCGGAGGCAGCTTTGGCAATCGCGACTATCAGTGGTTCAATTGTCAGCCCGGCCAAGGCTGTTCCAATCCACAGACCACGGCGCTGGGCACCTTCAACCAAACCGGAACCCGCTGGTACAGCTTTAACCCCGATTCGGTCGGGATGTACCAGATCAGCACCTGTTTTGCCTCCAACACCTGCGCCACCGAAATTGCGGTCTTTGATGTGTGCGATCCCCTGATTATCAACAGCGGAGCGGCCGGTGCTTTGTTTTACAGCAATTCCAGCCCCAACTGCAGCACCTTGGCGGAACTCGGGGCCATTCTGGACAGCGCCGAGACCTATTTGATTCGCATTCAATCGGCCCCGGGATGCAGCACCACCGATTGGAGCCTGACCTACAGCGGTCCCGTAAGCGGGTGCATGGACCCGACGGCCTGCAACTACAACCCCCTGGCCACCGTTAGCGGGGGCACGTGTTTGTACTATCCCAACCCGCTTTGCCCTCCGGGTCCCGATTTGGTTCTCGTTCAAAGCGATTTTGAAAACTCGCTCTATATCGACAGCGTAATGGCCGACAACTGCGCGGTGGCCGAGCAATGCCTTACGGGCTATGGTATGCGCACGGTAATTCGCTTCGATACGCACATTCAAAACAACGGGGCTACCGACTACTTTATCGGCAATCCGGCCAACCAGCCGGGGCAGTTCAACACCACCAATTGCCACGGGCATGCGCACTACGAGGGCTATGCGGAATACGTGCTCTACACTCCGGGGGGCAACAGCCTGCCGATTGGGTTTAAGAATGGTTTTTGCGTGCTCGATCTGGCCTGCTACAATGGTGGCCAGGCGAAGTATGGTTGTGGCAATATGGGGATTACCGCGGGGTGCGGCGACATTTACGGGGCTGGGCTCGACTGCCAGTGGGTGGATATTACGGATGTGCCGGATGGCGCTTACATCTTGGCGAACAAGGTGAACTGGGACCAAAGTCCCGATGCGCTGGGTCGCTATGAGTCGGATTATCTGAACAACTGGGCGCAGGCGTGTATTACGCTGAGTACCGATGCCCAGGGCAACCGCAGTTTTGTGAAAGACCCGAACTGTCCTATTTATACGGATTGCGCGGGGATTCCCTACGGAAACACTTTGCCCGATTGCGAGGGGGTGTGCGGGGGGCCGGCTTTGTTTGGAGATGTCGATACGAACCTAAATCGGGATGCCTTTGACTACGCCACCTACAACACGGGTTTGATTTCGGAATCGCTCACCTGGTCGCCTTGTCTGGAGCTGAGTGGCGACAGCGCTTTGACGGTCTGGGATTTGGCTTTGTTGCAAGAGTGCTTGGTCCACGGGGGTCAGGGTTCGAGCTGCTCTTTTGGGCTGGCGCTGGACAATCCGAATCAGAGTGCGGAGTTTCGCTTGCTGCCGCCTGATTTGGCGAATGGTACGGCGGTGCTTCAAATGCGCAACCCTGCGGCGGATGTGGCGGGCGTGGAATTGAAAATCAAGGGGTTGAATGTGCAATCGATTCAGTCGCTTACGGCGCCGAATCCGGGGCAGATGAGTTTTAGCATCCATCCGAATGGGCACCTTACGGGTCTGAGCCCGAGTGGGATTTCGATTGGCAAGTCGAACCTGTGGGTCGATTTGGCGGTGGTTGCGTTTAGTGGGATCAACGATTCGTTGAGCTGCATTGATACGGTGATCGATGCGGTGAATTCTTCGTTTGAACGGATTGTGCGCGGGCAAGATGGTCTCTGTGCTCCCCTGCCTTTGAGCGTCCGCAGCGCAACTCTGCCGGGCCTGCTCCGGCTCTATCCGAACCCTGCTACCGACCGCATCCGCCTCGACAGCGAGAGCGAACTTGTGCGCTGGAGCATCCTAGACCTGAGCGGGCGCTTGCTCCTCACCTCCGACGATTTCCGCCTACAACACTCCATCGACCTCTCTCCCCTGCCCGACGGCATCTACTTAATCCGCGCCGAAGGCTCCCGCAACCGGACGGAGACGTTGCGGTTTGTGTTGAGGAGGGAGTGAGGATTGCGAATTGGACGTGAAGGGAAGCGCGGGGTGGTGAGATTCTTCGGTCTGGTTTAGAGCGTGGGGTTGGATTGGGCTGGGGTGAGGAGGGTAATTTGAACAGCTTCTGTGTTTTGCGCTTCTCCGCTGGTTGGAAATGGGATTCTGGAGGTGTTGTGGAGAAGTCGTGGGGGGGTCACTCGAACGAAATGAGGGAAAGTGCTATTTTGCGTCAGCAAGAACCCTAGGCCAATCTATGCGTATTGAAAAAATGATCGTATTTAATAATGATCTTCCAAGCCGAGAGTGCGAAAAAAAAAAGCAATTCAACGAAGGATGTGTGAAAGTTCTGAGGAACTGGGACTATTAGTGATTTGATGCTCATAATAATAACCCACAGCGCAAATGGCTAATTTGGTTTCACCCTACACTCCTGTGCTGATCCTGCCGCAGGATATCAATGCGATTTTGAAAATTAAAGCCATTTGTTTGCCATCATCTGGTGGCTTAACCAGTGGAAGTATATTATAAATAATACCTTCTTTCAATTAATAAGTGAAACAAAATATGAGTGCAGATAATCCAATTTTAAATAGTCCTTATGTAGAACCTCTTCTGCATTACAACACGGACAGCGAAGGAGCATTGGATTACACTGATATACGAAAAGGAAGAAGAATCTACAAGGTGGATTCGGCTGTTATTCCGACAAGACAAACTGGACAAAAGGAGGTTTTCGAATGGAATGATGATGCAGGAGAGTATCTCACTCATATCATCAACCTCTGCCGAAAAGAAGTGGGTATCTGGAGATCAACGAAATATCCCGGCACGACACGAATAACTAAAGAGTTAATGACTTTTTGGTTCGACAATCCCGAAAGACACGCTGTAAAGAAACTGTTCTTTGCTCAACAAGAAGCCATTGAAACAGCCGTTTGGCTCAACGAGGCAGCCGAAAAATCGAATGCAGGTCAACACATACTCAACCTGCTTCAAAACGGACAACATACCGTTAGTGACGACCCTGCCGACCAACTACCAAGAATTGCTTTTAAAATGGCAACTGGTTCGGGCAAGACAGTTGTAATGGCTTGTTTGATTTGCTACCACTACTTCAACAGACAGGAATATAGAAACGATACTCGTTTTGCTGACTACTTTTTGATTGTTGCTCCGGGCATCACAATCAAAAGCCGATTAGGAGTTTTGTTTGTGGACACCAAAAACAAAAACCCGAAAGACATTGAAGATTATTACCGAGTTCGTGGACTCATACCCTCAAGTATGGAGCACCGCCTGGAGAATCTGAATGCCAGATTGGTAATTACCAACTACCACACGTTTGAACCAAAAATTTTACAAGGGAATAAACGTAGTCCTTTTGATGGAAAAGTGAACTTAGAAGGCAAAAAGATAGACACCGACAACAAAGAAGATTTTGCACAAGTAGTAAAAAGAACTTTAGGCAAATTCAAAATAGGCAGTCGTTTATTGGTATTGAATGACGAAGCCCATCACTGCTATTTACCAAAATCTAAAAGTAAAACCACCGACAACGAAGAATCTGACGAAAACGCAAGAGCAGCAGTTTGGTTTAGTGGACTTCGTGAAATTTCAAAGAAATTTAAACTTCAATCGGTTTACGACCTTTCTGCAACGCCATATTATTTGACAGGTTCGGGATACACACCCTACAGTTTATTTCCTTGGGTAGTTTCAGACTTTGGTTTGATTGAAGCCATCGAAAGCGGATTGGTAAAAATTCCATTCTTACCCGAAAGCGACAACACTCAGGAATTGACTATGCCTGTGTTGCGGAACTTGTACGACCATGTTAAAGAAGAATTGCCCAAAAAAGGACAGCGAACACAAAAGAAAGATGCAGCAGCAGAAGGCAACAAGTTTATTGAATTGCCTCCCCGACTTCCTTCCTTGGTAAAAGGTGCATTAGACCAGTTTTATAACCACTATGTTGAATATTTCAATGGCATAAGAAGGCATAAAGAAGAAAAGACAAACATCTTTTCAGCACCACCAGTTTTTATTGTGGTTTGCAACAACACAGGTGTTTCAAAGGAAGTCTATAAATACATTGCAGGATATGAATATCTTGATGCAGAAGGAAATACAACAGTAGTGCAAGGTGCAAAAGACTTGTTCAGCAATTATGACCCTGCCACCAACAAACCGTTGAAACGACCACCCACGTTGCTTATTGATAGCGATGCTTTGGAAAATGGCGAACAAATCAATGACGATTTCAAAAAGATTTTTGCTTCCGAAATAGAAGAGTTCAAAAAAGACTATGCCCGAATGCACGGACAAGGAAGCATTGAAAAAATTTCGGATGCTGAAATTTTACGTGAAGTAGTAAACACGGTTGGACAACAAGGAAAATTAGGTTCACACATTCGTTGTGTGGTTTCAGTTTCAATGCTTACAGAAGGTTGGGATGCCAATACAGTAACGCATATTATGGGTTTACGTGCCTTTGGTTCTCAATTGCTTTGTGAACAAGTGGCAGGTAGAGCTTTGCGAAGAATGAATTACTTTTTGCAAGGCTACGACAAAGACGGAATCCCAACAAGCGACAAACGCAAAATAGTCATTGAGAAATTTCCTCCTGAATATGCTCACATCATCGGTGTGCCTTTCAAAATGTTTAAAGGTGGCAATACCGAACCACCACCGCCCCCCGTTGACTTAACCCATATTGCACCCATTCCAGCACGGCAGGCTCAAATGGAAATAGTCTTTCCGAATGTTGTTGGCTACCGAGTTGAAAATTTGGACGGTGAAATCCAACACGATTTCAGTACCATTGAAAACTACGAAATTGATGGCTCCAAATTTCCTACTGAAACCATAATGACAAGTCCAATATCTTCGAATGAAGAAAAATTGGAAGTAAAAGGCGTTCTTGAAAAACGAGACCAAGAGTTGATTTTCCTAATCACTAAAGAATTGTTAAAATACCATTTTAGCGATGAAGAAAACAATCCGCAATTTCAGAAGTTCAATAAACTGAAAAATATCGTCCAAGAATGGTACAACGAAAAAGTATTGTTGCTCAACATTGCCGACCCACGTTACAAGCGATTACTTTATTTTGAAGAACCTAAAAAAGTGGTTGACCACATTGCGAGGGGCATCAATCCTCAGCACAACACTACCGAGTTTATTCGTCCTGTGTTCAATTATTACAATAAGTTTAGCAGCACCAAATTTGTAAATGGAAATACCGTAAAAGATGTTTACCCAACTGAAAGAAGCCATATCAACTATGTAGTAATGGACAGCGAATGGGAAGGCATTTGTGCAAAAACATTAGAAGAGATTACAACAGTAGAGTGCTATGTAAAAAATCAGTTTCTTGGCTTCGCTATACCTTATACCAAAGACGGCAAGGACAAACTATATTTTACCGACTTTATTGCACAAGTAAAAAGCAGAGATGGAACGATCAAGAACCTGATGATAGAAATTAGCGGAATGAGCAAGGACAAAGCAGAGAAAAAATGGTTTGTGGAAAACCGCTGGATTCCTGCAGTAAATGCTTTGAAGGATAAATACGATTATCCCGAATGGCATTTTATTGAAGTAGCAAACGACATTCGAAATATTAAAAATCAATTAATCGAAAAAATCCAGAGCATATGAAATCCGATGAAATAAAGAATTTGTTTGCGCAATTTGAAGCAGCCGCCGCCGAAATAGATGGCATTGAGTGTTGGAGTGCCAGAGAATTGCAATCGCTTTTGGGTTACAACAAATGGGAAAACTTCGAAAAAGTAATCGACAAAGCAAAAGCGGCTTGTGCCAATGCAGGAGAAGATGTCGACAATCATTTTCCTGACGTCAGGAAAACGATACCAATGCCAAAAGGCGCTGAAAAAGAAATTGGCGATATTTTGCTAACCCGATATGCTTGTTATCTGGTAGCTCAAAATGGAGACAGCCGGAAGGAAGAAATCTCTTTTGCTCAAAATTACTTTGCAGTTCAAACACGCAGGGCTGAAATTGTTGAGCAGCGACTTTTAGAAAACGAAAGAGTTGTTGCCCGGGAAAAATTAAGTCAAACTGAAAAGCAACTTTCGGGGATCTTGTACGAACGGGGCGTGGATAGCCAAGGGTTTGCTATGATTCGCTCCAAAGGCGACCAAGCACTTTTTAGACTGAATACTCAGATGCTCAAAAAGAAAATGGGCATACCCGACAACCGACCGGTGGCAGATTTCTTACCTACAATCAGCATAAAAGCCAAAGACCTTGCAGCAGAAATGACCGGCTTGAATGTGCAAAGCAAGGATCTAATAGGGCAAAGCAAGATTGAAAAAGAACACATAGACAACAATTCTGCTGTTAGGGATATGCTCAGTAAGCGGGGCATAATTCCTGAAAATATACCCAAAGCAGAAGACGTAAAGAAATTGCAACGTAAATTGGAGGGTGACGAGAAGAAAATTTTGAAAGAAGCCAAACAAAAGAAAAATAAAAAGTAAGCTATGGCAAAGAAAATTGAATCCATAAAGCATAAAGGCAATACCCGACCACACATACCCAGCAAGGAAGAAGCGGGCTATGAAGATGCCAATGCCAAAGTACAAGACGGAAAGAAAGTTTTAGAACTCCCCAAAAACCCGGTGGTACACCGCGGACAAGATCCTGAACTGTTTTGGCTAAACAAATATGGCAATGACGATCGTGATGATTTGTTGCGCGTGGACATACGCAGTCTTTACCGCCACGAACACATAGCCCCTGAAACACTGATAAAAAACCTATATAGAGTTACCGAAACCCAAAGCAACCAAACAGATTTGTTCAACGTGAATGAACTCTTTGGCAACGCCTTGGAAAAAGATGAACTCGAAAAAGTAAGCGAATACTACCACCACCAAGACGGCTGGACGAACCGATTAATACAAGGCGATAGCCATTTGGTAATGGCAAGTCTATTAGAAAGAGAAGGAATGGCAGGGCAAGTGCAGACGATATTCTTTGACCCGCCTTATGGTATTAAATATGGAAGCAATTGGCAGGTAAAACTTAATAATCGTGATGTAAAAGATGGGAGTGATGAAGCATTAGCTGGTGAACCAGAGGTTATAAAAGCATTTAGAGATACTTGGGAGATGGGGATTCACTCATATCTCTCATATCTTCGAGATAGACTACTGATTGCAAAAGAATTGCTAAATGACTGTGGATCTTGTTTTGTTCAAATCAGCGATGAGAATGTTCATTTGGTAAGAAGCATTATGGATGAAGTATTTGGCTCAGAGAATTTTTTTTCACAAATTATATTTAAGACCACAGCAGGTAAAGGTAGCGCCCGTTTAGACAGGATTTATGATTGCATTCTCTGGTACGGAAAAGATGTTGAGAAAACTAAGTATCGATCATTATTTGAAGAAAGAAATGAAGTTGAAGACGCAGCACGATACTCGTTTGTAGAACTTGAAAGTGGAGAAATCAGAAGATTAACTAAAGAAGAATTGATTGGTGAAGTTCAAATAAAAAATGGGAAAAGATTCAGAATAACTGCATTGAATTCTCAAGGAGAAACTGGTGGTGAAACTTCTAAGCCTTTCGAATGGAATGGCAGTACTTTTTATCCACCCAAAGGAAGGCACTGGTCAGTAATGCCAGAAGCCATAAAAAACCTTGCTAAAAAAAATAGATTGATTGTAGAAGGCAAGAATCTATGCTACAAGAGATTTTTAGCGGATTATCCAGTTACTGAGATTAAGAATATATGGATGGATGCTGGAGGAGGTGCGCTAGTTCATGAAAAGGCATATGTTGTTCAAACTACCACGAAAGTCATCCAACGCTGTATATTAATGACTACCGACCCAGGTGATTTGGTTTTAGACCCTACCTGCGGCAGCGGGACAACTGCTTTTGTGGCCGAGCAATGGGGCAGACGATGGATTACTATTGATACCAGTAGAATTGCCTTAAACATTGCTAAGCAAAGGTTGATGACAGCTGTTTTTCCTTATTACAATTTGTATGATGAACAAGGAGAAGATATTCGCCAAGGCTTCAAATACAAAACCGTTCCACACATTACCTTAAAAAGTTTGGCAAACGATGAACCACCAGCCACCGAAACACTCTACGACCAACCCGAAACCGACAACAAAAAACTTCGTGTAAGCGGGCCGTTCACTGTGGAAACCCTGCAAAACTTTGAACCCATCAGCCCCGAAGAATTGGATGCTGAAAAACGAGTAAACGAAGAGGAAGGAGCATTTGAAGAAGTCATCAAACAACACTTGTTGAGTGCAGGAATTAAAAACGGCAGAAAAGACGAAATGGTGGTTTTCCGCAGTGTAGAACTATTGGCAGGAGAAGCACTGCACGCAGAAGGTTTTTACCAAAACGGAGTGGGTGAGAAAAAAGCCTATTTCCACATAGGACCTAAATTCGGCACGGTAAGTAAAAAATTGGTGAATGATGCTGTAAAAGAATGTCGCCAAAAAGGAGACGCCAATTGGTTGGTCATTTTAGGATTCAGCTTCGAGAGTGATATTGAAGGCGGTACACAAACTACAAGTATGGGGAACTTTGAAGTAACTAAAGTTCGCATTCACGATGATTTGTTGCAAGAAGGATTGAAAAAGAAGCCTGCCAAGTCAGCCGCAAGTTTTGTGACCATTGGCGAAACTGATATTGTCCTGCATAGCATGAGCGGTGTCGATGGAAAATATGTTCAAGTTGAAATACAGGGCTTAGACATCTACGACCCAATTAAAGACGAAGTAAAACCTCGAAACGTGCATGACATTGCCTATTGGATGGTGGACGATGATTATGACGGCAGCAACTTTGTAGTTAAGCAGGTTTTCTTTTGCGGTGGCGAAAAAGACGCATTTATAAAATGGCGAAAAGGCTTAGACTATCTTGCCAAAGACAGCACCAAAAGGAAAGTTGAGAAAACATTAAAAATAGAAATAGACGATGAAGCTTTTGACCGTCTTTACGGACACACTTCGCATCCTATCGAAATCAAAAAGAACAGTCAGAAAATAGCCGTGAGAATCATAAGCCAATTTGGCGAAGAAAGCACGAAGGTATTAAATGCTTAATTGATGTGAAATGATTGAGAAAGAAAAGTCCAAGCACGTTGTAAGCACATTTGCAATACGCATGTGTCAGCGCTACAACTTGTGGTCTATCAAAGATCTTGCCAATTCAATGATCTACCGATTAACATACAACACGAAAGAAGAACACCGATCCTATAACAACGGTATTGCTAATCAGCAGGATTCGAGGTTAATTGAACATTCTACTTCGTATCAACTCTTGTGGTGTTTTGACAGTTTTGGGTTCCGAAATAGTCAACTTCTTAAATTTGTATACAGCCATCCGCCATTTTTTGTTGACTTAGACATTTTGAACAAAAACATAATTAAAAAGAATAATTGTATATGGGATTAGTGATTCACAGTTTGGAAGGAATGCCCGAAGAACATCATCGCGACTATTTTATTTACTTACTTGACAACGGCTGGCAAGAGCCACTTAGTGAAGCAATGCTGAGAAACTTTGGACGAATGGCAACACTTTCTTCTGAGCAAAAAAACGCTGTTGTCATAATGAAAGCAGATGTTGGTGTTCATTTTAGTGATGAGGTACTGTCTTGGCATAGTATCAATGGCGATGATGTAGACACAAATGATTTATTGCCTGCAATCCTTGTAACCAACAGACATCCTGCTGAATTCCGGAAACTTCGCGACTCACAACAATCGAAGACAGAGTCGGAATTAAAAATGATTCTTTTCCCCCTAAAAAAACATTGCAGGGACTCGTCCGAAGTAATCTCTCTTGTTCAAAAAATATTTACCAAAATAAAAAATGGTGAGGACTTAGAAAATTTTAAGATTACTAAAGAAAAGAAAAAAGGAATTGGTGGTGCATTGGTCGACTCCATTATTCTGGAGCCAAATTTTGCAGGATTCGGATTTAGCTTTAACAAATTAATCAGCTACTTAAGGGAAAAGTAGAACCTAATTTTTATGTCTTCTTAAAATCTACGAATAAAAATCATTACATGAACTGAACGCCTAACTATTTAGCCTTACAGTTGCCCCATACACCCTAGAAAAGCAAGTCCACCCCCTCTAAATCAGCGCATCTGACTGTACTCCCCCCCAAAAAAGAACCCCTACTGCCTTATCTCAATACTCGAAAAAACCGCTTCCGCCTCTGTCCGCTTCCCCTAAAACCCAACAATAGCCCATATCCCGAAGCGAAACCGCACCGGAAAGAATACGGACCCCATGATCTCAAGGGGCCATACCCTGGCCCCGGCTATCCGCTTTATGCCTCTTAGTCTGCTTCTTAAAATAATCTCTGGGC
>Ga0247843_1001244_pt1 | contig 53361 bp, 34 predicted proteins | sample LaCruzMarch2017__FD_192420 | JGI IMG/M metagenome (GOLD analysis project Ga0247843, IMG submission 192420) | Freshwater microbial communities from meromictic Lake La Cruz, Castile-La Mancha, Spain - LaCruzMarch2017_8m | ecosystem: Environmental > Aquatic > Freshwater > Lake | place: Spain...
TAGGAAGGACTCTTCACTTCACCTCTCTCTCTAGATATAGACGACGTCGGTTCCTCCTCGGCGTTGCTCTTGCCTGGACCATGGACCGACGACTCGTTGCTCTGCAGTCGCCGTCAGTAGCAGCACCGTCCCTTCTTCCATCACAGCCCCGGACCATCCTCGAGGAGGAAGAGTATGAATCGACACTATCGCATATCGTGACACGTGATTACTTCCCCTCATTACCCTCATTACGAAGAGATGCAGAAATATTAGACGCACGCAGTCGTGGAGATATGGCAGGTGCTGTGGCAGCTCGGCGACGTGCACGTGCGATGGAGTTGCTGGAAGAGAAGGAACGGATGGAGGATGCTGGGGAAGATGTGCGTGCGATGGTTGCTGATAACAACAGCAACAACAATAATTATGGAGAAAGTATAGATGGAGTAGGTCTACGAGTCCGACCACGGCAGTTGAAACATGAAAGCATTACCGGTTTCCATGCTAGAGTGACATCCGAGGACAACGCCGAATTCGAGTCGAATCAGGAACGTGAACGTAAAGAGAGAGAGGTGATATTGGGTGTTGTATATTCATCACGGGCGGATAAATGTGGTCGATTGATGATTGAAAGTCACATCAACGGTGGCGATGAAACTAATGGAGATGGCAATGAATGCGATAAAAGATTACACTACAGTCGTGATTGGTGCGATACACCTATTGGACTTAGTTCTGATTTATATGATGCACCACCGCAAGGTCTGAGAATAACAAATGAAAATGGAAAAAGCACTGCTGCGTCTAACGATAATGGTATTGGTCGGAATGGTTTATTCTTTCAACCGAGGGATAAGCGTTTATGCGTGATCTCTGAAGCACGTGGGTCATCTTCTAGTGGTACATTCCTCGCACTCGAGAATGTTAGTATGGAAACAAAAAGGATTGAGAATGGCGAGGACAAAAGCGGTGAATCTGACAATCTACTCATGCCTCCGCCACCAGCGAGGCTCATGTCAGATACCGATAAAACATCGATGAGTAGTTCGAATGCGAATATGCCCATGTCATCCTCTGTAGATCGTCGTCATCAACTCGTCGAGTATCTACCAAAGCAATCCCTTTCTGACATTCATCCTCCAGCGACACGATTCCCGTATCAGAATGAGTCTCGATTGCCTTCTAGTAATAGTAACTCGAGGACCATCATAACTTCTTCTGTCTCTCGTGGCATCGTCAATCGCAATGGCTCATTCTCCACTACTGATGCATCTGACACAACTGATCTAGATGAACCTCTCCGGCAGTTGGATACTGAGCGAGCCGCACGTAAGAGAGCGCGAGATCGGGAGAATGAGACATTCGTCGCAATGACCCCACTGATCCGTCCCGGCAATGGTGGACGTGGGGATGCTGGTGGACTCGATGAACCTATTATGACATGGGGTGATGTCATTTCGACGCCTTTAGTCTTGGGGGGTGGTTCTGCGATTGATGCTCGAATATCATCCTCCGTATATTGGGAACCTTCACATCCTCCACCCGATGATTTATTACCAGCACCGGCATTTGACGTCATCGACTCAAATCATCGTGAAACATTGGCCCGTAGGGCTGAGAGGAGACTAGTGAATAGGGCCAAAACGTACCGATCGGCTGGTAGCGTTAGCAGTTATAAAGAAAGCGATGACGAATCCATCCACAGCTCTCGTTCTACTAGATCCATTCGTTCTACGAGATCCATGTCATCGTCGGTAACAAATCCAATGGATAATTCAGCGTCACTAACGCCGGCTGCACGTGCACTCCTTGATGCTCAGAACATGGCTCGCCAATCGAAGAAAAAGGCTAATTCAATATCTAGTGGTCGCACACTGTCATCAATCTTTTCTGGTTCTAGAGATTCATTTGGTACTTCGTTGCGTGCATCGTATACTCCAGATTTAACGAAGTTGCGGAATATTACTAGAGAGGGTTCAGGGAAGAAGAAGACTAAAGGAGATTCATCATTACGTCGAGCCTCATCGGGGGCCACCCCTCGTTGTCATTAATCACTGAGATAAGAAGCATAAAGTGTTGTAAAGTAGAAGATTGTAACACTAATATAAGCTAGCAGTAAAGAGTTTCATTACATATTAACAATTCCTCTATTTAATCGTTAGCCCCATCCCCCACACCAACCCTTTCCTTCCAAAGTCATACTTTTCACTCATCTCACTTTCTGCCCTCCACCCCCCACTTGGATATTACTAATTATTCTTATGATGAACTATCTAATAAATATTCCAACCTTTGTATGTATTAGTAGTTTTTTGCCTTTCTTCTTCTTCTTCCTCTTCAAAAGTCGGGTCCGATGAAACCACCCACTCTTGCCATTTCTTCAATCTGTCCAGGAATACTAATTCCCGTCCAATACTCGGTCAATAGACCCACAACCAAAAAGAACATTGCCGCACGTCCATTATATGTCTCAGCCTGTGGTACAAAGCCAATAATACGTGCTGCCGTATATTCCTTATCTTTACGTACCTTACGATACGCATCTTCCAATTTGGTCAATTCGGTCACCTGTGTGGCTAATTCTATTTCATTAACGGTAATTTTACCAGGTACATTGGTGCTTAACCAATCATCATCGGCGGAGTATTCCGCATCCCAATCATAATCTCCTTTTAGTAATGGTAATGCTGGATTATCGGGGTTCATGTTTGGTACATCCTCAACCTCTGTTGCTGTTGCAGCCAACGATGATTGTATGGAGGGAACGGAGATGGAGGAAATAGTAAATCTCGTGCTAATAAAGGCTGAGGTATACGTCGTGGCGGACAGGGCAGCGACTAGGAGAAAAGGCAACCTCCGAACGATGCGTTCCCTCACCATGTTGGACTGACGTTTTTTTGAGATTTGCTAAACTCAGCGCAGCCCCTATCGTCTTGTCGGGGGGTGTGACCATCTATCCGGAGGAAGTCATTAGCAGCATCATGAACTGAAATAAGTGTGCATGTGGTGTCAACAAAGCAGCCGCAACACATAAAAGTAAGAATGGACGTGACAATCCCACCCCATAATCTCAAACGATTTGCCTCCTCCATAACTTGTTTAGGGCGGATTGGTAAAGATTTATATGTCTCGTTCGATCCATTAGAGGGACTTACATTAAGTTCATTAAATGAGGCCAAGTCAGCATATGGTAAATTTCATTTTGATCCTGGGTTTTTTACTCATTGCGATGGACCCATTGGCCTTCGTAGCAACAACGACGACGACGATGACGACAATGACAATGTCAAGGGATCAAAGTATGTATGCCGTGTGCCTATCCGATCGGTCTCATCGGTATTACGTTCACGTAAGGGTGTACTATCCCTCCAACTTAGGAGTGAAGGTGCCGATGATCATGGGAATTTATTTGGCATGCGTCGAGCGAGGAAAAAGGCATCGGAGGATAGGGAGAGTAGGAGAGGAGGGAGGAGGACGAATGATCGTGGAAACACTACTCGTTGTAATCGCAATGACAATGACGATGATAACGAGGAGGAGGAGGAGGAGGAGGACGAGAACAATGAAGAACGTGACCGACGACGAAGACGAGGTGGCTCTCTTTCTGCACGAGAACGGAGTAGGTCCCGTAATGCAAGACGGCGTGAGATGCGCAGTCGGTCGACCAAAGATGACGAGAACGAGGAGGATGAATCATCCAGTAAACGCAATGTCGATAAGATGATGCTCTCATTTGAGTATCACATTGAGATACCAAATAAGTATGATACTACTACTACTACCACTGGTGGATACCCGAACAACAATAATAACAACAGTGGAGGGGGGAGATATAGCATTGTACATCGTGTAGGCGTAACTGATGCCAACGGTATCTCCCTCTCTACATCAATAGCACGACAACGTACACGATCTGAAATTGTATCCCACCCACGATTATTCTTACGTCTGCTTGATCCTCTCCGTCGTACTGCCGAGGTGGCACTCACTATTGATGATACACTCAAGGTTGTTACGGCAACTAGTTTCCACCCCAACGAGTTGGGTGGTAGTAGTAATACCATACTCCAGGCCAATGCGGCACGGAATGCTGTATTGAAAACGGAAACTTCTACTGGTGCTGAGGAATTTGATGAGTATGACTTTCGTAGTAACCGTGGAAAGAAGATGAAGAAAAAGGCCAAACAGGTTTCCCCCGACGAGGGAGGAAGTGACAATGATGACGGCGATGGCTGTGATAACGAGGGTGATGATGCGCCACCATTAGATGTGAATCAAAAGGTCATACTTGTATTCAGTATCAAGGAAGCAAAGGCGATGATGCAATACTGTGCACAGACCTATAATTCGTCATCCTACCATGATGATGACGATGATGGCGTTGTACTTTCATTTCATTGGGGTGGACGTCCGATCGTCATTGAGACTGCTGGTGACTATTTTACTGCTGAACTTGTACTGGCAACTTTGCATCATGGCATGATTGCATCGAATATTGCAGGTGGTGGCGGCGGCGGCGGCAGCGAGTAGTTTTGATATTGATGGGCATGTTCCTCCTTTCTGCGAGGGATATCATACGATAATTCATAATCAAAAACATATTAGGTCAATTAATATTGTTATGAAGCAGTTCCTTATCTATTTATTTGCAGTACAGTCGTCTTGGTTGACGAGGAAGGTATCATCAATATTTGTTACATGTCCCATTTTGCACCCCCTTTGCTGCGCTTTTCTGATGCCACATCAGATTTAATCCGGCGTTTCATGACCGTCTTCCATCGTACTTCATTTTTCTTATGCCAATCTACAAAAGCAGCCGCTTGTGCCGGAGTCAATATATCAAGGAGTAGCCTAGTATTCCGTTGCGATGTCAGTTGGGTATGACACAGTGTGGCATTCTGAAGGTGGTGTGTGGCATCGGTCGCAATTTTCATGTTTTGAAGTTTGGTTTGTAGCTCTGGCGTGTTCTTTGCCCTGCGTTGTTTATGTATGACAATGTAAATCAATCAACATGTTGGAACTTTTCAATAGAACGAAATAATACGATGAAAACTTACTGTGATATTGCCTGATTGATGACTCGATCCTCCTGCACCATCGTCATAGTAATCTCGTGACAAAATAACGGCCACAGTCTGACCCAATCATTGGCCTGACAGGAATGTGTTCTCTCCTCGTTGTATAATTCTTTGCCAATTTGCTTCGAGTTTGCACGCGACCCAGCGCTTTTGTTATTTTCCCTCTCACCACTGCTTATGCCACCACCCGTCATTGACAATTCCAATTCCTGTTTACGACTAGCTTCGGTGAAAAAAGTTGATGATTGCATCATCATCCAAACTGAGAAATGATTGTGACTTGATAAGAAAGCCTGTCGTAGACAGTGGTATTGATGAGCAATGACTGCTCGACGGATTTCGCAACTAACACTTGTCTTGCCAATGACCTTTGCCAATTGATTCCGACTGTCTACGCAAACGACAATGCTACTGCTGCTGGTATTTTCATCAGAAGCAGTACCAGACCGTTTCTTCTCCTGCTCGACAAACCATTTGTCTAACATATTGTTCCGTTGCCTAGACAATCCACTCTCCATGCTGCGAATCTTACTCCGAACGTCTGCCTCTAACTGCCTTTGCAATTTCTGAACCTTGGCAGATAAACTTGCCAAGTGCTCCTTCTTACTCTTCCTCGATTGTCGTGCACTTTCTCGATTACGTGCTAGCCGTTGTCGACGTTTCTCGGCCAATATCTCCGGATCAATCTCCTTCTGATCGTCAGGTTTTGATACCTTATTAATTGCCTTTGTTAAGTATCGCAGACCAGACGTGGGAACAACACTCGGATCTACTTGATAGAATATTGAGCCATTCGCACCAGTCACGGCTGTTATGGGGATAGTCTGTCCATCAAATCCTATTTGTATTTGCTGTTGAACTTGCATCCCCTCAACTGGTTGTTGCTGCTGCTGCGATTGCTGCTGCGACAGCTGTGATTGAGGTGGTTGTGGGGGGATGATGGAGCTTGTGCACATAAACGAATTGGGATCCAGAAAGTTATGATTTTGTGTAGGATTCATTTGGGGCAGAAAATTTGGTTGCTGTGCATTTGCCTGTAACTGAATCTGTTGTTGCAGTTGTTGCAGTTGTTGTTGTTGTTGCTGCTGCTGATGCTGAAATTGCATTTGTTGTTGTCTGTCGCTTTGATGCGGTTGTCCTACCACTACAGGCATATTTCCATTTGGATATCGAGGAGGTGGGGGCAGCATCATCATTTCTTGCGGAATGCCCAGTAAGTTCACTGGAGTAATGGGCGACATATTATTGAGCTGATATTGATTATTCGCAAGTTGATTGAGTTGAATCTTTTGTTGCATGCTCATGACCTGATTAGGTTCACCTAATGCTAGAGCGGACGCCATGGATGTGAGCAATGAAGATGTAGAGCCATTACTAGTCGTACTGGATGAGGATAACACCTTATGAATTGATTGTTCCGAGCTGGACCGATTACTTATCAAGGAGTCTGACGATTGAAATTGTCGTTGTGAAACCTGCTTCGATGGGGAGCGATGTACAACCCCATCGTCAAAATGCACTGAACGAGCAGATGTAGATGATGCTGAGGTGGAGCTGGTGAGACCGTCGATACTCTCCTTCGCACGAGCTTTTATAAAGTTATCCAACATAGAATCTGATGCAGGCATGACAGTGGTGGTCGACGGCTGTCGGACAGCGGTTGGTTCGACCACAGCATTGTCAACAACATCTTCGTTTGCAATCGATGATTCAATATCTGTGAATTGTCCCAGGGGAGAAGTAGACGAGTTTGCGACGCTACCGTGATTGCTGCTGCCATTAGTGCATTGGTTGGCCCCTAAGAAGTACGAGAGAAGATGATCTGTGGCATGCAATAAGATGTTGCGATGATACAGTTAGACAAAGCTGAGTAAATAAGAAAGATGTAATACTTCGGGACGCACCTTCCTCTACATCCCAGTGAATAGAATCAACAGCTGCCGTCGCCGGCTGAGATTGATGATTGTTGTTGTTCATCCTATCAACCTTCTAAATTCAAATAATAGAATATGAAACCGCCCTGCTTGCCAAATACGCAATCGGAGTTGGTGTTGTGTGATATTTGTCTCTAATAAAGAGGATCTGCCGCAGCTAATATCGACTTTACATAAAATCGATTTTTAGGGCTGTTACAGGGGAGGGTTAGGGTAGGGTTAGGGTGTTACAGGGGGAGGGTAGGGTGTTACGGTTAGGATATAATCGATTTTAGGGCACATAAAATCGATTTTATGTAACGGTCGATATTATTAGCTGCGGCAGATCAATAATTTAGAGGATCGCCGCTCCGCGGTTTCTATTCATGGGCTGGGGTGTCGTACCCAAGAGGTGACGTGTCTTTTTTCTTCGGCGAAGGGTTTCGCCGTGTGTTTAGTCAGTCTTACGTAGTAGATTGATACCATAGTTTTGGGCATTGGAATGGTAGGTACGAGATTAGCGCGTATTTTTGCGCGTGACATCCTCTTGTACGAGTTAAGGCGGCTTTTTGGGTCCGCCCTTGTGCGCGCATACAAAACCGGACCCAAATAGCCGCCTGAAAATTTTAACAACCCAACCCCTCTGAGATCGATAGCTCTAACATGAATAATTGTCGTTCAATGATCTCGCCCTCGCACCAGTCCATCCAACACATCCCGACCTCGCTATTCCTCGCTTGTTGTGGTCGAATTCGATGTCGGTGGCGCGCATTGGACCTTCTGCTGGATTTTACAAATTTGTTACATCCGTAATATGGAGGTATAATGACCTAAAAGTCGGTATAGATGGCATAACATTACATAAATGAATCTCATTCTACAGGCTCTTGCGAATCTAATGCACTATTGGTGGGTCAGCTACGTGGTCCGGAAGTCTTCGAAAATATCAATGTAACATTCATATTTAGAAATCATATGATTATTTTAATGTGACGTGGGATCTTTGAAGCTCCATAACTCCTTTATTTCGGGTGCAACAACAAAATTTGATCACAGATTCGGAAAGCTAATGAGATGGAGAATGCAATCGACCCAACGGAATAATCCAACCACCAAGTATTCAACGCGATATTTAACTACTAGTCAATTTGCGCGCTGAATTTGTTACATTTTCCCGGACCCAAAAAGCCGCCTAAACTCGTATGTACTACTATTCCTCCGTATGATCCTACGAAGCCACCGCGCGGAAATTATTTTGGTTTTCGCATGCCACCATGGCGTCGGTCTCCATGGCCTGTGGTGGACGGACGCCCTCGACCCAGAACATCGCCGTGACCCTGACACCATGGGCGACGCGGCGAAATGTTCAGCTTCTTTCGAATCGATCCTTTTTGTAAGTATGAATCGTACACCTTCCACCCTTTTTGCCTGTAGATTTAAATGTTGAGTTGTTTGCAGACTGTGTATGGTTGCATACTGAGATCTCATTGGTTGATTGTTATTATTGGTCAGAGAAAAAGTGAGGAGGAATAGGAGATTTAACTAGAGGCAAAAAGAGTAGACTACTGAGTTGTCTCGATGTAATATTATTTTATGTCTAGTGATCTTCACACATAAAATATTATGCAAATATTTGTGATTATAATACAGTATCTACAAAATGAGAGACCCTATGATTCTACTGGAATCAGGCCATTCACAAATTGTCCTACAGTAAATGCCACAGTGGCACATGCACCACCCAAGAGGAGAGTTTCAAGTCCACATAATAGCCAATGTGAGGCACTAAATATGCTCTTCACGCATCCCATTCCAAACAGCACCATCCCCGTTACGATACATGCTGCAACGAATAGCATGTCTTCTCCAAGTGATGGAAATAATGCAGGAATTAATACATACCCAAGTATGGGCAATGATCCAAAACTCGCGAATGAAACAAACATGACAACACCCTCCTTCATACTTTCAATCTTGTGATCTTTCTCCGGCACACGCAGCGCTAGCTCCTCTGACATCATAACATCCACGAAGAAGTCGGTATACTTGGCCATTGTTTCTATAACCTTCGTGGCATCCTCTCTTGTCATACCCCGTTCTACATATATGTCAATCATTTCACGTATTTCGCCCTCGGGATAGTTGTCCATTTCCCACTTCTCACGTGCTCTTTCATTCAATATCCATTCATTCTCAGCCTTCGAGCTTAGGAATTCACCCACCCCCATTGCCAGGGCATCAGCAAGAATGTTGGAGAATCCTAATACAATGACTACGGGGATGGGCATATTCCCTCCCGCCGCCCCGGCTACGATGGCGAAGGATGTTAGTATGCCATCGAGACCACCAAAAATTAAAGGTTTTAGAAAACCACCCTCGGTCTGGTGCATTTCCATATTCCTTTCCACTACGACATCATGTCGAGTGTCATGATAATTTCTGCAGGTTGGATAGAAGTGTAGTAATTGCGGGTGAGTGTTCACAAATTAGAAGACAGGACGTGGAGTGTGAAGTAATACAACCACAGAGTTCGTTCATACTACTTGCCTCGACGCATCATTGTCTAATCCAGCGTAAGCTTTGCGAGCACCGTCAGGCACGAGCGATGTATTTTCTCCGGTAGCCGCACACATGGCTTTATCTATCTGCAATCTTCGTATATTATTTATTCACCGCTATAACGAATTATGTCAACAATGCCGTCAGCAAGGTCGTGTCGACGCAGACGCAGAGCGAAGATTCCTACATTAGGGTTTTAGAATACACCTTAGGGTTAAATAATACTGCGCTTTCATCCTTCAAGCTAGGCTTGAGAATAACTTTTCACGCTGAGAAAAACCTTTCACAGATTTTGTACTATTCCGCTGTACAATCACCCTAATGAAACCTTGATTAACCCTAGACTATTCATCATTGATCGTTGGTTTTAGGGCTCGAACTACGAGTTTAAATTACACACAAGCTGTGTGCACTTTAAACTCGTATTAAACCTTTCAATGAAAAGTTGGTATTTCTCAAGCCTAGCAAGCGAACGACGCTGGCTGAGGCAGATGAATATCTCTCGTGATGGTGTCTTTACCCACCAATGATGCGACGGATCCGCCACTATCGTTATCGTCCACTGTCGATGCAGTTCCACCACCTCCTCCTCCTTCAACGATAACACCGAGTGCTGCATCTCCCAAACCTCTTCAAATGCAGTGCGCAACTCGTGATGGAAACGGAGGATCTGAAGCCGCAGGATCAGCAACCAATAGACGATCGTCGTCGTCGTCTCCTGAATCATCTGTCATACCCTCCTTCACATCCGACTCACCCTATCTTCAATCCTACATCGATCGAGAGATGCATGACTTACACGTCCTTACCGAAACACTACGTGATATATCGGCACGAGCACGGACTTTTGGTAAATGTGGCGCATTAATGGCCGAGGCCACACGTCGACTTAGCGGGGCGTGTCGACTTAACCCCGTTAGTAGTGGCAACAACGGATCATCTTCGTCGTCGTCGGAGAATAATAATGGAACGTCGAAGGATGATACCACCAACTCTAATGACCACCTGGCAGCAATAATGACCGAACGACGACAAAGCATTGGTGATGAAATGGTATCCGTCCTATCTGTTCTTGGTGAAATACTCGATGAGGTTGCCGATGCACAATCGAGTTTATGTCAAAGTCTCGAGGCATCGCTCTCATTGTCGTTGGAGGCATTTGCCGGTGTGGAACTGAACGAGACCAATCGTCTACGGACGGAGGGGGAAGTAATGAGTGAGAATGCCGAACAGTCATTCTCACGATATATGCATGGTCGATGGTCCGAACGTGCGAATTTGGCTAGTGGGATTGATGTAGAGTCGGCAGAGGCATATGATCAACAGAACTTTGTTGCCTCGTGGAATAAGCTTAGTGATCACGTGGGTAGTCAATTTAAGAATTGGACTACGGATTCGGAGGGGAATACTAATAATACAACCGGTGAGGTGAAGGGTAAATTGAAGAACTTTCGCAATATGATGCAGCATCGTGCATCGGGGAGTGATAAGGATGATGAAATCGAGAGAGACCCATCGTTGGCATCTGCGGAGGCCGCGGCCAACTTAAGGCACAATCTTGAGCAGATTAAACTTACTCAAGCGAATGCAGAATTAAAGCGTTTTCAATTACTACGACAACTCGATTCCATCAAGACACGACGGAACTTTGAGTTAGGTGAAAGCGCCCTTGCGAGTTTGAACGGACTACGGACATACTTGCATCAGTGCTCAGATATTATTGATAGTGTTACCCCGAATGTAACACTATTGCAGGAGAAACAGGCCCTATCCCGCAAGAAGCATGATGCACAACAAGCACCATGGGAGACGAAGCAGAAGAGACTTACTGCTGCTATTGGCGAAGTCGGCGTTGCTGCCGTGAATGCCGGCGCGATTGCGTTAGCCCTACATCGGGGCCAAGTGGAAGACTTAGATGAACGCATGCTGTCTGGACATCCATCGACATTGGAAGAAATTGAAAGTAATGTTAGATTTTGGGAATTACCACGACAATTGAATATTGGGTCTCTCTATCAACGTAAACCTACGAACGGGGTTATTGTTGAAAGTTGGCTATATAAGAAAAGTACGAATAGATTATCATTAAATCAATGGAGTAGAAGATGGTTCATATTAGATAACAAGGGTGTATACTACTTAAAAGGGGGAGAGGAAACAACAAAGAAGGGTGATACTGGTGAATGGATGGAATGTGTAAAAGTTTGTGATATAATGTTATGCACCGTGAGAGAGATTAATTGCAAATCACAAACGAAGAATAATCCCAACTTACGATTTTGTTTCGAGATTATCAGTCCTAACAATAAAGGGGCGTGTCTTCTTCAAGCATGTGGACCGGTGGATTATAAAATGTGGGTGTCAGGAATACGTGGTTGTATAGAACAGCAATATGGACGTGGGACGATGCCACAACGAATTTCAGAATGCCAGGACAAGGTAGAAACTGAAATCATATCCTACGATGAAGACGACGAAGATAATGTTATTGCTATTCAGCGTTCATCGCCAAAGAAGCAACTCTTCGACGACAGTAAGAGTATTTTGATGCCTCAGATACTCGATGCCAATCCGATTTGTGCCGATTGTGATAACATTAATCCAGATTGGGTATCATTAAATTTAGGAGTAGTGATCTGCATCGAGTGTAGTGGCGTCCATCGCTCTCTTGGGGTGCATGTTAGCAAGGTAAGTTTATGTTACTTATTAAAATTCACCTATTGGAGGCTGGGTCGAGCTCTTCTTTTTTTCTCGGCTAATGAGCTTTGCATTTTAACAGGTGAGATCCCTCCGAATGGACGACTTGACGAAATACGAGTACAAACTCCTTATAGAGCTGGGTAATGAAATTGTCAATCGCACATGGGAGGCTGGTCTTCATAATCAAAAGGGTTGGAAGAAACCAGCAGGTGGTGCATCTCGTAAGGCCAAGGAGGAATGGATCAAGAGCAAATACGTCTGGAAGGGATTCCTTGAGTACAATGACGAGGATGGCGGCCCAGACGATCGTCAGGCCAAGATCAGTGTCGAAATGTACGAGGCCGCAAAACGTGGAGATTTGTTAGCTATACAAGAAGCGTTGGCCAAAGGAGGGAGTGTAGAATGGCGGAACGAAGCAGAGAGAGGAAGAACGGCGTTGCACGTTTGTGTATTGGCAATGCCAGAGGATGAGAATGACATGGAATCCTGGAAGGGGACACAATGCGCTGAGCTGCTGATACAGAATGGTGCCAAATTAACGTGCGAGGATTACGATCATCACAAGGCATTGGACTGTGCAGTGGTAAGGAATGGTAGAAGAGAAATGATAGAGTATCTTTCCGCTAGAAGCTCGTAAGTGCAAAGACCATGTAGTGATTGACAACTAACAATTAATAGGTATGACTGGTAGACATAGTGGACAAAAGTGTTGCCAAAAATCAAAGCAGGCCTAACAGGCTTGGTCGAATCCCCATGAACCAAATTCAAAACATAAATTCAAACAATGTTGGTAGAATCAAGTATCTTGATTCATTCCAGCATCCCCCCTATTGCTATCACAAAAGTATATTTTTGTTCGTCCTATGAGATAATTTGTTGCATCATAATAATCCAAAATCAGAGTTGCCACATTTTCCATTCACAAATAAGCCCACAACCCCCTGTACATAGGCACTCCTTCATGTTATTAAGGTAAATAGTTGAGACCCCTTCCCAAAACAAATACTTTTTCCCTTTTATACGTCAAAGAAATCCCCTCCACCATTACTTTTGCTGTTAGATATGGGATCATACGATGGTGGTTGGATCATCCCCCCATGATTCCCTCTTCTCCCCCCTCCATCATTATCATCATTATTACCATGCATTTCATTTTCAACTTCTCTAATGAAATTTAATCCACCCCCCGCGGGTGAAAATACAATTTTTAATCGTGGACAGTAGATGGGTCCTAAGTGTCGTTCTGGTCGTCCGGCACTTCGTGGCCATGCCCAGAATGGCGTACTCGGTACACTCGTCATTATTGCCACACCGTCGGTTGGGTTCGTCAGTAATCCACGATGGGGGAAGAATGCCGGACTGCATATCCCGCATGTACCGTGTAATCGATGCAATCCTACAATTTTATCATATGGGACATCTATTTCTACATTGCCTATCCAAAATCGTAATCCACCCTCGGATGTAATGTCAACACATCGTACGGAATTGTACCAAAACCATGCCACGGCAACGAGATTCCCAATGGAAATTGACACTACTGTTCCATGTGCACCTATTGGGACTGCGGCTATTAGTGATGCGACGAATATTGCCTCTAGGATGAAGAATCGGACTTTGAATGCTGATGGTACATAATGTATATATATATCAGTGATATAATCATCAATGTAATATTGTCGAAGATGAAACATTATAATCGTTGGGAGATGAGAGAGGTACAGCGACGAAAAAACTAAATCTGCATTCAAAACATATATATATATATACATATACAATACTCACTAAATGAAAAAGGAGCCGGTGTAAAGCTAAGCAGTACTGACCCATCATCGGTTACATATGTGAGTGTTTGTGCTATCAATAATGGATCATCCGGATCGACTACGGGAGGCGGGAGATTCAGTCCCACTCGTCCATCATTATTTGAGTATGACGACATGACGAACGACGACCCCCCCACCTACACACCTTCCGCTCCCTTCGTCCTCAAGTTGGCAATAGATTGGAAGTTCACACCAATGCATGCGTATTTGAGTTTTTTGGGAGGTCTTGTATTGATTTTTTGTCACATACGGTGCGAAGGTCTCGAGTGAACCGCGCGGTCGTTTTGGACACAGCGTCCGAAGGCCCGGACAGTTTGTTTGTCCCAATAGAAACACGATTCGTCCAAATAATGACAAAAAATACTTAACGGTAGTGATGTTTAGATTTCTTTTACTATCTTTTGCTTATTGATGAGAAGCGCGACTCATTTCTCCCTTTCGGTTCGTGGATTATCCTCTTTTGGCTTCCCGCTGAGACGCTGAGTTTAAAACGACTCCGCGTTGATTTTTTGGTGCGACGGTAGTGGTCGATCGCGGGTCAGGCGCGCCGTTTACCCCCTGTCGTCATTCCCTTGGTTGACTATTACAACGATGCCACCGAAGAAACGCAAGGTCGACGACGGCAACAACAGTAGTGATGGCGGTACTCCAAAGAAGAAGAGCCGGACGGAGGCAAAGGTTGAAGCAAAAGCGAAAGCAAAGGCATGGCACGATGCTCGCGTGGCGGCCAAGTCCAAATCGTCCTTGGTGACATCGTCGGCGATGATGGCGGCAGGAGCATCCTCACCATCATTTTCCGTGGGTTCCGCTACCTCCAAATCAACAACTAGTACGGCTGCTACGCGAAAGAGGGCGACGCCTACTATTCGCAAAAAGTCGACCGGTACTACCGCGGTTGCATCGCCGGCATCAACGTCCTCGGTATCATCGAAAAGCTCTGCTCTTGCGGCACGAAAGAGTAGGGCGTCGTCCGCAAAGTCTACAGCGATGGAGGAGGAGGAGGACAACGACGATGACGACGATGACGATGAAACACTGGAGGCCGCAACTATCACGACAATGACGGGAGGTAGTGACGACGGATCAACTGAAGAAGTTAGGTTGAAATCCACAAAATCAAAATCCACGAAGGAACGTAAACGGGGACAGGGACTTGCCGCAATCCGTGCCTTGCAGGAGGAACGTATGGCGACCAAGCAACAACGTAAGAGTCCACCCCCTAAAAATACAGCAACAGCACCACCGAATTATTCATTTGATGTACTATCACCACAGTTGTCAGTGACGGCTTCCGCTCCGTCCGTGATTGCATCCGCCTCAGCGTCAATGGCGTCAGCAGCTACCAAGTGGGGACCAGCGGCAGTGGCATCCCCCTTGTCATCCTTCATTCCGATGATGCAGCAGCAGAAGCAGAAACTAGCTCTAAAGAAACGACATGCAGAAGAGGATCAAATGGCTCAAACGTCGTTGCGCAGGGATGGTGTCGGCGCGGTTGATCCTGATGGATCACACGAAGACATTTCTACTGCAACTAAACCCTGCCCTCCAGGTCGCAATGAAGTTCAATCCAAGTCCTCACCTCCTGCTTTGAATCGGAACGCAAATCATGTTTACGCAGGTCCACCTACCATGTCGGTTGAGGCTGAGACTGGGCTGTTGCATACCGCAATTTCGCGTGCCAAGGCAATCGTATCGTCGGCAACTGAAACTGTTACCAGTCAACAGCAACGTATGTTGATGGGCATACATAGTTCTCATACTAATACGGAAGCATCATCTGTCTCAATGCAGGATGACGGACGCAATAGTGGCGTCCGAGGAAGGACTATGGATAGGATTGCATCGGTCAATGCCGATAGATTTAGGGATAAGTCTGTTGATCCACCATCGATTCCATACTCTGCCACATTGCATAAGTTGCGTGTGTCTTCCGGATCAGCTACAAAATCGGTCCCAGTTAATCGTAGCAAAAATGACTCCACCAATGTGGTTACATCGACTGTCGCAGGCGAGAATACGTCGGAAGTAGGTGCTCCGGCTTCTTTGGCTACTACCACGTTGTCTGAATCATCCAACGCATTCACTATTTTGAAGAAGTCTCTCATCGGCTTCGGAGCACTAATTATGTTTGTGGAGTTAGGAATAGGGTTTTGGTACCTTTGTTCGACCTATTCTACTTCGATTAGTACCAATATCTCGACTAAATCTATCACGCCGGAGGTAGAATTTGTATCTTGCTTTATGGACTATCCAATTTCAGAAGATGCACTTGCTCATGATGACGGTGAGCAAACTTTGTATGATGAAGTAAAGTGCGAAGGAAAGAACCAACAATGTCCCCACTGGGGTCGATGTCGTGGAGGGAAGTTGATCGACTGCACTGATGATGTAATGACACTCGCCGGGCGGAATCTATTTGTTCCTAGTGAAAAGGGCGATAGTTGTGTGGTAGGTCCACAGACAAAGAAGCTAGTCGAAACTGTCAAAGACACTCTCGTGAGTATGACAGCAGATTATTTCTGTGGTACAGAGGTGCATGGTGTGTTGTTGCAAAATGAAACGTTTCCTCTCTTTAGTTTAGAGACGGTGACTTCAAATTTGCAGGTTTTTCAAGGTGAAGGATTTGACTCAGATCTTCTTATTTGGCTTTTCCCGGCATTCAATTCAGACTCGGTCCGTTTCGGATCTTTGATTGGCAATGACAATGATGTTCTTGACGGTATCGGTCTCGGTGATATTGTATCTCCAGACTCACTTCCCTTTCCTTTTAGCTGCAAAATGAAGCTATTTTGTCGAGAAATGTTTGATTATTTTCTCCACTCGGCTTTAGCACTTTTGAAATACTTGGCCACCATTGCCTTGTTCATTGTGTGGCAATATCCAATGTACTCATTCTGTGTCATGGGATTCGCATACGTCGCTCGGATTGTGCAGCGTAGACGTAGGCACAATGCCAAAGTACGAGAGCTCTTTGGGATTGTCCGAGAGGCTGCATATGATCGTCTATGCGAATGTGACGATGACACAGGCTACGCTGCACTGCTACTTCGTGATGATGTTGGACATTACATGTACCCCACGAGCTTTGTTAAGCGACAATTTATGAATGATTATGTTTGGCCACGCGTAGTTCTTGAGGTTAGGGGTGACAATCGTGTTCGCAAATTCCGAAAAATGAATGCAGGGAAAGAATTGGAGCATTGGGACTTTGCAGTTCAATCGAAGAAGGGTTGGAGGTTGCGCAAATCGTTAGTTGGTACTCCCATTGGTACTCCAGGGTCGTCGAAGCCTGAACATGACGTGTCTCCAAAACGTGATCCTTGATGTATGACTACACATAGGAGAAAGGTGGTCCATTGCATATAATATCTCTACTAAAAATTGGTTTCATGCTCTTCAATTTTCTAGTTTATTATCGATATGGTAAATACTGCAAAAAGGGAACCATTGCTTGTTAGGTAGTACCATAGGGTGAATCTGGATTCTTAGTGAAATCTAATAAGAAAAGAAACGTTCTACTATGAAAACGGCTTCTCCCTAGTCAATCATGCGTTTCTGCTGATGAGTCAAGGGCAGGATCTCTCAGAACGAGGAAGGGAAATGTTGTCCTCCCGCCAAATGCACATTATTATGACCGGTAGCCACTGTTGAAGGTGCTGAAACACTTAATATATGTATAAAGAAGACCTGCTATGAGTATGAAGGGAATGGGGGGGCTCAATCATACGTAACAGTAGAACGGCAAAACCAAGTGAATCACCTACTCTACCTTTGACTGTGGACTGTGAGACTAAGCATATATCAGGTTGAGTTGCATCCTTATGACCTGTAGCCGCAGAAGCAGGTGATGACACACATTATATATGTATGAAGAAGACCTACAATAAGTATGAAGTGTGGGACTGGTCTCAATTATCAAATCCCACCTTTGCCCTAGTGTTTGTCCTACCAGGTTACGGGTTACCTCAGAGAGCAGATATCAATAACAGGTTGGGGTTGTATCCTTTTTACCACTAGCACAGTAGCAGGTGCTGTAATACTTTTTATACATATGAAGTAGATCTGCTATGATTAAGAAGTGGGTGGGGGTTATCATGGCTTAGGCTTTTAGAGAAATTAAGTATATACCCAAGTCCAAGACAAACAAGTATAGTAACAATGGTGACACCTTAGCTGTGATTTGACAAGATAATAGAGGGATAGTATAGTAGATTGGGGATGGAAAATAAAACAGAGGGAGTGTAAGTTATAGCTTCTATCATAATAGATGTGCTCAGGGCTCATTGACAAAAAAATATGATCATATTTGTCATGCATACACAATTTATTGTTCTTTATCACTACAATAAGTTTTAATAGTTAAAACAATCGCAATACAATAATCGACAATCTCCATCTATTCGACCTGATCCTCAATCCATTTGCTCGCCATGATACAGCCAGAATGAAGATACTCTAGAGTACCAGAGTCTTCTGTCCAAGCTGCAAATTGCAGATTCAGCTCTGCTGGTTCATCACATGTTTAATACGATCCCAAGTAGAGTAGAAAATGTTGATTGTCGATTACATGCACAATTTCGTTTGTAAGTTGATTGTTGTTTGACTCATTCTATTCGTAAGTGATGGTATTAATGGATGATATCCATGTCTGGCGCACTCTCTCAGGCATATTTTATGGGTGTTTCACACTATTATCACGCCACAGTCGACGGCGCGTCCAATAGAAATAGTCCATACTATATGCCGAGCGATTGTTATGACGCCATTGGTTGAAAGGAGGATGCTGCAGAATTGGCACGTATATCAAGCTGTACTCCACTTTTTCATCCAGATATGGTCGATAACTTCAATTGAAATGTACCCTCCATGACTGTTACTTAGGACTTAGGCCAGACCGCGACCGCTCTGGACCTCACACTCCCAAAGCACTATTTTCCCAGTCCTGCATCAAACCAGCACCTCGGCAATAAGCCACCGCATAAATTAACCAGATACTTTTTACCATCAATATTGCTCTTCTTCAATGACAGCGTTGCCAATAGTATTAGCAATGATTTGTCATAGGAGGTACATTTGTTCAATTGAATGGTCATGTGGTGGAATGTGTCAAAGGTCATACTGAAACCACGTAAGAAACTTTCTCCTATTATATAGAAACCCCTTCTCCCGATGCATCATGGGTTTCTGCTAAGAGTCGGCAGGACGGAAATGTTGCCCTCCCGCCAAATGCATTCCTAAAGTGAGTGTCCATCTGGAAAACTTCGACAGGACATAAGACCTTCCTCAACCTAGGTACCTCAACATACAACATTAAATATTCTCATTGAGGTTGTATCGTTCCATACAATCAATTGTAGTGCCATGAGTGACCACTTTGACTCGGATGACGATATGCGGTTCGAAATCGATTGCAACTCTTGGGATGACGTCCAACCGCTTCCGGTATTGCCCCATCAACCCCAAGAATTACATGAATTATTTCAGGGGCAGCACGATCACTTGCTCGCTTCTGTCATGGACTCCCCAATATTGGGTCCAATTGATGCCAGCATATTCAATGAATCTTATTTCATCGACGCCATCTCACTGTCGACAGCTCAAACCACACATAACTCTTCATATGATTGTCAAGTCCGTCTCGAGCGTGAAAACGATGGGCGGTGTGCCGATTGTGGCGCTCAGACGCACGAGGTCAAGCTCGACACCTCAGGCAAGACATGTTTGATGACAAAGGTCCCTCTTACAGTGCCAGGGGAGGTCCATCGAGGGCGGTGTTTGTTATGTCATCCCCTGCCTGCGTCGTTTATCCAGAGGAACTCAAGTGGGGGTATAGATATAAATAGGGATATGCCACCCCCTCAATCTGCTTCTGAGGTCATACAGCAACAATTTAAACCGCAAACGACGGCCCATCGTCGACGGTCAACTATATCACAGGTCGATGGTCAGCCCTACCCCATGGCTTTAAATCGACCGCCAGCATCTCAGAAACGATCGTCGATGTCACAGGATCTGCCACTTTCGTTTCTTCAAGAGATGTCGCCGTCCCCGGGTGGTGGTGATCGGACAACCGCGTCCTTCAGCGACCGCCTCAATAGTCTGTATGCCTATCGAAACCTTCAGACCAGCATTAGCTCCAGCAACTCGGACACTGCCAGTTCAAGTGTTGCATCGAGTCAGAATTTGGCCAGTCCAGGCATCTGGTCGTACAAGCCGGCTCCCGTCTGGACTAAGGGGCAGCCTTTACCATTCATTAAAAAGGACATAAAGAGTGATGATTTTGCTGAACAGTTTCAACATCAGCAATTACTGATTGAACAGATGCAGAGTCAACTAAATCGCTTCGCCGAGGCTGCCGAAGCCAGTGAAGAATCAAGGGTGGGCGATAGCGGAAGTCTTAAATCCCACCAGTCGCAAAAGACCCATCCCTCGCTCCCATCTCAGCAACCGAGTCAAATCTATCCCCAATTATTCTCCACTCTACCGCCACTTGTCGTACAGAATATCGACAGTGACATTGCAGTCGTCTCTCAACACTCCTCATGCTTAACCTCTGGGTGGAATGAATGGCAGCAAAGACTTGGTAGTGAAAAAGAATAACTGTAACGAATTATCTTATTTGAATTTGCTTAGATGTATATAGGGATGTAATAGTAATATAGTCTACATACTTCAGAAGAATTAGAATCACTCTCGATAATACATACGCATTTGTTCTATGGTCATCTTTTCATCTGCTTTAATGCCTTAGTAATATTGTGATCAGAACTGAATACTTGCTTGCTCGTGGATAGTGCTCATACTATTCACCTATTTCACAACACGAACACGCATTTTATCGGACAGTAGCCTTTGCTCCCATGCTTCCTTGTAACGTGTGAATACTGCACTCATCGACTGCAAGTTAATTGTAGGATTCTTGGTGGCATATATCCCACGGATATCGAACGGCCTTTTGACTTAGCAAGACAAGAGAGGTGGACAAATCCTAGGATCTGTGCCTCAACAAAAACCGCGTCGCTATCGCCTCGTCAACGCCCTACGACGGAAAAATAAAATTCGTGTCTAGCATTCAAGGAAGAGCCGGCATTCTTTCGAATCATCTCAACAATATGTGTAAGGATATAAATTAGTTCATTATAAATTATTTGCGTAAAAATGCAGGCAACAATCTGATCATGTGACGATCCAAGAGCTTCGTGATGCATGTTGCCGACTAATATACGGCCATCTTCCTCATTTTCAAGTGTGCCGTGTTTGTAGTTGTATGTAACAAGTTGTATCTCTAGAACATTCTTGATTCGATGATAGGAATTAAAGTTGAATGCAATATCAACGACAGTCCAATCCCACCAAGACAGTCTTCAATCCAATGACATCGATAGTACACTCGAGCAAATGCCACGCCGGGTAAGAACATTCCGAATAAGAACACGTTCCTTATGCTGTTGATCAGTGGCATGCCAACAGCAGCAGTACTACTGCTACCGTCGCAAGACGAAGGGATGACATATCTGCAAAGTATCATACACAAATTCATAGCCTGGGCGGTATCTCCACTCGGGAAAGAATGTTTCGATTTCAGCGATGTAATTAAATGTTCATACTTTCGTCTGTTGTGAAATTGTGATGATGATTGCGGCTTGCTGGGCCGTGTAGTGGCGAATATCGCCTTACAAATTTCAGTAACTAGTAGCGTAGTTAATACCGACGCAACGTACAACGCAGCATTATTCAACGCCATTATTCGATGATGATACCGCACCCCATCATTTTTGCTTAAATATTCATTCGACGACAATAATTGTCTTCGTTCGCACACGAAGAATATTGACGATACATAGACCAATACTGGCCAACATGGGAATAGGACGGGGTTAAAGGCATATCCACAAGCGGCGATGCATAACTCAGCGGACAATGGTAATGATGGAAGGTCGTGAATGTATTCACTGAGCGGGCTAAGTAGACGAAGAGATATTGTAGACGAGTAGACCCATTCCGAATAGTGAAGCTTCTGAGTGTTGGTCGTCATGATTCGACGGGGAACGATTTCTTCATTTAGTACGTAAATATCATCTACATATCGTCATTTTTTCCACACACATTCAATCAACTCCCGGAGGAGGATTCAATTGATTGATCATGTCAACTAAGTCAGCCAGAAACATTGCGACGGACGATGCGGCATGTCTGTGGTACAAAGAGGCCAAGACTGCGCTCGAAACGGGAGACATTGCCAAGGTCAATAACATCATGAACGAACTGCGAATTCTAACTACCGTTGGACAAAGTAGTCAAGATTCTCTCACTGCGCAGATTGTAATCGTCATCCATTTGAAATGGTTCTCATGATGAATTTTGTGGGGAATCAACAATCAGGCTCTCTGGGCCTTGTTTCGAGGTTGAAAGTAAAGGGCCCGTTCAACATTATTGTCCTAATAAGCCGGAGTTGCACCAATTGCCATTGAATTTTTTCAACGATGACGATATTGAAGAATTTTTGATGAACGCGGGCCTCGAAGATACGCAGCCAGAGCGTGCTCCTATCAATGATTAAATGACGCCCATAACGCGACGTCGATGGGTACTCGGGGACGTGCCAGACGGTGAATGGTTGCAGAACAAACTACACCAGGAAGAGCGGAAGAAAGCGAACGCTGCACGAAGAGCCAAGCTAGGGTATTGATATCTGGTGAATTTTCTGCTGCGAGAGGTATTGATATCTGGAAGTTTCTGCTGCGAGATATCTATTCGTCTACCGATTAATGTGACGTTTCATCACTAATCCTAAAATAGGAAATCAGACATGCTGTCAGCACACATTTTAATTCAAGGACAGTTCTAGTTGAAAAGTCAATCGCAACCGACAATTTACACTTATTTTAAGTTTAGGGTACTATATCTAACACAAGAAGATGGAACGATGTAATTAAGTATACTCTGGTGAAGTATGCGACGGCAAGAGAGTTGCGATCAACAGTGCAGTGATCCATATCCTTGAACCAGCCCCCCCATCTGAGTTGCTAAGCTTAGACTTGGACTAGGTTATATTATGCAAGCATCTCCGAATCAGCGTTATGGCCTGAGGTGTTGTCGGGATCTACACAGACAAGACAAAGGTGGTTGTTGAAACACAGTTTTGTTTTATTGTGAGCCTATTGCATGCTGAGACAGATACGGCAGGATCGCGAATCTACTGGCAGAATAATGACAGAGTGAGACACTTTAAACAGTGACCTTGATTTTTCAAGAAAGACTTAGGGAACCCTCAACAACCTGTCAATCCGTAAACTAGAAATTTAAAGAGTTGTTTAATGATTGAAAATGGAATTACACTAGAATCATGTTCATCACTTGTCTATATGTTTGATTTCATTGAGCTCTACTTAAATATTCTCCAATTGGATGACCGTTTCTTCTCGCTTTCTAGAGTACCACCGGGTAGTAATGTTGTAGTTGACGAGTCCTTCTTAGCATTACGCGAAGACTTAATTTTTGTCATCCAAGAACCAGACGATCGACGACTGGTTCCACTTTTCGTACTGACATCTTTCTCACCTGATCCAATGTTCGAAGTTGTACCTGGTTGTAATTCAAGCGAAGGAAGATCTGATCCAGCAGCTGTTGCATCAACGATTGTCGCCGAGTCACCATCATTCTCTCCAGCACCACCAGCACCACCATCGTCACAAAATTTCAAACATGTGGACGCATCATCATCATCATCTTCATTGCACATGGAACAAAGCAAGACCAAGTGACCAGGGCCCAATGATGCATCCTCTACGGACAGACCCAGAGTCCTTGTGCATTCTATTCTTCGTGGTAGCATTACATTGAGATCGGTATCAAAACATCGACAATCCCGTATCTTCTCGTCTTCACTCCCACCCTCTGGAAATACCTTCGCCGCCGTCACGGTGGAGTACTGATTACCTTCAATGATCGGTATTAGAGGCAGGCTGTGGGATAACACACTCCCCTCCGAAGGAATGGGATGTCCAATAGCAGCACCGCCACCGAAACCCCATGTGTACACATCTCCACTCGCTGTGATGGCTGCCGAGTAGCATCCGGATGCACGTATAGCCACGATCCTTTCAAACTTTGACTCAGACGGACTTGCGACAGCAACAGTACACGATGAAAGACTTGCTTGACTCGTTGATAATTTCTTCGTTGATGCCATCTCATCATGTGAGGATGAAGTACCCATCGACTCAATCGTAAATCCACGCACGGGCCGAGGTGAGAACAAATTGCCTGCATGTCCTTGTCCACATTGTCCATCACCACCAGCTCCCCAAGCGAAGACCCTGCCCCCCTTTGACAATGCCAGTGTGTGTGCCCCCCCTGCCGCTATCGACTCAACGACTACATTCCGAAATGCCGAGATGTGTCGTGGCTGCTGAACGAATCGTCGATCACCACCCCTTGAACCTGCAGCAGATGAGGGCGGATCAAGTGCAGAACCATTATTATGTCCACATCTACCCATACTCGTACTCCCCCATGTATAAACTTCACCATACGCAGTCAATGCCACAGTGTGCAACCGCCCTAAAGACAATTTCTCAAAGTGTACAACTAGGTCCTTAGGATTGACACTACGATTACCAGCGACATTATTGTCGATGGAACCAGGGAGTGAATCCCTCTTAATTGAAATGATGGGTAATGGTTCTGGTACGGTTGCACACTTCCCACCCTCTACACCACATTGTCCCTTCCGATTTGAACCCCATGCAAAAGTTTTTGTCTCACGTACGACGACGTTGCCATTAGATACGTTGATATTATTATTAGCTTTAGAAGCAGTCGTAGTAGTAGTAGTATTCGTTGTCATACTTGATGATGTAGTATTTGATAATGCAACAATGGCAGCACTATGTAACCCACCGGCAGCAATTTCAATCACAGCACCACCAACAATATTTGGCCTTAATCTATCAACAACACGTGGTTCTATTTGACTTGTAACATCTGGACCATGTCCAAGTTGACCAAAATGTCCAGCACCCCAACTTAGTACCATCCCACCGATCCCTCCTCCCGCAGGACTCTCGGTCAATGCAAGTACATGACGTCGACCACTTGATATTTGAATAATCTTTAGTGGTAAACGTATTGGCATGGGTGTGAATGTACGATGTGTCTTACCAAAGATTGTCCCGACTACGTATACATCCCCTCCTTCTTTACCTTCTAATTCTCCTCCAATGACAGGTTGTCGTTTAAATATCACTGAGGTATGCGTAGCACCACAGGATATTGTTGGTAATGTAACTCTATCATCATCATCATTATTGTTGTTTGCGTTCGTTGCTGTGGTTGATGATGAAGTAATAAAGTATTTATTAAAATCACCCTCTCGTCGACGTTTCATCCATCCTTTTGCCGACTTGGAAATAGTAACCAACTTCTTATTTTGATTCATATTATTTCGACTACTACTACTACTTCCACTATTACTACCAATACTGACATAGGCAGCTTCTTCATCAATAAGACTATCATCTTTCCCAACCCCATCAACTGCGTGTATATTAATGGGGATGAGACAAACTTCCGTCCCGGGATGTTTCTGTTGTTCACTATCATCATGATCGTCATTGTCCTGCTCCTCAACGTCTTCTTCCTCCTCCTCCTCTCTTGTCTCTTCTGTTTCACTCCCAGTTGTTTCTGTTAATTCCGCCAATAATGCCTCTTTTTTCTCACTCTTGCCATCATTATTATCATACTCGTTATTGACCTTCGTAGTAGTAGTAGTAGTAGTAGTAGTAGTAGTAGTAGTATCGAGTAATAATTCGGATGGGATTGAAAGCGAGTCTTCTCCCAAAGGGAAGAAGAAATTATTACCAAACCCTAATGTACAATATGTCTTCATCGTGTATGAATCTATCTCTCGACACAACAAAATCCCCGTCGTTTTTTTTCGCTCGTGTGCGTGTGTGTGTGTTTGCTTTTTTGCGTTGGACTAATCAATACCTAGCTTTAATCGGATTCGAAATAAGCAACATGAACAACACGACGTCTGTTCACTTTAAGCCGCCGGTGGAGGACGATTGTTTTGAGCAGTAGAAGTAGAAGAGGACGACGAGCCCACTAACGCAGCAATAGATGGTGGTCCTAACTCACTAGCGTCAACCTGTCGTTGCAATCGTCGAATTCGATATTGACGATATGATCCCTCCTCCCGATTTATACAAGGGGAGGTGGACAACGACACTTGATGATGACTGTAACGAAGAAATGATAATCTACGATCTCTGACGGTCTCTGTACGTTTGGCCTGAACGAAAACTGATCCTTTTCAGTTACCTCCTTACTTGACCGCGACCTCTTCCACAACAGGACTATTCACCCAATTTTATCATGGTGAGTCGCCGAGTTGAATACGTCGATCTATGATGGGATAATGATGAGAGTAATGATTGGGGAATTGCCGTGGCTGGGTGAAGATTCGTGAGGAGGATGAATATCACGCGCCCCGTGGGGACGATCAAATAATGACCTTGAATGAATGGCGCTCTATTATTTATCGATTAAGACAATCGCAGGGTATTCTGCCGAATATTGAAAAATGGGGAAATATATATAAATCATCATCGACGGACGAAGTTTTTTATTCATATCGCCTCTCGTTTGCCTCCTTTTTTCTCATGTCAATTATTAATATTTCTATTCTCCAACACCACACACCAGGCTTCACAAAAATCATTCCGCACGAAGCGTACACTCGCTAAGAAGCAAAGGCAGAACCGCCCGTTGCCACAATGGGTACGTTTGCGAACTGATAATACTGTTAAATATAATGCCAAGCGTCGTCATTGGCGTAGGACCAAGCTTGGACTATAAAGAAGTGTGTTTATCGAAATACTACTAATTTATGATGCGAAGTTGAGATATAAAACACTATATTATTATACCTTACACCGCTCAAATGTGTGTGTATTGAAACAGGATGTCACGTTTGAGGGAGGGGGTGAGGATGGATTGCGTGGTCAAAAAAAACAAAGAATAAATAAATCCTATCCATTTTTTACCATATCCCCATTCAGGACTTTTAGTCTGTGTAGAGATAGACCGATGGAATCAAGCATTTCCAGTACATTCATCATCGTAGATTACACGTCTTAATACCCTCTGAAGTCCCCACACTTCACATCGTTCGCCGTCACGCTTCGTATTGAGCGCATTAAATTTGGGGGTAGTGGCTCACATTCCACATTTTATTTAGCAGCACTCAAATGAAAGTAGGGTAGGCACAGATGATGCAGCAACCAAGCAAGAAGATATCTTCATCCGATGATAGTGGTGGTGATATTACTGCTGTTTCTCCTTCGCCATCAGTATCTCCGTCGCCATTAAAGAGACAGTCAAAAACCAATAATGATAATCGTCGCAGGCGTAAAACCCAAGAAGTAATAAATGATAATGATTTGATTGTACAAATCCTTTCCCGACTTGATGGTTCGTCATATTTATTTGCACTTCAGGAGGATGCTAGAACAATCACAGAAAATAATCTGATGCCGAAATATTTCCCATGGAATCAAAATAAGTCAGCTGTTGAAGAAGAAGGAAGAGTAGTAGTAGGAGGTGTGGTAAACCTACTATTATCATCATCAGAGACTAATCATCACAAAATTACTAAAACAATACCAAATGATAGATGAGATGCATATTATAACTCATCAAGATGAACTTCATTCATCATTTGGGGAGGTGTTCGGCCCATGTGTTTTGGGTGTAATGGAAATGGACAATCGAAAGAAGAAGAGTTCGAGTACTATATGAAATCTCTCCCGGAGTATTGTTACACGATTTAAATTTACTCTATAGCAGCATCACATAAGCTGCGGGTATTTGGCACCGACATGCAATGGGAGAGCTCTTCAGCAAATTCATCAGTGAAAGTTGTCTCATGATGGACTAAGAAGTTTGCCCTCCCTCTCTATTAGCATGCCTCTAATATAGGTATAATAGCTTTCACGTAAAATGCAGCTCATAGCATTGATATATACATGCAAAATAGCTTTCAAAAATTCGACACTTCCCAATCTCTCTATCTCTCTCTATTTGGTTCTCTTCTTAGCCATCGACGTAAAATGTAGCCCATAGCATTAATGAGAAGACAATCGCGAGGCTCACTGCTGCAATAGCAATGCTCGGATAACTAACATCTTTATGATGTCCGAAGTAGAATAGTCCACATGGACTACTCCTACTCTCAGACACCTCGTCTAACATTCGTTGATATATATCTGAATCGACTGCCATAACATAGTACACGGGTGGAAGTAACGGAGGTCGTATTGGTCTATGTTGTTGGTGTTGTTCGAATACACCAGTATCAATAGTAATATTATGATACTCTTGGAAGTAGTCATTCTCATTCTCAACCAAGTCACGTTTATATACACAGCCTGATTCTAAATCTCGATCAATTAACAAACGAAAGTTATCCTTTGGTAATTGAAGTTTCACAACACCTCTGTTCGTAATGCCTTTATAGAGTACACTTTTTGTCATGTCAGTTACTGCAGGATCGGCACTGCCATCGTATGAGCCGGTAGATACATCCGAAACACTATAACGACGATGTTTCTTTGTTGGTGGTAGAAGCGACGGTGTCAAACGACGAAGTGGATATGGTTTGTCCAATATTTGTTGTTGATTAATACCAAAGTAGCCGTAATCACTCCCCTCTGCCCAATAACCCAGCGGATCACCCGAGTCAGTTGATGTTGAGTACGAAACCATGTCTGTCATCACAATATTATCGTCATTCTTTTGTTGACTATCATTACTGAAAGTCCTATAAAGACCTCCTCCACCCCATCTTGGATCGGGGATTAGCATTATCGATTCAAAGTCAAGTGCCCCCCCCGAGAAGGAATTGTTCTTACCACCTCTACTCCCACTTCTATGATGTCTACTAGTTGTACGTTTCGTAATGTCTTCGGAGTTTGTGCGTCGGTGACGACCCCCATCTTTCGACGTTCTTGGTATTGGGTGGGTTGTGAGCTTTAGACTCACATGATGTTCAGAAAACGTTTCATTACATTGCTGCTGCTGCACCTGCTTAGTTACCGAATGTTGAGTAGGAGTCGAAGTTTGTCGCACAAGTGGAGGTTTTTTAAGTGATCCAGATGACCATCCATCTGAAGATGATGCACGATGTCGTGGTGGCAAAGGCGATGGCGGTGAGATCCTGCCACCAGCACCACCAATATTATCCTTTTCTTCCTCGTCTCGAGCAGCAGTCCGATGTAAACTACCGCCAGTGTGGTGATTGGTGATAGAAGTAGTTTGTTCGGAAATTGTAAACACGGCTGCAGACTCAAACTTCAACTCTTCGCCAGCGACTGTTCCATAAGAGGACGATGCTGTCGATATGCTCTTCAATAGCGGAAGATAGGCGGTATCTACAGTCTCGATTATCATACTACTACCTTACTCCCTTACCTCCGGACATTGGGAAATGTTCGATTTTTCACTTTGCCTTCCACTACGACGCGACACGAAAATTGGCGCTGAAGCAGCCATCAGGTCTTCTTCGCTACCTCGTCATTCATTAATGGCGGAAACAATATTCATTCATGCACGTACGCGACAATGACATGATTGCCACTCACGCCGACTTTCTCATGCGCGAGGCGAGAATTATGAGCTAGCGTGTGGTACGATTGACACCAACCCCTAAATATTTCTCCAACGATTTCACATTATTCTTCCAACTTAGCATCAATTGCTTGCCCACCAACAATACCACAAGACGAACAATGCCAACACTTCCTCACAGTACTATCCCCTAGACGACCACGAACATGATCCAAAGAAGCAGCAGCTTGGTTTGCTTTTAGAAAATTCCCTAGATGTAGAAAGATGTTCTAAATGCTTTTAGGTTCTCTTATTGGTTGTTCAAGTTTCAGTATATCCATCACAGTCCGTAGATCATCACGAATCACATATGCCTTTGGGCGATCATTTGGGTTTTGTTGCCAGCATCTTTGGGTCGCTCTCAGTATAGCCTGGATTGCAACATCCTTACTTTCTAATACATCATCGGGAATTATAGGCCGTTTGCCAGCAATAACCTTCTTCTGTGCTTTACTTTCCTTCTCGCCTTCCCATGGCGAATTACCCGTCAGTATCGAATAGAAGACAATGCCCATTGAGTATACATCAATCATTTCTGATTCCTCCTTGAATTCATATTCCTCTGGTGCACGGAATTTGCCAGGATTAGCACCAACATAAAAGCCACACGGCGAGTCATCCTCTTTCTTCACTCGCATAAATCTGCATCTATTAAAATCATTTAATTTCCAATGACCGTCAATAAATATGAATTGTGCTGGTGTAATGTCAGTGTGAGCTATGGAGGCATAGCCATCGTCTTCTACATCGTGCATTTCAGCAATGGCGCGTGCAACTTGATATGCAATATCAAGCATTTCAATACTCGGTATTTCAACTATCCGATACTTTTCTTCCTCCTCATCCCAATCCCATAGTCGACCATCAATATCACCCCCCTTACCATATTCAAACACGGCAGTGTTGGCACAGTAGGCATAGATGTCCACAACATACGGTGACTTGGACAGTCGCTCAGATGCGAGTGCATCCTTCCGGTGACGGTCATAATTCCGATCATTAAATTCATGCTCATAACGGAGTGTTTTCAATACCGTAAGTTCTTCACTAAATGTAACAACCGATGATGACGTGTCATTGTTTGGTAGGTTGGTATCAAATGACCCCGATGCCTTTGACAGTACCCATACATCTCTCCAGTATCCATTCGAGAGTGGTCGGATAATTTCTTCTCCCTCTCCTTCGATTTTGCGCAATGGTCGGGATGACACATCGTTATTTTTTGGAACGAAACGTTGTGCTGCTCTGGTGAACATGCGCAGTAAGTGTGACAACTCGTGTTCATGTATTGTATTACACACTGGATATGCACCCAGTTGCCATTCATGCTTCGCTTTACATTTATTATCTTCAAATACCTCACGATTTCCATACTTGGTAGACTTTGCAAGACTTATCAATCGTTCCTCATATCCATCATCATCAGGATACAGTGTGACATATCTATCTATGGGTTCTCGTGGAAGTGGAGGATTGGCATACACTCTCGTTAGTAGTGCATTTTGATAACTACCAAGTATTGGCTTAAATTGTCGTTTCTTCTTCTTGCCTCCGTTATTATTTTCATTCGAATTTTCATCTTCAGGAAACAGTAATTGAAAGTCGAGAGCTAGAACACGTGGTCGAATCCCTCCTCCCATCGCCGTCAATGGTCGTTCATTTGTATTCCCATCATCCCATGTTGTTTTTGATTGACCTTCTCTACCACCTTTGTTACTCTTCGAGCCATGATCATCTCCGTCGTCTTTTCTATCATCGTCATCATTTTTGGAATTGGATTCTTCTATAGTGGTGGGTTCCTTCGACCTCTCAATTTCACCCTCATCATTATCATCATCATTACTAGGTGATTCCATCGGCCGCTTGACGGCATGCCGATGTAGAACTTTGTTATCATGCTTCTTGTTGTTCAACATGTAATTTGCCTTTTGATTTTTGTCATGATGAACATGAGAGGGTCTATCGTGAATACGAGTATTGCGTTTCTTAACCCCTTGTAATTTCATATCTTCATGGTAAGATACACTCTCTTTCGATGAACTTATACTTCGCCGTCGTTCCCTTGGATCATGTTTGGGTATCGGGAACATTTCTTCTTCTTCCTCGCCACCCGGTCGTCTTTGCCTCGTCTTTTTCTTTTTCTGCTCATGGACCACATGTACATTATGTGCCTTTTTATCAACCATCTCATGATCTACCTTCTTCCGAATAAGTCTCCCACCAACTTTTTTAATCGACTCGGACGACGTCCACATCCCCAGGAGACAGAGTCCGCAAACGCTCACGGCACCGGCAAAGATGAAGACGACGATTGTATTTGATTTCAGAGAACGACGCCGCCGCCCTCCGCCGTGGTGAGACTTGCTGCGATGACCACTACCGCCATTATCGGAGGACTCAATGTCAAATGACGACGACGGCGAGAGTCCTTTGGGCGACCGGGCGGCGACGCGATTACGAACCCCGGAGGCCGGCATTGTTCGATATTGAGAAGTGAAAGTGGTTCTAGGCGGAGCCCCTACCTCACCTGCCTGCCAGTCGTCATTTGAGATGACGCAGCTTGTTGCTTAAAAATCCATAGAGCTGGAATACTGTCAGAATCGGGAGCTAGTAAGGAGGATGTTACGTACTGCACTCGCTCCACTCGCTCGTCGGGGCATGGTCGCGACATGCGCCGTAGGAAGTGGCGTCGGATACTATCATCATCATCATCTCATCATTTCGGATGATTCGCGATCATCGAAATTCAAGTCATTACTTGCATCATCGCCAACCTCCTCCATCCGAAACGAGGAGTCTCTGATCTTGCCAACAGTCGAGGCTCTAGCACGAGCGACACGTCTGGTCAATACGGCAGTTGTCATGGCTACTGATTATCGTCTGAATCGATTCATGAAAGACTACTCCTTCGAATTCTTTTCTACTACTGGCAAAGATAATGAGGCAAATCAAAAACGGATAGAATTGGAGAAGCAGATTGAACAGTTGGAAAGGGATCTTGACGAGGCACAGCGCAAATATGCCGAGTCGAAACCTAGACAGGAAGGGATTAATCCAAATTCATCAGACCCGAAAGCATTGACGGAAAGAGTACTCGCGAAAAGAGATGAAAAGGAGGCCATGATGAATATCGCCGGCGACCTTGCAACTGCAAAGAGAAACCTGTCATCCATTGTCGTTTTGGAAGATGGAGGAGGCGTGAAAATGAAAGATGAGGACTCTATCCACGCACGCAATGCACGTCGTCTACTCAACCTATGTCGTACAAATGGTGGTGTGTATATCAAGGTTGGACAGCATCTCGCGAATCTCGATCTTCTTCTGCCCGAGGAGTACGTGTCCACGCTCTCATCATTGTTTGATGATGCACCAGTTTCATCCTACGCAGACGTGTGCTGCGTACTAACAGAGGAGCTCGGATCGAGTCCAGATGAGCTGTATGATAACTTCTCGAAAGATCCATTTGCTTCGGCTAGTCTTGCACAGGTTCACACGGCAATTTGTAAATCAACAGGAGCAAAACTTGCGATCAAAATTCAGCACCGTGGCCTGCGAGAGACGAGTCGGGGTGATTTGTTCGCAATGGCAAGTGTTGTTGGTATTGCCGAGAGATTATTTGATGACTTTAACTTTGGCTGGATATGTGAAGAATTGACCCCACAATTGCCGAAAGAATTAGACTTCCACAACGAGGGTCAGAATGCCGAGGCCGCATCGGCTCACCTCGCCACAACCGGGTTGGATTGTATCGTCCCGAAAGTATATTGGGATTATACAAGTGAGAGAGTCCTAACGATGAAATTTGAGGAAGGATTCCGTGCCACTGACGTCGAGAGTATAGATAGGGCTGGTATTTCTAGAAGAGCAGTGGCGAAGCTTATATCATCAGTCTTTAATGCACAAATTTTTGAGACTGGTTTCGTTCACTGTGATCCACACGAGGCCAACGTTCTTCTGCGTGAGCACCCACATAAGAAGGGCATACCACAAATAGTATTAGTCGATCACGGACTGTATAAGAAGCTGGATGACGACTTTCAAGAGTCATATGCTCGACTATGGACAGGTATTGTCATGGCAGATATTCCGGCGATAAAGTCGGCATGTGAACAGATGGGTGTTGATAAGATGTATACCCTATTAGCGGCCATGTTGACGTCGAGACCGTTTGATGAAGTTGTGGAGAGATCACAGACAGGATCTTTGGATGCCAAATCAATTGGCAATGGAGGTGGTGAAGAGGCTGTGATTAGAGGGTATGCCCAGAGATACATCAAGGAGATAATTGACATGTTAGATATAGTACCAAGACAGATGCTACTGATATTCAAAATGAATGATTGTTTGCGTCATGTAGACATGGCACTAGGGTCACCAGTGAACAACTTGGTAGTGGCTGGGAGATATGCGTCAAGAAGGGTATTCGAGAGTGAAAGGAAGAAACGAAATGGTGGTATATTAAGCCTTCTTCGGGCGTGGCTTTCATATATGAATGTCCTGATACGTGTCAATAGTTACGATCTCCTCACTAGAATCAAAACGAGGAATATTTTGTATTAAAATCCACTAACAGTATGGTCCACACATCAATAATGACCTAACAATCTCTGTCCACTTTGTCTGTACACATCAAGCGAACACGAGTCTGTCTACTCTTCACACATCGCCCATTGCAGTCGATGTAAAATTCCGCTTTCCGGTGTAATAGTCCTCGATATTACTACTCTCGTATGCCGGCAACCGTCCTTCCGTTGTCACTGATTCTCTACTGCCAATAATTTCAAGCAATTTCAATGGTGCACCCAATTTTTTCACATGTTCCTGTGCCACTGCTGCAAATGCAACCTCGGACTTAATCGACTTACGTAGCAGAGGCAGAGCATCTCGCCATGCACGTAGAACGACCTCATCAAGTAGCATAAGTAATGTTTCGCCACACTTGTCATGAGTTTTCCTCGTCCCATCAAGCTTAACTCCATTCCTTTCCATTTTTTCATTCTGTTTCTGTGGAATTTCTTTCCCCTTACTTTGCAACTTGTTAATGTCAATCTGCAAGGATGCCAACTTCTTTTCATAATGAACCAGAGCACTTCGACACTTGGTATACTCCTCATACTTAGTTGACACGCATTTATCCACAATACTTTTCCAATCGTCGACGTACGACACGATGTTAGAATAATCATCCAACTTTGTTTTCGTATCCTTGAATAGGTCCTTATGTACATCATGATAGGAGTGGTAGGTGTAATTAAACTGGGACTTATTCGATGTTGCCTTCGTTGGTGCTGCGTATTTGACAAGTTCCCCATCACTGCTGATATTTAAGTATTCAGCCTTTTGATTCATCTCATCACTATTCGATGTTGCAAGTTCTGGCACGGGTGCCGCAACGGGGAATCCGTCATCAACCTTTGTCCCGCACATGACGGTCACGTCACCGTACATTGTACCTTGAACCTTAACCTCTTTCCCCGTCTTAATATCCTTAATCACGTAGTATGGCTCATCAGCAGGGGCAAGATCATTGTCTTTAATTGCATCATCTTTCTTTCCTAACCCTAATTTACTGAATAATCCATTTTTCGATGTCCTCGTCTTGGGACTGATTAATTCATCCTCTTCACCCGCATCCTTATGACTTCCGGTATACCCATCGGCTTCATCACCGACGACGACATTTACATCACCATCTGTTTTATCAGAATATCCCTCTCGCATATCTGAAGTTGTATTGTTGACATCAGGTGTCGTAGATGATGTGTGCTCAAAGGGTACCTCGAATGATGGTTCGTCGGCGACTTCTGCTTGATCTTGTGGCGCAGAAGATGATTCAGTTTTACTCGGCGGTACAGAGTCGAAGGGGTTATATTCCCCCGATGCCTCTCTTTGCACCAACGCGGTAGTATTCGATACGAATTCCCCCTCATCAAAGGAGGGTCCAGGTGCAGGATCATTCGGAGAAATGATTGAGGCAGAGGGGAAGGTGGATTGGTCCTCGGCAAGTTCGGGGGGTAGGAATAGAGAATCGATACGATCCTGACTGCCTGCCTTGAATTTGTCCCGTGGAGAGATTACTGCCGATAGTGGCGTTTCGTCAAGCATTTCGTAATAGCATTTGGCAGCCTGGTGTTAATTAAATTTGATTGTGGAGTAAAACATATTCATATGAGAACGCAATAAACGATAAGTAGGGAGGATAACATGCACCTCCACAACAATATCACATTACTCACGTAAAGACCATTCTCATTCAACGCATCCATCAATTGATGTCGAGTCCGATAGAGCAATACTAGGTTATTCAAATTCTTCTGAAAGCCCAGATATTGCTGATGCATTTCTTGAACTTTCTCGCTAACATGAAGACTGTGGTTTCCTGACGGGTGCTCGACCTTGGTCGAACGGAACGCAGCAAGCACCATCTTCTGCTGCGCTATGTTGCGGATCCTAAACGCTCTACGTCGTGACAAAGATCTTTCTGGATTTCGGCGGTGCAAACTGGGTGGGGGTACGTGAAAAAGAGTCACACACGCTAAAGGTACGACAGTTGAGGGCTGTTCTATCACTGTTCAAAATCAACTCACAACAAAGCGATCGAAAGCATGAATTTTTACGCGTGCCTGGAGGACGACGAATGCCATCGCTACCACAATCTGAGCGTCCGAAGATATCGATGACTTGCACGACCACAACAAAGTCCGCGCCTGTAAGACGACGACGAATGTTCCTGGCCGTCCTACACGTCGCGTTGCGCAATAAGAGCAATACCCCCATCTACTTTCTTGGAGTCGTCCTCCTATTGCTGCACGCTTCATACAGCAATCATAATTACTCATACGTAGCAACTGCTCAATTTACAAACGGTCCAGAGGACACTTACTTCTGCGGCTACAAATGGGATGACACCAACTGTGACGAACGTCAACATTGTCCCTCGGGACGGTCTGAAGACTGTGACGGTGCAGACACCGATGGTGTAAAATGCTTTGCTAATAGTCCATGTGATGCCAAATTGGGCCACGGGGCCAATTGGATCGTGGGCACGCCACCCAAGGCTAGTCCGGGTGGGTCAAGTCAGCCAACATATGCAGGAAAGAGTGACAATGTGACCGATCACTATTGGTGTGGTGTAGGCGTCGATGATGCCATAAATAAATGCAAATCCATGACAAGCGAGAATCATTGTCCAGGTGGGACATCGAGTGAATGTCCCGATGGACATATATGTTTTCATGATATATATTCGTGTGATGCACGTAATATACCCACGCCGGATCCACCCTCGGCAACACCCACGAGTAGTTCGCCTACATTAGAGGAAGGTACGACGGGTACACCGATAACCATGTCTCCGACGATGATACCCACTGATGTTATCATACTACCCCCCGATCCATTACCCTACCCAAGCGATGACGCCACAGATCATTGGTTCTGTGGTATTAGTTTAGATGACGCCGATGAACAATGTCAACAACATTGTCCAACGGCGGCTGAGTGTCCCATGGGTCAAATATGTTTCTTCGGTACGAAATGTGACGCACGTACGCATAGTCCCAGTCCACCGCCGACTCGGCGTCCCACGGACGAACCCACCACGTCCAGTCCTACTTTGACCATGGAACCCACTGTTGGGTCGACGGTGTCGAACATGCCTACGGTATCGCCCTCATTGCCTCAACCTAGTAAAGCTCCAACATTGGCCCCAACATTACGACCCACGTGGGCACCCATGCCTGCCATGGTCGCAAGCTTCTTCTGCGGCGTCGATTGGGATGATGCCATAACTAATTGCAAACGACGATGTCCAACGGGCGAGTCGACGGAGTGTCCATTCGAGGAAGAATGTTTTACTGGTACGCCATGCGAGGAGGAAATGGGCTACCCCGAAGAATTTGGCGGTGCCAATGCCACTGCTACGGGGGAAGATGGGGAATGCGTACCCTTCCAAGTATCAATAATATCGGATAATTGGCCAAAAGAAATATCCTGGAGTGTATTAAATATTGACATGAATGAAATTATTGCAGAGGGGACTAATGATGTATTAATACCCGGTGAGACTGTGGACTATCCACAAGAATGCTTCAAGAGTAAATTGGGGTGCTACGAATTTAACATTACCGATACCGGTGGTGATGGAATATGTTGTAAGGATGGAGAAGGGAGTTATCATGTAATGTTTGATGGTGAAGTGATTAAAAAAGGGTCGACATTTTATAAATCTGAAATAACACCCTTTGGTTTGTGTGGTGCGAGTGAACCACCCACCTCGACTCCTTTGGAAGATGATGAGGATGACGATTTGGATGCAGCTGTAGATGATGATGATGATGTTGATGATGAGGCCGACGATGAGGATGACGAATCGGGCAGCAGTACAGCGAGTAGCGGCGTGGCATACCGATGCGTGGCAGAAGAGTTGGTTGACAGAGGATATGAAGTTACCAGTGACAAATGTGATTTATTTGTGGACTGCTACAATTTGCAAATAGAAACTGCTGATGATTGGTTCTGTGAGGATAATGAGAAGTGTGTCAATGTTCCTGCCTGTGTGGAAAATGAAGCTGAGACCGAAGAAATGTCAAGTTCATTAGAGGAAGAATCTGATTCACGGCCAGCAATCAGAGGAGAGGTGGAGGACGAAGAAGAAACTGATGGTGACAAATTGCAGGAATCGTTGAAGAAAGAATCTCCAGCACCAACTATAACTCCATTGGAGGACGATCCAATCCCCACGGGTCCATGCAGTGGTGAACCATGTCATCAAGACAATCATTGTCGAAGTCAATATGGATATTGTGGCCCTGATGATAGTTACTGTGATGATACTGCCACGTGGACGAAAAAATGCCCTAAAATTGAGACGGAATCGATGTCAATGTCAATGTCATTATCGATGGAACCTACATTGATGCCAACTGCCCAAGAAGAAGATACGCTGATACCAACTGCCCAAGAAGAAGATACGCTGATACCAACTGTTTCAGCAACCCAACTAGGAACGGATGAAATTCCATTCAGCAAACCTGAAGGTGGAACATTTAGCAAACCAAACGGGGGTAAGAAAAAACCGCCTCGAACTAATCCTCCGCTAGCAATGGATACAAGTATCCCCTCATTATTGGAGACATCAATAGCACCCACTGCTAGCATGACATCAAACACAGAAAGTCCCACTTCTATCTCCACTACAACTATTTCAGATGTGTCTAAAGAAATGTCTGATGATTTTTGGTCAAACACATACGACACAGAAACCTCTTCACCTTCTCTTTCTCCCGGGAACGTAACAGAAGATGGATCGCAAATAGATGACGACTCTGCAACGCAAGACACTGAGGAAAATTGCACAGGCGAACCTTGCCCTGTGACTACTCACTGTCGCTCAAGATATGGAAGTTGCGGCCCAGGCTTTATTTACTGGTACGTTTTATTATTTATTGTGGAAAGGTTACAAGTGCACGACTACGTTCTATCAGTAATTGTCAGCGTGAAGAAAACATAGTTGTTCGCAGTTGCTAACTCGTGATGTATTCATTTATTTTGTTTTTCAGCAACATGTACACTACGTGGAAGTCCACATGTCCTCCACCGGGACCACCTGGACCACCTGGAACAAATCCAACGGGGTTCCCAACAGCATATGACAGTTTGTCAATGCAACTAGACTCACCAACAATATTTACCCCTAGCTTCGCTGGACCAACGCTACCACTCCTGGCTATGCCGACACTGCCAACTATCACAAATGCAGAACCATTTATTATCGCTGGTATGAATATCACGAGCTTCGATATCTCAGATTCTTCATCTACTGCAAATTCAACGTCACCATTCAGTGGCACTAGCTCCTACACTTCTACAGACGAAGACTACATCGAACCAGGGACAGTAATCGAAATCGAGTCCCCATCTGAAACTACAGTGTGGGAGACAGACGAATACCTAACCAAATGGATAGCCGAATCTTCGGTCGACGATTTCAGGAACCCATTCTTCTGTAGAGTCGGACTTGTTGTTACCTCACTCCTGCTAGTGATACTTTGATCTGGAGTAGAATCAACTGGAAAACATTACTCTCAACACAACTAACTCATTGTCCAAAGCTCACAATATTGTTCTTATAATTTGTTAATAGTTTAGCTTTGTATTCTTGGTTATCACTGAAAGAAGTAAGGTGCTGATCTCACATCATTTAGGTCCAAATCCCCTTGTTCTGGAATGTCGGGAAATGCTATTGATGGGTATCTCACTGCCCAATTATTTCTCACCTCCTTGAGTAGAGGACGCGTGTATAAATCAATAAAGCATTCCCTTAGGACCACATTCATCTCCTCAATATCACAAGGATGAGTCCAATAGGAATCGTGGACTGCAGAAAAGTGAAGACCCCGCTTTTGCATCTCCACGGCCTGTGGAGAAGAATAAGACGGTTTTAGAATGAATACTAATTCATACGATGATACATCATCAAAAATACTCACAGTGAGAATCATATGTGAAGAGTCAAGCGAGTGCACATAGTTTGGCGGAAACGCGGACACTTGCCGCTGGCGATGCAGAGGCAGTATGTCAGAGTCATTCGTCAGCATGACATTTTGAAGCAGGGTTACAACCGCAAAGGCACGTCGTTGTCTATATGGTTGGACGACAGGAACACCAATGGGGGAAACAAATGAAACCGGTTGTCCTTGTGCAGCTATTAGTCGTGCACATTCTGTTAGCCAATTCATAGTTTGACGTGCCCCTTTAAATTGCTGACCCATGACATCCATCGTCAGAGATGCAAGGTAACCACATGCTGTATGGATATCAGACTCTTTCTCGTCAATATCAAAGCCCTTGGCCTCTAGTTTCTCCACAATCTTCTCCTCTATTTGGGTTTTTGCACCTATGTAAGTCACGCCATACACAGATGTCATAACAGTTCGTTTCACCACACCTCTATCAATAAGTCCATTAACAAGTCGAGCAGACTTGACTTTCTTTAGTAGATCTTTTTCCGATCCTGACAAGTCAGGTTTATCTTCATCGAATGGGATAATTTCATTCGCATCATTTGCGACACGTTTAATTACTTCATGCATCACACCGATGTATACATCTTGGGGCTCGTCGGCGACACATAGATTCACCGCCTTTCCACCATGCCTATCCCTCCCAAGAGCTGCGTAATGTTGCAATCCATTGCACGAACCATCCATATGCACAGGAAGTGAACACATGTAGTTTTCAGGATCTCCCGAATCAATGGCTTGAATAATCTCATTACATGTTGCAAGTCCTTGAAACGGATCATCAAACTTTCTCCACCAATCATTGTCTCCAAGCGGATCATTTATCGTAGCGCGTATGTTCTCCATATTCTTTTCAGCAAACTGTGCCCGACCATCAAAAGACATCTTGTCGGCTCCTGCAAGATTAGCCAGATGCACCTTCAGCCAGTACAGACCATCTTTTCCCAACGGTTTTGGAGTAGAAAACATCAATAGTGCCCTGCATAAATCGGACCCAACAATTGAAAGATGTGGAGTTACGGGATATGCCCGACCACGAAAGTCGACATTGTACGGAAAGAATATCTCGTCGAAGTCCTTATACTTGTTCGCTTGGTTAAGTTTGAGCATTGCCGAACATCGGAGCGAATGTAAGTCCATATTCTTCTGCTTGAACCGATTATGCTTCGTGACACCTTCTCTATATTTACGGTATGCCTCAAGCTGAATTTTCTTCTCGAAGTCACCAAGGGTCTTATAGTCTACATAGTCATTCGCTTTTGGCAGCGGAGGGATTTCATAATCAATTCTTGATGGTATATCCCCCAATGCTATTCCATTCTCCCAGCACTTCCATGCTGTGTCTAGTACCAAGTGATTGATTTTCCACGGTATATTACCTAATACGTTAAGACCCTCCATGACTTTTGATAAGTCAGCCCTGTGGAGTGAATCCTTCATATTTAGAAATTGTCATCATTAGCAACGGATAATCAGAAGGCAAATGATCAATATGTATGAATATGATTGGAACTCACTTTTTGTGTTTTACATTGTCGTGTTCTCATGAAAGGAACTCGTATTGTTTCATACCCTCCAGTATTCAAATCTGTCCAATCTTTGGGTGGTACAACCATTGGCTGAACACGATTATTGTGCATCGATAAAGGTATGTTTCTAGATGTATGACACAACTCCTGTTCGACTGCTACCTTAAACAAATCAGGATGGATGGATATACACCCATGTATCTTCCCACTACTAGTCTTCTTTCGTAAATAACGGAAGGCAGGCTCAGGTGCTGCATATCCAAAGCCAGAACATAATGGCTTTGAGAATGTAGTGTGATCTAATAGTAGTCGAATCAATGCTGCACCCAATTTCACCTTCTTTACTGGATCCCATTCATTAAAAGTATTCAGTGACTTTTGTTTGATAAGTTCCTTGTCGTCCATTTCTCCAAAAGAATCAAATCCCTCAACGAGTAATATTTCTTTGCATCGTTTCCGGACCAAGCCTGGACGGACTCGTCCTACACTCTTCATAGACTTTTCCCCTGTCGAGCCCCCGCTAGAAGAAAGTTCATTTAGAAATCGTTGTAAATGAGATGGAGAGTAAGCATACTTGTCAGGAAGATCGCATTCATCTGACTCCACCTCATCACTTTTGCTAGATCCGTCGTCATTATCATCACCGTCCCCCGCCGTATTATTAAAGCTCTTGGCCTTCAATTTCTTCTCCGCGGCTCGAACCCGTAGTGTACGTGAAACATTTACTTCCATTTCTATTACCTGTGCGATTTTCATTGCTAGTGATACAACCTTCGACTCTCCATCCTTATCTGCCAACGATATTGATGATGCAGTATGTGCTAATAGTACAGCTATTTTTCGTGAGGGAAGTAAACATAGCAATGGTCCATATACTGATCTATCCTTAACAGTCCTTGGACGTTCGTGTGACGCAACATCCTTTTGATCAACATCACAATCATCAATGTCAGGTCTAGATGATGATACTGACTCATCATCATCGCCACCTTCTCCCAAAATCGTTAGTGGGGTATTGTCGGTAGATGATAGATCATCCTCATCGTCCCCCTCCTTCACTAATTGGCTCGTAGAAGTACAAGTCTTGTAATCATTATTCAGATATAACCACTGTTCTAGTTCAATAGCCTCAGCCAATGGTTCATACCATGAGTCGACTGCTCGACGTACTGCCGGTATCGTTTCATGATCAGACCGATCACGTGCCGAATTCCATACCTGTAAACATTTTAACATGCCCTCTTCGGTCGATTCGGCTTCTAGTTGCATTTGTAGGCGGTATAATTCTTTATACTTTGTTTGTTTGTTGTTTACATCAGCAGCTTCTTTTGTATCGTCGTTCAAAATCTCAAGCAGTGATGGAGAATCGTCTACTATTGTCGTATGCACGGTAGGGTCATCACTCCAGCCGATAGAATTCAAACGATCCAACGTAGATTTTCCGGTATTACTTTCCTTTCTTAGCAGATAGGCGATTGAGTCTGGATGATCCTCAACATCATTCCTGCGTTGTAATTGATGATGACGATGATGATGATGACGATGATATAGCGATCTATCTCCCCGAGAGGACTGTCGTCGCGAGGACTGTTGTTGTTGTTGTTGTTGCTGCCGACGAGAGGATTCGATAAGATCGTCATTAATCATCCGCAGCAGCGACTGCTCCTCACTACTTCTATTTTCAGTCCGACGGGGTGTATATGATCTATTCAGTAGAGTAAGTAACGATGACTCATCTTCGCTGGAAGCATGATCATCACTGTCATCGTCATGGTCGCTAAAGTCATACGATGGCTTGGAGCTCAGTGTGCGCTTATTGTTGTATGATGGAGCGCTCCTTTTTCGATGAGAAGTATTATTGCTATTGGCGAGGCTGCATGTGAGAAAAGACATCTGATAACGTCGTTGCAATAAGGATGCAATGTCATTACTTCTAGAATGAAAATTTAATCTATTGGATGATGATGACGAAATAGATAATGATGATGCGTTGGGTAGTCCTCGTCGCTGTTGCCGGCGATCGCAACCAAAATTTACCAGCCATCGGCAGCTAAAGGTTGTCACATTGCTGCCGCGATGATCTGATAAGGACGCCCGTATCATGATGAGACGCTAACATAACCGTAAGAGCATGAGTATGCTATGTACTTTCGTTGTCGCTGAGAGGGTGTGTGGTTGTCCTAGGCGGGAAGAATAAAAGTCGAAGCACTCAAATCGACTCAAACTCAAATCCTTCCTCGCATACGTCTCATACGATACACGATGATGAAGGCCATCCTCGCAATACTCGCATTCGTCACGGCGTCCAATGCCTTCCAAGCCGTCGTACCAATCTTCTCTTCAAGATCGACGTCTTCGTCATGTTCCGAATTGTCGGGGTTCCTTGACGGGAAGGGCAAGGCAATATCAGTCAGGGAGGACGAGGATAAGAAAATGTGGTTTGAGCCACCAAAGAAGAAGAAGGTTGTTGCCGCTGCCGCTCCCGCTACCAAGGGGAAGACTGCTCCCGTTAAGGCCGTGGTGAAGAAGGGACCCGCGAAGCCCGATCCTAAGAAGAAGCCTCCTGCGAAGAAACTTGAGGTTGCTGCTGGATTCAATGGATTCAAGTTTCCATGGGACAAATAGAGATAAAGGTATGATGCGTGGCTAGTCGTGGGATGTTTTATGTTGATCACGGTGGTAACGAGAACACTATCCTTGACTCTAAATTAAAAATGACATTCATTTTCTGTATTATGATCAGAGATATTTTTCGTTAAGTTTAACCAAGATGTTCAATTCAGGGATAATACGTTATCTCTATATTTCTTTTGTACCCTATCACGCAACCCCCATATTATAACTACTAACGCATCGATCGCAAGATAATCATCAATTTAACCCCCAGTAGGACGTATCAACAGGACGTAAACATTACCCCCATGTACTTGGTCACCCTTTTTGCATCATTCCTTTTCTATTCCCCCCCCCCCCCCCAATAAAAAATCGAATCTCTATTCGTCATCATCATCAACGACACCATCCGACCCCGAACTCTGTGTATTAACATAGTCCAATATAACTTGTAATGTCAATTCCAAGTCTTCCTCCTTCGACTTGGCAGGTTTGCCAGCGGGGCCAGTCATGATGATCATCGGTGCCATAATATTCATCGTCACGACTGATGATCGACATGATGATGATGTCGAAGGAAGAACGAAAGCCGACGCCGTGGACATAAGTGACATGAAGGATAATATAATTGAGAACTTCATCTTTGTTATCTATTTCACACAGACGAAGGGAGAGGACTCTGTCTGGGGTAGGATGGATCCGCGTAGTAGATTCGTCGGCGTGGGATGGCGGATGCAAACGTCACTCTCTCCCGAGGAGACGTAGAAGATACCTACCCTATTATGAGTTGTCCGTTTAGAGATTGAATTCCTACGTAGAAATCGTACCTGTTTTTTTTTAGACACACCTCCGAAGGCCCGGACAGATTGTTTGTCCCAATAGTGACAGTGTTTGTCCCAATAATGACAAAATATACTTAACGGTAGTGACGTTTAGTTTTCTTTTACTATTTTTTGCTTATTACGAGAAGCGCGACCTCATTTCTCCCTTCCGGTTCGTGGATTGCCCTCTTTTGGCTTCCCGCCGAAACGCTGAGTCTAAAAGACTCCTCGGCTTTTAGGCAAGAAACAAAGTCCGGCGTCCCACTTCCCAAAGATGAAAAGCGGTCCCAATAATATCAAAGAAGATCTCCCATGACGAAGACGACGATCCCCTCGAATGTGGCTTTAATAGCCATCGCCGACGGCGGTGCCAACCCCGTCAATGCCCTGTCGGCATCGGTCCGTCGCCATCTCGATGCATCGATCCGTGCCGCCTTGAGCGATGCGAACGTAACGTCCATCGTACTCATCGGTCGACGCGATGGCATTGGCAATTTTAGCGCGGGTGCCGACATTCGCGAATTCTCCGGCACCACCACCACTACTGCCGCCGACGAAGACGTCGCCGCGACGACCGTCGCCGCGGCGCCATCCTTGCGCGATTTATGCACCCTCGTGGAACGATCGCACAAACCCGTGGTCGCGGCCTTGACCGGCGCGTGTCTCGGGGGCGGGCTGGAACTGGCGTTGTGCGCACAATATCGAATTGCCGATTCGACGGTCCGATATGGGCTGCCGGAGGTACGCATAGGATTGATCCCCGGTGCCGGCGGGACGCAGCGATTATCTCGACTGTGTGGCGTCCGAGTCGCGTTGGACGTGATATTGCGCGGCTCGCATCGGACGATGGACGAGGGGATGAAATGCGGTCTCCTCGATGGAACGACGAGCGAAAACGAGTCGGCGATGGAGTGCGCCGTTCGATGGGCACGATGGTCGGCATCTCTCCCATCCACGGTACTGGAAGGACGTCGATTGTGTTTCAAGAATGTCCCAGTCGATACTACGGAGGGGGTGGAGAATGGTGACTTATGCGACCTGGCATTGACATCCCTCCCTCTCAAGGAGAAGGGAGGTGAGAGTGCACATGGCTGTGTGGAGGCAATACGTGCATCGTTTGAATTGGAATCGTTCGATGCTGGGATTAATGCCGAATCGGCGTTGTTTGATGATTTGCTTTATCACAGCCTACAGGGACGAGCCTATCGCCACATATTCTTTGCGGAAAGATCTTCGTCGTCATCATCGTCGACCGGTGGAGGTAAGACGATTGCTTCGAGTGGTGGCGACCTCGTGAATGGAAAAGGCACGATCGGTGTCATTGGCGCAGGAACGATGGGACGGGGCATTGCAGTATCATTCCTCCGTGCGGGATATGGTCCGGTAATAATGGTCGATGTCAACCCTGATGGTCTCGCGGCGGGTGTGAAAGATGTTCGATCAATCTTAGAAGGCGAGTCCAAGAGAGGCAAACTCGACTCATCGAAATTGAATGTGATATTGTCACACCTCAAATCGTCGTCTGATCTATCGAGTCTTGTACAGTGTGACCTAATCGTAGAAGCTGCATTTGAGAATCTTAAGGTAAAGAGAGAGATCTTTACCAAGCTCGATGTCATCGTCACGAAAAAGGATGCGTTGATATTGAGTAATACTTCTACCCTCGACGTTGATGCTATTGCATCATCACTATCTCCCGAGCGACGACGGTATTGTGCTGGGATGCATTTCTTCAGTCCCGCGCATGTGATGAAGCTAGTTGAGGTTGTTCGCGGTAGTGACACATCTCCGTCGACATTGGCTGTCATACGTGCCGTGACGAAGCGTATTAAGAAGGTCCCCGTCGTAGTTGGAAATTGTGATGGATTCGTTGGTAATCGAATGTTGCATCCATATAGTTCCGAGTCATGCCTCCTACTTGCAGAGTATGGAGGTGGCAAGTCTGGCCTAAATATATGTGATATTGATGCCGCTATGGGCCCCAAGTACTTTGGTATGGCTGTTGGCCCTTTCGTATTGTATGATATTGCAGGGAATGATATCGGGTACAACATTCGTAGAGAAAAAGGACTTCTGCGTGATCCAAAGACGGGCATTGTGGGACCGAATAGGAAGCAAATACGATACACGGAACTAGCCGATGAAATTGTTCAAATGGGTCGCCTTGGACAAAAGACGAAGAAGGGATGGTATGATTATGATCCTAAAGTTGGCAAGGGTCGTAAACCAATACCATCGTCTGAAGTACAGGACTTGATAGACAAATATTCAATGAACTCTCAACTGCGGGGTACAAAGCTAAATCGTGATGAAATCGTCGCGAGGGTGTTCTTCCCACTTGTGAATGAAGGATTCAAAATATTGGAAGAAGGAATTGCTTCTGACCCTGGCGATATTGATATTATTTACTTGTATGGATATGGATGGCCTGCTTGGAGAGGTGGCCCAATGTTTTGGGCGGACAATTATGTTGGCTTATCTAAGATATTAAAAGAACTTGAGAGGTTTCATCAAATGTATCCCAACAGTGAGTACTTCCGCCCCAGTGAGTTGTTGAGGAAGTGTGTTGACTTAAACGTGGGAATTCAAGAATATTACAGGAAAGGATTGGCAAGATCGACGAATTCTACTAAATCCAAACTGTAGTTGAGGATTAAGCTCTTCTAGAAATACTATTTTAACGGTAGAGATGCACAATATTATCCAGGACATATTACTACTTCAAAGATATTGTGCTTTTATACATCATACTTCAGCCTCCGACGGCGCTCAACTCTCTCCTTCCTATCATCACCAATTGTATTATCATCCTCAGCGTCATTCATCCGACCTCCACGCTTCTTCTTTGCCGGTGACGGTGTCACGACGGATGACAACGCTCTCATTGCCTGCTCACGAGATAATTCAGCAATGTGTTCCACACCCCGATTCTCACCAGATAACAGCTTCTCACGTGCAGCATCCTCGGCACTGACACTTGGAGGGGCGGGCAGTGATGGCATTGTCTTCCGACGTGGTGTCGCCACGATTGCTTCCGTATTTGACCTCATCCGTTGCTGTTCCAGGAGGAGTTCAAGTGCCTGAACATGAACAGACTTACGTGCATTCTTACTTGGGAGTAGAGTGGCGGCATTGGCACCAGCATTGATGTTGTCATCGGATCGACCAAGTAGCTCGAGCATAGTCGATCGGATTTCGGCAACAGTCAGATTGGTCGCCCCACCTTCCTCAAGACGTTTTCTGTAACTAATTGGGGCACAATGACTAATGAATGGCACATGTTGTCCTGCATCAGCCGGCTTGGTGTTTGCGATGGTATCCTCCATTTCCAAGGCCGCAAATTTGACTGGTACTTGGTTGCTACTTTCATTCGCCGTAGACGAGTATTTTACCATCTTGCTTGATTTCGGTTGACATACCCCACCCTCGCATGCGTAACATGTCCGCCCACACATATCCCAAGAACTCACTCTTGAACCACATCGTGCACATGTTGATCTATTGTAAACGTATCGTCGTTCTCCACGCGCGGCAACGTTTGCGTCCATTGATGCATCCACCGTCAATATACTGCCAGTATCATAACCCCGTCGTAACAGTTTGACACATGCATTCCATACCTTATCAAATGTATCACGATCTAATAGATTTCCTGGTACTGTCGGATATACACCCGCTAAGAAAAGTATCTCAGCACGATATATATTCCCCGGTCCAGCGAAGTAGGATTGGTCCATAATCAATGCACCAATACTCTTCTTGGACTGTGAGACACGTGCATATAGCTCGACGGGATTGGCATCATTGCGAAGTGGATCTTCACCCAGCGATTCCTTCTTCTTCGTGTAGAGTGATGTCGGACCGTGGGACACGGTCATTGCCGAGAGGTGGGTAATGAACCTTCGATCGTTGTCGTTCTTACCGGAACACTCTTCTTCTAACCTAAGACGTGTCGTTGGCTTCGTCTCGGGCTCGGTTTCCACGGCCGTATCGTGGATTGCCCAAACGCCGCTCATGCCAAAATGGACGTGAACTACAATGACATTATCATCATCCACGCTACCGCTGACGCTGCTGCTGCGTTCATCGCTCAACTTCTTACCATCGTTACCTCCATCCTCCTCGGCGTCAAAGAATGCGAATAGATTCTTCCCCACCGCTTCCATGCGCATTAACGTCCGTCCATTAATCGCGGCGGCACCCTCGACGAAGCGTCCATTGGGAGAAGAGGCGGCGAATTTCCTACCAACGAGTTTCGATCGAAATGCCGACGCGAGACGATGGACGGAATGTCCCTCGACCATGATCGATGTATGATGCCAAAGACTACTCGACCCGACGAACGACGATGCCGACAAGTAGTATTAGTAGCAACGAGAGCGTGTTGACAGGCCAGGGTCTGTTTACTCCTCGCATTCAACTCTTATCATGGCATGCTAATCTCTACCTCGCGGAAATGAGAGAAGAAGTGAGTCATCTGGGAGGAGGCAGTTTAGAGTTTTAAGGCAGGATTTAAGGCAGGATTTTAGAAAAAGCCGAACCAGGTAAAATTCAAACGATGGGGGAGAAGACGTCGCTCACATATGATATCTCGCGGATTGTCCTCTTGGGTATAGCATTTGACGTGTCTCGCCATGTCACACGAGAAATATTACATGCATTGTCATCGAGGTTTAATAATAACATTGTCACGAGGGGTGGGATCGGAAAAGAGGTCGTATCCGTTAATTATTATTATCGCGATGCAATCAAAAGCATAATGTCCACTCTTATCTCGGCTGCTCATGACAAGATTATTAATCGAATAGCAGCATTCAATTACCTCGATAAATTAAAGGAGGATCTTAGCGAGACTCAAGGTGGCAAGAAATTCTTCTCGTGGATAAAGTGGGGGAATGAATCAAATAATTATTGTAACGAGTCAACTCCACGTGCGAGTAGTAGTAATGAACTTGTCGAACGACGATTGCGCAGTGATTCATTACGGAGTACGGTAACAGAGTGTACACAAACTATGGACGATCAAGGGATGAGTACGAAGGAGGAAAGAAAATATCTTGAAATACTCGTTCATAATGTCTCCCACACTGATCTAATTTTGGGCTTATCTCCGTTCAATCGATTAGAACTACATGAGAATAATGCAGAGCCAAAGGCTGAGACTGATGATAGAGATGAAAAATATATTATGTGCCGACCTCGATTTTCTGCATTTGACATGTTTTCACTTAGAGTATTGAATGAATTGCAGAGTCAAATTGAGTGCATTCCGAAAGAAGAGGAGCTAAAGTCAAACAGCTCAGTATCTGGTCGACACCATCCACTATTTCAACGGATTATGAATTACCCTCGATACGAAAGATCAAGTAAAACTGCAAGATATACGCTCGTTACTCCACGTCCAGGTGACCAATACATGTTACCTGTGGGATTCAATCTTGAGAGAGGAGTAGAAGAAGATAGTAGTAGCAATACATCAATAGATCCATGTGAAATGCAAAGTTTAAGATTGAGAGGGCGTGATATTGCGAAAGTGGATCGTAATCTACTAGGCGAAACACCGCGACGATATACTGCCATTCCTTCGAACCATCCACTCAATGAGCAAACGAGCATGCAGACACCTACTACTAATCGGTCTAATCAGGAGGCATTACAAATGAATGCCGTTTTCTTTCCCTTACTGGCAACACTCTTACCTCGATGGCTTGGCAAAATAGCTGATAAATTTGGAGGAGCACAATGTGAAACTAAACTAGTATCTGCACCACTACACACACCCAATGTGAAGAAAGTCATAGTACTTGTATCAGGAGTAGGCACTCCTCGGAATTGGACACATTCTATGAATGGCAACTCGACACAAACTTGTGCTAAACTTATGGAGCTATTCATTCAGGTACTATATCCTGATATTACTGTCGTGAGGTAAGTGTTATGCTTCGGCTAATTATATTACGCATTGTGTTTACTTTTTTTTAATATCGTACTTTGATCTGAACAATGTAAACAACATCTAGAATTCACTCGGAGACAAATATATTTCGTTATGACGAGAACATTACTTTTGCGACACAAGAGCTTATGCCAATGATCGACTCGTATCGTGATGCACATGCACGATCGGAGCCCTACCCCGATGAGAGCGTTGCTACTAGTTTAGAGCACAATCCATTCTATCCCGACTGGAGACAATCAGTTTCTGTTACCTATTCATTCGCGGATGGTTCAGCGGCAAGGTCGCATGCAATCCAGGCTGCATTACGTCCGTACCGCCCAACATACTTTCACTTCTGGCAACTAAAAACATTCTGGCATGAATCTAAGATAACCGATGAAGACATTGAAGTACACTCGTTTGAAGAAATGGAGACAGTACCTGCCATGGCAGTAGATCAAACACCCGACACGGTAGTGATGGTAGTTAAGGAAATGAAGGCATTCCGAGAATGCTACCTCGAAACGTTGAAACGAGAGAACGACGTTGAAACATTCTGGTTGAGGAAATCCAAACAGCCTGTTCTTGCAGTACTCCTTGTTCAAAAGCAAGTTGGAAAGTTTGTTCTATATCGTGGTACAAATATGGAAGTCTCGATGCCTACTGGTTCCCTTTGTGCCGAGCGGAATGCGATTGGTAATGCATTAGCGAATGATCCAGGATTGAAGCGTGAGGATCTTCTCATGGTTGCTGTTTTATCCATACAACTGCCCGGAAGTCAGGCAAAGAAAATTCATCCACCACCAGGTATGCCACTTTGTAGACCAGTGTCATTAGTAAAAGATGATTTTGTGAAGGATGTTGCGGAAAAGTTGAAGCAGCATCTAACACAGGGAGGAAGTGTGGGTCGTCGTTCACTTAGCTCATCCAGTTTTGCAGGTATTGCCGAGGAAAGACCACCATCGGACTCAAGTGAGGAGTGGGAAATCGATGCCTTTCATCCTGGCAATGTTCGTATGTCTCCACTCGCCAGCCCTTTTGTTTCTGGAAAGGAATATGTGAATACGTCTGGAGGTGTATTGATCCCAGATCTTAGCCTGGCTCGCTCCTCGGAAGTAGATCTTCTTAGTAGCCTGCCAGGAGATTCCACGCCACAACGACGTATATCTCTCTATCAAAGGAAGATAAGAGGCAACAAGGGCGAAAACATGCAAAGGCAGAAAGTGCTTGTACAGCCACTGCAGGTAAGCTGAAGTAGGTGCATCTATTTTAACTTTGCCTCCCCAACACTCGCACTCAATACTTATATGAATTAACCATAATAGGATATGAATCCATTAAAACCGTGCGGTTCATGTAATGAGTGGCTCAAGAAAATTGCACAGTCAAATCCACACTTTAAAGTTCTTACATTTACTGATGATCAATGCAATGGTGTTTACATCTCTCCATGTGAAGAATAAAGTGTACTTTAAATGTAACATACTCATACTTTAGTTCTATTATTATGATACGATTTTTGATTCTTGTTTTTGATTCGAGAAAACCCATGCTAGTATCACAACTATCTGCACACCAATAGCATTTGTCCATGCATGTTGGTTGCCAGATAGAATTGCTCCAAGGACTTCTACAAATCCATATATGAATATTCCCAAGTCTCCAAGTCTCTTGCTCCCATTACTTGTATGACTCATGAGATATGAAAGCGGTCCGACTACACACCACAAAACAGCATACGCCTGCCCTTCCATTGATAAGTCGACAAATCGAGGCAAGTCAAAAGATGTGAATAGTGCCGAATTTCCAAGCCAGATATCTATCGTATGGGCTAGTCCTGCGAAACCATACAATACACCCATTAATTTACGAAATGAATCGAGTGGGGCAGGATCTATAGCTGCTGGTAATAGCATATTAAGTGCGAGCCAATTATCAACGACTAACGCTGGTATGGATAGGTATGCCAATAGCGATACGGGAGTAAATCCCATCGTCAAATCGACATTATCGTCTTGAATATCAAATTCCATTGTACAGTTATTTGCAATTCCAGTTACACCCGCAAAGGATTTCACGACAAATCGTCCCGGCTGGACATCTGAGCATATCCAACTGACGCGTAACAAACCCATACCGAATAGTTCATCGACCGACTGACCAGGCTGCATGGAATTTTCTACATTGAAGGAGGTGTTACTCTCCACCTTGTC